>Ga0209987_10001165_pt1 | contig 14238 bp, 13 predicted proteins | sample N074metaG_FD_182134 | JGI IMG/M metagenome (GOLD analysis project Ga0209987, IMG submission 182134) | Deep subsurface microbial communities from Kermadec Trench to uncover new lineages of life (NeLLi) - N074 metaG (SPAdes) (version 2) | ecosystem: Environmental > Aquatic > Marine > Ocean trench... | reverse complement strand
TCGGCACCCTGCACCAATATGTCATTGACACACATGGCGACCAGATCAATGCCAATCGTGTCGTGCCGGTTCAACGACTGCGCCAGCTTGAGCTTGGTGCCGACGCCATCAGTGCCGGAGACCAGCACCGGCTCCCTGTATTTATCTGGCGGCAGTGCAAACAGGCCGCCGAATCCACCCAGCCCGGTTAGCACCTCCGGACGCATCGTTCTTGCAACCAGCGGTTTGATTTGCTCGATCAGGTCATTGCCGGCTTCTATGTCGACGCCGGCATCTTTATATGTGAGTGGCTTTATTGTCATTCTGGTTGCCAAATGTCCGTTGTAAACAATGAGTGGCAAATTCTGCCGCGCAGACTCCCGGGGCGATATAATAGAGCTTCGTTTGGGATCGGGAAACACCCTTTTCACCGTTCGCGGATCGGGCAGATTGCATGCAGATTGATATGACACGACAAGGGCGCCTCGCCGGGCCCACGGCCAGCATTTGCATCCGGCCCACGGCCGGCACAGGCAATTACCGCAAGGCACGCATGCTGCGATTGGTGCTCGGCGTTGCAGTACTGTGGTTCTGCGCAACGGCGGCGGCTGTTGAAATGACCTCGCTTTATTCCGTGCAGGTGCCGCTGGACCCGAATGATCCTGATTCGAGAAGCTTTGCTTATCAAACCGCGCTGACAGAGGTGTTGGTGCGCGTCACCGGGACCACGGCGGTCGTTGATTCCGAGGAAATTGCGGCGCTGTTTCCGAACCCGGCCCGGTATGTGCTGCAGTATCGCCCCGGACCTGACAATACCCTCGTGGTGTCGCTTGACGGGCCCGCGATCGAAGGCGTGCTGCGGCAAACCGGGGCAACCGTCTGGGGCCGTGACCGTCCCCTGACACTGGTGTGGCTTGCGGTTGACTGGGGCCAGGGCGAGCGGGAAATCGTTGCGGCCGACGATCCACAGCGAATCTCCAGCGACGCGCGCTCCATCGACCGGAATCGGCTGTTACGTGAACGCGTGGCGGAAGTCGCCACCCGCCGTGGTATTCCTGTCCTGTTCCCGCTGCTCGATACTGAAGACCTTGAAAACATCAGCTTCAGCGATATTTGGGGCGGATTCGATGATTTGCTGTTGCAGGCATCGACTCGCTACGAGGCCGAGTCGGTGCTGCTCGGCCGAATTCGTCCGGATTCGTTGCAAGCAAATCGCTGGAGTTGGTACCACGCCGGGGAAAGGGCGGGCTGGGACGGCGAGCCGGAGGAGGTGATTCATCAGCTCGCCGATTCACTGGCCGCACTTTACGCAGTCAGCGGCCGCGCACCGATCGACACCATTCGGCTCATTATCTCCGGCGTTGACTCTGTTAACGCATTTGGACGCGTGCAACGATTTATGGAGAACCTGCGGGGGATTGACGCGTTAATGATTGATTCGGTTGACGGTGACCGGATTATTTATAAAATTGCGATTCAGGGCGGGACTGAGCGTCTGCAACGTACGCTCGAGTCGAGCTACATGCTTGAGGTGGTTGATCCGTACAGCAGGGAGGTTGAAGTCGTGCCCTTCGACGACGATGATTACCCGTATCGCACTTTTGACAGCGGTGTCTCGCAACGAAATACGCTCGAATTTCTGTATCGCTCGGATTGACATCGAATGTCGCTTCGCTGGCTGCCAAATGCAATTTCCCTACTGCGCATTGTGCTGGTAATTCCGATTCTGCTGCTGATTATCAACGCCCGATACGGATCAGCCCTGGCGTTGTGTTTTGTTGCGGGTTTCTCGGATGGTGTCGATGGCTATCTGGCGAAGCGCTTTGACTGGCGTACGCGCATCGGCGCATTGCTGGACCCCATAGCAGACAAATTGCTGGTTGCAGGCACCTTCATCGTGCTGGTTTACACGGGTCATATTCCACTGTGGCTGGGCGTTCTGGTCATATTCCGGGATGTCGTCATCGTCGGCGGGGCTACTGTATACAATTTCCTGATTCGCCCGGTAGAGGGCCAGCCAACCCGAATCAGCAAGCTGAATACGGCGCTGCAGTTGCTGTTTATTATCTTCGTTCTCAGTCGCGCGGCATTCGGCTGGCCGGATCAAATCACGCTTACCGTGCTCGGGGCCTCGATCGTGGTGACGGTTGTGATCAGCGGCATCGACTATGTCTGGTCATGGGCTAGCCTGGCACAGCATGGCGGCAACATTGATGAGCAATGAAATGAGTGCCTCGTTGCGCAACAACTGGGTCATCGCGATCGCGCTATGCGGTTGGCTCCTGTGGCTGCTGGCGCCGGTGCTGACACCGTTTATCGCGGCCGGGTTGCTCGCCTACATCGGCGATCCACTGGCGGACCGGCTGCAGCGACTCAAGTTTCCGCGGACGATCGCCGTTGTCAGCGTTTTTGTGCTGACTTTCGTCGGGCTCGGTTTGTTAATCCTGCTGGTGGTACCGCTGATACGAACTCAGATATCCGCTTTGCTCGAAGCATTGCCGGGAATTGTTGTACAGGTCGAGCAGGTCTGGTTGCCGAAGATCATCGGATTCATCGGCGTTGAGCCCGGCGAGGAAATCGGTCTTGGTGCTTTCCTCGCGCGCTACAGTGACCTGGCTGGCGACTGGGGTGCGACCATATTGTTGTCAGTTAGCCGTTCCGGCGGTGTGCTCGCCGCCGCGGTCATCAGCCTGTTCCTTATTCCGATACTCACTTTTTACCTGTTACGCGACTGGGACTCGATACTGCATAAGATTGGTGCCATCGTGCCGTCCCACCAGCGCGAAACCGTCATCTCACTGGCCCGCGAGACGGATGAGGTGCTGGGTGCGTTTCTGCGCGGCCAGATTCTGGTCATGATTGCGCTGGGTATTATCTATGCAGCGGGTTTGAGCCTGGTTGGACTCAAGTTCGCGATCGCCATCGGCGTCGTTGCGGGACTGGTCAGTTTTGTACCGTATCTCGGTTTCGTTTTCGGTATCGGGCTCGCCGGGTTGACGGTCGCACTGGAACCGGAACCCTGGCTGCGCCTTGTCGGTGTGGTCGCGACATTTACCGTTGCACAAATGATTGAAGGGTCATTGCTGACACCGAAGCTGGTTGGCGACCGCATCGGCCTGCACCCGGTTTTGGTCATTTTCTCCATTGCAGCCGGCGGCCAGTTGTTCGGTTTTTTCGGCATCCTGCTGGCGTTGCCGGCAGCCGCGGTCCTGTCTGTGCTGGTCCGCTTCGCTTATAACCGGTATCTCGCGGAACATGCGGAATTGCGCCCTGCAAAAAGTGGCGAGCAGAACGCTGCAGGAGAAACCACACCATGAGGGCACCTCTATGTACCTGTCGTGGCCGCGCCGTAGGGCTGTTGCACGTTTGGCAAGGCGGATACGCGAAGACAGTATCTGGATACGGCAAGCGTGTCTAGCGCATCCCAATCCGCCCAAGAGGCTTCGTTATACAATGGCGGTTACTGCGGATTGATCTTTAGTACTCCAGCTTGATTGCCCTACCACATGAACTGTCTCTGTAACAAATGTCAGTCCGCAAGCAACACCGTTGCATGTATTACCCACATCGGCGGACTGGGCCACGGCCCATACGGGTTGCGGCCAGATCGCGCCGCGACATTGTTGCGCACCTCGCCAAGGACTTGGGCCATTACCTTCGGCACGCGCCGCGTCGCGCCATCGATCTGGCCAGCAACGCGGCTCACGAGAGGTACATAGAGGTGCCCTTAACGCAGTTGGCCCTGCCGCTGAAACTACAGGACCACGCGGTTTTCGAGAGCTTCTGGCCAGCGGGCAACGATGCGCTTGTCTCCTTCCTGAATGAGCTCGCGGAAACTGGCGATGGGCCCGGCTGCTGGATTTGGGGGGCGGCGGCAACCGGCAAGACGCATCTTCTGCAAGCCGTTTGCGAAAAGCAGGACGATCGCGCCGCTTATGTACCATTGGCGTTGCTGGCTGACGCGGGACCCGGCATATTGGACGGCCTGTCCAGTCGGCAATTCGTTTGCCTCGATGACGTGCACCTGGTTGCCGGCGATGCCGACTGGGATCTGGCGCTGTTTACGCTGTATAACCTGGTCGCTGACTCGGGCGGCAGTCTGGTGGCGGCGGCCGTCGCAGCGCCGCGGGAATGCCGTTTTGGTCTCGCTGATCTCGCAAGCCGTTTTTCCTTGCTGCCGGCCTTCCACCTGACCGCGCTCGATGAGGCGGATCGTATCAAGGCGTTACGGCTCAGAGCCCGTCATCGCGGCCTGGATCTGCCCGACGACACGGCAAATTTCCTCTTGAATCGTAGTAGGCGGGATATGGCGAGCTTGTATGCATTGCTGGATCAGCTCGATAGCGCTGCGCTAGCAGCCAAGCGCCGCCTGACGATTCCGTTCGTGAAAGAAACCTTGAGCAGCTTGTCCAGAAATTCTAAATTCGTTTAGGTAGCGCCGAGCTTCACTGCGATCTTTGCGACTCGTGTACCGAGTGCCTGCGCCAGTTGTTTTTCCTCGTCGCTGAGACGATCGGCATCCCGGTTCCAGGTGACATGGCTGGCTCCATACGGCGTACCGCCACTGGTGGTCGTTGACAGGGCATCTTCAGTGTAGGGCAGGCCGACAATTAGCATGCCGTGGTGCATGAGCGGCAATGCCATTGAGAGCAACGTTGTTTCCTGGCCGCCGTGTAACGTAGATGTTGACGTAAACATGCCCGCCGGTTTTCCTGATAGCGTTCCGCTTAACCATTCACTACCGGTGCTATCGAGAAAGTATTTAAGTGCTGCAGCCATATTGCCGAAGCGGGTTGGACTGCCCAGGACCAGCCCTGCGCATTCCCGCAGATCCTCGATGGTCACATAGGGTGGCCCATCATCCGGAATCGCATCCTCGGCGGCTGTGGTGACTGTGGAGACTGCCGCTACGGTTCGCAGCCTGGATGCAACCTCAGTCACACTGTCGATGCCCTGGCACACTTCCCTGGCCAGTGCCTCGGTCGCGCCGAATCTCGAGTAATAAAGAACGAGTACCTCGATCACTTCCGGAGCAATTCCAGCACATTCTCCGGCGGCCTGCCGATGACGGCGCGATCATTGTCTTCGTCGACCACGATCGGTCGTTGCAAGACCCGGGGGTGTTGGTGCAGCCATATTGACAATGCCTGGCCGTCATCCACGGGCACCGGTTCGGGCGATTCAGCGAAATCGGCCTCCGCAGTGCGCAACAGCGCGGCCAAAGGTACTCCCAGGATCTCGGCGATGCCCTTGAGGGTATCCGGTGCCGGCGGATCTTTCAGATACTCGACAATACGAGGCTTCAGGCCCTGGGATTCAATTATTTCTAATGTTTTCCGTGACTTGGAGCATCCTGGATTGTGATATATGGTGATATTCATATCTTATGCGGTTTTCACTCGGCACATCGCGCCCGCCAACTGTAGCAGCGAAAGTACGATTCGTCGCCGCATCACCCACCGCTTGACGGACTGTACAAGCACTTGCTAGCGTTCCCGGGTGCGCAGTCTAAAAAGAACGACAATAACCGGAAGATATTTCGGTACGTCCGCTCGCGGTCTGCTGATCGCCATCGTACTCATTGCCGGGTGCGGGACCTCACCCCCGGTGCAGGAGATGAGTGATGCGCGCCAGGCAATTGCCGCCGCGAAAGAGGCCGGAGCTGAACAATCCGGCGCCGAAGACCTGCGTGCGGCCGAAGCGTTCCTCGACAGTGCACAGAGAAAGCTCTCGGAACGGGCGTATGCGCAGGCACGCCGTGATGCATTGCAAGCAAAAGGCAAAGCGCTCGCTGCCCTTGCCAGCACTGATAGTTCAGACACCGATCCACCCTGAATCCCGCCCGATCGATTATTCAGTGACATGCCGTCAATTCAAAGTGACCGGTCGCGTGCAAGGCGTATTTTTTCGGGTGAGTACGCGCGATGTTGCAGTACCACTGCAACTCACCGGGCATGCTGTCAATCTGACGGATGGCAGCGTCGAGGTGCTCGCTTGCGGTGAGCCGGCCGCGCTTGCAGAGTTCGAGCGATGGCTACATGACGGGCCGCCGTTGGCATCGGTAAGCAGGGTCGAAGCTATTGATATTGACTGCGAGCAGCCGCAGCGATTTGCGGTAAGTTAGTAGGAGCGGCGCCCGGCCGCGATCAAATCGCGGCTCGGTCGCTCTCGCATATCCATGTGTTGCGCTACATAAGGACATCCATGTCCAAAACGCCGCTCCTACTACACGCGGTACCACTTGAGGCGCAGCTTATCGAATACCTTGTTTGGATACGCTCTCTTACCGAGACTGCCGTTGTAACGACCGAGTGCGCGCTTCAGGTCGCCGCCTTCGATCTCGAGATAATATTTGAGAATCGTGCAACCGAAGCGCAGGTTGGTACCGACGTGAATCAAATTATCCTCAGGGCGCCCTATTTCATCCAGCCAGAACGGCATGATTTGCATTAGGCCGCGTGCGCCGGCGACTGAGATCGCGTATTTGTCGAAATTACTTTCGACATCAATCACTGCGAGGACAAGTTCCGGCGCCAATTCCGCACGTACCGCCTCGTGGTGAACGCGCTTCAGGATGTCAATGCGTTCCTGCGGATCGGTAACCTGCCTGGCGAGTCTTGTGGACATGTCGGTCAGCCAGACCTGTGCATCAAAATGATCGGCAAAGCTATCGGTGTCGTTGGCTGCCTGGCGCAGCAGTTCCACCAGCGCAGGGTCCGGCCGGTCCTGTGCCGCGCTGGGCAGAGCCATCGCCAGCACTATTAACAATGCTGCTATGGATGTCCTGAAAACACACATGTTGGTCACATTTTAAACCCGATAATGTCAAATTCGAAATCAGCTTAACTTCGATTGCAGCAACATTTCGAGAGCGGCATCACGTTTCATCATCCGCGCTTCTTCATCCCGTCTATGCCGGTACTCGAGTTCTCCACTATCCAGGCCGCGCTCACTGATGACCACCCGATGCGGGATGCCAATCAGTTCTGCATCCGCGAACTTGACGCCCGGGCGGGCGTCCCGATCATCGAACAGCACCGCCATCCCTTTGTCCTGTAATTCCGCGTACAGCGCTTCTGCAGCCTCACGAATCTTGTTCGATCGCTGCATGTTAATAGGAATAAGCACGATATCGAAAGGCGCCAGCGGGTCCGGCCAGATAATGCCCTTATCATCGTGGTTTTGCTCAATGGCGGCGCCGACGATGCGCGTCACACCAATGCCGTAACAGCCCATGGCCATCGCAATGTCTTTTCCGTTCTGATCCTGGACTGTTGCGCCCATTGCCTCGCTGTACTTGGTGCCAAGCTGAAAGATGTGCCCGACTTCGATGCCGCGGGCAATTTTCAGCGTGCCCTTGCCGTTCGGCGACGGATCACCGGCGACGACGTTGCGAATATCGACAGTTTCCGGGCGTTCGATATCGCGTCCGAAATTGACACCGGTAAGGTGCATGTCAGCCTCATTGGCGCCGCAGACGAAATCAGCCATCATGCTGGTCGCATGATCATAGTAAATTGCTACGTCGAGTCCAATCGGTCCGGCAAAGCCAGGCACACAACCGGTTACTTCCTGCACTGACTTTTTGTCCGCCATCATCAATGGAGCGGCAACCCCCGGCAGTTTCTCCGCCTTGAGAGCGTTCAGTTCGTGGTCGCCGCGGATCACCAGGGCAACCGGTCCGGACTCTCCGTCGACAATCAAGGTCTTGATCGTTTGCTCAGGTCCGATCTGCAGCATTTTCGTCAGGGCATCGATCGTCCGGACATCGGGTGTGCTGACCTTTTCAAGTTCCTTTGAAGGAGTTGCTGGGTCGCCCTCGGGCCGAAGTGTTGCCGCAGTTTCGACGTTGGACGCAAAATCATCGTCGTCGCTCCAGCAAATCGCGTCCTCGCCGGAATCGGCTATGACATGGAATTCCTGGGAACGGCTGCCCCCGATTTCACCGCTATCTGCATCGACGACGCGGAACTTCAGGCCGAGCCGCTCGAAGATTGCTGTGTAGGCTGCATGCATGACCTGGTAGCCATCGGTTTCCAGCGACGCATGATCAGCGTGAAAAGAATAAGCATCTTTCATGCTGAATTCACGAGCACGCATGACGCCAAAGCGCGGCCGAATCTCGTCGCGGAATTTTGTCTGAATTTGGTAAAAATTGATCGGCAGTTGCCGGTAGCTGCGAAGTTCGCGACGCGCGATATCGGTAATCACTTCTTCGTGTGTAGGCCCGAAACAGAATTCGCGATCGTGCCGGTCTCGCATCCGTAACAGCAGGTTGCCGTACTGATCCCAGCGGCCCGATTCCCGCCACAGCTCCGCAGGCTGGACTGCGGGCATCAGCAGTTCGAGCGCCCCGGCCCGGTCCATTTCCTCACGCACAATCTTTTCCACTTTTCGCAGGACCCGCAGTCCGAGCGGCATCCAGGTAAACAGGCCTGAGGCGAGGCGGCGAATAAGACCGGCCCGCAGCATCAGCTGGTGGCTGACGATTTCGGCTTCCGCCGGAATCTCCTTCAAAGTTGTTAGTCCAAAATTGGTGAAACGCATGTATATTCGGGTCCGAGTGGCTAAGGCGGGGCGTATTCTACACCAGACATCGTGCGCGCGGCCGCCAGTCCGCGGATGAGAATTTGAGCGAAACAGGAATGAAATCGATTGAAAGGCAGGCGTAATCCATTTGTTGCCAGGGAAGGCTTTCCCTTTCTTGCTGTTACCTTGATTGGAATTTTCTTCGTGTGGCAGTACGCCGGCGGCAATTATGCGATTCCACTGGTGATTCTGCTGGTCTATTTTGTACTGGTGTTTCGCGATCCAAGGCGCAACGTTCCGGCTGTGCCGCTTGGCATCGTCAGTCCGGTCGATGGCACCGTGATCGAGATTGGTCTCACGGACAAGAGCGTCCTGAACGGTGAAGCGCACAAGATCATTATTCGTGTGAACAGCCTGGGAACCTATACCGCTCGTTGCCCGATTGAGGGCAAGGTCATGGATTTCCGCGGTGACCAGCCAAACAAGCAGGTGCCTGGAGAAACGAGTGGTTTGTGGGTGCGCACCGATGAGGATGATGATGTGGTATTGCAGTTTCACGGGCATCGATTCGGACTTGCGCCCCGTGCATTCCTCCGTTATGGCGAAAGAGTCGGCCAGGGTCAGCGCTGTGCCTATTTGCGTCTTACTCGCTTTGCCGAAGTACAATTGCCGATCAATGGCCGCGTGCTGGTAGCCGCAGGTCAGCGGGTAGCGGCAGGATCGGATGTGCTGGCGAAGTTGCCGCATGCCTAGGAAATCGGGATTAGGAAATCGGGATTAGGAAATCGGGATTAGGAAATCGGGATTAGGAAATCGGGATTAGGAAATCGAGATCGTGAAGTCTGCACAGGATCGCCCATCGTTGAGATCGAAGACCTTGCCCGCTGAAGCGCGCAGACGAGCCTATCTCGAGGCGCTCGGGGTTGATGTCTGGGCGCTTCGCAGATCCGCGGCAGAAGAAAATCTGGAGCAAGTTAATGATACGCCGCTGCAGGAATCAGAAGGCCTGAACTGGCCGGAGTTGCGTGACGAGGTCGCCGCATGCACGCTTTGTTCATTACACCGAACCCGGACACAAACTGTATTCGGTGTAGGCAGCGAATCGGCGGATTGGATGATCATTGGCGAGGCGCCCGGTGCCGAAGAAGACCGGCGCGGTGAACCATTCGTCGGCCGTGCCGGCAAGCTGCTTGATGAAATGCTGCGATCGGTCGGACTCGCGCGGGATGACGTTTTCATTGCGAATTTGCTCAAGTGCCGGCCGCCGCAAAATCGCGATCCAGCAGTCGGCGAAGCCGCGGCTTGCCGTTCCTATCTCGATCGACAAATTGCCCTGTTAGCGCCAAAATTGATCCTTGCCGTCGGTCGTATCGCCGCGCAGCATTTGCTTGAGACGGACGCGCCGCTGGGGCGGCTCCGAGGCAAAAAGCATTATTTGAATAATGGACAACTGCCTGTGGTTGTAACGTATCATCCAGCGTACCTGCTGCGGAGTCCGACGCAGAAACGAAAAGCCTGGCAGGACCTGTGCCTGGCCCGACAAATTGTTAAAGAGCTGGCTGCATGATTACGCCAATCAGAGAAATTCCGGTGCACATTCGAACGATGGTTCATGATGACATCGTCGTCGTGTCCGATATCGAGCGGCGCAGTTACGAATTTCCGTGGAGTCATGGCGTCTTTCGTGATTGCTTGCTTGCAGGATACAGTTGCGTCATCGTTGAACGCGGCGACCTCGTCGTTGGTTACGGCATTCTTTCGATGGCGGCTGGCGAGGCGCACATCCTGAATCTTTGCGTCGACTCGAATTATCAGTTACTGGGCTATGGTGACCGGCTGCTCGATGAAATCCTGATGCGCGCCAGGGGAGCCGAGATCAAAGAGGTGTTCCTGGAGGTAAGGCCGTCGAATGAAAGCGCCATTGCGCTGTATCAAAAAAAGGGCTTTCGGCAGATTGCATACCGTCCGGCCTATTACCAGGCGAGGAAAGGCCGCGAGGATGCGGCGGTTTTTTCCAAGGTTCTCAAGCCAATAGACTAGTATCCTAGGCGATTAAGACCGGCTACACTGCGCAGCCATTGCGTAAGCCCCATATCCCCGCGATGTCAACGATATCCGAACAATCCAGCAGACGGCGCACGTTTGCCATCATCTCTCACCCGGATGCCGGCAAGACGACCTTGACGGAGAAGCTGTTGCTCTTCGGTGGCGCGATCAACATGGCGGGCACCGTCAAAGGCCGCAAGGCCCGGCGGCATGCTACGTCCGACTGGATGGCGCTCGAACAGCAGCGCGGTATTTCAATTACATCGTCCGTAATGCAATTTCCCTACCGTGATCGCATCGTCAACTTGCTGGACACACCCGGCCACGAGGACTTTTCCGAAGATACTTACAGAACGCTGACCGCAGTAGATTCGGCTCTGATGGTTATCGATTGCGCCAAAGGTGTGGAGGTGCGCACGATCAAGCTGATGGATGTTTGCCGCTTGCGTGATACGCCGATCATGACGTTCATCAACAAGCTCGACCGCGACGGTCAGGAACCGGTGGAATTACTCGACGAAATCGAAGCAACGCTCGGCATCCAGTGCTCACCCATCACCTGGCCAATCGGCATGGGGCGGTCCTTGAAAGGTGTTTATCACCTGTTACAGGATCGTATCTATCTGTATACGAATGTTGGCCGCGAAAAGGCGTCAATGATATCGGTCATCGACAAACTGAGCTCGGCCGAGGCCGGGGAATTGCTCGGCAATGACGCCGCCCGTTTCCGTGAAGAAATCGAACTGGTTAAAGGCGCATGCCCACAGTTCTCGGTCGATAGCTACCTTGCAGCCGGGCAAACGCCCGTGTTCTTCGGCTCTGCAATTTCCAATTTCGGCGTGCGGGAATTGCTGGACGCATTCGTCGAGTACGCACCGGCCCCCCGGCCGCGTGAGAGTGAGCACCGGATCGTCGATCCGGCTGAAGATAAACTGACCGGCTTCATTTTCAAGATACAGGCGAATATGGACCCGGGACATCGCGATCGCATTGCTTTCATGCGTATTTGCTCGGGCGAATACAAGAGAGGCATGCGTCTGAAGCATCTGCGTACCGGCAAGGAGATGAAGATAGCCGATGCGATTACCTTCATGGCGGCCGACCGCCAGCAGACGGATACTGCGTATGCGGGCGACATCATTGGCCTGCACAATCATGGGACGATCAACATCGGTGACAGTTTTTCCGAGGGCGAGAATATTCGATTTTCCGGGATTCCCAGTTTTGCGCCGGAGATTTTCCAGCGCGCAATACTCAAAGATCCCCTCAAGCTGAAGGCGCTGAAGAAGGGACTCGCGCAGCTTTGCGAAGAAGGCGCCACCCAGTTATTCCGGCCGCTGCGAAATAATGACCTGATCCTGGGCGCGGTCGGGCCGCTGCAGTTCGAGGTGGTTGCACACCGTCTGCAGGATGAGTATCGGGTCGATTGCCAGTTTGAACCGATCAACGTAATGACGGCGCGCTGGATAGAGGCCGAAGACGAACGAATGTTGCAGGAGTTTCAGCGCAAGGCGCACGATAACCTGGCGCTGGACCACAGCGAGAGCCTGGTCTATATCGCCCCGAGCAAAGTCAATCTGAATCTGACAGAGGAGCGTTGGCCGGACATCGAATTCAGGGCAACCCGTGACTATTAATCAACCTGGTGCCCCGGTGCCCGGGGAAAAATTCCTGAACAGGCAGGTTATCGCCTGGGCGTTTTACGACTGGGGCAATTCCGCATTTGCACTGAGCGTGCTTGCAGTGCTGTTTCCCTTGTTCCTCGGCTCTTACTGGAGTGCCGGCGATCCGGGCACAGCCGTGACCGCGCGACTAACGTGGGCCACGGCCATTGCGAGCGTGATCGTCTCGGTCATTGCGCCGGTCATCGGCGCCGTCGCCGATAGCGGTGGCTTCAGGAAACGGTTCCTGTTCGCCTTCGCGACTTTTGGCGCTATCAGCACTGCGGCGCTCTACATAGTCGAAGAAGGCGGCTGGTTCTGGGCCCTCAGTTTCTACATTTTTGCCTCGATCGGCTACTACAGCGCGAATGTTTTTTACGATTCACTGATCGTCGATGTCTCCAGGCCACGTTACTACAGTCTGGTTTCATCGCTGGGTCACGCGGTCGGTTATTTCGGCGGCGCAATACTGCTTACCCTGCATGTATGGATGCTTTACACGCCGCAAAAATTCGGATTTGACAATACCAGCGAAGTTGTGAGATTCGCATTTGTATCGGTGGGTATCTGGTGGTTGATCTTCATGATGCCCCTGTTGTTCATCGTGCACGAATCAAAATCTTCGCGACTGAAGTCGGGCGGTACTGTGCGTGCCGCGTACCAGGAGCTCAGCAAGACATTCCACAAGATTCGCAGCTACCGAAATGTTTTTCTGTTTCTTGCGGCTTACTGGTTTTTCATTGGTGGCTTGTTCACCGTCATATTCATGGCGGTCAATTTCGGCCAACGACTGGGCTTTGGCGAACAGGATCTGGTTACCGCATTGCTGATTACAAATTTTGTGGGCTTTCCGGCAACGCTGGCATACGGTTACGTGGGCCATCGCTTCGGCCCAAAAAATTCCATTTATCTCGGTCTTGGTGTTTACATCATCATCGTCTGCTGGGCAGCATTCCTGAAAGAGGTTAGCCAGTTCTATGCGATGGCGATCGCTATCGGGATGGTGCAGGGTGGGGTGCAGGGGATGAGTCGCTCGCTATACGCTGCACTCATTCCTGCGGAACACAGCGGCGAATTTTTTGGTTTCTATAATATGGTGACCAAGTTTTCGCACATACTCGGGCCGGTATTGGTCGGCGTCGTCGCCTGGCTCAGCGATGAGCCGAAGTACATATTGATTGCGTTGTTGCCGATGTTCGTCATCGGTGCATTGATGCTGTTGAGGGTTGATACCTCTGATGCACGCACCGACTAGCAGGCTGTTGAAAAACGCAGTTTTTCTGCAGCCTGCTAGACGGTACAGGGATGTACCGACATTTTTGATGGCTGTAAGCCATTGAAAATGGGAGCAATTCGAAAACCACGTTTTTCGGATTGCGATGTTGAAAAAGCCATGGATGGCTTTTTCAACAACCTGCTAGAACCTTCGCGAGAATTCGGACACTGAGAATTTCAATTTCTCGAGCGCCAGCAAGTCGTGAGGGCCATACCTTGCATCAAGGTATTGGGCGGTAATTGAATCGGCATGGCCGGCCAGTCCGGCCTGTGCTCGCGCGAGGCGCACCGCGTATGACAAGGGTGTCTCGCCGCGGCACGGCGGGATCCCGACTTTTTTCGTGAATTTCTGATACAGGATCGATGCCGCATCCTTGGGTGGCGGACGATATCGCAGCATTAGCAGAACACTGATTACGCCGATCAGAATGACGACAATGGCTACCAGAGTCAGCATCATCTGCCGCCAGTCGGGATCTTCCATGCCAAGCCATTCCATGAACTTGCCCTGGTTCTCCGGGCCATAGCCCAGCACCCAGTCGTTCCACTTGGCATTGATTGCGTCCCAGGTCAATGTGAGTTTGTATATGAATTCCGATGGCGCACTCAGGCCCCAGATTGCGCCAATGCCGTCAAACATCGCAGCGGATCGCCCGGACTCAATACGCTCAGGGGCAACGGCTGCAGTCGGATCGAGTCGATACCAGCCGCGTTCTGGCAACCAGACTTCGGTCCAGGCATGCGCGTC
>Ga0209987_10001164_pt1 | contig 14242 bp, 13 predicted proteins | sample N074metaG_FD_182134 | JGI IMG/M metagenome (GOLD analysis project Ga0209987, IMG submission 182134) | Deep subsurface microbial communities from Kermadec Trench to uncover new lineages of life (NeLLi) - N074 metaG (SPAdes) (version 2) | ecosystem: Environmental > Aquatic > Marine > Ocean trench... | reverse complement strand
TGTCTGGGCCAGGGCTTCACAGGCCAACTGTTGCTCAGACACGGTCTCGTCTTCTCTCAATCCGCTGCAACCCCACAAGACCAGGATAGAGAACACACACAACGGCGACACCAAGGATGCGATTCGGGTCATGGTTGGATCCTCCCAATTGCTGACTTTAGCCCCAAATCGTAAGTCTTCAGCGGATGGAAGGCAACCCAAATCGTCAAGGAGATCCGACTAAGTACTCACTTTCATAAATACGGTGACGTTTGTTGGGAGCGCGACGGAGCCCAGATCGAGGCGCGACGACGAGTCGATGCAGGGACATCGGCGAGGAGAAGCAACAAGAAGATGGGCCCGTCCCGCCCCAACCCTTCGGGCGGATGGGGGTTGCGGGCGATCTCTTTGTCTCTCGTCGTCGTCGATGTCCCTGACATCGACTCCTCCTCTTCTTCGCGACCTCGCCTCGCAAGCCCTATCCGCGAACGTTACTGTATTTATGAAAGGGAGTACTAAGGGACGCTCCCGGCGATGAATGGGCGAACTCACGAAAGCACGAAGTCACGACTGCACGAAGTCACGACACGCGCCAGCACGAAAGCAGTAACGAGCGAAACTTCGTTTCGCTCGTTACTGCGGAGACGACAGATATTCCAGCAGATCGGCATCGGTGCTGAGAATCAGGGTGCTGTTGCTATCGGCGGTTTCTTCCAGAGTCTCCAGGCTCTTCATAAAGGCATAGAAGGAGGCATCACGGTTATAGGCCTCTGCATAGGTTCGGGTCGCTTCGGCGTCCGCCGCGCCCTGCAATTCCTGAGCGGTCCGATAGGCTTCAGACTGAATCCGTGACAGGTCCCGCTCTCTCTCACCCCGGATCCGTGCGGCTTCCCCTTCTCCCTCGGAGCGGTAACGCTCGGCAACCCGGTTGCGCTCGGCAATCATGCGCCTGAAAACATCGCGCCGGACCTCTTCCACGTAATTGATCCGCTTGATCTGAAAATCGATGAGTTCAATACCCAGATCTGACGTGCGGGCCCGAGCGGTTTCCAAAACGGCCGCGATGACCTCCTGGCGTCCCCTTTCAACGGTCTCCAGGACGGCGGTCTCTTCTTCAGACTCCACCAAGGAGGGATCCGGTTGACGATTGGTGCTTCGAACCACCTCCACCAGATCGTGACGGGCAACGGCGTTGCGGGTTTCCCCATCCAGGATATCGTCGAGTCTGGACTGCGCCCCCAGTTCGTCGCGCACACGTTGAAAGAACCTCAAGGGCTCACTGATTCTCCAACGGGCATAGGAATCCACCCAGATAAATCTCTTGTCCCGGGTAGGAACCTGGTTGGCATCACCGTCCCACTCCAGAAAGCGTCTGTCGAAAAAGTTCGCCTGCTGAATAAACGGTGTCTTGAAGTGCATGCCGGGCTCGGTGATCGCATCCCCAACGGGATCTCCGAACTGAGTGATGATCACCTGCTGGGTCTCATCCACGATGTAAGCGGAGCTGTAAAGGACCATGGCTAGGCCCACAAGAACCACTAATATTACTCCGTTTTTAACGCTCATTACTCCCCCCCCTGTCGGCTCGATCCGGTGAGACCCCGCAGAGTTTCCAAAGGAATCAGCGGCATCACTCCCTGGGCATCCTTGTCGATGTAAAGCTTGCCGCCCATCTTCGGCAGCACCTTGGCCATGGTTTCCAAATACATGCGCCGGCGGGTGACCTGAGGGGACAGACGATAGGCAGCGTACAGCGCCTTGAAGCGAGTGGCATCCCCTTCGGCACGATTGACCCGGTCCAGCGCGTAGCCCTGGGCCTGCAAGATGGTCTGAAGGGCTTCACCCTCAGCCCGTGGGATGACCCTGTTGTACTCACCCTTGGCTTCGTTGATCAACTGGTCCCGCTGCTGCTGGGCCTGGTTGACCTGATCCCAGGAGGGTTTCACAGGATCGGGCGGATTCACATCCTGTAAGACCACCTGATCAATGGTAATGCCGGTTTCGTACTGATTGCACAGTTCCTGCAACTTCACTTTGACGCTGGTTTCGATCTCCTGACGACCCACGGTCAGTACCTCTGTGACCGTCCGATCCCCGATAATTCCTCGCATCACCGCCTCGGTCATGGCACGAAAAGTTGCCTCCACGTTGCGCACTCTAAAGAGATACTTATAAGGATCTGAGACCCGGTATTGCACGATCCATTCCACCACCGCCACATTCAGATCTCCCGTGAGCATCAGGGATTCCCCTAAAAAGTCCTGGGGAGAATAGATGGTGCGCTGACCCGCCTCTTGGGTGCGAAATCCAAACTCCTGTTTGAGTTGCCTTTGCACCGGCACTTTGACCACGGTGTCGATAAAGGGCAACTTGAACTGCAAACCTGGAGGCCTGGGGGGCGCGTTGTATCGGCCTAAACGCCTGATGATGCCCACCTCTTCAGGCTGAACCTGGTAAACGCTGTCCATAACCACCACCAACCCGAGAAGGACGGCTACGGCTATGAAGATGATCCGGGGAGAAAGGTTGGGCAATTTAATGTTTGAGAGGTCAATGACATCTTTGTCCATAGGTTTTAATTCGCTCCTCGCCTAAGATTACCACAAAGTCTCAAAAACCCTAATGGGACGAGACACTAATTCACGCTGACAAAACGTCCGCGGGACATCTCTCGAAGTTTTTGCATATCCTCGCGCCGGGAAATGGAGAGAGGAATCGTCTCACTGATCTCCTTCACCAGCAGTTCCGTATCCAGAGGCTGCTTCAAATGGAGACCCCGATAGAGTGCGGCGATCACGACCTGCTCAATCTCTGCCCCGCTGAAACCTTCCGTGGCCTCAACCAGTCGATGGAAATCGAACTGGCTCGGATCTTGTTTTCGAAGCTTCAAATGAATGGTCAAGATGGCCCCCCGCTCATCCGCATTGGGGAGATCCACGAAAAATATCTCATCGAAGCGTCCTTTCCTGAGGAGTTCCGGAGGCAGGATGGAAAGATCATTGGCGGTGGCAACTACAAAGACTTCATGTTTCTTTTCCTGCAGCCAGGTGAGAAAGCTGCCAAACATGCGGCGACCCACACCCCCATCTGCCTCGCCTCCGGTGGCCATGGCCTTCTCGATCTCATCAATCCAGAGAACGACCGGAGCCATGGACTCGGCCAGGGAGATGGCTTTGCGGAAGTTCTTTTCCGACTCTCCGATATATTTATCGAAAAGTCTTCCCGCATCCAGTTTCACCAAAGGCAGCTTCCATTGACGGGCGATCACCTTGGCGGCCAGAGACTTGCCACACCCCTGCACGCCCACAATCAAAATCCCCCGGGGAGCGGGCAAGTTGAGTTCTCGAGCTTCCCGGCTAAACCCGGTCCGGGCTCGCACCAGCCAGCTCTTGAGGCGGGCGAACCCTCCCAGCTGGAAGCGATTATCCTCGACCGGAAAATACTCCAGGAGTCCGCTCTCCCGGATCACCTGCGCTTTACGCTCCAGAATCTCCTCGATCGCACCCACCGAAAGCTTGCCGTCTTTGAGAGCGGCAAAAGCAATGGTCTGCCTGGCCTGGTTCAAGGTCATCCCGCTCAAGGCGGTCACCAGTTCCTCTCGTTCCCTGGGGTCAAGCAGAACCTCAATCCGGTTGGCTGAGACCAAAGAATGCAGCACCGTGTTAAAAACCTTCCGCAGTTCTTCTCTTTCCGGGAGTTTCAGATGGAAATGGACCACATTGTGCTCGATTTCCGGGGAGAGCCGGATGGTTGCTCCCGATAACACCAGGGTGGAACGATTCTTGGTAAATTTTTGGGAAACCTCTCGAAGTTGGCGAGCCACGGTATGATCGGTGGCAAATCTTGCAAAATCCTTGAGAAGAAAGATGGCCTGGGTATCCATCTGGTGAAGTGTGGACAGAAGACTCGTGGGCTCGCCGGTGCCATACATGATGCTTTTCCCCGGTACCCGAACCAACCCCGTGGTGATCGACCACTGGAAAAATGGCATTCGAAGTTCCAGCGCGGTGGACTGCAACAGGGAGACGACCCGGTCTTCTTCCACCGTTTCCATGACAATGACCGGATGATAGGAAAGAACCAGGGTTTTGATGTCGTGGATACTGGTCGAGAGACTCATCGGAACGAAGAACTAAGTGTCTTCTTCCATAAATACGGTGACGTTTGTGGCGGCCGCGACGGCGTCGAGTTGGCGACAAAGAAATCGATGCCGTCCCGCCGCCACCCTTCGGGCTGGTGGGGGTTGCGGGCGACCTCTGTGTCACTCGTCGTCGCCGATGTCCCTGCATCACCTCCTCCTCGCTCCTTGATCTCCCCTCCCAAGCCCCATCAGCAAACATCATCTTATTTATGGAAGGAGACACTAAGGTTCCGGAATGGTGACATCCATTTGGTTGACCGGTCCTAACACGGAAAGCGGTTCGTCAAAGTCCTGTGATCGGCCTACTGCCAGGATCTGCATCTTATCGGGGTGCAAATGCTTTCGGACCACTCGCAAAATGTCGCTCTTGGTCACCTTTTCGATTTTCTCTTTGGCCTTCTCCAGAAAATCCAGGGGATACCCATAATAAGCGTACGTCATCAGGCGATTGACGATTTCACCCTTGGAATCGAAGTTGAAAACAAAGGCGTTGAGATAGCTCTCGCGGGCCAATTCCAGTTCTTCGTCGGTGACCTCACTTGCAGCCATCTTCTCCACTTCAGCCGTCAGGGCCCGAATGGCTTGAACCGTGGTCTCCGACTTGGTCTGACAGCCGATGTAAAAGATCCCATCATGATCAAAGTTGGCTGAATAGTAGCCAAAAACCGAATAGGCGAGGCCCTGACGCGATCTCACTTCCTTGAAAAGACGACTGGTAAATCCCGAACCCAAGATTCGGTTCATCAAAACGAGGGCAAAATAGTCAGGATCGCTCCTGAGGCCGCCGATGTGCCCCATGTAGATGTTGGTTTGGTTCACATCGTCCTTCTGGATGAGATTGACGGTTTTTCGGAACTCATAATGCACCTTGGGCGGGAGGGAGACCTGTACTTCCCGCTTTTCCCAGCCCTCAAAAGCCTCTTCAATGTTCTGAATCATGTCCGCAGTCTGGAAATCACCCCAGACCGCCAGCATCATATTGTTGGGATAAAAGAATCTCCGATGAAAGGAGATCAAGTCCTCACGCGTGATGCTGTCGATGGTGGCATATTCTGCGGATCGAGCATAGGGGCTGTCTGACCCATAGATGAGCTTGCCGAACTCCCGTGAAGCCAGTCTGTTCACGCTGTCGTTTCGGCGCGAAATGGCGCTGCGTTGCCGGAGTTTACCCAACTGGATCATCTCTGCCGGAAAGGCCGGATTCATCAGGATATCGGCCAGTATCGCCAAACCCGTTCCCAGGTCTTTGGTCAGCACCGACATGGAGGCCGATCCCGAATTCAACCCAATGCCGGTTTCCACCGAAGCGGCAATGCGTTCCAGTTCCTCGTCAATTTCCTCGCCCGTCCTGTTTTTGGTCCCGCCCGTACGCATGACGGTTCCAGTGAGGGAAGCCAAGCCCACCTTTTCCGGGGGCTCATGGATAGAGCCCACTCGGATTCGAGCCGACAAATGGATCAGGGGAAGCTCATGGTCCTCCAACACAAACAGCTTCATTCCATTGGACAGGGTCACCTGTTCCACCTGGGGCACCTGGATATCCTTCAGTCTGGGGTACTTGAGATCCTGATAAGGGGTTTGGGCAAGGGCTGATCCGGCAATCCAGAGTGAAACCAACAACCCCATGACCCACCTTGCGAGTCCAGACCGTCCCTCTCTCATATCTTCCTCTCTCTCTAGAATCAGCGATCCGACTGTCTTGTTTCAATCACTCCAACGACACTATTTTTTGAGGTGAAATATTCTCGGGCCACCCGCTGAATGTCCTGGGCGGTAACTTGATCGATTGCATCCAGCTGCTTGAAAAGATTCCGCCAATCTCCTGTGATGACTTCGTAAAAGGTCAGCTGCCGAGCCAGTCCGCGATTGGAGGCCAGCGCACGAACCACAGAGGCCCTGCTCCGCGTCTTGAATTTCTCCAGGTCCTGAGTAGACACCCGTTCCTTCTTGAGCTTTTCAATCTCTGCAATAACCGCTTCCTCACACTCCTGGGTGGTGTGCCCTCGAGCCGGTGTCGCAAAAAACACAAAGAGTCCCGGGTATTTGCTCCCTGGAAAGCCCTGGAAAGCCGAGGCGTTGACGGCAATCTTCTTCTCCTTAACCAGGCTTTTATACAAACGTGAAGTTCTTCCCGTGCCCAGAATGTCGCTCATGGCCTCCAACACCGCATTATCTGCATGATTGATGTCGGGCGTGTGATAACCCATCACCACCCAGGGTTGGGAAGGATCTTCCACCACCACTCGACGCTGGCCCGATTGAGGGGGTTCCACCGTCTCCACAGGGTCCGGTGGGAGAGCACCGGGAATTCGCCCGAAATAGGTTTCGGCCAGAGACCGGATCTCCTCCAGATCGACATCTCCCACGATGGCCATGGTGAAATTGCTGGGGACATAGTATTTCTGGAAGAAGGCCCTGGCCTCGGAACGGGTCATGGTTTCCACATCACTCATGTGCCCTATGGTGGGCTCGCCGTAAGGATGGGCCTTGAAAGCGATGGCCAGAAACTCCTCCATCAGGCGGCCTCGAGGCCTGTTTTCTGTGCGCATCCGCCGCTCCTCCTTGACCACATCTTTTTCCTTGTAAAACTCGCGGAGCACCGGGTTCAAAAACCGATCCGACTCCAAGGCCATCCACAATTCCACTTTGTTGGAGGGAAGATTGACCACGTAGCGGGTGGCATCGCTGGAGGTACTGGCGTTGAGACCCACACTACCGGCCCGGATAAAGGCCTCTTCAAACTCGTCGTGGACCATAAATTGTGAGGCCTTCTCTTGAGCCTCCTCGAGGCGTTGCTGCAACTCGACCAAACGCTGGGGGTCGGCTCCATTCCCTTGACTTCGCTCCTTCTTCAGGGCCAGAAAGGCTTCATCCACCCTCTCCAGACTCTGGACCTCACCTGGGTAGTCCCGGGTGCCGACGGTCTTGGACCCCTTGAAGGCCATGTGCTCAAACACGTGTGCCATCCCCGTGATTCCCTTGACCTCGTCGACGGAACCGACATTGGCGTAGGTGTGAAAGGAAACCACCGGGGCTTGGTGCCGCTCCAAAACCAGGAATTTGAGCCCATTGTCCAGGGTGAACTCGTGGACCCTTTTTTCGAATTCGGTGAGACTCTGAGCACCCGCCGGCAGAATCAGAGCCACGGTGATGCCCATCCAAAACACAGTGCCTGCCCAACGGACCGTCTTGATTCGCATCCCCCACTGCATCATTTTCTCCTTACTTCCTGCCTAGCCCAGTTGAACACAATGTTTCACGAGAATTCCAGTCAAAAGTTGCCCCGGCCTGCTATATTATTCCCCATGGAACGGATCTTTCTAGGTGCTGGCGCTGTTTTGGGTTTTCTGGGTGTAGCAGCTGGAGCTTTTGGAACCCATGGCCTGAGAAACAGGCTCTCACCGGAAATGATGAATATCTTCGAGAGCGCCGTCCGCTATCAACTGGTCCATGCCCTGGCTCTACTGGCTGTCGCCTGGTTGGCCGCTCGCTCCCCTTCCCTGACGGTGAACTTGACCGGCTGGTTTTTCGTGACCGGAACGGTGGTTTTCTCCGGAACACTCTACATTCTGGCCATGAGTGGTGTTCGATGGTGGGGAGCAGTGACTCCGCTGGGCGGCCTGGCCCTGCTGGCAGGGTGGGGTTGTCTGATCTGGGTAGCCGCGCGCGGAGCGCTCTAGTGCTGGCGCGCTGGCGCGCTCGTGAGTTTGTGCTGTCGTGCTGTCTAATTTCGAGTTCGTTTTGAATTTGGGATTTGGGATTTGGGATTTGCGCGCTTCGCGTGGCGGTACCAGCGAGCCAGACGTGAGGGCTCGAAGCCAAGATAAAAACCGAGAATCATCAACTGATTGATCAGGGTGGTCCTTAGTGCACCCAGTTTCTCCCACCTGCGGGCCGAGGTCAGGACCGCAGCAGAAGCGATGACAATGCGGCCCCGGCCCTTTAATCGGCGAATCAGTTCAAAGTCCTCCATGATGGGAAGGTCGGGGAAACCTCCCATTTCACGGAACAGCTCTGCTCTCAAAAAAATGGCCTGGTCGCCGTAAGGCATCTGCAGATATCGCGATCGCCAATTGGCCGTTTTTTCGATAAACCTCCATCGAGCAGAGGGGGCATCGATCTGTAATTGAAAAGCTCCAGCGGCCACCCCCGATGGGGTCAGGATGCGGCGGACATGGTCGTCAAATCCCTCTGGCAGGCGAGTGTCCGCATGCAGAAAAACCAGCAACGTTCCCTCGGCCACTTCGGCCCCAGCATTCATCTGGCGCGCGCGACCGGGAGGAGAATGGATAATCTTGACACCCCGGGATCGTGCCACCTCTGCTGACTCATCGGAACTTCCGCCGTCAACCACGATTCGCTCAACACCCGCATAATCCTGGGTACTGCTGAGGGCAAAATCGAGGACTTCCGCATCATTTAAAACCGGAATAATGACCGAGATGTGTGAGGGTGAGCCGTCAGCCACGGTTCTAGAGTACAGGTTTCAAGTTCCAGGTTCCAAGTTCAGAACCTTTTCAGCCGCACGACCGCACGGCGCGCTCCGCGCGCCAGCACGACAGCACGAACTCACGCGCGTATAATGTGTGGACCCCATGATTATTAAGAATTCGACCTTACACCTCAACACAGAGGGATTCTGCCATGTGGTGAACATCACCGATGAAGTACAAAGCCAGGTGAACGAAAGTGAGATTGAAAGCGGAACTGTGACGGTATTCGTGGTCGGTTCTACCGCGGGAATCACCGTGGTGGAGTACGAACCGGGCCTGGTCAAGGACCTGGAGGACCTTTTCAACAAACTTGCTCCCCCCACCCGCGACTATCACCATGAACAGACCTGGCATGATGGAAACGGCTTCTCGCACGTTCGGGCTTCACTCTTAAAGCCTTCTCTGGTGGTTCCGGTGGTCAGCGGCAAGATGCGTTTGGGCACCTGGCAACAGATCGTCGTGCTCGACTTTGATAATGGCCCGCGCACCCGTGAGGTAGCGGTGCAGGTCATGGGGCAGTGAGCAGATTGTCGATGAGGCGAATGGTACCGATACGGATGGCACCTGCCACCCTAACCGGACCGGTGATTCGCTCCAGGGGCTGCATTTCTTCAGGATCTACGATCTCCAGATACTCGACTTTGACGCTTTGATCTTGCTCCAACACGGCTAACCCACGCTTTCGAGCCTCCCCGCAATCCAGGACCCCTTCTGCGATCGCCTGTTGGGCCGCCTGCAGCGCCCGGTACAAAATAGGAGCGGAACGACGCTCGTCCGGGCTGAGGTACTGATTTCGGGAGCTGACCGCCAGGCCGTCCAACTCACGGACGGTAGGCACCGCCACCACGGTCACGGCCAGATTGAGGTCAGACACCATCCGTTTAATGACGCTCAATTGCTGGGCATCCTTTTCACCAAAGTAGGCTCGCTGGGGTTGAATAATATGGAACAGCTTGGCGACCACCGTGGCCACTCCACTAAAGTGTCCGGGCCGAAACGGGCCACAGAGAGGGTCGGTAATTCGAGCGACATCCACCGAGGTCAGGGAAGGAGTGGGGTACATTTCCTCTACCTCGGGCGCAAAGATGAGATCCACATCCAATATGCCGCAGAAATCGAGATCAGCTTTCGGCATGCGGGGATAGCGAGTGTAGTCTTCCTTGGGTCCGAACTGCAGGGGGTTGACGAAGATGCTCACAACCAGGCAGTCCGTCTCCTTACGAGCCTGTTGGATGAGGCTCTCGTGACCGGCGTGGAGAGCCCCCATGGTGGGGACCAGACCGATGACCTGGTGGGAACTGTGAAAGGGTTCCAATCGGTGTCGAACATCTGCGATGGTCTGAACCAGCTCGGTGCTCACCGGGATTTCTTTCTGTCCGATTCCTGATCTTCCTCCACGGTAGGGAAACGGCTGCTTTTTACATCTTCGATGTAGGCCCGGGTGGCTTCCAGGATTTGATCTCCCAGTTGTGCATACTGTTTGACGAAGGGCGGAACGCTCCCCTGGAACAGGCCGAAGGTGTCATAGCTCACCAGGACCTGACCGTCGCAGTGGGGTCCGGCTCCAATGCCAATGGTGGGAACAGCCAGTTCTGCAGTCACCCGTTTGGCCAGTTCAGAGGGAATGGATTCCAGGACGATCGAGAAAACTCCGGCTTCCTCCAGCGACTTGGCCTCCCTGAGCAACTGATCGGCACTCTCCGAGGTCTGGGCCTGGGGACGGAAGCCCCCCAACTGATGAACGGACTGAGGGGTAAGACCCAAATGGCCCATCACGGGAATGCCGATGGCAACGAGCCTGCGGGCCACATCGATGACGCTGCTTCCCCCTTCAATCTTGACCGCTGCTGCCCCGCCCTGAATGAGTCGACCGGCGTTGCGAACGGCTTCGCCCACGTCCACCTGGTAACTGAGAAAAGGCATGTCGCTAACCACCAGGGCATGCCTGGCACCCCGTGCCACGGCACTGGTGTGCTCGACCATCGTGTCCAGGGTCACGGAAAGCGTATCTTCATGCCCCAGCACCACCATGCCCAGGGAGTCACCCACCAGCAGCACATCGATGCCTGCGCGGTCCATCAGACCCGCCATGGTGCAATCATAGGCGGTCAGCACCGTGATTTTCTCACCGCGCAGCTTTTTCTCCTTGAGGGCGGGGACACGAACCCGCGTTTTTGGCTCGTCCATATTAGCCCGCTTTCCCCTCCAAGAGCTCTTCCAGTTGGGTGGCCTGGGCTTTCGACAGGCCCCTTTTGCGAGACAACTGGAGGGTGTGCTGACCCACTGCCCGATAGAGGCCCTGCACGGATTTCGGGAGAGCCTTTAAGGCGGTCAGATGGGCAGCTACGGTTTGTCCATCACCCCGTTCGATCGGTCCCGTAAGGGCCTCAACCGTGCCCCGCTTCAGGGCGTTTTGAACGGAGGAAAGCACAAGCGGCTCAAGAGCCTTACGTCCCTGGCCTTCCGATACGCCCGCCTTGACCATCATCAGCAAAGCTGCGTCGATCAAAGTGACGATATAGTTGCTGGCAACGACGGCCGCCGCATGGTAAAGGGGTTTAGCCAGGGGTTTGATGGTCAGAACCTGGCCGTCGAGCAGTTTTACCAATTCTTTGGCCCAGAGCGCTGCTTTTCCCTTGCCCGCAACAGCGAAACTCGAGCCCGGCAGCTTTTCAACTCCCTGCTTCGGATTGGCGACGGTCTGAAGGGGATGCATCGACGCACAAGAGACTCCCTGCTCCATCAGGCGGGAGAAAACCTCCGGGCCCCAGACTCCGCTGGTGTGGATGATCATTCCCGCATCCATTCCCGCCTCCGCCAGAGTACCTGCTACCTCGAACAACGCATCGTCCGCGACCGCCACGATCAAACGATCGGCTTGTGCGGGCAGCTGCGACAAATCTACCGCTCGAACCGAAGGACCTACGAAACGGGCAGCCCGCCGGGCCTTGGATCGCGACCGGCTGGCCATGACCACGATCGGCTGGCCGTGTTGGAACAGGAGTCGACCGAGCGCCTGGGCCATACGTCCGGCCCCGGCGATTCCAATGGCACCTCCTGGTGCTGTTTGTCTCCTTGTCATGACGCTCAGTAAATCCTCACCTCTGGCATCAGCAACCAGGGAGCCGGTTCGGATAGAAAAGGAACCTGCTCCTGAAGCCACTGGCTCAAGGAATCACGCTGCCGGATCCCAAAGAAATCTCCGCCGGCCAGCGCTTCCCACAGGCTCTTGGGTCGAGGGTAAAGCACCAGTTCAATGTCCTCGTCCTCTTCAAGCCCAAGGGCCTGCTTCATTTGATCCCTTGCCTCCGGGAGCCCTCCCAGTTCGTCGACCAGCCCGATATCCAGTGCCTGAACACCCGTGTAGATTCGACCTCGTGCCCTCGGTTCCAGTTCCTGGTAGGTTTGGCTGCGGCCGTCGGCCGCTTTTTGAACAAAGGTCTCATAGATGGTTGCCATCCAAGATTCCACCCTCTCCCTTTGATCGTCGGTCAATGAGGTCGAGGACGAGAAGATGTCGGCGTTCGGTGAGGTTTTCACCTGGTCGATGGTGATTCCCAGCCATTCGTAAAGACCTTCCAGGTCGAATTTGCCAAAAATCACCCCAATGGAGCCGGTAATGGTCGAAGGCTGGCTGATGATGTGGCTTGCTGCCATGGAGATGTAATAGCCTCCCGAGCCGGCAACCCCCGACATGGTCACCACCACGGGCTTACCCGCTTCCTCCAGGAGCTTGACCTCCTTCCAAACCATGTCCGAACCCACCACCGACCCCCCGGGACTATTGACCCGCAGGATGATTCCTTTGATGTCGTCATCCTCACGGATTCTGCGCAGGCGAGCGGACATGGTCAGGCCTCCCATAATTTGAGAGAAGGGATCACTGTTTCCCGCAGTGATGGTTCCCAGTCCTCCTACCAGCGCCACCTTGTGCTCCGATCGAGTTGCGAAATCGTCCTCTACCGCATCGAGATAGTCGCGGGCCGCAAGACCTTCATACTCCTGTGAATCGTCGCCGCTACCGGCTAGCTGTTGCTGGACCTGACTTTTGTAACCGAGCACATCCACCAGATTCTCTTCGAGCGCCTGATCGGCCGAGGTAAGCCCGGCCTCCAGGATGCCTCGCATCCTCTCTTCATCCAGGTTTCTCTCTTGAGCCACCACGGAAATGAAACGCTCCTCGATATCGCCGAGAATCGACTCGTACATCTCTCTAATCTCCGGCGTCATGGTTTCCCGGGTGTAGGTCTCGGCGCTCTTGTATTCCTTGAATTGTATGAACTCTGGCTTGATCCCGAGCTTTTCCATAGTTCCCTTATAAAAAGTGATCTCCGCCAGCAGGCCATTGACGAGCAGCGTCGCGCCCGGGTTCAAAGTGATGGAGTCAGCGGCGCAAGCCAGATACAATTCAGGATCCCTGACCATGTCCAGGGCCAAAAAGGCATGAATCGGTTTGCCCGAAGTGCGGAAGCTGTGCAAGGAGTCTCGCAATTCCTCGATTTGTGCCCAACTCAAAAGCAGAGGATGAATTTCCAGGTACAGGCCCGAAACACGATCGTCCTGAGCCGCATAACGGAGGACCTTCCCCAGCTCCCACAAACTCAGTGTACCGGGTCCAAATATCCGGGCTAAAGGATTCTCCGGGGGCAGTTCAGAAACCGATCCCGTGAGAGCCACCTCCAGAATAGTGTTTTCCTCGATGGTGACGTCCTGACCCCGCATCAAAAGGTACCCGGTTCCTAAAACAATGCTCAGGAAAAGAATTCCGACAATGAAGAGAACCAGTAAGAAGATTTTCTTTCCACTCATGTCCATGATTTTAGTGCCGGGCCCATTTGAGTTCCACTGGATTGGATGTTTTCTTGCAATCTCCGACTGGATTTTCGACCCTGAGCGGACAACCTATGCGTTATCCGGGTTAAATGGGGGCTTTGCCTGTTCGTGATCTCCCGCCCCGCGGCTGGCAGTCGGGGCAAAAACAGGTACTGCGTTGGCTGATCACCATTCTCTGAATCAGAGTTCCGCATCGATGGCAGGATTCTCCCTTCCGCCCATACACCTGGAGCCTCTCCTGGTGATGTCCCGTGTTTCCATCGCTATTAACAAAATCACGTAAAGTAGTGCCGCCGTATTCAATCCCTTCTTCCAAGACTTTCGGAATGGCTTCAAAAAGGCTCTCCTTCTCTGTCTTGCGCAGAGATCGAACCTTCCGGGCGGGATGAATGCCGGCCGCAAAGAGAGCTTCATCGGCATAAATGTTGCCAACTCCCGCCACAAAACTCTGATCCAGCAACAGCGATTTGATGGCCAGCTTTCGATTGCCGAATTTCTGCAAAAAGGCCTTGAGGTTATAGTCGGGAGTCCAGGGCTCCAAACCCAGCCTCTCGAAGAACACCGCCACTTCCCCCTTTTCAATGAGGAAGACCTTGCCAAACTTGCGGATATCGCGGAAAAGCATGGCTCCGCCCTGCCGGAGGTGGACTTGCAGGTGGGTATGCCGATCGGGAGCATGCTGACGAGTGCGCTGGAGACCCGTTACCGGATGTCTCTTGAACCCCTCGGAGTCGGATCGATTCGGATCCCGAAAGGTGAGCTGACCGGTCATGCCGAAATGAAAGATGAAGTAGTG
>Ga0209987_10001160_pt1 | contig 14271 bp, 9 predicted proteins | sample N074metaG_FD_182134 | JGI IMG/M metagenome (GOLD analysis project Ga0209987, IMG submission 182134) | Deep subsurface microbial communities from Kermadec Trench to uncover new lineages of life (NeLLi) - N074 metaG (SPAdes) (version 2) | ecosystem: Environmental > Aquatic > Marine > Ocean trench... | reverse complement strand
TAATGCGAATCTCTCTTTCATCACGGTCATAACGCAGCGCGAAAGAAAGTTCAACTGAATCACTCACATCGAAATTGACCTGAGCAAAGACGGCAGTCGCCGTACTCTCGAAGGTGTCGAAGGTGTAACTCAGCGCTTCTGGATTTGTATTCGGAGTGGGCGTTACTCCTGGTCCTCCGGTCGCTCCTTCAAAACTTTCATCCCAGAGCCTGGTTGGGTTATTACCGCCAATATTCGGATCAGTCCCTTGTACCTGTATTGGAAGGTCTACATCGAGGTCATGGTTCACCGAGATCATCGTATCGAGTTCAGACTTGGCGAAATAGGCGCCCACGATCCAACGCAAGCGCTGATCACTGGCTGATGTGATTCGAAATTCCTGACTGAAGCTGTCATGGAATCGATTCTGACCAAAGGTAGCCTGGAGGCCCTGGATAAATGAATCAGGGTAATAAGGGAACTGCTCCCCAATGGAAATGTGATCCAGAGAATCAATGGCAGTCACCGATGTGACCGTGCCAATGTCGGTGTCCCAATCGATTTTGGCGGAAGCAACCCAGGCCTCGCGATCGTCCAGGCCATTGCGATTACCCTGGGGTGGTAAATAAATATTTGGATCACCAACAACATTTGCAAGCGGCGCGGGGACACCGGCCACAGGAGTGGTACCTATATCGATACATTGAGAACACGTACTTACAAAAAACCCCGTATTAAAGTTTGGCGCGTTAACACGAAAACCTGAACCTCTGGATTCGCTGTCAGAATAAGAAAATCGCAGATCGGCGGTCACATTGTCACTGATAAGCCACAACAACTTGCCTTGAACACTAAGATCCTCATAGGGATCCACCATCTCCGAGATATTCGGATTTTCTCGCCAACCATCGGCATCCTTATACGAAACAACCAGCCTGCCCAGCAATTTGTCTTCGGAAATTGGGCCACTGAGCGCTCCTGTCACCGAGAAGCTATCACCATTGCCGACTCCAGCACGAACATACCCTTCAAATTCATCGCCCGGTTGCTTAGTGGTTATATTGATTGCGCCGCCGGTGGCGTTACGACCGTAAAGTGCACCTTGAGGCCCTTTCAATACTTCAATCTGCTGTATATCGTAAAGATCCTTGGAAAATCCCAGGGAAGTCGTTTGCAGCACTCCGTCAACGACGACCGCTACGGTCGGATCGACATTGCGCACCTGCGACAAACCTCGAATGTTCACGAACGAGAAGGCGATGTTCTGTGTCTCCACCATCGACACATTGGGCGTTAAATTCACAAAATCCCGTGCGCTGCGAATTCCCGCTCTCTCGATGTCAAGTTCGGTGAACGCGACGACAGAGGCTGGTACGTCCTGCAGGTTTTCCGATCTCTTTCGAGCGGTTACCACAATCTCTTCCAGGACCATTGCTCCGGCCGAAGATTGGGCTTCCGATTGAGCAAATGCGGGCGTGGCGGCGAAAGCAACTGATAATGCAGCTATGGCTGCTGTGGCACGAATTGACCTGTTGACTATCATTTTTGTCCCCCTTGTTCATTGCGCAGGTTGTTGCTGCGTGAACGATTTGCTGGTGTGCCAGCTACAGGAATCGATACAGTGCACCTGGCACAAAAATTATGCACACGTGTGAACCATAATTAATATCAAAAATCACCCCCAAAGTCAACGAGTTTATGCAAACGTTCGCAGTTTTCCGTACAGAGGCAAATGAACGTGCCTATTCAGAAGAAGAAACAGGCGGCGGGAAAAGCGCATAAGGAGGATCGGGTTCTTCATCGGGAGGCACATATGCTGGTGCCGGCTTGCCTACGGGACCCAATTGTCGAATGTATCGGTAGATCGCACGCAAGTCTTCGTTCTTCGTCTGATTCAAATTGAACCAGGGCATAGGGGGTCGTGCAGTCATTGTTTGTGCATATTTCACCCATTGATCTTCTGATAGTCCCTGCAAGACAATTCGCAAGTTCGCTCCGTATGTGGTTCCCCACGGGCCACGCCACCCAAAGGTATCGCCTGTCAGCCACAAATCTTCAGGGGTTCTTCCCGCAGAGGCCCGATATCCGGGCGTATGACAATCGTTACATCCTGTGATGATGACAAGATACCTGCCACGGTCCACAGTCTCGGTGTCTGTCGTTTCAGCGATCGCTCGGCCCGTGCCAAAATCAGGGAAAACCGAAAGCAGCAAAAATACCAGGGAGAATTTGTTACACATGGGGTCCCCTTTAGTGGTCTTTTTTAGAGTTTTTCGTGGACTATTTCGCCATCAACTATCGTCAACAACGATGTCAAAGTTCGAATTTCGTCATCGGGTATATCGAAATAGTCGGCACTCAGCACGACCAGGTCGGCGGACTTGTCTGCCTCGATTGACCCGAGCGCCGCATCTTCCTTGATGAACCAGGCGTTGTCCCGCGTGTACATTCTCAGCGCCTCGTCGCGCTCGATGGTTTGCCCGACATTTATCAGATTGCCTGAGCTGTTCTTGCCGGTAACCATGTAGTAGATCGACATCCAGGGGTTCATCGGAGATCCGCCTCTTGCATCCGTACCGCCACCCGCCTTGACGCCGGAGTCCAGTATTCTCCTGTACGGCGGGCCTGCTGCAGGTCCTTCTCCTCGGAGATACGCATGATTCTGCAGCGTAAGGCCAACGCCCAATTCGCGAAGTGAGTTCAATTCTGCCTCGCCAATGCGAGTCGCGTGGGCCAGTGACCAATGCAATTTTTCGATCGAAAATTGCTCGTTGACTTCAGCCATGATCGACGCGTGACTGCGGTTTTGTTCCAGCGAACTCGAATGCTGTGTGTAAGTCCAGCCTTTCTCGGCAATGTGTAACATCTTGCGGAGCAGAAGCGCTCCGCCATCGGGTGGTGCGGAAGAAAACAGACCAGGGTAGGTGACGATATGTTCCCCGACGCCCACTATTTTCAAGCTACCGTCACCGAATCCCATGAAGTTGTTTCGCAGTCGCTGCTCCAGCAGAAAAGAGCTGTCGTCGTCATAACTTAGTAGCGACAGGCGAACGCGTATCGGCAACTGTTTTTGCCTCCAAAGCGTGATTATCGAGTCGTAATGCGTATCGGGGTTGTAGCCACTCGGGGTATCTCCCTGGTCGACTATTGTAGTCAAACCCCAGCGGCTGGCCTGTTCCATCAAGCGTTTTGTTTCGCGTAGTTTGTCCTGCGTTGTCTGCGTTGAACGCAACGCCGTTTCCACGGCACCGAACAAGCGGCTCGAAATTACTCCATCCTCGGGGAAGCGAATCCCTTTGTCGCTGAAAAATGCCATCGCGCGAGAATTTGCGCTGCCGAGGCCGCGAAATCCTTCCTGGATGTACACCGGCCGATCCGGTGCGGCGACATCCAGCTCCGACGCTGTCGGCATGCGGTCCTCGACGAATTGCCGATGATTGAAACCACCTTTTGCGACGAGAAAACTGCCTTCCGGCGCACTGTGAGCAGCGACAGACATTATGCGCTGAACATCTGCGATGGAAGTCGCAGTCTCTATGTTGCGTACGTCATAACCGGGAAACGCGGCGTCGCGCAAAAAGTGAATATGGGAATCGATCAGCCCGGGAATAATTGTTTTTCCCTTGAGATCAATCTCTCGATCGCATTTAACGGATCTGTGACTGCGGTTGTCGACGAACAGAAACCGCCCATCTGCAATTCCCACGGACCGGTATTTTTCATCGTTGCCGTTCATGGTCACAACATTGGCGTTGTGCAGGAGTAAGTCACACCGGTTCGTATCAGCGAAGGCGACCGTGCTGATCAGGCTGGAAAACAGGTAAATACCGGCAGTCAGCATCAACATTGGCGTATATTGCATAGCGCTCTCGCTCCGTTAAATATGCAGTCAGATCGATTCGTCAGGACTGGTGTACACGACTTTTCCGCCCACCATTGTCAAAATTGAGCGGAGGCTTTTGATCTCTGGCAAGGGTACGGTCAGGTAATCTCCGTCCAGCACGACCAGGTCGGCACTTTTGCCCACTTCCAGCGAGCCGAGTTTCCGTTCATCAAAGGTGAACCACGCATTGCCCCGGGTATACAAGCTCAGTGCTTCCATTCGCGTCAGGGTCTGGCCCTCGTTGACCAATTTGCCCGAAGAGTCCATGCCGCTGAGCATGTAATAGATTGAATGCCACGGATTCATTGGGCCCAATAGCGTTCCGTCAGTGCCAGCGCCGAGCCTGATACCGCTGTCATAGAGCGTGCGATACAGTGGCCCGGCGTTGGCCCCTCCCAACGTTCGACCCAGAGGGAAAGTATCGGTTCGCACTCTGTAGCCATGATTTTGCAATCGCAGACCCATGCCCATCAATTTGAGCCTGTTGACAGCGGACAGGTCGCCGTTGTGGCCAATCTCAAATACATGGGTCAGCGACCAGCGCAGCTCGGTGATTGGGTGGTCTGCATGCACCGATTCGATCGCATCAATGTGCTGCCGATTTTCCATGAATGACGTGGAGTGCTGCTCGTGGCTCCATCCCTGCATCGCGATCTGGCGGACCTTTGACGCGTACGCAGAATTGACCTGGCCATCGCGGGGGAAGCTTACGATATGTTCGCCCATTGCGGTGACCTTGAGATACTCGTCGCCAAATCCTGGCCACGCATTGGCGAGAAATGCTTCCACGGCACCTGCCTGGTCATCGCTGTCATAGGTCAGTCGCTGCGCCCGAATTCGTACTGTCAGTTTCTTGTCCCGCCACAGGTCCAGCATGGCTTTGTAGTCTTTCGACGGCGCAAAAAATCCGGCGCCAGGGAACGGGACTCCAGCCTGGTCCGCTACCGTGGTCAGTCCGAGGCTGTTCGCGTACTTTTGCAGCCGTTGCAGGCCTCGCTTCCTGTCTTCGTGCGTCTGCTCAGACTTGAGTGCCATGAAAGCAGCAGCGGTCGATTTACCAGCCTCAATACTGCCGTCTTCGGCAACGCCAACCCCTTTTTCCGTGAAGAACTGCTTGCCGGCACTATTGGTAAATGCCGGACCGGCAAATCCCTGTTGAGCATAAACGACACGATTATTTGCCGCCGCGTCCAATTCCTGCAACGTCGGAAACCGGTTTTCGACGAACTGCTGTTGCGAGATGCCGCCAATAATCGTGATCGCCTGGCCGTCGGGAGCGCTCAGTGCCGCTGCTCGAATAAGTTCCTGTAGCTCAGTGATCGAGGATGCCGTTTCTGCCAGTCTCACGTCATGACCTGGCGCAGAACCTGCTCGAACGAAATGCACATGGGAATCAATCAAGCCGGGAATCACGGTCCGTCCCTGCAAATCGATTCGTCGGCGACAGGATGTGTCGTCGTGGTCTGGCGTTGTCACTCCCAATGCGATGATCTGATCGTTGTCTATCGTGATCGAACTCGCAATGGTCCCGAGCTCGTCCATTGTCACGATTTGGCCATTAAACAATTCGAAGCCCAAAACTGCGGAGCAGGCCATGGGCCTATCTTGCTTGTGGTTGCAGGCGGTGCCCAACAGCACAACAATCGTTACTGTCAACCTGACGAATGCTTTGCCCCGGTTGACAGTTTTCACTCTAAAAATACCGCTCTGATCAACCCTTGAGGGCGGCCGCTACGATATCCGGGGTCAGCGGTTGATGCCGGATGCGCCGGCCGGTGAGGCTGGCTATCGCGTTGGCGATGGCGGGAGCCACCATGGCAGTCCCGAGTTCGCCAACACCGGATGATGGATTATCAGTACTCAATACTATGGATTCGATGTCGGGTACTTCGTTGGCTCGCATAATTCTGTAATTATGGAAATTCGTCTGTTCAACGATGCCGTTCTTTACTGAAATTCGCTCACTAAGAGTAGAGCTGAGCCCGAATATGATGTTGCCGTCTACCTGTGCCTTGGCATTGCGAGGCGAGACAACGCGACCGGGATCGCCGACGGCCCAAAACTTGTAGATCTGGATACGTCCGGTAACAGAATCGACCGACAATTCAACGATTCCGGCGGACAGCGACTTGTGATAGCCGGATAACGCAATACCCAGTCCAATGCCAGGTTCACGCTTTCGATCCCAGTCGGCCATGTCTGCGACTGTTTCGATGACCCGGGTCATGCGAGCATTGTCGTGGCAAAGCTGTAATCGAAATTCCATTGGGTCAACGTTTTTCGAGTGCGCCAGCTCGTCGATAAAACACTCCATGGCAAACTTGGTATAACCGGTACCGACTCCGCGGAAGGCAATGACTCTGGAAGCGCGGGGTTGCCGAATGTGCTCTGCCAGATGGTGAGCAATGTCATAGGTCGTATTTTCAGAACCAAGCATGGTAATTACGTCTTTGGGTTTTACGACAGCCCAGCGATGCCTGTTCATTGTCTCCAGAATTGCCGGCGCCGCGACCCGGTGGTGCACCGCGATAAGTTTGCCATCGTTGTCAAAGCCACCGCGCATGTATTGAGCCGCAGCTGTTCTGAAATGCCCGGCCTCCAGGTCGTCTTCACGGCTCCAAATGACTTTGATCGGCCGCTTGACTGCCTTGGATAAAAGTAGCGCATCGTCAATGTATTGCTGGCGTAACAACGAGCGTCTTCCGAATCCGCCGCCCATAGTCATCGGATGCAGCGTGATATTGGCTTCATCGGTTTCCAGCAACTCCGCAGCACCGATGATGGTCAGGCTCTGCGTCTGGGTACCAACCCAGATCTCCGCCGATTTGCCGTCGTCGCTGACCGACGCTGTTGCATTGAGCGGCTCCATCTGAGCGTGATAGGCAGGATCGGTCGTATACATCGCGGTAACCACGACCGCCGCATCGTCGATTGCACCCGTGGCATCACCTTTCGAGGCCCAGGCAACGCCTTTTATGCTGAGGTCTTTCGCCGCGCCAACATATTCCGCAATACTGGTGTCTGTGCTTACGTGCCTGAACGCGGAGTCCTCGCTCCAGGTAACTTTGAGCCTGCTTTTGCCCTTTTGCGTTGCCTCAACCGTGTTGCCTACTACGCCGATTCCATAAGGCAACACCACAATTTCAGTAACACCCTTGACCTCTCTTGCTGACACATCGTCAACTTCCAAAGGACGCTCACCCTCAACGGGCGCGCGCAGGATTGCGGCATACAACATACCCGGTACCTGCACGTCGATACTGTATTCGGCGCTTCCATCAACCTTGGAAGGCACATCCCTGCGCATTACTTGCTTGCCGATGTATCGAAAATTTTCCTCAGGCTTGAAATCACTGTCATCGATTTCCGGAATATCGGGGGGTATATCAATGTCTGCAACGATGCCACCGTATGATATGCGACGACCCGATGACGCATGGACGACAACGCCGAGTTCAGTGTCAAGTTCCGAGAGCGCAACATCCCATTGCTTCGCGACAGCGCTCTTCAGCAGTTTACGAGCCTGGGTGCCAGCGACTTTCATCTTCTCGCCGTAGATCATTACGTGGGTACTGCCCGCGGTGTACAGCATGTTCAGGAACACCGGGTTGCCATAAGCGGTATCGTGTGTCGTGACGATTTCGACCGTTACCTTGTCCCAGTCTGCATCAAGATGCTCGGCAAGCATCATCGGAACATGGGTCATCGATCCCTGTCCCATTTCGGTTCCCGCGTACTTGACGACGATGGAATCATCCGGATGAATCGTGACCCATATATTCGCCTGCAAGGGCTCAGCGCCCGAGCCACCGGACGTCACCGATGCTGAATCCGGGCCGCCGGCGCCGCAGGCACTGATGAATCCACCCGCTCCAATCGCGAAAGTGAAGCCTGCTGATTGTTGCAGAAACTGCCTGCGGGTTGTCATCGCAGACCGTCTGTTTTCCCCGGAAACCTGATTCCTCTTCATATCACGATTGCCCCGATGCACGTTGAATCGCCTTTACAATTGTTGGATAGGTTCCACAGCGACACAGGTTGGTACTCATGTGACTAACGATCTCCTCCCTGCTCGGTGTCTTGTTTTTATCGAGGAGCACGGCAGCGCGCATGATCTGCCCGGATTGACAGTATCCGCACTGCGGTACTTCCAGTTCGACCCATGCTTTTTGCAAGGGGTGCGCGGACTCCGGCGAAAGGCCCTCGATGGTCGTAATTTTCTTCCCTTGCACTGCAGATGCTGGCGTTACACAGGAATAGGCGGTTTCTCCGTCGATGTGTACCATGCAGGCCCCACACAGGGCCATTCCACAACCGAACTTCGTACCTGTCAGCTTCAGATGCTCGCGAATAACCCACAACAGCGGCGTATCCGGCTCGGCATCGACATCGACGCTTGTACCATTGACGATGAATGAAATCATGATTTGTCCCAACGATGACGTTAGTGTGCCTGCTGGTTGCAAAGAGACAATCTGCTCAGTGTCATTATTATAGACAGGACACCATTGAGACGCGCGTTGCAATCGTGTGCATTAATAGCAGAATCGCCAGCCAAACTCAAATACAGCCATCCAGAACAACGTCAAACTGAAACCTGGGGCAGGTCAGGCCCGGATTGTGCGCACGTTTGCATTGGCGATTTGTATCGTATAATCTAGCTTGCAAGGATATCTTGGAGGATCTCTCGATATGTCAGGCTCAAAAAAATTGCGGTCTTTAGTGTCAAAGTTAATCCTCGTGTTAGCCACGGTGTTCTTGTCGAGCTACGCAATTACGGCAATCGCCGCGCCAAAAATGGCGACAGAGAAGCAGAAAGCGGCATGGTCGACGAAATGGTCGGAACAGGTCGGTGTACGCCTGGAATATTCTTTTGATTCAGACGGGCCGGATGCCTGGGACCCAGAGGAACATCCGACTGTATTCATTACGACCGAAGGACCCGGCTACGGAGGTTTGCTGAGTGGCGTAACACTTCCGGGCCTGGCCATTATTGATGCGGATACTCGGGAAATAGTGGCGAGTCAGAACTATGACGTCCTGTCGTGGGACTGGAAGAACGTGTTCGAGCCTCACGGTTTGGGCACATCGCCCGATGGCAAATGGATATATTTGCCGACCGGCGAAGGATCGTTCATGACGATGGGTGAACATGCCGGCCGGTACCTGGTAATCAATGCTCGAACCCTGAAAATTGACAAAGTGATCAAGCTGCAGGGTCAGGCGCACCATGCGAAATCATTCGTGACTCCGGAGGGCGAGCAGCGCGTCATTCTATACGGCTGGTCGCAACCCATGTTCGTTCTGGATCCCGATGATGATAATCGGGTTGTTGGCAGTATCAGCCATCAAGAGCAGGGCAGCGAAGGTTACTTGTACTTCGCGTCTCCAAATGGCGATTTGATCATAGGCACTGGTCGGTATCGTGATTTCGACATGCGCAAGCATTTGGAGGACAACCCGATTTGGTTTATCGATCCAAAAACCTGGGACGTTATAAAATGGATAAGCGTGCCGGATAGTGCACCGACCTGGGTGAATTATACGTCAGACGGCAAAAGCGCTTATATAACCGGATCGCGCAACAGCATCGTCATCCACGTGGACCTGGAAACGGGCACTGTAGTATCCGAGCAACGCGCAGGTGTTGACGGCCCTTACGGCAATCATTTCGGTTGGGATAATCGGTACATTTACACGATCGGCAAGGGCGAAGAGTCACACAATAAAGGCAAGATGCTTGGCATGGTTGATGCGGCTACTTTCGATGTTCCCGGGTCACGCGCCATGAATCAGTTTTATACAGCCTGCGTTCGCGGCGATCACGGCACATTACACCCGGATCCGGAAGCGAACGAGCTTTGGATTAGCTGCAATGCGAGTTTTGAAGTTGCGGTTTTTGATCTTGACCTGCGAGAGATAACCGCTCGAATACCGTTACCGCATGGCGGCAGCACTCACTCGGGAGCATTTGTTCATTACCCTGATGGCTGGAACGCCGACGGAGAGACTCAATCCGATCAGAGCGGTCTGTGGGGTAGCGCGCTGGAGACCAAGCGCCAAATCGTGGCAGGCGAATATGGTTCTGCATCGACCGGATCAGCCGTTCTCTCAGAAGCCGGTCCGAGCGAGGGTCCCATTGCTGATGGGCGAAACGCTTTTCGCACAATCGCAGGTATTGGATGTGCCAGTTGCCATGGTCAGTTTGGCGAGGGGGATCTTGGTGTGGGGCCTTACATCCGTGGTGCAACGGAAGGAACCATACGAGCAGCGATATCAGGCATTGGTGAGATGGTGGTCATTCGAAATACGATTCAAGAAAGCCAAATCGATGCGGTTGCCGCCTACCTCGAATACTTAGGGCCCATTCAGGTAGTTCGCACTCTCGCCAAGCGTGGGCGATTCTTGCCGGATTCGTTCAGCATTCGTCCGGGGACCACCGTTCAGATCGTTGTCAACAATGCCGGGTTTTCCGATTATAATTTTACAAGCGAAAATCTTGGTGTCGATCCGATGTTAATCCCGGCACGAACCACCGGAAGTTTTATTTGGCAGGCGCCACAACAGGCAGGTGAATACTCATTGCGGTGTTCAGATTGCAAGCTCAAAGATGAGCAGTTTACGATTCACGTAGACCCGAATGCGAAAGAGTTCAAGCCGGCGATCATTCAAAGCAGCCTGAACGAATCCGATTCGATGTGATCCAATGAATGTTCGCGGCATGTGGGCGAGCAGGTGACACCGCGATGCAAGACAGCGAATCAGTTCGAGTACTACACGGCGGCACTTCTGGAGAGGTGTCGGCGTGGATTCGTGGCCGGCAGACCGCCCTGGTATTGTTGGTCATGCTGGTTGCGACCGGCATTGCAGCCACCTGGTTATTTTTTCCATATTTAGTCAAGGACCAAAATCTCTTGCAGGCCGTCGGCGGCGACGTCAAGCAAGAGCACCTTCTCAGGTCCATCAGCATTGGCAGGTTTCTGTCTCGCACAACGTTTGGCGCCGGCGAAGCACAGGTCGATATGCTGTATGCACCGCCAAAGTTTTTTGAGGTTACAGACCGGGCTAATGCTGTAGGAGAGTATCGACCGGATTTGTACCTTGTATTTCTCGTCACCGAAACCACCCACATCGAAGATCTTCCGGAGACGCTACCTGAGGCACGGCTCTTCGTTGACGGTGTCGAGTTCAGCCCGTACGACGTCGAAGGGCCGCTCGTCGTCTATCACCATCGCACACTGTCGGTTCGTTTCCCTGCGTTTACCGGCGACGGCGATCCGATCGTAACGGACAACACGAGCGAGCTCCGCCTGGAATTGACCAATTCCTGGGACCCCGGCGGCGGGACCCGCGTAGCGTCGTGGCAGCTGCCACTTGATTATCCGGAAGAAGTGCAAAATGCTTCTGTGTGGACGCCTCTACTGGTCCTGGGGGTCTCGGCCGGCCTGCTGTCTTTTGTCCTGACGCCATGTTTGCTGCAACTGATTCTAATCTACGTCGCGGCTCTTGCAGGATTCACAGTTGCGGAGAACGGCACTGAATCCGGACCGAACGCCGCGGAATTGAAGCGAAAAGTTCTTACCACTGCTGTGGCATTCGTGCTGGGTTTCACGTTGTTGTTCACAGCCACCGGTGCGGCTATCGGCCATGCGGGCAAAGAAACGCAAATGTTCTTTTCAACCTGGAGTTCCACGATAACGGTAGTCGCGGGCATCCTTGTCATCATGATGGGAATCTGGATCGGTCTGCGTGCACGCACCCCGCTGATCTGCAGGCTTGTTCCGCGAAGTATCCAGACTCAGATACGGAAACCGAGCACGGCGATAGGGGCGGCGCTGACGGCTGCCGGCTTTTCACTCGGGTGCATGACCTGTTTTGGCGGTGCGATTATCGCAACGCTACTCGTTTACGTGGGCGCCATCGGCAGTGCGTTTATCGGCGCAATGGTGATGCTGGCCTTCTCATTGGGTGTCGTTATTCCATTCATTCTCGCAGCGCTGTTTCTTTCTCGAGCCTTGCCACTGATGTCCCGAATTCAGCAACTTGCTCCGCAGATCGGTCTGATCAGCATGCTTGTGATGGTCGCGTTCGGAATGGTGCTGGTAACTGATAACTTCCACGTTGTCAGTGATTTCATCTATCCCTATCTGAAGTTAAGTTAGCCCGTGTTCTTGAGGGTGACAATTCCTCTGATATTCGCTCTCGGCGTGTTTGGCGAAGCACGGGCATGCGCAGGTTTTGATGATGGCGCGCGGTACGCATTCTCTGCCAGCGTTGAGGCACGTCGTGTAATCGTCATTGACATGGAGGAGCAATCACTTGCCAGCGAAATTCGATTGGACCTGGCGCCTGACCTGGTGGTCGCGTCCGATGTTCTAAAGATACTGATAATCGCACATCGATCCGCGCAGAAGCTGACACTTATTGACCTCAGAGATTCCGATCTTCCACAAATCGAATATCCACTGGTGATTACGCCAGACTACATTGACGTTAGTCCAATCGGAGAGACGGTCGCAATTCTCGATCGTGGGCGCGGAGTATTGGAAATTCATGCCATCAAGCGACGAGACATTCTCTTACACGTTACTGGTATTAGTAGCTCGGCCGATCTCACGTTTAGTGCGGACGGTTCCAGTGTCTATTGGGTTGATGATAAGACTGGTGGTCTGAATTCTGTTGATCTGTGGTCAAAGCGGAACTTCTTGCAGATCGCGGAGCCCGGTCAACAACTTTCGGCAATGTCGCGTACCGCAGATGGTCTGCTTGGCTTCGTTAGTAACGCGGATAGTGGAGACGTCTACGTTATCAACCTGCGCGGCTTTGACTTGATCGCGACACTCAGGGTAGCGCCGAATCCTGGTCGACCATGGGGCACAGCAGATGGCCGCTACATGTTCATCCCGGATGGTTCACAAAACACAATCTCGGCAATCTCAACAGCAGACTTACGGCATAGGTACACAGTGAAGGTAGATGACAGACCCCTGTCAATTCACTCGGGCTGGCTCGATACGGTCATCGCGGTAGTTGGCGCATCCGGTTCTGTGGTCATGCTGGATGTCGAATCAGGAAGGGTGTTGGCATCGCATCGCTTGTCCGATCACCCGCGGGAGGGAATTGTGACATCAGATTCCAAGACATTGGCTGTGCCGGTGGCGAACTCCGGAGAGTTCGTTTTTCTGAACATGAGAACTCAATCGATGGGAACGGTCCTGCAGGGTCTACCCTACGATCTGGGCGAGGCTTCGATGGCGATTTCGAACAATCTCTGCCACTGATGCAATGCCAGTTTCTATGAAGATAACGCAGCATCTATTGCTTGTCGCCACCAGCCTGATCTTCACACATTCGATTCTTGCGGATGAACCAATTGATGGCCGATTCACGCTAGTTGATCACAATGGCACTGACGTCAGTGAAGCTACCTACGACGGCAAGCTACGGCTGGTCTTCTTTGGCTTCACAAATTGTCCGATTATCTGTCCAACGACGATGATCGAAGTAGCGCAAGTGATGAAGCAACTTGGCGACAGGAACAAAGAGGTTCAGCCGATATTCATCAGCATAGATCCGGAAAACGACACTGTTGACGTCCTCGCCGCTTATGTACAGGCGTTCCACCCATCCATCGTTGGCCTCACGGGCGATCCAGATGAAATTGCGGCAGCTGCCAGGTCCTTCAACGTGACCTACGGCAAGACGCCGCCGTCTTCGGTTGATGAAGCGTCCGAAGTGTTCCACTCCTCATACCTGTATTTGATGGGTCGGAACGGCGAGTTCATAGACGTCTTCGGCTACGGCGCAAGGCCAGCAGTCATCCTGGCGAGACTGGAAGAATTACTGACGTTACCTGTTGCGCAAGCGCAAATTCACGTAACAGAGGCGTGGGCCAGCAAGCCCGTAGGCACAGGCACGGACGTAACGGCGGCATTCATGTGCATTGAAAATTCGGGCTCAGTTCCGATTCGAATGGTCGATGCCTCGAGTCCTGTCGTCAAACGAATCGAGATACACCGCATACAGCACCAGGACGGTGTTGTCCGTATGCGCCGCGTGGACAGTATCAGCGTCGCCGCAAACCAGAAAGTCTGCCTTGAACCGGATGGCCTGCATCTGATGCTCGTCGGGCTGGACGAAGTGGTTTACACAGAGTCGAATATTCCCCTGCAGATAAAATTTGCATCGGGCGAAGTTATTCAGACAGTGCTCGTACAACGTTCGTTGTTAGACGATTCACATCAAGGGTTGCCATAAAAACTCAAGGGGCGCATGGCGCTGCTTGATGCTGAATTTATCGGACCAAAATAATTGGTGGTCCCACTTTTCCAGCATCAGCACTCTATAACATCGGGATATCTGGAGAAATGACCATTGGGGACTTCGGCCTCACCTCGTGAACTGGTGCA
>Ga0209987_10001157_pt1 | contig 14279 bp, 8 predicted proteins | sample N074metaG_FD_182134 | JGI IMG/M metagenome (GOLD analysis project Ga0209987, IMG submission 182134) | Deep subsurface microbial communities from Kermadec Trench to uncover new lineages of life (NeLLi) - N074 metaG (SPAdes) (version 2) | ecosystem: Environmental > Aquatic > Marine > Ocean trench... | reverse complement strand
CGGTAAGTAATATGGCGTCAACATGGTCCCGCAGAAGATCGGCTTGTTCAGTGATAGAGTCTACGCTGGATTCCGGACGCAGGAAGATTTCCGCGCTGACGGCAAATTCACGGTTTCGAATGGCGTCTTTGAATGATCTCAAGGGGTGTGTGCGGCAGGCAATGACTTACTATGGATTCAAAGGTAATCCGTTCACCAGACTTACACAACCATCCCATTGCATTAGTTGTGCGGGAGTCTGGCTATCCAATGCCAGCTATGCTGAAAATCCGATTTCATTTTAAGTTTCACTCTGGAGCTGGCAATTACAAGCGACACTATTCAAGGCGAGCATTTCAATCGGGCACTAAAGCACTTGCAATCTGGCGACCCACAAGCCGCTGCGGACTGTTGCGCCCGAATTTGTACTTGATGTGCAATACGATCAGGTCGTTGCAGACCTTGAAACCAATGTACGTCGCATTCTCGAATTTTGCGGCCTGCCGTTTGAGGATGCCTGTTTGCGATTTCATGAAACCGAACGCGCGATCAAGACTGCAAGCTCCGAATAAGTACGTCGACCGATATACAGTAGCTCGGTCAATTTGTGGCGAAACTATGAAGCGCAACTGGAAATGCTGATTGAAATTCTGGAACCGCGACTCCGGGAACTCCCGCAAGCTGATCGACCGTCAATAATGGCGCATGCAGATGAGACTTAATCTCAGCTGTTGAAAGGATGCAGACGGTGCTCGTACTTTATCGTGTAGTACTTATTCACTCGATTCGAATCCAATAACCATCATGATAACGAACGCGTTGGGTTCTGCCGTCGTCCCCCAACTCGAAAAACCAGGTTTCACGGCGCTCGCCGTCATCTGTCAGGCGCACAAAGGTATCGCCATCTACATGTTTGAGTTTCGTCATGGCGTCACCGAGGTTATCGGAAGGAATGGTGATAGCTACCAGTTGATCGCCCCACTGGCGAATGGCCATTTCACCACCCCAGGGGTGCGCGTCGAAATTGCCCTCGTACATCGAGAAATCCGGCACGGTTTCTACGGGAGTCGTTTGCGCCGCTTGAAGGGCGGGCCGAATTGTATTCAGCAGGTTGCGATTCAGACGCCCGGTCGGGCCCTTACTCACATTGGTCATCGTAACTATGGCGATTTTTTCCTTGGTGATCATCTGGAAATTGGTGGTATACCCAGGGCAGCCACCGCTGTGGCCGACGACCACCGTGTTGCCATCGCGTTGGACCGCAAATCCGATGCCTCTATCAGGGTCAACCCAGTGGACGCGATGCATCTCACGCAGCGTATGTGCATCCAGCACCTCGCTGCCAGCCTCTTCGAGCAGCCTGAATTGCCAGCTGGCGAACTTGCCCAAATCCTTTACTGATGATGTGAAGCCCACCGCCGGCGTAAGGCCACCAGTAAAATACGGATTGACGGGTTCCCGCTTGGCATCACGATGAAAACCGGAGTAACCAATGGCCAGTTGTTCGCCCCGTTTTTCCACGGGGTAATAGGGTCGCGTGTTGCTCATTCCCAACGGGTCCAGGATATTTGCCTTCACGTAGTCCTGGTAATCCTGCCCCGACCGCGCCTGCACAATCTCACCGGCGATTGAGACAGCCAGGTTTGAGTACTGGTACACGCGTCGGGCCGGATAGAGGGTGCTTTGGGTCTTGAGTCCCTCGATCATCCGATCCCGGGTCGGGAAGGGAAAATCCGGTCCATCCCAATAGGGATAACCGGCTTCGTAGGGCAATCCTGAAGTGTGAGTCAGCAGGCTCTCGATGGTGATCGGTGCGCTGTTTTCGTGCGCCTGCCTAATATCGAACCAATCCAGGTGATCGTCGACAGGATCTCGCAGCGCCAGTTTGTTGGCATCGCGCAGCTGCATGATTCCGATGGCCGTAAAGAGCTTGCTGATGCTGCAAATGCTGTAAAGCGTATCCGCATCGGCCGGTCGTTTTGTTTCGAGGTTTGAATAGCCGTAGCCCTTGTTCCAGATCAGCTCCTGGTCATGCACAATGCCGGCGGATATGCCGGGGATACGATCGTAAATTCGAACACCTTCCAACCATGCATCGATCGCTCTGAGAGCACCTTTGACTTCAGGATGAGCCAGAATTTCATCCGTGGTCGGCTGCTGGATTTCCTCATCGGCAAAAACGAGGTTCAGGTGACTCGAAAAACCGCAGCAAGCAATGAGTGTGGCAATATGAAATTTATATTTGATTGTCTTGTGCCTTGTCATTTTATTTCCTGTTCTTACAGGGGGTTTCCTTCAACCCAGGGAGCACCTGCCTGCAATAGATCCTCGCCCAGAGTTGCCGCTTCGGCGCGCGCTTTTTCCAAATCACTTTTGATCTGTTGAATCTGGGCGTTGGCGATTTCCAGTGTCCTTATTAGAGTGTCAGTAGGCCCATAGGTGGACCTGTACACGCCCAGCCTGACGAAACTAAGTCGTGACTGAATGGTTGGCCGTGTCATTTCACCCACCTGGTGCTTGGCACGATTACCGTAAAGCTCATCTTCAATAGCCTGTAACACTTTTTTGAGCTTATTGAGGCGTTTGTCGAGATCACCGGGGGCGACGGTGGCGCGTGACAGGGCTTTTTGCATGGCATCAACCCGGGCCAGTTCGGTGCGAAGTGATTGGCTGAGCGCGGTCGAGGACCTGACCGACACTTCGTAGCTACGCCAGAAAGCGGCGGCCTCCCCGGGTGAACTTCCCGGCAGCGCACGCTTTCTCAACGGCACCACTTCGAATTGGATAGGCGGGCTCAATGTCTTGATTTCGCCATCCACTTCTTTACTCAGGGTGGCGGTGTAGTCTCCTGGCGCCGCCAACAGTCCCGACGGTTCGGCACCGGAGGACGATGATGGCGGTTTGAGGCGCAGCGATTCGGGTGCTGGGTGACGCAGGTCCCAGGCCACCCGGTTGAAACCCTTCGCAGTGGGTCCTTTGACCCGTCTCACGGTATTACCTTCGGAATCCTTGACGATAATCCAGATCCTGGGTTCGAGTTCGGCCATTTCATCGGCAACAGCGTCCCAGCCAGGAAAGGCGATGTCCTCGCCGGTATCAAGCCGTGCCTTCTCACTGGCCTGGCGGATCTGCTCCTTCGACTTCAACCCGTCCCGCAAATGATACGTAAACACTGCCCCAAAATCGGGGTTCGGGGCAACGTAGTGACTGGCCCCCACAGAACCGTTCTTATCTCCATCCAGCAGAAAGCGCGGGTGGTACCACCAGGCTTTCCGGGTCGGGAAAAGGGTTGCCTCCTCGGCGAGTTGCTCTTCTGATACGCTCCTCAAGGAGGAGTAGTCGTCGAGCACGAAAATGCTCCTGCCAAACGAGGCGCCGACCAGGTCGTTCTCACGTTTCTGAATGGCAAGATCCCTGAATGCGATCGTCGGAACTCCACCCTCCAGCTTTACCCAGGCCTTGCCTGCATTCGGGCTGAAAAAGAGCCCAAACTCGGTGCCTGCGAACAGCAGACCAGGTTTCACGTGATCCTGGACGATCCGCCACACCAGCGTCCTGTCGGGCAGATCACCACGAATGGATGACCAACTGGCGCCCCGGTCGCTACTCCTGAGCAGATACGGTGAGAAGTCACCAAACTTGTGGTTGTCGAGAGCCATATAGACCGTGTCGGCATCAAACAAGTCTGCCTTGATATCGTTGATAAATGCCGTGGCCGGGACGCCCTTCAAACTGTCGACCTCTACGGTGCGCCAGCTGTCGCCGCCGTTTTCAGTAACCTGAAACAACCCGTCATCGGTCCCCACGTAGATGAGGCCTTCGACCAGGGGAGACTCCGATATCGAAGTGATCGTATTGTAGTTCGACATGTAAACGAAATCCCAGGGAGAATCCCAGCTCTGCAAACGCCCCATGACAGGCAGGTTCATGCGCTCCTGGTTTCGGGTCAGGTCACCGGAAATCGCAAGCCACTTATCGCCACGATTGTCAGAACGCCACAAGCGCTGGGAGGCGAAGTAGAGCCGGGCGGGGTCATGCGGGCTTACCAGGATCGGCGCGTCCCAATTGAAGCGTTCAACCTCTTCACCTGCCTCCGGCTGGGGCGTGATGAAGATCACCTCACCGGTGGGTACATCGATGCGCGCCAGGAGCCCCTCCTGCCGTTTGGCGTAGATGATATCGGGATTTCCGGGTTCGGTTGCGGTCTGGTAGCCATCCCAGTCCAGTACCATCCGCCAGTCCGAATTCTGGATACCGTGAATGTTGTCGGTCCTGGAGGGTCCGCCCTGCGAGCCGTGGTCCTGGGTACCGCCATAGATGTTGTAGAAAGGCTCGTCGTCGTCAACGGAGACCTTGTAGAACTGCGTTACCGGAAGGTTCTGAACCCAGCGCCAGTTCTCGGCCTGGTCGAAGCTTTCGTAAATGCCGCCGTCATCACCCACCATGATGTAGTCTGGATCGCTGTGCTTGAAAGCCAATGCGTGGCTGTCACCGTGACGGTACTTGCTATTCACCCGGCTGAAAGTCTTGCCGCCATCCAGCGAAACCTTGAAATAGACATCCATCAAGTAGATGCGGTCAAACTCGTGTGGCGATGCATAGAGTTCCTGGTAGTACTGAGGACCGGTACCGCCGGAAACCGTGTCGGAGCGCTTCTCCCATGAATTGCCACGGTCCGTTGATCGATAGAGCCCCCCTTGCCTGCGATTAAGTTCGATGACTGCATATACAACGTCCGGTCGCTGAAACGAGATGGCCAGGCCGATTTTCCCCATTGATCCCGCAGGTAATCCTTCACTCAATTTCTTCCAGGTTTCACCGCCGTCGTCGCTACGATATATTCCACTCTTAGGGCCACCGCCCATATAAGCCGCTACATTGCGATGGCGTTGCCAGGTGGCGGCGTAGATTCGCTTGGGATCCCTCGGATCCACCACGATGTCGGTCACGCCGGTCCACTCATCATCGCCCAGGGTCTTCTTCCATGATTTGCCGCCGTCGGTCGTCTTGAAGAAGCCCCGGTCCCCACCCTTGCTCCACAAGGGGCCTTGCGCGGCCACGTAGACTACATCCGAATCCTCGGCACTAACGATGATTCTTGCGATATGCTCAGAATTTCGCAAACCCATGTTCTGCCAGGTCTTGCCGCCATCGTCCGTCCGGTATATGCCATCACCGAACCCGACATGACGAGTGCCAACGTCTTCACCGGTGCCGGCCCAGATTACATTCGGGTTGCCCGGATCCGTGGCCAGACAGCCGATGGAATAGCTGGCCTGATCGTCGAAAATGGGTGTCCAGGTTGTACCGGCGTTAATGGATTTCCAGATACCGCCTGATGCAACCGCCGCATACCAGACGCTCTCATCGGCGGGGTGAATGACCAGGTCAGCGATCCGACCGGACTTCAATGCCGGCCCGATGTTGCGCAGCGCCAAGCCTCTGAATGTTTCGGCATTCAAGCGGCTCTCTGTTTTGTCAGCGTCTTTTGCCAGTGCCTCGGCACCCGGGAACGCCACCATAAATACGCCCAAAATAAGCTCGATCAGCAAACGATTTTTCATATTCATGTACTCATCTTATTGGCCTGACAGCATAGGTGTGAGTTTCTGTTCAACAAGGTCATTCAAGCGATTTTGCTGGATATCGAAACTAGTCTGCAGATCTTCGAATACCGCGTACATCGATTCCGTGGGCCGCGCATCGCCGCTACTGACAGCATTCGACAGCGAGTTCAGTTTTTCAGTCAATCCCGGCGGGCTGTACATCATCGGATGCGCCTCGGTACCTGCCCATACCATCAGAATGCCCTCGATCTGCCGCAACTCCTTCAAAATTGCGTCGACTTCGGCCCCGAAACCTTCCGACAGCCCGTTTCGGCGTCCTTCAAGTCCGGACCGAACTTCTCTGATCTGGAGTACGGTGTCGGCGACTTCCAAGGACCAGTCCCGGATATCGACCATCAGGTTGAATTGCAACCTGAGGTCTTCGTCACTGGCCTTGATTCTCGGATCCATGCGGATTTCGAAAGGCTGCTCCCGGGTTTCCCCATCCACCATGAGCCGGACCCTGTATTGCCCGGGTCGCGCAAGCGGTGATGTGGGTGGTGAGTAATTGGCACCTGTAAAATCGACACTACTAAAAGCATCCAGTGCTCCACTGGGCATGGGCATCTCGGTACCGGGATATCGCATATCCCAGGAAAACCGGTTCATTCCCGCCTTAGTGGATGGGCTTTGGATATCATCCGGGTCGCTTGTGAATTCCTTGATGACCTCTCCATTGGCTTCGGCAACAGTGATCGTCACCGGGTTGACGGCTGGCTCGGCCAGGTAATATTCAAACATCACCCCCCTGGGCGGGTTTTTGGCACCATCCCGCAGTTTTGTCCAGCCACGCCCGCCACGAACATTTCGAATGGCAGGAACCACTTCAAACAAATGTGCTTGGGACGCTGCGACTTCCGGGGTGAGTGTGCGAAGGGACGAGATATTGTCCAGGATCCAGAATCCCCGTCCATGGGTTGCCACCACCAGATCATCGTCCTTTACCTGCATATTCATCACGATGACCGGTGGCAAATTATTCTGCAAAGACTGCCATATGTCTCCATCGTCGAACGAAATGTAGGCGCCGGTTTCCGCTCCTGCATACAGCAGCCCGGGCCGCACCGGGTCCTCGCGAATGACCCAGGTATAGTCATTTTCACGAATCCCATTCGTGATTTTCTGCCAGCTGTCACCATAATCCATTGTCTTGTAGAGATACGGTGTGCGGTCACTGACCCGGTGGCCTTCACCAGAAATGTAAACCGTCCCTGGATGGTGATGCGAGACATCGATGGCTGTAATCGTGGTCCATTCAGGGAGATCCTTGGGAGAAACATCGGTCCAGTTTTGTCCGCCGTCTATTGTAAACTGCACGGTGCTGTCATCGGTGCCCACCCAGAGTTCACCCTCATTTATCGGTGACTCGGCAATGGTGCGGACGAGACTGGTGTGAAAAAGCGAGGACGCCAGGGAACTGATGGGTCCTCCGGTTATTTCTCCCATCACCTCCTGGCGGTTCTGCGTGAGGTCCGGACTGATCTGCTTCCAGCTGTGGCCTTCGTCCGTGGACTTGAAAAGGAACTGGGCGGCAGTGTAGAGCACACCCGAATCGTGCGGTGACAGGAGTATCGGGAATGAGTAGTAAAAGCGGTACCTGATATCTTTGACGGGCGTTCCGAACACCCACTCCGGCCATACACTGATCTCCAGAGCCTGCCCGGTCTCCCGGTCGATCCGGACTGATTTCGCCCTGTCATTTGCATAGATCACGCTGCCGTCGGGCTTGACTGCGGTCTGCCCACCTTCGCCGGCGGGAAGGGGAAGGTAGTGTGACCGGGAAATGGATTGATCGTCGGTACGACTGGGAATCGCGATGTGGCTGTTGTCGTTCTGGGCAGCGTAGACCCAATACGGATCCTGGTCGTCCACCGCCAGGCTTAGCAGGTCTGCAGTGGGCTGGTTGTTAAGACTCGACCAGGACTCGCCTCCGTTGAGGGACACCGAGGCTCCGCCATCCCCTCCTTCGATCATACGCCGGGGTTCGTCCGGATCGATCCACAAGGCATGAGAATCCCAATTTTCAATGGGTACACGTTCGAAGGTCCGGCCCGCGTCCGTGGATTTAAGTAAACCCGCGTAGATTTGAATATAGACAACATCGGGATCCAGGGGGTCGGCAGTAATGTGGCTGTACGATTTTGGTGACTCCAGTTTCCGGGGGTCTGTGTGCGTCATCTGCCAGGTGGATCCACCATCATCGGAACGATAAATCCCACCCTCGCCCGCGTCAGCCTCGATAATTGCATACACCCGCCTGGAGTCCACCGGTGAGATGGCGATACCGATCTTCCCGACCAGGCTTCTTGGCATACCGGGGTTGCGGGTGATATCAACCCAGCTGTCCCCGCCATCTGCGCTCCTGAAAAGACCGGTGCCGGGGCCGCCACTTTCCTCATCCCACGGGTAAGCCACGTGGTGGTTCAGGGCAGCGATAATCACTTCAGGGTTCCTGGCATCGATCACCAGGTCCACGGCACCGGCAGTCTCACCCCGATACAGGATCCGTTCCCAGGACTCGCCACCATTTTTGCTTCGATAGACGCCGCGTTCCGGGTTGGGGCCGAACATGTCACCCATTGCCGCGACGTACACGATGTCGGGGTTGGTTGGATGAATGCGAACCCTGGCGATGTGCCGGGTTGCTTCCAGGCCGATGTTGGACCACGTGTCTCCGCCGTCGATGGATTTGTAGACGCCGTCTCCGGGTGAGATAAATTGCCGTGGCAGCCCCTCACCGGTCCCGACGTAGATCACCCCGGGATCCGACAGAGACACGTCCAGACCACCCACGGTGGGGAATTTGAAGAAGCCATCAGACACATTCCGCCAGTTCATTCCGGCATCGGTGGTCTTCCACACGCCGCCATGGGCGGCGCCGAAATAGTAGACGAGGGGGTCGTCGGGGTTTCCTGCCACCGCAACAACACGTCCGCCACGGTAAGGGCCCACGAATCGCCACTCGAGGGCCGAAAGAAAGCCGGCGTCCACGCCACTGGCGTTAGCCGGGAATCCAGACAGGGCAAGGAAGGTAATAGCTAGCGCGGAGCACGCTCTTGCTCCGACGCGGATAACACCCTGCAACCAGCTTAGTGCTCTCTCTTCCAGCGCTACAAATGGGCACGTCTGTGACATGGCTTATTCCTTCGCATACTTAGCCGTCACTATTTGGAAAACTTGCTTGGCCGGCCAGACGCATAATGTCGTTTAGGGACGAATCATTCCTGGGGCTGCTATTTCTATTAGAAATCGACCGTATTCCAAATCTCGCTACCTAGACAGGTCGCAACTTCATACCAGGCCTCTTCCGCCTTTCCTGCTGGAGAGTCCTTATAGTTGTCAGTAAATTCAGCCCATGCCGTTAGGTCGGGGAAGGTAACCTGCTGAATAAAATCACCATCGATGGTGTCCACCGCAACTGGAAACTTCAGGGATAACTTCATGTTTTCAGCGCCTTTATTTTTCTTGGCGACCTTGAACCAGGCAGCAGTTGCTGCTATCACGTCATCCATTGTTGCGCTATCAAGGCGGTGGCAGAACCACTGGTGCTGGACAGAGTCTGCGTAAACGGGAGCGGTGAACAGGCACATCAGGGATGCGGTGAGCGAAGCAATTATCATTTTCTTCATTATTTTTCTCCATTGGGTATTACATTTTGTCAGGCAGACTTGGCTTTAACATTAATGTAAGTGGTATTGCTCCACCTGTTCCCGCCATCTCTTCAAATTGAAAGAGTTGTCATTTTAGACCAAACGGGCTATATAGGTCCAGTTCTGCAGTGGCGAGATTTGCGACGTCGCTGAGTCCTTGGGCAGTATCGAATCCGGTAAACCGATAGATAAGAAACTCAATGCTCAAATTCATAATCCGAAACTTCCGCTGGATCGCTGGCGGATTCCTGCTCACCTACTTTTCCAGTTTTGGACAGACGTATTTCATTTCCGCTTCTGCTTCACAATGGTAGGCCGCGTTTGACTTGGGCCACGGCGAATTCGGGCGGCTCTACATGTACGCTACAGTGGCGAGCGCGCTATGCCTTCCGTTAGTTGGTCGCGTGGTGGACGTAATGCCAGTCCACCGGGTGATCGTCTTGGTGATGCCTGTGTTTGCCGGGGCAGCGTTACTCGCCGGTACAGCACCCACACTGCTTGGAATCAGCACCGGTATCGGATCTACACTGTTTGGTGTTCTGTGGCCGGAAATATACGGTGTCGCCAATCTGGGCGCCGTTCGTTCAATTGCCGAAGCGGTAGGAGTATTTGCAACCGCCGCCGGGCCTGGACTGACCGGTACTCTGATTGATCTGGGAATAAGTCTGCCGACGCAAATGATCTTCTACGGCGGTTACTGCCTTTTGGGAACGGCAGCGATGATGATAGTCAGTACGCAATTGCAGCGGCGTGACTAAATTATGTCCGATGATCGGTGGAATATCGTCGGCAAGGAAGTAAAAAAGCCCTATCTAGCTTTAGCTCGTTAGGGCTATAATATGAAACGATAGTTGTCGGTGCCGGACACAACGGCCTGACTACAGCAGCATTTCTCGCCAAAGAGGGTAAGCATTGATGATTAGTCCTGCCCTGCAATCAGGAGATTAGGAATGACAAACGAACGCCAACAGCAAGTTGATGTGGCGCAGCTAGTGATGGAAGCACACGAAAGAACCAAAGATTACCTGATTCCGACACCGCTTGAGTTTTCCCGCTACCTGAGCGATCAAATCGATGGAGAAGTCTGGCTCAAACTGGATCTGGTTCAAAAAACAGCGTCATTCAAATTTCGCGGGGCGCTCAACAAGATTCTGTCGCTGACAGAAGAGGAACTGGATGGAGGCGTGGTCTCCGCGTCGACAGGAAATTATGCTCTGGCTGTCGCTGAGGCCATGCGTATTCGAAATCGCCGAGCGACGATCTACGTCGGTAACGATATGGACGAGTCGCGTCTCGAGATCTTGAGGGCTCACGGATTGGACCTGGTGGTCTTCGATGGAGATGCCTGGGGCGCGGAGATTGAAGCCCGCCGGGTGGCTGACGAAGAAGGCAAGGTCTACGTTTCCCCGTACAACGACCCAATTGTTGTAGGCGGTCAGGGCACCTGTGGCTACGAGATATCGCAGCAATTGCCGGATCTGGATGCAGCCTTCTTCGCCTGCGGCGCAGGCGGATTGCTGACCGGCTCATCGGCCTGGCTAAAATCGCACAATCCGGATGTACTGACTTTTGGCGTGTCGCCCTCCAACTCACCGGTCATGTTTGAATCGGTGCGCCAGGACAAGATGATTACCATGGACACCAAACCGACGCTGGCCGATACCTGTGGCGGCGGCGTGGATCTTGACACCATTACTCTGGATTATTGCCGGCGTTACTCGGACGGAATTGTGTTGCTCTCTGAGGACGAGATTGCAGCTGCAATCCGGCTGTTGTTTGAACAGCATCGCCTGGTAGCGGAAGGATCTGGAGTCCTTGGAATTGGCGGGATCCTTAAGAACAAAGAAGAATTCAAGGGCAAAAAAGTTGTTGCAGTGGTATGCGGGCGAAACATTGATCTCGAAGTGTTCAAGCGAATCATTATGTGAGCCGGCGGGATATCAAACCCGGCTAGTCGATAGAAAACGCCTCCTCGTCAAAGAGGACCGTCTGCATATTTTCCGGACGCAGGTATTTGCGAGCGGCATCCAAGACGTCTTCTTTCTTAACGGCGCGTATTCTCTGCACGTACGACGCTGACTTGTTGTGATTACCGTAGCGCAATCGTTCCAGTGCAAAACTGCGTGTTAATGCGTAGCCGTCCCGATACCTGGCCGGAAAAGTGCCGTCCGCCAACGCACCAATGGCTACGAACAATTCACGATCAGTCACTTCCTCGTCTCGAATACGAATGAGTTCGCCCAGCATGTTTCGGTAGATATTCTCGATGACTTCGGGCCTGCTGTATGAGCGGAAGGTATACCCCCCCGGCCCATACCATTGATCCTCGAGAAAACCACTCGCATCGTTCGTGTAGCCATACTTGTAACGCGTTTCTACCATCAATCGCGTTTTGACGTGCTCGGCGCCGATGATGTAATTCATCACTTCGAGTGCTGCCTGTTCCTCCACGGGTACCAGCGGCAAGTCATGGCCGATAACAAGCCAACTTAGCAGTTTGTTCGATGGGAAATGGTGCAGCTCCGCCCCATTTCGGTTCACCGCGGGCATTTGTTTCGGCTCGGGAACATCGGCCGCTGCCCAGTCGCCGAACAGATCGGCCAGCCGGCCTTTGATGTCGTCCAAATCGATAGCCCCTGCAACAGCAATCGTCAAGTTGCCGGGCACGAAAACCTTCGCGTAATAGGCAGAGACGTCATCAGCGTTCAGAACATCGAAGTCATCCATCGTCGGTCGGCTACCGAAGGGATGGTCCTTGTAAAGAATTTCGTAAAAGCGATCCACGGCTTCACTCATGGAGCCATCGTAAAGCTCCTGGCCGGATTCCGCTTCCGGGTCGTCTGGTACGGGAGCAACGCTACCGGCAGCACTCTCTATATTCGCGTCACTAATAGACAGACTACGCAGCAATCCAGCAAAAATCCGCAGCGCCTGATCGAGGTCCTCCGCCGGTACGTTGAGCGAAATCTCCATCCACTCGTCGTGCAGATTAACCGTGTATTCCGCTGCCATCTGTTTGAGGCCAGCTCTGAAGTCGCCGCTGCTCATTCCCGACGGGCCGGAGTTTTTCAGCGCGTCCTGCAGAGACTCTGCAGCGCCCTGACTTTTATCACTCACCTTTCCGGCGCGAATGAATGCACTTAGGGTGACCAACGGGACCTGGTCGGCCTCGGCAACGAATGCGACAAGCCCGTTTTCAAGAACCAGCTGGTACTCCGCCGGATCGGGGCGCGTATAGCTACTCTCGGGCAAGTCCATTTCAAGCGGATGTGTGAGGTCCTGCGAAAAGGCCGGAGTTGCGAAGATTACTGCGAGCAAAGTTAGCTTCTTCATTGCTGCGCCGCCTCGGGAATAATAACCCCGACCGATCGGTTGTTGGTGACGAAGTATTTTCCTGCCAGGTCTCGCAGGTCGTCCGCTGTGGCTGCATCCCTGGCTTCGAGATACGGTTTCAGCGTACGCCAACTGTCCATGACTTCGAAATGCCCTATCTCAAACGCCAGAGCTCCCGAATCGACAGCCGTTCGATACCACTCGGTGCGTAGCTTCTTCTGCGCGTAGGTGACCTGATCGGCAGATAATGGCTCCTCACCGAGTTTTCGCAACTCGGCCAGCAACGTATGCTCGGCTTTTTCAATCTGTGATGCGCCCACCAGTACCAATTCAATGTTGATCGATGCCGGCACACCGAAACGCGAGGTATGGACGACTAGCGTATTGATATCGATGCTGCCATCGATTCCAGCGTCCGTTACAACGGCCTGCAAATGTGCTTCGAATGCCTCGGCCAGCACGTCGAACGCCGGCCTGTCAGGATGCCCAACGCCGGGAATCTGGTAGCGAACTTCCACGCGCGGGGAAAACGAGTCACTGCGCCAGATGAGCCGCTTCTCTGCAGACGGCAGCGGCTCACGTCCCTGATAGCGACTGGGCTCCGGTGCGCGTTCCATGTGGCCGAAATATTTTTCGACCCTGGGAATCATCTCGTCCAGCGTAACGCCGCCAATCAAGACAATCGTTGTATTGTTGGGCACGAAGTAGGTTTCGTATAGTTCGCGTTCGTAACGTCGCGTGTACTGCTCGAAATCATTGGCATAGCCTTCGGGTGCGTACACCATAGATGCCCTGCCAACCAGTGAGTTCATCGCTTCGTAATAGGGCGTGGCCGACCAGATCAGATCATCGAGACGTTGTTCGACCAATATCATGCGTTCCGCGTCGAAATTCCGGAATATCGAATTCTGCATGCGATCCGCTTCGATGCGCAAAAACAAATCAATTCGATCGGCCGGCAAATCGTTATTGAAATGCATGTACTCCTGCTCGGTAACAGCTTTTAGGCCGAGTCCGCCGTAAGCCATGTACCAGACACTCATCGGACCTTCTTCGCTGAACTCCATTGCTTGCCGATTAAGAGAGTCGATCAGCGCACGCAGTGCATCGATCTGTGGTGTTGTCTCGCTGTGCCGGTAGTCATGAAACACGCCGCGCTCGCGGAGCTCATTCCGCGAACGATTGAGTTCTTCGATCAGAGCATCTTCGGCCAAACGGATCTGCTCGTGCAATTCCTTTTCACGTGCCCAGTCCACGGAACCCAGGGTTGGCGTCCCCTTGAACATCAGGTGCTCAAGGAAATGCGCCGCTCCAAACTCACCGGGCGTCTCGTTGAGAGCACCCATGTCCGTAAAGATCTCGCTAACCACGCGATCCTCACCGGGCCGCTCGATCACAAGCAATCGCAGCCCATTCTCGAAGACATGTTCAAGAATGGGCAGGTCGTAGTTTTGTGCGCTTACTGTTGAAGCCGAAAAGGCAATAGTCAGAATTAACAGATATCTGAAGATTCGCATGGTTCCCCCGGCTTAGCCGGCAACACCGCCGCCATCAACGACCAGCGCGTCACCGGTGATAAAGGATGCCTCGTCAGAGGCCAGAAACATGACAGCGTCGGCGATATTATCAACCGTACCCACTCGGCCGAGCGGCCGTTCGGTGCCACCTTTGGCGTATTCATCCCAGGGTATGCCGCGATCCTTGGCGTCCG
>Ga0209987_10001156_pt1 | contig 14279 bp, 16 predicted proteins | sample N074metaG_FD_182134 | JGI IMG/M metagenome (GOLD analysis project Ga0209987, IMG submission 182134) | Deep subsurface microbial communities from Kermadec Trench to uncover new lineages of life (NeLLi) - N074 metaG (SPAdes) (version 2) | ecosystem: Environmental > Aquatic > Marine > Ocean trench... | reverse complement strand
AACAACTTGTAACCAACATCATTGCCGTCAAATTCGACGTTCGATTCGGTGTCCGCAAGGGTGACATAACCAGCCGACGCACCGATGGCCAATCCAGAGTCAGCATTTGCGGATGTGACCGCCAACCCGAATATCGCAATCACTGCGATTGATAATTTCTTCATGAGTTTTTCCTTCCTTAAATAAACCCGTGACAGGAATGAATCCGGGATTTTGGAAGGATAGCGAAGCGATACTTAACGCAAGCTTAACGAGCAGCTGCGATAACGCATCAGGCGCCGAAATTTACCTTGGCTTCGAGGTTGGAACGCGAGTCTGCGTGGATCATTGCTTCTTCCAGCGTGATGGTGCCGGCTTTGTATAGATTGAGCAGTGCTTCGTCGAAGTTTTGCATACCCTTCTCGCCACTATCTTTCAACGCTTCTTTGACTTCCGAGATATCGCCTTTGAGGATCAGGTCTTTGATGTGTGGCGTATTCAGCATCAATTCAACAGCTGCGACACGTTTGCCGGTTCGCGAACGTACAAGTCGCTGGGAAATAATGGCCCGCAGGTAATGCGCAAGATCCATGAACACCTGACTATGCTGCGGTTGCGGGAACATGTTGATGATTCTGTCCAGTGTTTCCGGTGCATTGTTCGAGTGCAACGTTGCCAGGCACAAATGACCCGTGCCCGCCATATCAAGCGCTGCCTGCATGGACTCACGATCGCGGATTTCGCCGATCAGAATAACGTCCGGAGCCGCGCGCATGGCACTTTTTAGCGCTCGCGCGTAGGACTTGGTGTCCAGTCCGACTTCGCGTTGATTTACGATGGACTGCTCGTTGGAGTGAAGAAACTCGATCGGATCCTCGATCGTGATGATGTGCGACGAGGTCTTTACGTTGCGGTGATGGATCATGGCCGCCAACGTAGTCGACTTACCATTGCCAGCTGCGCCGACCATCAAAATAAGGCCGCGCTTCAGCATTACCAGATCCTTGAGGGGCTCCGGCAATCCGAGCCCATCGAGTGTTGGCATCTCGGAGGTGATATAGCGCAGCACCATTGCCACGTTGCCACGCTGATGAAAAACGTTGACTCGAAACCGGCCAAGCCCCGGCTCCGAAATAGCGAAATCAACTTCCAGTTCCTTCGTGAACGTGTCGAGCAAATCTTCTGTCATCAACTCGATTGCCGCCTGCTTTACCATCTTGGGCGTCATTTCGAGTTTGTTGACGGGCATGATTTTGCCGTCAATCTTGATTTTGGCAGGCGCAAATGGCGTGAAAAAGAGATCCGACGCCTTTTTTTCCACCATTAACTTGAATAGAGGTTTTACATTCATTGTTTTTCAGATTCCATCCCAGCTCAGAACGTCTGAGCAGTATCCTCGTCCACGATCTTGAGGCTCTCGGTTTGCTGATCCGATACTGATGAGTCTCGCTTGCTTTCCAGTTTGATGCGCAGTCTGAGTTCGTTTTTCGAGTCGGCATTTCTCATGGCCTCCTCGTACGAAATCACAGCGTCTTCATAAAGCGTGAAGAGTGCCTGGTCGAATGTTTGCATGCCGAGCCGCGTCGACTTGGCCATAATTTCTTTAATGTGCGAGACCGCACCCTTGAATATCAGGTCCGCGATCAACGGCGTGTTCAACAGAATTTCCATCGCTGCTATTCGACCAACCCCGCCCTCTCTTGGAATCAGGCGTTGCGACACAATTGCTTTTGTATTCAGTGACAGATCCATCAGCAGCTGTTGACGCCGTTCTTCCGAGAAAAAGTTGATAATCCGGTCCAACGCCTGGTTGGCACTGTTGGCGTGCAAGGTCGCGAGACACAGATGACCGGTTTCTGCGAACTGGATTCCGTATTCCATGGTTTCGCGATCACGAATTTCGCCGATCAGTATGACGTCAGGCGCCTGGCGCAACGTGTTCTTGAGAGCCGCATGCCAGGAATCTGTGTCAACACCGACTTCACGTTGTGTGATAACGCAGCCTCGGTGCGGGTGAACATATTCGATCGGGTCCTCGATCGAAATGATGTGGCCCTTCGAGTTCTCATTGCGATGGCCAATCATTGCCGCCATCGTGGTCGACTTGCCGGATCCGGTGCCGCCGACGACGATTACCAGGCCACGCTTGTTCATAACGACGTCTTTCAGAATAGGCGGCAGGTTCAGCTCATTGAGTGTGGGGATTTCGGTGGTGATCGTTCTCAATACAGCGCCGACCAGGCCCTGTTGAATAAATGCGCTAACCCGGAAGCGGCCAATGCCTTGCGGGCTAATGGCAAAGTTACACTCCTTGGTTGCATCAAATTCTTTCACTTGTTTGTCGTTCATGATCGACCGAACCATCATGGCGGACTGGGCCGCAGTCAGATCGGTGTCAGTCGCTTTGTGTATCTGGCCGTCAACCTTGATCGCGGGCGGAAATCCGGTTGTGAGGAATAAATCCGAGCCGTTTTTTTCGACCATCTTTTTCAAAAGGTTTTGTGTCAGACGTACTGCTTGTTCCCGCTCCATCCCTTTGCTCCCGTATCCTTAATCCGAACCCCTAGAAATTCTCTTTGCTCACAGCCCTGTATCGCGCTTCTTCTTTGTTGATCAGTCCCTTGGACATCAACTCCGCCAGGTTCTGGTCAAGCGTGTACATGCCGGAGCCCTGGCCCGTCTGAATGGCGGAATACATTTGCGCGATCTTGCCTTCGCGAATCAGATTTCTGATCGCGGGCGTTCCAATCATGATCTCGTGTGCCGCAATTCGTCCGCCACCGATCTTCTTCAACAGCGTTTGTGAAATAACTGCCCGCAGTGACTCGGACAACATGGCTCGAACCATCTCTTTCTCGGCAGCTGGAAATACATCGACGATCCTGTCAATCGTCTTCGCGGCCGAGCTGGTGTGCAGCGTGCCAAAAACAAGGTGACCCGTTTCCGCCGCGGTCAATGCCAGGCGAATAGTTTCGAGATCGCGGAGCTCACCTACAAGAATGACGTCCGGGTCTTCGCGCAAAGCCGATCGCAACGCTTCGTTAAAGCCAAGCGTATCGCGATGCACTTCACGCTGATTTATCAGCGACTTCTTGCTTTCGTGTACGAACTCAATAGGGTCCTCGATCGTCAGAATGTGATCAGGCTTGTTGTCGTTGATGTGATCGACCATCGCCGCCAGAGTCGTAGACTTGCCGGATCCGGTTGGGCCGGTCACCAGTACAAGGCCACGTGGGAGCATAGAAAGATCTTTGAAAATGGGTGGGGCGCCGAGATCGTCGAGGGTCAGGATCTCCGACGGAATGGTTCGGAATACGGCGGCTGAACCGCGATTCTGGTTAAATGCGTTGACACGAAAACGCGCCAGTTTCGGTATTTCGAACGAGAAATCTGTCTCCAGATATTCTTCATAATCCTTGCGCTGCTTGTCATTCATGATGTCGTACACCATGCTATTGACATCTTTATGGGTGAGCGCCGGCATGTTGATTCGTTTGATGTCGCCATCTACGCGAATCATAGGCGGAACGCCGCTGGAGAGGTGCAGATCGGATGCGTTGTTCTTTACCGAAAACGACAACAATTGGGCAACGTCGACGGCCATATTTCTCCCTCTAAAAGTACAGTTTGACTTACCATAACTTAGGCTTGATCGAAGCCTAGTATAGCGGAGCACCCGGGGCAAAACGTGATAAGAGTCACGGAAAACTTTCGAAATATCCAAGATTTGCTGGCAAAAGCTGCGGTCGAGGCTAACAGGCGTCCGGATTCTGTGCGGCTGCTCGCTGCGAGCAAGACACACAGCGCCGCAACGGTGCTGGAGGCGGTATCTGCCGGGCAACGGGATTTTGGCGAGAACTTCGCAAGAGAAGGTATCGACAAGATGGCAGCGACGGGTAGGGACGACCTGATCTGGCACTTTATCGGCCATATCCAGAGCAACAAGACGCGCCTGATCGCCGAACATTTCGCTTGGGTGCATACCCTCGACCGCCTCAAGATAGCCGAGCGACTTAGCAAACAGCGGCCTGTTTATGCGAACCCGCTGAACGTATGTATTGAGGTCAATATTGACGCTGAGGAAGCCAAGTCCGGAATTGGCGCCGACGGCGTCTTGCAACTCGCCCAGGCGATCGTGGAATTGCCAAGACTTCGTTTGCGCGGCTTGATGTGCATACCCGCACTTCGTGAGGATCCGAAACGACAACATGAACCGTTTGCGAGACTACGCGAGCTGTCCATAAGTCTTGCCGAGGCGGGTGTCGTTACGGATACCTTATCGATGGGTATGACGAGTGACTTTGTTCCTGCTATACATGAGGGCGCAACCATTGTCAGAATCGGCACCGCGTTATTCGGTCCCAGATTGAAGTAAGCGATTCGATGCAATGGGCCGCCACGCAACCCGGATTCAAGGAATTAACGAGTTGAAAAGCAGAAGCAACATCGCGTTTATCGGCGGCGGAAATATGGCGCGAGCGATTGCCGGCGGATTGATCCGAAGCGGCTATGACCCCGCGCATATTCTGATCGCAGAGCCACTCGCAAAGCAGCGGGAGCTATTGCAACAGGAATTTCCCGGCTCGACCATCAGCAGTGACAACAATGCTGTCGTGTCCGGTGCCGGCACCCTGGTGCTTGCCGTCAAACCGCAAATACTCAAGTCAGTGTGCCGCAAGATTGAAGACAGCGCACAGGAGCACAAACCGCTGGTAATCTCAATTGCTGCGGGCCCGCGGGTCGATGACATTGACCGCTGGCTCGGTGGCAATCTTGAGATCGTCCGTGTAATGCCCAATCAGCCGGCTTTGGTTGACCAGGGAATCTCAGCCTTGTTCGCAAATGACCGAACTGACGAACTGGGCCGGATTCTTGCTGAAAAGATACTTACTGCCGTTGGTCTGGCCGTCTGGGTGGACGAAGAGTCACTTCTGGATGTGGTCACTGCAGTTTCCGGCACCGGCCCGGCATATTTTTATCTGTTGATCGATGCAATGATTCAATCTGCTATTCGTCTGGGCATCGACCCGGCTACCGCGAGGACACTGGCCGTGGAGACGGCACGTGGCGCAGCAACACTGGCAGCAGCTGAACCGGAATCCATGTCGACTCTCATCGATCGGGTGCGCTCGCCGGGCGGCACGACGACTGCGGCATTTGAACGACTCGACGCAGCCGATGTACGTGGTATCTTTGACGATGCCATTGTTGCCGCAAAAAACCGGTCCGTTGAACTATCGAAGAAGGCCGACGAAATCGAATGAATAGCGCCCTTATTTTCTTGCTCGACACCTTTTCGCGCCTGTATCTGTTCATACTGTTGCTGCGTTTCTGGTTGCCATTGTTGCGCGCCAATTTCCGAAATCCGGTAGCACAAGGTGTCATGCGATACACATCGCCACTGGTCACTCCGGTGCGCCGTTATGTTCCTTCAATCGGTCGGCTGGACTCAGCGACCGTGCTGATCGCGTTCCTGATTCAGCTGGGCGTTTCCTATTTGATCATGACGCTGAAACTGGTTGATCTCGACACCTTCTCTTTGGCAATTTTGACAAGCGGCCAGACTTTTTTCGCGCTAGCCATGCAGGCAATCGTTGAATTGGCGATGCTAAGCGTGTTCCTGTTCATCGTGGCAATTATCGTAAGAATTGTCCTGGGCCTGATCGGTCGTTATTTCGGGCCAATTTCAGACATACTGGTTGACCTTACAGAGCCATTGCTGAGACCGGTGCGTAAGATAATACCGCCGCTTGGCGTTGTGGATATCTCGGCTTATATCGTGATTGTGTTGCTGATGGCGTTGAATATGATACTTGCAGATCTGCTGCCAATGGGTCGCTGAGGTCACAAGAATAGGACAAGTTGCGCCAATCAGCTATAGTTTGGGTAAGGACCCACAGCTTGTTTCGGGGGTAAATACAAGAATGAACCTGAAAAATATCGCGATTGTTCTGTCATTTTTTGGATTGTTGACGTCTTGTGGCGGTGGCGGCAGTGAAATGACAGTGCCAAAAGCGCAGCCGATTGAGGCGACATTTGCGGATATCGGCAGCCACATTGTGCATTTCAGCGCGCAGTCCACCGACCTGCTGCCAAAGGAAGTTGCCCGCGCATACGACATTATTCGCAGCAAAAATCGAGCGATGTTGAATGTCTCCATCATTGAGAAGGGAACAAACAAGCCTGCATCGGCCATTGTAACGGTCAAGACCGTCAATCTCACCGGCCAACTCAAGAATGTAGTCATGATCAAACGCCAGGAACAGGAAGCCATTTACTACATTGGCGTCACGCCTGTGGCGAATCGCGAAACGCTGATTTTCGATATCAGCGTGCAGCCCGACGGTGAGGCTGAAGTGTCGCGAGTCAGGTTCAAAAGGCAATTTTACTCGGACTAGTAGTCCCTGCTCCACCAATCCACTGAATCGAAGTGGACCTGTCGAAGGCGCTCTGCCCTTTGTTTAAAGGGCATGACGACAATCTGATTTACCTGTTCGTTGATCCTGTGTTATCGTCGCGCGTCGAAAACGGGTCAGGTCCGACTTTGGACCAGCCCTTTTTTTTTGATTCGACATTTCATTTCGATATTCTTTAATCAGGAGTCATTTTTTCATGGCAGCAAACAAATCGGCCGGCAACACGAAGAAGCCGCCAACCAAATCGGAAATTTACACCACAATCGCTGACGACACGGGACTTACCAAGAAAGACGTCGCCGCGGTATTTGATTCTCTGTCAGGACTGATTCAAAAGAATCTGGGCGGACGTGGCGGTCCAGGTGTGTTCACCGTTCCGGGACTCCTGAAGATGCGCGTCGTCAAGAAAGCAGCGACCAAGGCAAGAAAAGGTATCAACCCTTTCACCGGCGAAGAGATGATGTTCAAAGCCAAGCCAGCATCGAAAACCGTAAAGGTTGCGGCGCTTAAAGGTCTGAAAGATATGGTTTGAGTCTTTAATCTGACTTGAACGAGAAAACCGGGGCATGTCCCCGGTTTTTTTATGTTCATGGACGAACGGGCAATTGAAGGCTTTCGTTTTCTGCACTAAAGATTGGACCCAATAAAATCCTCGACCGTGTCTCGCAACTCGATCAGGCGACCGTGAAAAAAATGCTCCCCCTGCGGGAATATTGACAATTGCGGGCCGGGTTCCAGGCTATTCACATAGTCGATGGTCTCATTGATGTCGACCAATTCATCCTGATCGCCTTGCACAATTAACCACGGACATTGCGGTTGCAGGCTTAAGTCTTTCGCGAAACTCGAGGTCGCCGGGGCAACGCTGACCAACCCGGAAGCCGATGACTGAACGGCGGCGTGGATGGCCATTGCACCACCAAAAGAAAACCCGGCAAGCCACATTGGACCAACCGCAATATGTTCCCTGATCCATTCGACCGCTGCCAGGGCGTCCTGAATTTCGCCTTTACCGTTATCGAAACTTCCCTCACTTTTACCAACGCCGCGAAAGTTGAATCGCAGGGACGCAAATTGCTGCGAAGCAAATGCTCGCGACAAGGTATGCACAACCTTGTTCTGCATCGTCCCGCCGTGCACAGGATGAGGGTGGCAGATGACCGCCATGCCGGCAGGCGCGCCATTTTTTGGCAATTCCAGCAAAGCTTCAAGTTGACCAGCAGGACCATCGATGAGATGCGAATCTAGCGCAGATTTGGCAGGCATAGGCGTTTCTTGTTATTCCGGCGAGTAATCTCAAGGTCAGCGCCAAAGTATACCGCCTGAGGCTTCAGTCGTGGATCGCCGTCGGTTCGCCTTAGAGACTGGCGCAGCAGACTATTTTTACTGTAAAATTATGGCCTTATGTAAAATGCCTGTAATCTGGCAGACGCGCCTGATGCATGAGACTACGCCAATGAGTTCAACGATCGAGCTTGAAGACCGATATTGCGCGCACAACTACCACCCGTTGCCGGTCGTGTTGACGCGTGGTGAGGGTGTTTATGTCTGGGACGACAAGGGCAACAAGTACCTTGACATGATGAGCGCCTATTCAGCGGTCAGTCATGGCCACTCACACCCACGACTGCTTAACGTCCTCAAACATCAGGCTGGCATGCTCAACATCGTGTCGCGTGCTTTCTATAGCGACAAGCTCGGTCCTTTTCTTCAGCGCATCTGTGAATTGACCGGCCAGGATATGGCGCTGCCGATGAACACCGGCGCAGAGGCGGTTGAGACTGCCTTGAAGGCCGCCAGGAAATGGGCCTACGTGGTTAAAGGCGTAGCAAAGGACCAGGCAGAAATTATTGCCTGCACAGGTAATTTTCATGGTCGCACGATCGCGATCGTCGCCATGTCCGATGAACCCCAATATCAAGAAAACTTTGGCCCGTTCCCTGGCGGATTCAAACTCGCCAAATACGGCAGCGTTGACGATCTCGAGAGTCAGATAAACGAAAACACAGCTGCATTTCTGGTCGAGCCCATTCAGGGGGAAGGCGGAATCGTAATGCCGCCCGCGGGCTATTTAAAAGCCTGCCAGAAATTATGCAAGAAGCACAATGTGTTGCTCATCGCCGACGAAATTCAGACCGGACTCGGGCGCACTGGCAAGTTGCTTGCCTGCCAACATGAGGACGTCTTGCCCGACGGACTGATCCTGGGCAAAGCGCTTGGCGGAGGCATACTGCCGGTTTCAATGTTTCTCGCCAAACGAGAAGTAATGGAACTGTTTACACCCGGAGATCACGGCAGCACGTTCGGTGGTAATCCGCTCGCCGCTGCTATCGGCAAAGAAGCACTCGATATACTGATCGAGGAAGACTTGCCAAATCGCAGCGCGGCAATGGGCAAGTATCTGTTGGCGGAGCTAAGAGCCATTAACAGTCCGCTTATCTCCGATATTCGAGGGGCAGGCCTGTTTATTGGCATTGAAATCGATCCGTCCCAGGCCAGCGCCAGGGAGATCGTTGAAATGCTGATGGACAGAGGTCTGCTCAGCAAGGAGACGCACGAAACGGTTGTTCGGCTCGCGCCGCCGCTTATTATTTCTCGCGAGCAAATCGATTGGTCGGTGAATCAGATTAAGGAAGTACTTGAGCTGATGAACAAGACCAGACTGGCATCATAATCACAGGAACCGGTTTTCGAACATGCCTGAATTAACACTTGTTCATTTTGGATTGCTGGGTGTCGCGCTGTTAGCAGGCGTCATGCTCGGCTGGATATTTCGAAGTGGCCGCAGCAAGCGCGAGAAGATTGCGGTCAACGCAGGTTGGCGGGCGCAGATCGACTCGCAGCAATCTGAGCACGACCGGCTGGCCGGGCAAAACAAAAGCCTGATGGAACAAATAGGCCAGTACCAGGCATCAAACCAGGACGCCAAAAATCGCGCCAAAGAGCTGTCCGATTCGCTCAAAGAAGCGTTTTCCCGTCGTGACGAGCAGCAGCGCCAAATGAAGGACATCCGCGCCAATCTGGAGCTTGCCGTCAACCAGCGAAACAAGCTCAAGACCAGCGCGGATTCAAACGCGGCCCGTGACCAGGCCTCAACATCCTTGATCAAGGAAAGAGACAGCAACATCGCCAACCTGCAGAAGGACCTCGCCAATTGGCAGGAAAGAGTGCCGCCGTTGGTCGAGCGATACCGGCAACGCGACCTCGAAGCACAGCAACTTGAGGTCGAACTGCAAAAGGCAAATGACCGCATCGCTATGCTCGAAGGAATGGCGCGAGGCGAAGACACGCGGATCGAACCGTTGGACACCGGCGCATTGCCAGACGGACTGGACGCGTCAAACGAGGCGCACACCGAGACATCAGTTCTTGCGGAAGGAATTCTCAACAGCAATGCCGACGATCATGCCGAAGACGAACCGGCAAATGATGCGGACGTGCCGGATGACTCGATCGAGGCCAGCGACGAAGAAGAGCGGGCGGAACCTGCAGCAGAATCTGTGCAACAAAACGGCGGCGATCGCGTTGACGAAGAATGTTCGAATATTTCGGATGAACAATACCAGCCTGATGCCGACGCACACGATAATCTCAAGAAGATTAAAGGCGTCGGCCCCGCGATCGAAAAAACGCTCAATGGCTTAGGGATATATCGCTTCAATCAAATCGCGGAAATGAGCGAGTACGACATCGATCGGGTGGCGCAGCACCTGAAGGGCTTTCGCAGCCGGATTTACCGCGAAGACTGGGTCGGCCAGGCACGAACTCTGCAATACGAGAAAAACACACCGCAATAGGCGCCATCAGCGCCACCCAGGAGTCAGTCTGAAGCAGACTCTTCCACTGCCGGTGGCGAGCCTTCCAATGCGATTAGCTCGACCTCAAATACCAGCGTCGATCCCGGAGGAATTGCACCGATATTGGCACGATCGCCGTACGCCAATTCCGGCGCGATGGTCAATTCACGGACCTCACCGATAGTCATCCCGACAACGCCCTGATCCCAGCCTTTGATGACACGCCCACCGCCCAATGGAAATCCGAACGGATCGTCCCGATCTCGTGAACTGTCGAATTTTTCGCCGCGCTGATTTTCGGCATCGGTGTCCAGCAGCCACCCGGTGTAATGAACCACAGCACGCTGCCCGGAGACCGCAGCTTCGCCACAGCCTGTGCTGAACGTCTTGCTCGTCAAGCCCGGCGTGATCTCTACAACCTGAACATCACTAACTGTTTGTGCTGTACATGCGGGTGCTTGTTCAACAGTTACGGTCTCGGCTTCTACCTGCTCTTTTCCGCACGCCGCAAGTACCATGCCTGCAGCGATGACTGCGGCTAATCGAAAATCCTTCATTTGCTAATGCCTCTTGTTGTTTCTAATTCTGATTCTTGAAATTCAGTGATGCCGAGTTGATGCAATAACGCATGCCGGAGGGCTCCGGCCCATCGTTAAACAGATGTCCGAGGTGAGCATCGCAGTTATTGCACACCACCTCGTCGCGAATCATGCCATGGCTTGTATCCCGAACCGTACGTACGTTTTCACCGGCCAGCGGCAACCAGAAACTTGGCCAGCCAGAACCGGAATCATACTTGTGATCCGAGCTGAACAGATCGTTGCCGCAAACAAGGCAAAAATACGTTCCCTGATCCTTGTGATCTACATATTTGCCGGTGAATGCGCGCTCGGTCGCCTTGTTTTGCGTGACGTCATACTGCTCGGTGTTCAAGCGCTTTTTGAGATCGTCAGATTTAATTTCGGACATACTTAGCTCCCGGATCGACGTGCAGGATAGCAAATGGGCGGCTGGCAATCAGGCCGAATTCGCGTCCAGCAGCAGCGAGTTCATACGGCGAACGTAGTCCGCCGGATTCGACAGAGTCGCGCCGTCGGCCAACAGTGCGTGATCCAGAACAATATTCGTCAAATCATTGAATCGCTGGTCGTCTGCTTCAGCTGACAAGCGCACAAGCAACGGGTGTTCGACGTTTATCTCCAGAACAGGCCTGGATTCCGGCAGCGCCTGGCCACTCGCTTCAAGCATTCGCCTCAATTGCGGTGCCAGGTCCTGATCTGAAGCGACCACACAGGCCGCTGAGTCGACCAGTCGCTGGCTGACGTTTACCGTCTCGACCCTGGCTTGCAGAATCTTGCGCATCTTTTTCAGGAACGACTTGTGCTCGTCGTTCATCGTTTTCTGTGTTTTTTCGCCATCACCCTCCGGCAACGTCAGAAGACCGCGGCCAACATCCTGAAACGCTTTGCCGTCGTACTCCGGCAAGTGATCGGCCAGCCATGGATCAATGCGATCGGACAGAAGCAGCACTTCCAGGCCTTTCTCACGCAATTGCTCCAGGTGAGGGCTTGATGATGCCGTCGCGTGATTCTCCGCGACGATGTAGTAGATTTTGTCCTGATCTTCTTTCGCACGCCCAACGTAATCTGCCAGGGACTGATCCTGCAGGTCTCCGTCGCCGTGCGTCGTGGCGAAACGAAGCAGTTTCAATAGTTTGTCTGCGTTCGATGGGTCTTCGACCACGCCCTCTTTTATTACCTGGCCAAATTGCTGCCAGAAACTTGCATAGTCGTCGGTTTTTGCCAGCTTGCCCAGCATGTCCAGCACACGCCGCGTCAATGCAGCCCGCATAGCATCGAGCTGCGGATTGTTTTGCAGTAGCTCACGCGACACATTCAAAGGCAGATCGGATGAATCGACAACGCCTTTGATGAAACGCAGGTACAACGGCAGAAATTTCTCCGCGTCGTCCATAATGAAAACGCGCTGCACGTACAGTTTCAGGCCACGTGGCGTGTCGCGATTCCATAGGTCGAACGGGGCATTCGCGGGGATATACAACAGGCTCGTGTACTCACGTTTGCCTTCTACCCGATTATGGCTCCAGCTTAACGGGTCTGCGAAATCGTGAGATAAATGTTTGTAAAATTCCTTGTATTCGTCGTCGGACACGTCCGCACGAGGACGTGTCCACAACGCGGTTGCAGAGTTAACGGTCTTTGCCTCTGCTTCGTCATCTGCGATGTTCTCCAAAACCACGGGAAACGCAATGTGGTCGGAGTATTTGCGAATCAATGTCTCCAGACGGGGGCCTTCGGAAAATTCAGACTCCGAATCTTTCAGGTGCAGCGTAACTTTGGTGCCTCTTGCTTCCTGGGTTATGGGTTCGATCGTGAACTCGCCCTGTCCGTCTGAAGTCCAGCGGACCGCCTCGTCTGCCGCCAGCCCCGCTCGCCTTGACTCGACCGTGACGCTGTCAGAGACGATAAATGACGAGTAAAAACCAACTCCAAACTGGCCAATCAACTGCGCGTCTTTTTGATCGTCACCTGTCATTTGCGTCAGGAACTCGGCAGTACCCGATTTCGCGATGGTGCCGAGGTTGTCGACCAGCTCATCTCGGGACATCCCGATGCCATTATCGATGACAGACAGCGTCTTTGCGTCATTATCGAACTCAATTCGGATGGACAGATCCGTGTCGCCGTCAAGTAATTCCGGTGCTGCAAGCGATTCGAATCGCAGCCTGTCCGCAGCATCGGATGCGTTGGATATCAGCTCACGAAGGAATATTTCCTTGTTGCTGTACAAGGAGTGGATCATCAGCTGTAGCAACTGACGGACTTCTGTCTGGAACCCCAGTGTCTCGCGGTTCGCGTTTTCGCTCACGTTTGTCTCCCGATGTCGTATATGGCCGGCTAAGGTCCAGCCGCGATCGACAGACACAATAGTGCCAATTACGGGTAAATCAAGCTTCCCTTTTGTGTTGAGGATCTAGTGTGCGAGGAATGGAGCGCTGTGACTGACGGTAACGCCGCGATACAGCATACCGACGACAGTCAGGCAGACTACGGCCAGCGCCAGGGGTGGCCTGCTGAGGGCCAGCAGTACGCCCAGAAACTGTATGCCAAAGGAGATGCCGAGAAGCAGGCACAGTTGCATAGCGCGACGCACCCGTTCCATCACCAACGCCATCGCGAAGTAGATATCTTCGAGATCGTCGAGGTATTGGACCAGGCGTTCCATTAGCGAACTATCGACAAAATAGGTCCAGCCGGCTTTGCTTTGTCCGCTGATGAGTCAGCATCTTCCAAAGCGCTGGAATTGGACTGCTTCGCATGAGCTATCGCCCGGTGAAACAACTCCCAGCGCGCTCGCGCTGATTCGTTTGTTAATGCCCCGACGGGGGAATCATTTTGTGAGCACTTATTTGACATACATCCCTGTTTGCATTTTTTGTGACCCGGTAAGAAGCACTATAGAGACCTGAATCGGGATCCACCGTGAGGCACATCACAGCTTGATTTGGAAAATGCATTGAATAGTGTTTTTCTTTCGAAACAGAGAACCCGTACCGATTTCTGCCCTTTCCGTTGTCGGTTTGGAAGCTCTTTGTCGCGACATAATACGATCAAAAAATTGCGCGCAATAAAACGCGGCAACGTGCAATCGGAATCGAAAATCAGGATTGAATCAGGCGGGATTTTTAGGAGTCAGACCAGTTTCTTTTGATCTGTTCGGACCAGTTTCGATAGCCTTTCCAGGTATAGATAGAAGGATCTACTCCCATGCGACGGCCGCGCGGTACAGGAGCTTTTGAAATCCAGCGACGGTACTGTTGCCAGCCATCCATCTCTGCGGTGCCATTCTGAGCGGGCGCAGAGGCCTGAGAATCCTGCTTATTCGCATCACCACCGGCAATCGAATCATCGCCGCGGTTGCCGGCCCAACTTGTCTCTTTGCTATCCTGCATCTGAGTTTGCTCGTAACATCCGTTTGAACAAAGGCTACCTATTGCAGGGGCCGCCGCACAGGAACTGGATCACAGTGCCAACCGGCATTTTTCATAATAACAACAATATGTTAC
>Ga0209987_10001153_pt1 | contig 14291 bp, 15 predicted proteins | sample N074metaG_FD_182134 | JGI IMG/M metagenome (GOLD analysis project Ga0209987, IMG submission 182134) | Deep subsurface microbial communities from Kermadec Trench to uncover new lineages of life (NeLLi) - N074 metaG (SPAdes) (version 2) | ecosystem: Environmental > Aquatic > Marine > Ocean trench... | reverse complement strand
AAAATATTGATAGATTTTTAATCAATTAATTTCTCTAAATTGTAAGTTATGATTGTTGTAATTGAAGGTGGTGATCAAGCTGGGAAAAAAACTCAGACTAAGTTACTCTTCAAAGCTTTGAAAAAAAGAAAAATCAAGGCTACTACCTTTAGTTTCCCTGATTATACCACACCTGTAGGCAAGGAGATTGCAAAGTATCTTAGTGGGAACAGAAAATTCCTTCCACAAACCATTCACTGTCTTTTAGCTGCGAATAGATGGGAAAAATTGAACCAAATTTTGCAAGCACAATCAGAAAACTCTGTTTTAATAATGAACAGATACTATCAATCAAATCTGGTCTATGGTCTTGCAAATGGGCTGAAACAAGGTTGGTTAGAAAATTTGGATGCAGGTCTTCCAAAGGCTGATCTTGTCATTTTACTTGATATATCTCAAAAGGAATCTTTTCACAGAAAGAAAACCAATCGAGACAAGTTTGAAAAAAATGAAGAATTTCTTAAGAAGATCTCGAAAATTTATAGAGATACTGCAAAGAAAAAACGATGGACCATCATTGATGCCTTTCAATCAAAAGAAAAAGTGCATCAAGAAATATTGAAAGTCTTTTCTAAAAAAATAGGGCTATGAAAAAGAATTATTTAGATATCATCGATCCCATTCACGATTTTATTCGTGTTTATGATCATGAACTTGAAATTATTGATAATCCAATATTTCAAAGGTTAAGAAGAATTAAACAACTTTCTGGGGCTCACCTAACATACCCTGCAGCTCAACATACAAGATTTGAGCATTCCCTAGGTGTGATGCATATTGCAAGTCAGGCTGGATATGTGCTAAAAGAAAAAGGAATTTTGAAATCACATGAGATAAAAATTCTAAGACTTGCAGGGCTTTTACATGATATAGGTCATGGACCATTTTCACATCTTTTTGAAGAAATTATACAACAAAAAAAAATTTCCCATGAAGATTTTGGAAAGGCTATTATTCTCAAATCGGAGATTGGTGACACTTTAACAAAAAATGGGTTTGATAAAAAATTCATTACCAAAGTAGCTTTTGGCGAATCAAAATATCAGTACCTAAATGAAATTATCTCAGGTACTCTAAGTGCTGACATGATGGATTATCTATTACGTGATGGATATTTCACTGGAGCAGAACACGCAAAAATTGATCATAAAAGATTAACACAATCACTAGATGTTCACAAAAAAAAACTCGCTTTAGAAAGATCTGCACTTTACTCTTTTGAGTCTATGATGTATTCTAGATATCAAATGTTCAAAGCAGTTTATTTTCATAAAACAGTTAGAGCTGCAGAAGTGATGATGATTGAAGCATTAAGATTATCTGATGATGAGTATGGTTTTACTTCCTTTAACATAAATGAATTTGTCAAACTTACCGACGAATATATTTTATCTCTACTTCTTTCTTCAAAATCATCGAAGCTGAGAAAAGCAAGACAACTTGCCGAAGACTATCAAAATAGAAAATTGTTAAAATGTGTTTATGAGAGAATTTTTACGAGTAAAACATTATTAGAACAAATTAAAACAGATGAGATTAGATATTCCCTTTCTAAAAAATCCAAAGTCGATGAAAATAAGATTTATGTTGATAGTTCGGTTACTCCATCAATTCCTTTTACACCAACTAAAACGGAATCTAAACAAATTATTCTCATTACACATGAAAACGGAAAAGCGCAGGCTCAAGAATTGCCTATTTCGAAAATCCCTGTTGTCTCTGCAATATCTGGATTTATGAATATTTTGAGGGTATACACACCTCAAAAAAATAGAAAGAAAGTTGAAATTGCCGCAAAATCAATCTTGGGTGATCTAAAATAATGAAAAAAAGAATTGTAATCAAGCTTTCGGGACGTATTTTTGGAATAGATAATGTGAAAGTGTTAAAAGAGTATGCTTCATTTCTAGTCAAGATTTCTAAGATTTGTCAACCTATTGTAATTGCCGGCGGTGGAAATATTGCAAGACATTACATTTCCCATGCAAGATCATCCGGAGCTGATGAATCTACGTTAGATGAACTTGGAATAGAAATTTCTAGATTAAATGCTAAACTTTTGATTTATGCATTGAAAAACAGAGCATATTCACACCCACCTACCACTTTACAAGAAGTAAAACATGCAGTTGATGATGGTTTGATTGTTGTAACAGGTGGTTTACATCCAGGGCAGAGCACAAATGGAACAGCTGCATTAATTGCTGAAAAAATCCAAGCAGAACAATTTCTTAATGCAACAGATGTAGATGGAGTATATGATATGGATCCCAATAAATACAAAAAAGCAAAAAAGTTTACACAAATTGAATTAAAGGATCTTAAAAAAATGTTAATTCATGAAGATTCTTTTGCAGGAGGATATGATTTGATGGATATTGTTGCTTTGAAAATTATAGAGCGATCTAAGATTAAAACCAGAATTTTAAAGGCCGACCCCAAAATTATTGAAAAAGCCATAAAAGGTGCAAATGTGGGAACAAAAATAGTTTTACCTAAAAATTAATTATTCTATTAATTCATTTTGAATAGTTGGACAATCATCAGTCCATATTTTGATAATTGGTTCAGGATATTCAGGAATACCTGATTCTCTTAATTTTTTATAAATTTCTAATGCTTCATTTTTTTCTACCCTCTTTGATTGAGCCTTTGTATATCCATCTTTATCTACAATTACTGCAACATATCCATCTTCAGATCGAATAACCGCTGTAAGTTCTTCTTCCCCAACAGGAAAGAATTTTCCATCAATTTTTTTTGTGGTTAGAGTAAGCATCCCAAATCCTGCAATTTCAAATATTTTCATTTGCGATTTGTTAGCTATAATTTTTCCTTGTTGAACTGCCTGAAAATATTGCATAACAATTTTTCTTTATAATGGTATAATAACTATCTCAACATTTAAGACATCATAAAAGTAAGTAATTTTATTGAATTCAAAGATATTTGTCATTATAACAATTGCCGTTTTGGTGGGAGTCTTGGGAGTTATTTCTATATCAACCTCCAATATTGATACCTCGAATGATGGCTCTACTCAAGAAATTAAAAATAAAGTCCAGCTCATCACTGTTGAATTAGAAGACATTTCCATTCTACAAGTTTCTGAAAGAGTAGCTATTATAGAAATAAAATTCAAGCTTGATAATCCGAATTCTCGTTCCGTGATTGCTAATCTTTTAACATATTCACTATATGCATCAATTGACTCTGAAGAATACAAAATAGACTCTGGTGCAATTGGAAGTAGACCAGAAGGAATAGTAGATGGTTCAGATTACTATACCATACTAAGCCAAAATTCCATTGTATTGAAAGATAGGCTAATTCTTGACTTTCCAGGAAATTCCCCGGAGTTGATGTCAATTCTAGAAAGTAGTAATCCAAGTTGGAGAGTAGAGGGTGATGTTTACTTTAATCTTAGTTCAATGATTAGTGGCCAAGAAAATCAGGTACACTTTGAATCAAGAATATGAGAGTCAAATTACTAATGTATCATAATATTTGAAAATTATGATACATTGTTTTTAGACCAAATATATTGGCAAAGTTATAAAAGCCCGTTACCCAGTTTTTTATCAAATGGCAGAAGCAGGTATAGCAGCATATGGTGTGACAATAGGAGTTGCAATTGCATTAGCAGTTGTGTGCTTTGCACTACGTGGTAAAGGACATCCAGAACCACTAGATTAAACGAAGGAAAAAAATCCTTTACAATATTTTTAATTTAATTTTCCTTTGAAAAACCAAGCATTTCAGCTAGTGAGAGCTGTTTTGAGTTCTTTTTGTTAATGTAACATCTGGAATAATATTGACAGTCCATACAATTCAAGGATGGCTCTAGAATTGGAGTTTTTTGTTCATTTAGAAGATCGCTTAAGACCCGTACTCGTCTAATTACTTCCTCAAACATTTTTTTATCACGAATTATTGAATAAGTAAATTCTTCTTTATCGCTTGTAATGTAGATTATCATTCCATCGGTTTTATCATAAATCCACAAACAGGCATTTAGGTAAAGCAGATCATTTGCGTGAGGTGATTTTGGAGCGGTTTGAGCAGGCCTAAATAATATAATCATATTGTCTACCAACATGTCAGCCTGACCCTTTAATTTTATATCATTAATTGCAAATTCTTTTGGTTCACTGCCATACTCCAATTTTCGAAGTAATCCACTAAGAAGATCATTGAATCCTCTCCTTTCAATTTCTTTTGAATCTGTCCTATCATAATAGGATCGTCTCAAACATTGAATTACCTCTCCTAAATGAATAGTCTTATTATCATTAACATTAATTTCAATTTCTAATTCTCTACCGATTGAATCAATTGCATTTTTAATTATGCTTCTATAGTCTGTATCACCCATCATGATAAAACATCTTGAAAGGACGTCTTTATAGGTTAATTCATAATTTTTATGAGGAATTTTGAGATTCTACCAGAGAAAGCTAGGGCCACAAGATGTACACCAAATCCCAATACTGCTCCCAGCACAAAATTCCCTGTTCCATAATAGATTCCAAGAAATATACCTAAGGCAGGAAGTGTAAAAATCATTGCTAAAAATGTGCTTATCCATATCATATTAACTAAAACTCCAGTAGGGATTTTCTTTTTTTTAGAAGTAAAGTGTACCATTTTTAGGCTTAATTTTGTTCGAGAATTAACTTAGACATTGTAATTTCTGATGGGATTTTTTGTTCTACAGCATAAGCAATAGCTGCCAAATTCCTTACCTCATATGCAGTCAATTTGGTTATGCCAATAATTGTTGCAAAACTGAACATCTTTGAGAAAGATCTTAATGCGGAATGATAAATTTCTAATTCAAATGCTCGTTCAAATTCAGCTATCATATCTAATTCGTTTTCAGATTCTGGAACTAAATGCTTGTACTTTGTACTAGTCAATTCATTAAATGCATCTCTAATAGATACTGCACTTATCATTCGTCCAAGTAATTCTTTAGATGCACTAGCAGAAACTGAAACAATTAAATCTTGAATTTGATCTTCCTCTAGACCCCAGAATTTCCCACGTATTACACTTAACAAGTTGTAAAAATCAATATCCCTTCCAATTAATCTGGCAACTTCTGGTTCTCTGCTATTTTTCATTGCACGACCTAAGTTCTGATACAAAATTTTATCAAAGTAAAGGTCAAAAATTTGAATGTTCTTTTTATCATTGTAAAGAGTAGCAGCTTTTGCAATTTCTTCTCCAAATGGTCCTGAGCTTAAATTTGCTACCGTCTCTTCCAAATCTTTTGCAACAAGTGCTTTAATGACAATATCTCTTTTCTTGATCAGTTCTTCAGCATGAAGATTGATATGTGATTCAATTTCCTCTTGAGATTTACCTAGAACTTTTCCCTTTAGTATTGATTTTAAATTTGAAATAATGAATTTCATGTAATATGCATTAAAGATACTTTTATCCCCTGATGTTTTGGCAATAGAATAATGAACATCTGCTAAATGTTCCCTTAACGCATTTTCAATCTTTTGAGAAGTATATGGTTTTTGAACCTTTGAAACTGCATCTCCATAAATTGTATTTTTGATCCTTGTAATCAATTCATCCAAGTCTCTTGATTCAGATAATGTTTGAAAATCAGCTTTTTTTAGCAACTTACCTTTTTTGCTATATGTTTTGACTGAAGCATAGACATTATTTGCGCCCATTTCAATGAATCTTGTTTGGTAACTGATTTTAATGTTTGGCGATTCAATGGTAAATAATTAAAATTTTTACGTAATATTATTGAGGAATCTTATGGCATCCTCTTTTTCTTGTTTTGATAGTTTCAAAAAGGCTTCTAGAATCTCTTTTTGAATAGTCAAAGATTCATCAGAAATATTTTGAAGTTTTGAGAGATCAAATGGAAGAAGGTCTTTAATTTTATCATCACAAAATGCCTTTACGTATTTTTGAAAAATTGAGTAGGTAAAATTTGGACTTGTGTTAGAAAGACTAATTATTATTTTTTCAAATTGTCTTTCCATGGGAGAAGATTTTGAGAAAAATTCCTTTAGCAATTTTTCTTTGTTTTCAATTTCCCCAATAGATAAAGCAATCAAAACACCTCTTCTAGTCAAATGGTAAAACGGAATTCCCAATTCTTGTAGAGCCTTAGGACCACGTTTTAGGGGTAATCTTCCGTTTTCTTCAGCAATTCCCATCGGAAGCAAAATCTCGTCAAGATCCCTAAAAATTCCTGAATAGATATTCTTCCAAACAATTCCTTGACCTTTAGCAATTTTTCGAGATATTCCTGTTCTAGTCCTTTCTGCTGGGTTTGCATTACTAGATAAAATTCGTATAATTGATCTCTGTCTTTTGGCCTCACCTGTGAGACTATTGTCCTTGGTTTTGAAGGAATCAAATATTGATAATTTCGTGCTTGATTTTACCTTCATCTATTACTCCATAACATAATTTTTAACTTCTATGATAATATCAAAATAAACTAAAATATAATAACTTATTATTTTACCAATTTTGTGGTCTTAACCCTTAAATAAAGTTCAATTTCGAATAAAATAATGAATTCTAGAAACCACAAGTATGCTCTATTACTTGTGGCCGCAGTAGCCATTACAGCAATAGGTGCAATGTCACAAGCATATGCACAAAGTGTTGACGATGGTATGGACGGATATGTTAAAGGAACAAGTGGAATTTACACAGGCAATCCAAACGAATGTTGGTTTGATGATGGTGAAGGTGGTATGTTACCTTGTATGGTAGATACAGGTGATATGGCATGGATGCTATCAGCAACCTCAATGGTACTTCTAATGTCTCCTGGAGTCGGATTCTTTTATGGCGGCTTAGCCAGATCAAAGAATATCGTCAATGTACTCGGCATGACCCTAGTAGTTATGGGACTAATGTCAGTGCAATGGGTTCTATGGGGATACTCGTTAGCCTTTGCTCCAAACTCAGATGAAACTGGCAATTTGTTTATGGGAAGTCTTGATTATGCAGGTTTCAACATGGTATCAGCATGGGCACCATTAGGTGAACCAGGTCCGTGTGGAGACACATGGTCGGCAGCGTACCAAATGAGCGCCTTCAAAGAAGGAGATGTTTGTAGTCAAGGTTGGCCCGGTACAGTTCCACATCAACTATTTGCAATGTTCCAAGGTACATTCGCAATTATTACACCAGTTCTAATCATTGGTGGATTAATTGACAGAATGAAGTTTAGCGCATTGGTCGTGTTCGTACTCATATGGGGAACCTTTGTCTATGATCCAATTGCACATTGGGTCTGGGGAGGAGGCTTTGTAGGAGGAGGCGCATTAGACCTTGATCCAGAACTATCGCCGTCGTATGCATTAGACTTTGCTGGTGGTACTGTAGTACACATTTCTTCAGGATTCTCTGCATTGGCAGCTGCTCTAATCCTAGGTAGAAGACTAGGATATGGTAAAGTGCCAATGGAGCCTCACAACATTCCATTGGTTGTACTTGGTGCATCCCTTCTATGGTTTGGATGGTTTGGTTTCAATGCAGGAAGTGAAGTAATGGTAGACGGCATTACGGTAAGCGCATGGACTGTTACAAATACTGCAACAGGTATGGCTGTAGTTACTTGGATATTAGTGTCATGGGCACATACAGGAAAACCAAGTATTGTAGGAGCAGCATCTGGTGCAGTAGCAGGATTGGTAGCAATCACTCCAGCTTCTGGTTGGGTGGGTCCAATGGCGGCAATAATAATTGGTATTGCAGCTGGGACAATTTGTTACGGTGCTATCGCATTCAAGAATGCACGAAAATGGGATGATGCATTAGATGTATGGGGAGTACACGGAATGGGTGGTCTTACAGGTGCAATTCTGACTGGTACTTTAGCTAGTCCACACGTTTGGGATACTGGAGACGGTATAGGCGCATGGACAGGTACTGCAGAGGGAATGGAACAGCAAGCAATTAGTATAATTGGTGCTTTCGTTTCAGTCGCTTATGCCTTTGGCGTTACCTTGGTAATCGTAAAAGTAATGGATGCCGTTTGGCCTGGTGGAATCAGAGTCACTCCTAAAGAAGAGGAGATTGGTCTCGATTTGGCACAGCACGGAGAAAGAGCATACGTTAACGAATAGAAAACCTCACTTTTCTTTTCTTTTCTTTTCTTTTTGAAACAAATGAATTTACAAGCGAACATAATCTAAATTAATTATGTTAATCACTACATCAGAATTAGAATCACAACTAGAACAATCTACATTGTTAGTGATTGATACTCGTTCATTTAAGGAATATTCAGAGGGGCATGTTCCAGGATCTGTCAATTTAGATCTCTTTGCATTTCATTGGGTGGATACAACAAAACAAGGAATCCAAAATTTTAATAAACAAGCAGAGATGATTTTTTCGTTTGTAGGGATAAACTCTGAAAAGAAAGTTGTTTTTTATGATAATGTCTCTGGCATGTTAGCTGCAAGAGGTGTTTGGATGCTAGAATATTTTTCACATCCAGACGTACAAATGTTAGATGGCGGCATGAAAAAATGGAAAAATGAAAACCGACCAATCGAGAAAAAACAGAATCCATCTCAACCTTCAAAATTTTCTGGAAAAATTAATCCTGAAATTATTTCTAGTTCTGAATTCATTTTAAACAATATAGACACGCTAAAGATTATTGATGCTAGATCTGACGAGGAATATAATGGAACTATTGTAAGGGCAGCACGAGCAGGACATATTCCAAAATCTATCAATATTGATTGGAATCTCAATATCAATAGTGATGGAACTTTCAAATCAGCTGATGAACTATCCAAACTTTACCAAATACCAAAAGATTCTGCGATAGTGACATATTGTCAAGGAGCCTATCGCGCTGCTAACACATTTCTTGCCTTAAAGAAACTTGGTTTTAAGAATGTCCGTGTGTATCTAGGCTCGTGGGGAGAATGGGGAAATAAACTAGATTTACCTGTGGAAAAATAATTCATTTCGACCATAAATGAGATTAAGTTTTTAGATTTTATGAAATAAATTAAAAAAACTATGATCTAACTATCATTAATCCAAAAACGGCAAATCCAGCAATAACGAGTGCAGGAATTAAAGTTATTATGAATTCTTTTGACATGAACTTTCTAATTTATACTTGGTATTAATCATTAATATTTCCTTTTATACAAAATTTTATTTTATCCTCAAAAGTTCTACTTTTTCGTATTCTTCCAAGAATAAGAATTGTAAACTATCTCTGGAACTAATTGTTTGAATGGTTGGGAACCACCCTCATACCATTTTGTAAAGAACTCATAGAGGTGAAGCCTAAGAGACTGTATGTAAACAATCAGGCCTTCAATCATCATGATTCCTATCTGTCCTCCTATGATAAGTACAAGAGCAGTTGGTGAATCAAGTCCTCCCAAGTTTTCAAAGGCCTGGTTTACTGTAAGCAAAAGAGCTGCATGTACTAGAAGCATAATTCCTAATCGTGCATAACTAATCGAGTGCGCTAGACATTCAATGGTTTTTCCAAGTAAAACCTCCATCATAACACTTACCATATCTCCACCATCCTCAGGATGTTTTTTGTTATGTTTTATTCCACCAATTATCATCATTACAACACATGCAAGTATGATAATTATTGAAACTCTAACAACTATCCATACAACTGCCCATTCTCCAACAAGTATAGAGACCCAAGGAACAGCTTCTGTGTGAATCCTGGAATACATATTCATTACATCATATCCAGAACCTATTGCTCCCATCATTACTCCAAAAACTCCCAACCACATGAACAAATTAGGAATAGCCTCGAAGATCAGTGCATCTTTATCTTTCCTTTTTGCATAGTTGCGAATACGTAAAAGAAAAGCCCATCCTAGATGAATAACTCCTAAGAATAATGACACTTTGAGAATCATGATTACTTGATCAAATGTTAACTCTGCTACACTAATTGCACCTATCAACCACGAAATTGAATGAAGTGGTCCACCTTCATGTAACAAAACTTCCATGCCTGCCAAGTGTTCTATATGAAATCCAAACGCTTCGCCCTGAAAAATTCCTGCAACTGCACCCGCACCTCCAGACATTGCTAGTAACATTCCCCATCTTGAAAGAGTGCCCTGACCTTTGAATTTGAACAACAAGCCTAAGCACATTAACAATAATCCATGACCCAAATCTGCAAACATTAATCCATAAAATATAGGCCACATGAGTGCGATCATCCACGTGGGATCAAATTCTCCTCGTTTAGGAATTCCTTGACTGTTAGTAATTACTTCAAATGTTCTAACCCATCTGGGATTATCCAAATGAACAGGAAGATTTGAAAGTTCCTCCTCATCTTTAACTTCTTCAGTTATTGACATCCATTGACTTGTTACTTGTTTGAATTTTTTTTCCATTTTCTTTGGAATATATCCTTGTATGACTGCAAAATTTTTAGTACCTCCTGGTTTACGTAATGTTTCGAGAACTTCCTTTGCTACAAACGCATTTTCATGCATGGTTAGAATTTCACCACGAATTTTTTTTGTGATAGAAGCTAATTCCTTTGAAATAGATTTTTGTTTTCCTGTTAGCTCCTTTATCTTTTCTTCTGCTAAAGAATATGCTTCACTTGGAATCTGAGGGAAATCTTTTGGTATACTAAAGGGATTTGAATTAAGGGCTCGCATAACTTTGAGAATTTTATCAGAGCCATCAATATCAGAAATTATTAAAATAGCTGATTTTTCTTTAGATTTTAAATCGTATTTGAAAATTGGCGTGCCTTCTAATAATCGCTCAATCTCACCATAATCAGAGGAATTAACGACAAATAGATTTACATAAAAATAATTCAAAGATCCAAAACCACTTAGATCAATTTCCAGATTGTTTACAACTTGTAATGTTTCTTTTAATGATTTGAATTCTTCTAAAGAGCGATTGAACTCTGAATTTTCTTCTAACAATTTAGCTGCCTTGGTGATATTATCTGGAGTTTTCTCCAGATCCGCAATCATATCTTCAATCTCATCTATATCATAATTTTTCTTTTTAATTACAGTACCTTTGAAAAGGATCTCCATGATACCGACTCGTAAGGGAATATTCAGTCCCTTGATTACCTCTTCAATGAATTGGTGGGTTTTTTGCGCACGCAAAAGAAGATCATCAATTTCAGGGGTAACTGTTTCATTTTCCATCTCCATTTTATGAAACCATTTAAACTCAGTTAGACGTGAGATTGCCTTTGGAGAATCAGTTCTTGGAAGTATAACACTGCTCATTAAAAGATCTGCAACAGCCACACTTCCAACGACGACTATTACATTATAATATCTTTCTAAGTAAAAAGGAAAATATGAATTTTTTTGAATTTTCCCATTTTCTCCCAAACATTAAAATCTATTATTGAATGACCAACCCGTGTTGGCATCTAATTCATCATTAGAACAAGCTATTGATAAAATTCTTACGAAAACAGAGAAAGAAATTCTATTAGATCTCAAAAATTCAAGTTCTGACTCTAAACAAACGCTAGATAATTCCCTTACTAAACTTGAACTGGAATATGATAAAATTATCTCTGATGGCAACAAAGAAGCCGATAAAATTGAAAAACAAATTATCGGAAGCTCTGATCTAGAGGCAAGAAACAAACAACTAACTACGGTAGAAGAATCCATTGATAAAGTATTTACAAAAGCATTAGACGAAATTGCAAATGCTGATCGCAGTGGGGATTATTCAAAATTAATTAAATCTCTCTTTGATGAATCAACTAAAATCTTAGGTACAACGGAAATTATTGTTTTTACGAACTCTAAAGATAAAGATATTGTCCAATCATTGCTATCTAAATATTCTGGAGCCGAACTTTCATCAGAAACAATTGATTGCCTTGGAGGTGTTAAAATAAAATCTAAAGATGGTACCATGGCATTTGACAATACAATTGATGCCAAAGTTGAAAGATTGAAGCCTTTAATTAGGAAAGAAATTTCAACCCAATTCGGAGTAGGTAATTAACATGGGTGCTCAGGGTAGAATTGTTTGGGTAAGCGGCCCAGCTGTTAGAGCGGACGGAATGTCTGATGCAAAAATGTACGAGACTGTAACTGTTGGAGATGCTAAACTTGTTGGTGAAGTTATTCGACTTACAGGAGATGTCGCATTTATTCAAGTCTATGAATCAACAAGTGGATTAAAACCAGGTGAGCCTGTGGTTGGTACTGGAAATCCACTTAGTGTTTTTCTAGGTCCAGGAATTATTGGACAAATTTATGACGGAATTCAAAGACCTCTAAGAGAATTATCTAAAATCTCTGGTTCCTACATTGGAAGAGGTATAACGACCACCCCGGTAGACATGACCAAAAAATATCATTTTGTACCTACAGTAAGCACTGGTGATGAAGTTTCTGGTGGAAGTATACTTGGCACTGTCAAGGAAACAGAGCTAATTGATCATTCCATTATGGTTCCACCCGATCACAAGGGAGGAAAAATTACAAATATTGTAAGTGAAGGAGATTATGATTTAGAAACTGAAATAGCAACCACTGAGAAAGATGGTCAAACCACCTCTCTTAAGATGTATCACAAATGGCCTGTTAGAAAACCACGACCATTCTTAAAACGATATGATCCTACAGTTCCACTTATAACCGGACAACGAGTAATTGATACATTTTTTCCAATTGCGAAAGGGGGTACAGCTTCTATTCCAGGTGCCTTTGGAACAGGAAAAACAGTAACACTACACCAAATTGCAAAATGGGCCGATTCCCAAGTTGTAGTTTACATTGGATGTGGCGAAAGAGGAAATGAAATGACCGAAGTACTTGTCGATTTCCCAAAACTCAAAGATCCAAGAACTGGAAAACCACTTATGGATAGAACAGTTTTGGTTGCAAACACAAGCAACATGCCAGTTGCAGCTAGAGAAGCTAGTATCTATACTGGTGTAACAATTGCTGAATATTATAGAGATATGGGTTTTGATGTTGTACTTGTAGCAGATTCAACTAGCAGATGGGCCGAAGCCCTTAGAGAGATGAGTGGACGTTTAGAGGAGATGCCTGCAGAAGAGGGTTATCCATCATATCTAGCATCAAGATTAGCAGAATTTTATGAAAGAGCGGGTCGTGTTAGGGCATCTGGAAGTCCAGATCGTGACGGATCAGTTACCATAATTGGAGCAGTATCCCCATCAGGTGGTGACTTTACTGAACCAGTAACAACTCACACAATGAGATTTATCAAAACTTTCTGGGCTTTGGATGCAAAACTTGCATACTCTAGACACTATCCATCAATTAACTGGATGAACAGCTATTCTGGGTACTTGGCAGACATTGCAAAATGGTGGGGAGAAAACATTAGTGATGAATGGCTTAGTCTTAGAGGTGAGGCCTATAGCGTTTTACAAAGAGAGGATACACTAAAAGAAATTGTTAGACTCTTAGGTCCTGAAGCGTTACCTGATGAGGAAAAATTAATTCTTGAAGTTGCAAGAATGATAAAGATTGGTTTGTTACAACAAAACTCATTTGATGAAGTTGATACTTACTGTAGCGCAGAAAAACAATTTAAATTATTAAAACTACAAGTTAACTTTTACAATAGAGGACAACAAGCTCTCAGAGAAGGAGCAGCATTAGCTGATATTCGAGCAATGTCAATTGTTGGTTCAATGCTAAAGGCAAGGATGGATATTAAAGATGATGAGATGGCAAAACTTGATCAGTTAGATGTCGATATGCTAGAACAATTCAAAAGCATTACAGGAGTGAAAGTTCAAAATTGAGTGCCGAGGGAGGAATTCAATACAGCAAGATTGCAGAAATCAAAGGTCCACTAATAGTGGTTGATGATGTTTCAAGTGCAGCATTTGATGAACTTGTAGAAATTGAAACAAATGAGGGTGAGAGAAGATTAGGAAAAGTTCTAGAAGTTGGAAATGGTAAGGCAATTGTACAGGTATTTGAGGGAACAACTGGTCTATCCATCTCAGGTACAAAGGCAAAATTTGTTGGCAAAGTCATGGAGATGCCTGTATCAAAAGAGGTACTCGGAAGAGTCTTTGATGGTTTAGGTAGACCAAGAGATGGGTTACCTGATCCAATTGCTGATAAATTTATTGATATTAATGGTCAACCAATGAATCCTGAACAAAGAGAATATCCTAAAGACTTCATTCAAACTGGCATTTCAGTAATTGATGGAACGATGACCTTGGTTAGAGGACAAAAACTTCCAAT
>Ga0209987_10001151_pt1 | contig 14299 bp, 9 predicted proteins | sample N074metaG_FD_182134 | JGI IMG/M metagenome (GOLD analysis project Ga0209987, IMG submission 182134) | Deep subsurface microbial communities from Kermadec Trench to uncover new lineages of life (NeLLi) - N074 metaG (SPAdes) (version 2) | ecosystem: Environmental > Aquatic > Marine > Ocean trench... | reverse complement strand
CCGGCCTGTCTGCTTGTCGAACAGCAGCTTCGTAAAGCCCTCATCACGACCCAGTGACAATGCGCGGCCGCTCGCTGCCCATGGGAACGCGGTCTTCTCGTAGTCGATACCCTGCTCTTTGGCCTCGATCTCGGTCAAACCGACCCATGCAATCTCGGGGTCGGTATACGCAACTGACGGAATTGTGCGCGCATCGAAATAGCTCTTCTCGCCCGCTGCGACTTCCGCCGCTACCTTGGCTTCATGCGTTGCCTTGTGCGCCAGCATCGGCCCGCCCGCGAGATCGCCAATCGCAAATATATGCGACACATTTGTTCGCATTTGCTTGTCGACCTCAACGATACCGTGCTTGTCCACGTTGACGCCCGCCTTGTCGGCATCAAGCTTGTCGCCATTCGCCCGACGCCCAACCGCGATCAATACGCGATCATAGACGCCTATTGCGGGTGCGTTCTTGCCTTCGAAGGAAACCTCGATACCCGGCGTCGTCGTGCGCATCTTCGTTACCTTGGTCGACAACATGATCGCGTCGTAGCGTTTCTTGATGATCTTCGTGAACGGCCGCAACAGATCCTTGTCCGTGCCAGGCATCAAGGAATCCAACAGTTCCACGACGCTGACGTCGACACCCAGCGCCGCGTAAACACAGGCCATTTCCAGACCGATGATGCCGCCGCCAACAACAAGCAAGCGCTTGGGCAGCGGATTAATTTCCAGCGCACCCGTTGAATCAATGATGCGTGGATCGTCCGGCAATCCCGGCAACATGACGGATTCCGAACCCGCGGCGATGATGCATTTTTCAAACGCGATCGTGTCGCCCGTATCGAGGACCAGTTTGTTCGCCGATTCAAATTTAGCCACACCGTGAACGACTTTGACCTTGCGTTGCCTGGCAAGCTGCGACAGTCCACCAACCAGTTTGGACACGACCTGGTTTTTCCAGGCAAGCAGTTTTCCCGCGTCAATCTTCGGCTTGCCAAAAACGATACCGTGTTCGGCCATCTCTTTTGTTTCGTCAATTACGCGTGCCGCGTGCAGCAGCGCCTTCGACGGAATACAGCCGACGTTGAGGCAAACACCGCCCAACATGGGCCAGCGTTCGACAAGAATGACATCCATCCCAAGATCGGCGGCGCGAAAGGCGGCCGTGTAACCACCCGGGCCGGCGCCAAGGACCACAAGCTGGGTCGTGTGAGCCACGCTCTCCGCGGGGGCATCTTTCGATGCGATCGCTTTGGCTACGTCCTCCGGCGACATTACCTGGGTCGAGGCCGACTCGTCCTCGCCAAATCCTGCCTTCGGGTCCGCCACTACGGGATCGCTCGCAACAGCGCGTCGACATCGCCAAGGGCCTTGCCTAAATACGTTGTAAAGCGAACCGCGTACGCCCCATCGATGACACGATGATCGTAGGAGAATGACAGCGGCAACATTAACCGCGGCTCGAATTTCTCACCGTCCCACACAGGTTGAAAGCTTGAACGACACACGCCGAGGATCGCGACTTCCGGCGCATTGACGATTGGCGTAAACGACGTACCACCAATGCCGCCGAGACTCGAAATCGTGAACGATGCGCCCTGTAGCTGCGGTGCTTTCAATTTGCCATCACGCGCAGCAGCCGAAAGCTGCATGAGGTCGGTCGCCAACTCATAGACATCTTTCTTATCGGCATCGCGGATGACGGGCACCATCAAACCCTTGTCCGTATCGGCCGCAAAACCGATGTGGATGTATTTCTTGAACACGAGACTTTCGCCGTCCTCCGACAGCGATGCATTGACCTTCGGAAACTCCTGCAGCGCAGCAACACAGGCCTTGATGACGAAGGCCAGCGGTGTCAATGGAATGCCACGCTTTTTCGCCGGGCCTTTCAATTCCTGACGACGGGACTCGAGATCCGTGATGTCGGCCAGATCATGCTGCGTGACATGTGGCAGATTGATCCAGCTTGCCTGCAAGCGCGGTCCGGATATTTTCTGGATCCGTGTCAGCGGCTGCACGTCAACCTCGCCAAATTTCGCGAAGTCCACGCTCGGTATTTTCGGTAAACGGGCACCGCCTGGCGCTGCAGCCTGGCCCGTCAGTATCGCCTTGACGAAGTTCTTGACGTCGTCATGAACGACACGGTTCTTGAGGCCGCTGCCCGTGACTTTTACGAGGTCAACACCAAGTTCGCGTGCCAGCTTTCGTACTGACGGGCTCGCGTGTGCGCGCGCAAATCCTGCTTCATCTATGCGTGCCGGGGTGCTTGATGCGGCAGCCGGTTTTTGTGTCGGTGGCGCCTGCGGCGGCGCGGCCGCAGCCGTTTGCGACTTCGCGGGAGCCGCAGCAGTTTCCACCGCCCTTGCGACGGCGTCAATGATCGCAAGCACCGATCCTGCAGAGACCTTGTCGCCTACTCTGATGAGAACCTCGTCAATCGTTCCAGCGACGACGGCCGGCACATCCATCGCAGCCTTGTCCGTCTCCAGTGTCGCCAGTGGGTCGTCAACGTCGATCACATCACCGGCGGAAATCAGAACTTCGATCACTTCGACCTCGTCGAAATCGCCAAGATCGGGTACGACGAGCGTTTGCTTGCCACCCGATTTCACTGCGGCTCCCGCAGGCGTCACAAGCACCGTCGTATCACCGCTGGGCAGCGCCGCAATGGCCGGCATAATGACAACGGTATCGCCGACTTCCACGATCATTTTTCCGATGACCGATCCCGCCGATACTTTATCGCCAAGGCTGACCGTGATTGACTCGATGACACCGTTTTCAGTCGCTGGCACGTCCATCGCGGCCTTATCCGTCTCGAGCGTGATCAGGCCGTCTTCGCGTTCGACTTTGTCACCAGCGCTGACGAGAATTTCGATGACCTCGACATCGGCGAATTCGCCGAGATCGGGAACGATTATGTCGCTGCTGTTCGCCACCGGCCTCCCCCGACTCTACAGCGTCACAGGATCCGGACGGTCCGGATCAATTTTATATTTTTCAATGGCTTGTGCAACAGTCTTCTGGTCGAGCACACCATCGTCCGCCAGCGCTTTGAGCGCTGTGACGGCGATATAATGTTTGTCGATTTCGAAGTGCCGGCGCAGCGCCTCGCGTGCGTCACTGCGACCGTAACCGTCGGTGCCCAGCGAGACGAAGGTGCCGGGTACCCAACGCTGAATCTGGTCCGGGACGATCTTCATGTAGTCGGTTGCCGCGATATAGGGACCGGGCCGCTCGGCGAGACACTCTTCGACGTAGCAACGTCGCGGTGTTTCGCCGGGATGCAGCTGATTCCAGCGCTCGACCGCGAGTCCGTCGCGACGCAATTCGTTAAAGCTCGTGACCGACCACACATCGGTCGGGATGTCGAAGTCGTTCTCCAGCAATGCCGCAGCGGCGATGACTTCTCTCAAGATCGTGCCCGACCCAAGCAACTGCGCTCGAATCTTGCCCTGGCCGCCGACCTGCAACAGATACATGCCCTTGAGAATGCCCTCTTCAATGCCAGCCGGCATGGGCGGGTGCACGTAATTCTCGTTCATGCAGGCAATGTAGTAAAAAACATTTTCCTGCTCGCCGATCATGCGGCGCAAGCCATCCTGAATGATCACGGCCAGCTCGTAGGCATAAGTGGGATCGTAGGACACGCAGTTTGGTACGGTCGATGCCGCGATAAGACTGTGTCCGTCCTGGTGCTGCAGTCCTTCGCCGGCCAATGTCGTACGGCCGGCCGTGGCACCAATCAGGAATCCCCTGCACTGCTGATCGCCACCGGCCCATATGAAGTCGCCAATGCGTTGGAAGCCGAACATCGAGTAATAGATATAAAACGGCACCATCGGGACGTCGTGATTGGAATAAGAGGAACCGGCCGCGGCCCACGAACACCAGGCGCCGGCTTCGTTAATGCCTTCCTCCAGAATCTGGCCCTTCTTGTCCTCGCGGTAATACATGAGCTCGCCCGCATCGACGGGCTCATACAGCTGGCCTTTTGAGGAATAAATTCCGATCGTGCGGAACATGCCTTCCATACCGAACGTGCGCGCTTCGTCAGGAACGATCGGCACGATGTGTTTGCCGATCTGCTTGTCGCGAATCAATGATGTGAGAATGCGCACGAACGCCATCGTCGTAGACGCTTCTCGCTCGCCCGTGCCGTCGATCTGGGTCTGGAACTTCGCGAGTGGCGGGACAGGCAAGGCTTTCGATTTGCTGCGCCGCTTTGGCAGGTAGCCACCCAGCGCCTGACGCCTTGCATGCAGGTATTGAAGTTCTTCGCTGTCGGCTGCCGGCATGTAGAACGGCACGTCGTCGAGATCCTTGTCGGACACCGGTATGTTGAAACGATCGCGAAATTCGCGAATCGCATCCATATCCATTTTCTTCTGCTGGTGCGCCGTGTTCTGGCCTTCACCGGCGGAGCCCATGCCGTAGCCCTTGACGGTCTTCGCCAAAATGATCGTTGGCTGCCCCGTGTGGCGTATTGCTGCATCGTAAGCCGCGTGGACTTTTAATGCATCGTGCCCACCTCGATTGAGACGCCAGACTTCCTCGTCCGACATATCCGCAACCATGGCCGCGGTCTCGGGATGCTTGCCGAAGAACTTCTCGCGAACATAGGCACCGTCGTTGGCCTTGTAGGACTGGTATTCGCCGTCAACGGTTTCCTCCATGAGCCGGCGCAACAGGCCATCTTTATCGTCGGCCAGCAATGGGTCCCAGCGTGAACCCCAGACCACCTTGATGACATTCCAGCCGGCGCCGCCAAATGCGGCCTCCAGTTCCTGGATAATTTTGCCGTTGCCGCGCACCGGACCGTCGAGCCGTTGCAGATTGCAGTTAACGACGAAGATCAGATTATCGAGGCCTTCGCGCACCGGCATCGTGATCGCACCCATGGACTCGGGCTCGTCCATCTCACCGTCGCCGAGGAACGCCCAGATCTTGCGATCGGAGGGCGCAACCATCTCGCGGTTTTCCATGTAGCGCATGAATCGCGCCTGGTAAATCGCCATCATTGGGCCGAGTCCCATCGATACGGTCGGGAACTGCCAGAAATCGGGCATTAACCAAGGGTGAGGATAGGATGACAGCCCGCCGCCGCCGACTTCCTGGCGAAAACGCGCCAGGTCGCCTTCTTTGAGCCTGCCCTCGAGGAACGCTCGCGCATAAATACCGGGCGCCGAATGGCCCTGAAAGAAAATCATGTCCCCGCCCTGTTTCTCCGTGTCGCCGCGCCAGAAGTGGTTGAACCCCACCTCGTATAGTGTCGCCGACGAGGCATAACTCGAAATGTGGCCACCGTAGTCCGTGCTGATGCGGTTCGCACGCACGACCATGGCCATGGCATTCCAGCGAATATAGGCCTCGATGCGCCGTTCGAGTGCGCGGTCCCCCGGATACTCGGGCTGGCGACCGGTCGCGATCGTGTTCAAGTAGGCCGTATTCGGGCTGTACGGAAGATAGGCACCCGATCGCCGCGCGAAATCGATCATCTTGTTGAGCAGGAAGTGTGCCCGTTCGGGTCCGTGCTGCGACAGGACCGAATCGATCGATTCCAGCCACTCGCCGGTCTCGACCGGATCAAGGTCGTCGTATGGATTGAATTTCGTCATATACTATTCATAATGTTCCGGGTTTGCGCCGATCGGGTCAAGCTCACTGCAGGAAATTCACAGCTATGCATCCACTTCTTAATGACGCTGGCGATATTCGTATCGCCCAACAAACCGGCCGCGTAACTGCCAGCTTACTCGCACCGATTGACTCACTACTGTTAGTACTTCCCGAGAACGCCAGGGCAGATGTATGGCGCTCACTTCCGCAGGCTGCAATGTTGCAAGCGGCGGCCAAAAAACGTTTGTCAGATGCCACTCCGGCACTGCTTGCCCGGCTTGCCAACAAGCGTCAGACGCTGGTTGTCGGCGGCATGCTAGCAGTGAATTCGACAGCTTTCGAGCAATTGTCTTTCGCGCGCAAGATGGTTGCAGCAGCAACTGCAGAGAAGGCCGGCTGTCTCGGTATCTGCGTGCAGGGATTCGACAGTGCTGCCCAGGCGGCGATCGTGAAAAATGTTCTGGCGGCTGCGCTTGCTGCGGGATTTGCGATGCCAAGCTACAAGAGTAAGGCTGTACCGGCGACCATTCGCAGCATCAAAATGATCGGGCTAGCCCGCAAGATCGACGTTAATCGCGTCCGCGCAGAAGCAAACGGCAACAACCTCGCGCGCTGGCTGACAACGATGCCGCCGAACAAACTCGACGCCGTGAATTACACACAGATCGTTCGTTCGCTCGCTAAAGACAAAGGCTGGCAATACAAGCGCTTCTCAAGCAAAGAACTCGAAAAACTCGGCGCAGGTGCATTCCTGGCCGTCGCACAGGGGAACGAAAACGACAGCGCTTGCATGATTCGGCTGCGCTACCGGCCCGCCGGCAAAAAGTCGAAGGCAGACCTCTGCCTGGTCGGCAAAGGCATTATTTTTGATACGGGCGGCACGAACCTGAAGCCGTTTCTGTCGATGCTCGACATGCACGGAGACATGCAAGGCAGCGCCGTGGCACTGGGATCGTTGCTCGCGATTTCTGAGCTCGGTCTCGACATGGCGGTCGACTGCTGGCTTGCCATCACCGAGAACCGAACAGGTCCGGATGCCTATAAATCGCAAGATGTTGTAACCGCGGCGAACGGCAAAACCATTCAGACCATTCATACCGATGCGGAAGGTCGCATGGCTCTGGCCGATGCGCTGGTGCTGGCCAGCCGGGACAAACCCGGCATGATTATCGACTACGCGACCTTGACCGGCGCCTGTGTCAATGCAATCACCACGAAATACTCTGGCGTTTTTACGAACCGTGCCGAATGGCACCCGCGGCTTAAGCGCACGGGGCAAAACTGCGGCGAGCGCGTGTGGCCGTTCCCGATCGGCAAGGAATTTCTCGAAGAGCTCAAAAGCGACGTTGCCGACCTGCAGCAGTGCTCAGCGAAGGCCCCCGGCGATCACATCCTGGCAGGCAGTTTTCTCGCTGAGTTTGTCGAAAACGACACGCCCTGGGTACACATGGACCTGAGCGCCAGCGATCATGAAGGCGGCCTCGGCCATATACCGACGAAGGTTACGGGCTTTGGGGTTCGCTATACTTTGAGTCTCGTGCTGGACGAAAAAATTCTCGATACCTAGTCGTTGGCGTGAGAACCTGCGAGGGGAGCGCAGCTTGTGTTCGCCAGCAAATAACGCACTTGGTCGCGCTGATCAACGAGCACGCAGTCGGTGCCGTTGATCACCAGGTGAAACCGCACAGGCATTTCCAGGATACGTCCCTGCGGGTTGGGATTTTCCATGGTCCGCGGTGGATTCGTTTCGATTGTCAGCAAGTCGCCGTCCGTTAGCGGTAAATCGTACCGGATTATGGCTTCGAGCGACAGAAGGCATCGGCAAAATCCGCTGAGTGCTGATCGCCTTATTTCGATTTGAGAGCGTCGGTCTGATTCCCGCATTACTCGACGATTTGCTCGATGCAATGACGCGGGTTGGTGGCTCGAAAACTTTTCGCTCAACCAGGGAACAGGCTTGCTAAGATACACGGCGGAGACCCCCATCGGACACACAGATTCAATAGCCTTCTAATGGACAGAGAGATTCATATGGCGGACCGCTTTCGCGGTTTCCTGCCGATCGTTGTCGATGTCGAAACGGGTGGTTTCAATTGCAAGACCGATGCATTGCTCGAAATCGCGGCTGTTATTGTCGGCTTCGACGATTCGGGCGAGCTCGTTCGACGCGAGACGCATCGTTTTCACGTCAAGGCTTTCGAAGGCGCGAACATCGAAGCCGCCTCACTGGCCGTCAACGGCATCGACCCCGACCACCCCTTGCGGCCGGCAATCGACGAACGCGATGCGCTGGGCCGATTATTCCGGGAAATACGACACGCTATTCGGGAGAACAACTGCAGCCGCGCCATACTGGTCGGCCACAATGCACATTTCGATTTAGGATTTCTGAACGAAGCCATCGCGCGTAGCGGAATCAAGCGCAATCCCTTCCACCCCTTCAGCTGCTTCGATACGGCGACACTCTGCGGCGTGGCCTTCGGCCAGACAGTCCTGGCGCGTGCGGCGAAAGTCGCCGGCTTTCCGTTCGATGAAGATTTGGCGCACTCGGCCGCCTACGACGCCGAGATCACGGCCGACGTATTTTGCAAGATCGTGAACAGTTTCCGGGATGTGTTTGAAGCGAGTCTGCCGTAGGAGGGCCTTTCGGCCCGAAGCCATAGGCGGATCCGTAGGAGGGCCTTTAGGCCCGAAGCCGTAGGAGAATCCGTAGGAGGGCCTTTAGGCCCGACAAAGGGGTCGGGCCTAAAGGCCCTCCTACGGCACGTCCTACGATTCGAGCAGCTCTTTCAGCTCACCCGACTCATACATCTCCATTACGATGTCGCAACCGCCGACAAGCTCGCCTTTGACGTAGAGCTGCGGAAATGTGGGCCAGTTGGAATAGGCCTTCAAACCTTCGCGGACCTCCTGGTCCTCAAAAATATTGACATAGGAAAAGGGCTTGCCGATCGCATTGAGCGCGGCCACGGTCTGGCCTGAAAACCCGCATTGCGGAAAATCCGGTGTGCCTTTCATGTAAAGCAAAATATCGTGTGCTTTAAGCTGTTCTTCGATTCTGGAATTGACGTCCACGTCCTGTACCTGTCTGATGGTTCGATCGTATATAATACCTCCGGCGCGCAGCTGCGCATATCCAAAAACAATAATTTCCCGGAGAATATGCTATGAACCCGTTGAAGAGCATTGGCGGCACATTGGTTAGCGGCCTCGCACTGGCCATCATTATTGTATTCCTAACCAAGGGCGATCACGTCTTATCCGGCAATGTTGCCGGGTCGGTGATCATCTGGTTTCACGTTTTGGCCGGCATTACCTGGATCGGCCTCCTCTATTATTTCAATTTTGTACAAGTTCCAGCCCTGGGCGACGCCATGAGTGATGAAGGCGGACCCGGTGGCGCCGGCATTACCAAGTACGTCGCCCCGCGCGCGTTATTGTGGTTCCGCTGGGGTGCTGCGGCAACCTGGCTCTCGGGCGCAGCCTTCCTGCTGCACCCGGGCGCGCCCACGACACTGGCCAATGCATTCATGCTCGGCATGAACAGTGACCCGGTTAACCAGTACGCACTTACGATTGGCGTCGGAGCGTGGCTCGGCACGATCATGCTGTTCAATGTCTGGGTCCTTATCTGGCCAAACCAGAAAAAGATTCTTGGCATGGTGGAGGCAAGCGCCGATGAAATCGCGAAGGCCAAAAAAATAGCGTTCATGGCGTCACGTTCCAATACGCTGATGTCGATCCCGCTTGTCATGAGCATGATTGGCGCGCATCACGGCTGGGTCATGTAATCAGCTCGAACGATCAGGCACTCAATACCACGATACATCGCAACGTCACCGACGCGCTTGCAGAAGACGTCGGTGACGGTGATCTAACCGCAGCCCTTGTCGATGCCGACGATGTCGTCGGCGCTACGATCATCGCCCGCCAGGCTCTTGTACTCGCCGGCCAGGCCTGGGTCGATGAGGTTTTCCACCAGCTTGACGAAAATGTGCTGATCGACTGGTACGTGGGCGATGGCCAGACCGCCGAAAACGACGATGTTATCTGCAAGTTAATTGGCAACGCGCGTGCCTTGCTAACGGGCGAACGAACCGCACTCAACTTCCTGCAAACACTGTCGGCGACAGCGACAACGACCGCAAAATTCGTAGAAGCCATTGCGGGTACCAAGGCCCGCATACTCGACACGCGAAAAACACTGCCCGGACTTCGTCACGCGCAAAAATACGCCGTGACGGTTGGCGGTGGCGAGAATCATCGTTTCGGCTTGTACGATGCGATTCTAATTAAAGAGAACCACATCAAGAGCGCCGGTGGCATTGTCGCAGCGTTGTCCCGTGCCCGGGATACGAACAAACAAGACCTGTCGATCGTCGTGGAGGTCGAATCCATTGACGAGCTACGCGAGGCGCTGGATGCCGGCGCAACCCAAATACTGCTTGATAACTTTACGAACGAAGACCTTAAAGAAGCAGTCAGCGTGAACAATGACTACGCTTACGTTGCCGCGAAACTGGAAGCCTCCGGAAACGTAGCACTGAAGACTGTTCGTGAAATCGCGGCAACAGGCGTTGATTTTATTTCGGTTGGCTCATTGACAAAGAACGTCACTGCGATCGATTTGTCGATGCTGTTCCAGGTATGAAGTACAGGCGTATCGTCATCTGTTTCGAGAAACAGGCCCTGTTTTTTGGCCTGGGCAAAGGCGACGACAGGTACGCTGCGTTTTCCACGGATTTAAATACTTTCTCATCCTCATCACAGGTGAGAACTTCGACATGCTCAACTTCACTGCGAAAGTCCTGCCAGATAAGAACAACGCAGGACATCGCGCGATAATTGAATGGCGGCCGCCAATGACCTATCACGTGATTCTGTACTTCAGCAAAATACTCGTCCCATTCATCTTGCGAACAAGGTTTGACGGGCTCACCCGCTGCAAAAAGAAGGCTCGGGGAAAAAATCACGGCAATAATCGCTGCGAGTCGTGCCAGATACATCGGAGTCCGCATTGATCTCACGCAACTGCGCGGGTAACGCGCTCGGGCTCTGATACACCGTAGCCCTGCGCATAGTCGACGCCCATCCCCCTCAGCATCGTAATAATTTCTTCGTTCTCGGCAAACTCGGCAATGGTCTTCTTACCCGTAAGATGCCCAATTTCGTTAATGGAACGCACCATTTCGCGATCAATCGGATCGTGCAGTATTTCTTTGACAAAACTACCGTCAATCTTCAGGAAGTCAACCGGAAAATGCTTGAGGTAACCGAATGACGACAAGCCAGTGCCGAAGTCATCCAGCGCAAATTTGCAACCAAGTTCCTTGAGCGCATTTATAAATCGATTCGCCTGCGAGTAGCTGGCAATTGCGGCCGTTTCCGTGATCTCGAAACAGATCTTGGTCGCATCGAGACCACTCATTTGGAACTGGTCAATGACGAACGGCAGGAACTTCTCATCGCTAAAGCTCTGGCCGGATAAATTTATCGAACACATCGCAAGTCGCTCGCGCTCGTCAGCCTCCGACACCAGCCAACGGAAGGCATTGCGAATTACCCAGCGATCAATTCTCGGCGTAATGCCGTAGCGTTCAGCCGCCTCAATAAACAGCCCCGGTAAAATAATGCCGCCGCTCTCGTCTCGCATCCGCAGCAAAATCTCGTAATGCTCACCTTCCACCTCTTCTTGTAGCGGCAGGATCTTTTGTCTGAAAAGTTCGAATCGATCATCTTCAAGCGCGTTGTTGATGCGCGCAGCCCATTGCATTTCGCGACGGCGACGCATGAGATCGATGTCATTTTCCCGGAAGCTGTGAATACGGTTGCGACCCGATTCCTTGGCCGCAGCGCAGGCACTATCGGCGGCGCTCAGCAATCCTGCGACGTCTTCGTTGTCTGCTGTTATAGGCACGACGCCGATACTGACCCCAAGCCTGAATTTCCGGTCCTCCCAGTTGAACTTGTAGTCCCCGATCGCCGAGCGCAAGGCTTCAGCCGTCTGCATGGCCTCTTCCAGGCTGCAACTCTCAAGCAGAACGCCGAACTCATCGCCACCAAGGCGCGCCAGGGTGTCACGCCAGCGAATTTTCGATTTGAGCAACGCCCCTAGCTGCCCCAACAATGCATCGCCGGCGCTATGGCCGCAGGTATCATTGACGATTTTGAATTGATCGAGGTCCAGATACAGCAACGCATATGATGTCTCACGCGCTTTCGCGCTTTTCAACGCACGTGTCAGCCGGTTCTCGAACTCGCGGCGATTTACGAGGCCCGTCAGGATGTCATGACTCGCGTGATAACTAAGGCGACGATTCAGCTCACGAGATTCACTAACATCATGGAACACCAGCACGCCGCCCGTGACACGGCCTTTACCGTCACGAATCGGGGACGCCGTGCTCTCTATGTACAGCTCGTTACCGTCGCGGCGGATCAGCAAAGTCGGCCGCACCGATTTGATCGCACGATCGCGTCGAATAGCGAGCGCCAGCGGATTCTCCAGCGGCTCGCAGGTTTCTTCATGGAAGGCGCGGAATATTTCGTCGATAGAGCGGCCGCTCGCATCATCGACCTTCCATCCGGTCAGGCCCTCGGCCACGGGATTCACATATTCAACCTTGTGCTCCGCATCCGTCGTGATGACGCCGTCGCCGATAGACTGCAACGTAATCTGCGCGCTTTCTTTTTCGCGGAACAATGCGTCCTCGTAGAGCTTGCGTTCGGTGATGTCAACTTCGACACCAAGCAGGCGCAACAGACGTCCATTTTCATCCAGCACGGCTTTGGCCCGACTGGACATCCAGCGCCACTCGCCATTTTGGTGTTTCATGCGATGCACAGATTCGAAGAACGGTATCTTGCCCTCCAGATGATCTCGCATGCGCGCCTGGACACGCGCCATGTCGTCCGGATGCACGAGGTGATACCAGTTCAGTACGACGTCTTCGTCGTCCTCTTTGTAACCAAGCATGCGGCGCCAGCGCGGCGAGAGGTCAATGCGCTTCGTAATGCCATCGAAATCCCAAATGCCATCGTTGGCCGTTAGGGACACGAGCTCATGCCGTTCTTTAAGTTCTGCGAGCACGCCTTGATCTTTCAGTTGCGACAGCCCGCTTGCGAGCGATGCACCGATGAGTTTGATCAACAGATGCAGGTTCGCATCCCAGTTTTCAACAGCTTGCTCGTGCGCAAACGTAATGAAGCCTGCGAGTTCGCCTTGTACTGAAAAACCCAGAATCAGGGCTGAGCCAATTTTCAACTCCGACAGTCGACCAAGCTCCGCTGCAGCTGTTTTCGGCCCGTCAAGCGTGTTATCAATTTCAATAACGCTCAAGTGACCAAGGCGGCCGACGAGCCAGGGCCAATCACCGAGGTTTTCGCCCTGCAAGACTTCGGGACTGCATTGTGCGAATCCGGTTTTTGACGCGTACACACGTTCAATCGTGCGACCGTCTTCACTGATCATGCACAGGAACGCACTGTCGCAACCGGCGGCGTCGGGCAATTCCGTGATGTTCGCCTGCAACTGTGCATCGAGCTCATTGGCGTCAAGAGACTGCAGATCGATTGCGATTTTGGTTTGAAGGGCGTCGACGGAGCCGCGGGTTCGTGTGCCGGCGCGCGGCCTGCGCTGCCGGATCCCGGTCGTGTTACTGCTTTCAGACGACGACGTCATTGATTTGGCATTCTGCCACGTTACAACAGAAATACAAGCTAAGTTACTGTAATTTTTAGATTATGTGCAAGTCCCGAATTGGACGATTCGATTAAATCAGCGATCGCGTCAACCCAGGCTCATTTTACGCGTTATTGCTTCCAGGTACCGGAATTCGCGTACATGGAGAGACCAATGAATTTAACAATGACACGAAAATGGACCGCCAGCTCGGCCGTCCTGATTAGCGCATTAATGCTCGCCGCTTGTGGCGGGGGCAGTAGCAGCGTCGACAACCCGCCGCCGCAACCGCAGGCGCAGAGTTGTGATCCGGCCAATGCCGCAACGCATGCCGAATGCGGCACAGTATTTATCAGCTTAACGGATGCCGACGGCGACTTTCTGAACTACACGGTCGACGTTGTGCAGTTGACACTCGAGACCGCCGATGGCCGAGTCGTTGATACATTGCCCCGCCGCACACGCATTAACTTTACTGATTATGTCGACCTGTCAGAGCTACTGACTGCGGCAACAGTGCCACCTGCGACTTACGTGTCCGGCACGATTACGCTCGACTACAGCGACGCGGAAATCTTCGTCGAAGCCGGCGACGCGGCGAAAGCAACCGTCGTTACAGATCTCGACGGCAATGTCCTTGGGCAATCAACAGTGAAAATCGTATTGTCGAATCGTGATCAATTGCACGTGACACGTGGCCGAACATCTGTTTTGCAACTCGACTTTGATCTTGGTGCGTCGCACACCGTCGACATCGTGCCAACACCCGCAACCGCCGCATCCGAACAGTTCATCATTGCTGAAGTTACGCCAGTTGATGAAAAAGACATTCGTGTTCGCGGCCCGCTTGTTGAAGTGAATCAGGACGCGAGCAATTATGTCGTCGCAGTTCGGCCGTTTCATGATCGCGCAGGCGACTTTGGCAGAATCAGGGTCCACACCACCGATGACACCGAGTTCGAGATCAATGGCGACGTGTATTTTGGTTCCGAGGGTCTGCGTGTACTGAGC
>Ga0209987_10001150_pt1 | contig 14311 bp, 10 predicted proteins | sample N074metaG_FD_182134 | JGI IMG/M metagenome (GOLD analysis project Ga0209987, IMG submission 182134) | Deep subsurface microbial communities from Kermadec Trench to uncover new lineages of life (NeLLi) - N074 metaG (SPAdes) (version 2) | ecosystem: Environmental > Aquatic > Marine > Ocean trench... | reverse complement strand
ACTGCGTGAAAGAGTGGCGGACAGGAAAAAACGGATCAGGCAGTTAAACGCTGACTACGACACATCTCGCGCTGAATTCGAGGCATTCTTTGATAAGGTCAACGTCGAGATTCGCTCGAACCGGCAACGCGCAGCAGACAGCCATCGGGCCCTCCGAGCATCAACGACAGCTGAAGAATGGTCGCAGATATCGAAAGCGCGGACCCAGGCGATGAATTCGGTAATCAGATCTATGCAGGCCATCTAAGGCGGAGCGAATGTCATGTTAGTTGCACTTTTTACATTATGGTTACTCGGTGGATCTTCTACCTGCTTGCTCGATTACATTGCAGACACCCGCGACAGCGTAAAGACGGTCATGGTCAAGGACGAGCGGCAAAAAGCAGCATTGATTACCTTGAAGTTGATGAAGAAGACAGCAGGCACCCACAACAAGCAGGCAGGTAAAATTGCAAAGGGTCTGGATAAGGCGTTTCGGGATCACGCGGTAAGCGCCGGGGAGATCGACGCTATCTGGGACACCTATTTTACGGGGGTCGATCAGTACAACCACGACATGATCGAACTCAGGTTCGAACTCAGAGAACACATCAATCGTGAGGAATGGGCGGCGATTTTTGCCGATGAGCCTTAATAAACACTAATTCGGTTTTGGCTCAACACTGCTCCGGCGCACCAGGAAGTAGCCGACCGCCAGTGCAATAATTACGAATCCGATACCGAACATCATCATCGGATCGATCACGCTGGCATCAAGGATGACCACTTTACGAGTCACGGCGGTCATTGCCACCAGCAGCATTAATTCCGCGTGTATGCGGTTGTCCCTGAGGTAGTCACGAATGCTGGTCATCAGCTCGAGGCCGATCAACACCATGAGGAACAGACCAAAGATCTGAAACAAATCCTCCACGCCTATGAAAAAGCCTGGTGGTTCAAGGATGTTGGTTGCTACTACATACGCGACTTCAGCAGTCGCAGACACCACGATAATTGCCATTAGCCCAAGCAAAGCAATGGCGATGTATTTTTCTACTTCGTCAAAAAACGTTTCCACTGCCGGTTCCCCGTTGCGCTAATCGTAATGCCGCCGCTTGATCAGTCCTGCAACTGAACGGGTTCCATCCGGTCACCGAATGGGCGGATTTGCTCAATTTTATCGAACATCTCCGTCGCGTCAATGCTCTGCGCCTGCAGCTAGGTCATTCGAACCTCTTCCTAACCCGTACGCCGATCGTCCTGGGCTGACCCGTATGCGCAGCGAAAAAACTCGTCGCGGTAGTACTAGAGGGCGATTGCGCAAATTCCTGGCCGTAGACCTGAGTTTCATCGAAGATATTGTCCACGAAAAATGATACCGACAGCGTTTCTCTTGTGAATGTGCTCATGAAGTCAACCACCGTATATTCGGGGCGTGGCTCCGGCTCGCCCTCGCCAAAACCTGTGATGGTGTCGTCCACATAGTTTGCAGCAAGCATTGCGTGGCCGTCCCAGTATTGGCTGACCGGGAAGGAGTATTCACCGCGAATATTCCACGTGAGTTCAGGTACGTCCAGAAGCGAAGAACCCGCCGGCAGGCCAAGGGTGGAAAATCCCTCAACGTAGATGGAGTCCGTATTAGCGACGCCACCAGCTACCAGAAAGTCGTCGCTCAACAGGAATGTAAACTCCACTTCAAAGCCGTCGCTCTCGATTGCACCCGCATTGGCTGTAAAGGATTCGACGAACTGGTCCTCACTACCACAAGTGATCGTCGCAGTCTGCTGGAAGTCCTTCCAGTCGATTGTGTACACAGCAACATTAACCGTCACGCGTCCATCGAGCCAGTTCGTTTTCGCACCAAGTTCGAAGGTGTCTGTCTCGTCACTCGTGAAGGGCGGCGGCAACATCGGGATGCCGGCGTCTATCAGTTCTTGATCAGTACAATCAGAACCGATAATAGGCGCATTGACCCCGCCTGTCCGGAAGCCATTGGCATAGCTGCCGTAGAGGTTTACATTGTCATTCGGCGCGTAGGAAAGCACGACACGGGGAGTAAAGCCATCTTCCTCGTTCTTTTCTGAGAACTGAAAGCGCAGGTCCCCTCCGAGCTCACCGCCTAAGCCATAGGCAGCCTGGGTATCTGTCTGCTCATAGTCGAAAAACCGGCCTCCTACAGAAAGCGTCCATTGATCTGCAAACGAATAGCTGATTTCTCCAAATACGGCGATCTCGTCCTCTTCGAAACCAGAGATGGTTTCCCTAAGGAGTGGTGGGTCTGAAGCACCGAACGCTAGCGGATCTGCCGTCGCGCCGAATAAGTTTAAGGTAGGCTGAAAATTGAGTGCCTCCTGCTCGATACTATTATAGTAGACGCCGACTACGTATTGCCACGCGGAATCCGATGTCGAGACTGCGCGGATCTCCTGGGTGAATTGTTGTGTATTAAAAATGCGGTTCGATCCTTTCCAATAGAACTCGCCATTGGGCGTAGGGCCGACTTCATCTATAACATTTTGTTGGCCGAATGCGGAGTTGTCAAATTGACGGACGAAATCAAGATCCAGCCAGGACGACGACGATAGAATGGTCATGCCGCCGAAAGCGTCGAGGTCCTTTTCTATAAGCAGGTTTGCGATCACGAATTCCTCGTCGATAAAACTCTGGTGCCACCTGGCCCTTAACCTCGATTCAATACCGAAAGTGATATCAGTGTGGTTCGCCTCTACGTTCTGGTCCGATTTTTGATAGAGGACGCTTGGCGTGATCGTCAGCGTGTCGTCCGGTGTATAGCTGAGCGCGGCACGCACCATAGTGTAGTAGATGAAGTTAGCATCCTCGTCGATACCGGCGGGATTGTCGATGTTTTCAAAAACATCAGCCCCTGCCGGTTTGAGATTATCAATCCAGCCCGCGTCGAAGCCCCTTGTACCGACAACACGAAGTGCCAGCTTGTCATCCACCAGCGGGATGTTGACCATGGCCCGCCAGTCCCAACTTTGATCGCCATCCGTTATGCTGGAGGTACCTACATCCACCATACCTTCGAACTGGCTGGCGTCGGGTTGATTCGTGACGATTCGTACCGTCCCACCCAATGCCGAAGATCCGAACAGTACCCCCTGCGGCCCCCGCAGCACTTCAATCCTCGACACATCAAAGAGCTTGGGATCAGGCTGTGAGCTTCCCTGGAGAGTGTGCGTTTGGAGGGGTGTCTCGTCGAGATACACTGCGGTAGTCGGCGATAGTCCTTGCCCCACCTGGCCAATTCCGCGAATAAAGTAATTCGAGCTGCCTACCGCACCCGTGGTCGCGTAGGTCAATCCGGGGACCATGTCGGCAAAATCGGAAAAGTCACTGACATTAAACCTGTCCATCAAATCTGCGTCAAACACGGCGATACTTACCGGCACCTCCTGAAGCGATTGCTCACGCTTCTGTGCGGTGACAATGATTTCCTCAATCACGGCACTTTCCTGTCCGGCGACTGGCGCCATCACGCCCAAAGTGAGCATCACTGTAAAACCAAGCTGAAGACTGACTCTCGCCACTTCAGTCAGGGAACACCGGCCCAATACAAATCTGGGCATACGCCGCTGCCCTACGGATATCTGAAATAATTTCATTTTTCCTTCCCCCTGTGAAACTACCCATGCCTTCGTCCCTTCCGGACAAGGACATGCGTCCGTACCGTTGGGTTACCTGACCGGCAACCCCCTATTGATTGAGGTAGCTCTAGCATTTTTGGACAGCAATGGCAATGGGAGAGTTCATTCCTGTAATTGGCATATTGTGTTGTATGGCGACTTCGTTTTCTGGCATCGCCCGGCGTTATCGACGAGCAACGGCCTCTCCTTGCTTCGTTTGTCTAGCAGGTTGTTAAAAAAGCCATCCATGGCTTTTTTAACATCGTAATCCGAAAAACGTGGTCTTCGAATTGCTCCCATTTTCAATGGCTTACAGCCATCAAAAATGTCGGTACATCCCTGTACCGTCTAGCAGGCTGCAGAAAAACTGCGTTTTTCAACAGCCTGCTAGTCGGATTCGACCGGACGTGCTGAGCTATGCGTATGAATGATCATCCAGTTCCCATCGACACGTCGAAACAAGAATGTCTCATAGCCGCGACTGTGTAATTTACTCTGGTCACGCTTCCTGGTTGCTTTGAATTCAAAATCGGCGACGGCCCACGCGAAATCACCTTCGACGTGAGTGTCGATATTTGAAAACGTTACCTCAAAGTTGTCGAACGAACCACTCTCAGGCACTACATGATGCTCAATCAAGTGTGTCAGACTCGTGTCTTGCCCGCCCGATTCGACGTAACGAGCACCCTCGAAATCCAGAAAATGCTTGCGAAACGGCGTTCCGTCTCCCTGTTCCCAACCTTTTTCTACCGCATCGATAATCGCGATCAGCGCTGCCGCATCATCTTCTTGCGCCTGCAACTGCTGTAGAAAAAACAATTGGCTGATAAGTGCGACGATTGCGTAATAGGTAATTCGAGTAAGAATATTCATAGAAGTCTCCAGTGTCTGCTTTTTGTTTTTCCATTCGATGTCATGTCAAGAAGGAGTCATTGATAAAACCAAATAGGTCTGATCAATTTCTAGAACCACGCCCGGAGTCCAATCACCAGCTGTGCTTCAGAAGTATCCCTCCCGGCGATATTCGCGAAATCTGCTGTATTGCCGAACAATCTCGTCCAGTTGACACCAATATACGGTGCGAATTCCCGACGAATCTCGTAGCGTAACCGCAACCCCACCTCTAAGTCTGACAGGCCGGCGCCAATGCCAACATCCGGGTCGTTTTGACCGTACAAATTGATCTCGATGTCAGGTGTGAGAATGAGACGCTGCGTAATAAGCAGTTCGTATTCAGCCTCAATTCGAAGTGCGACGCGTCCCGACTCACCGATGAATGCGGCTGTATCTATGTCGAAAAAATACGGGGCCAGCCCTTTGAATCCAATGGCCACCCAACTTCGGCTGGGCGAAGGTTTGAAATCGTGTCGCACGCCAAGCTGAAAATCCCAATATCTGGCTATGGCCTTGCTATACAGGAATTGCAATTCGGCCTCATCCGTAATACTCGAGGTACGTTCACCGTCTGTCTTGAACCAGATCTTGTGAAGGTCTTTGCCCAGCCAACCCTCCCCATCCCAGGAAAGCGTATTGTCACCGGACGCATTACGTGTCTCCAATTGATCAAGTATGACCGTTAACAGGAGAGGATCATCGTCCATCTCAGCCCTGGCATCGTCCGCAACAGGCAGACAAATGGCCGCAGCCAGAATGGCTGCGAATGCGAAATTGTGCGCTGTCTGACTGAGCATCTAGCTCACGCGCACTTCGCGAAACATGCCGGGCATGTGATAGAGCAAATGACAATGATAGGCCCATCCGCCCATTGCATCGGCGGTCACGAGATAGCTGATCCTGGACCCCGGCTGAACGATTAATGTGTGTTTACGGGGAATACGATCTGGTTCGCCTGTTTCCAATTCAGTCCACATCCCGTGCAGATGAATCGGGTGCGTCATCATCGTGTCGTTAACCAAAGTAATGCGGACCCGTTCTCCGTAGGTCAGTGCCAGAGGATCGGCATCCGCAAACTTTATGCCGTTGATCGACCACATGTATCGGTCCATATTGCCAGTGAGATGCAGCTCGATTTCACGGCCGGGGTCCCTGGAATCAGCCGTTTTCTCAATATTTCTAATATCCGCGTACGTCAACACACGCCTGCCGTACAGGCGCTGATGATCGCGGAGGCCAATGCCAGGGTCGGACAGACCGTCTTGTGGCGTCGACGCGCGCATGTCGACATGCAGACCGAACTCTGAGGCAATATGCGTGATCGGGCGCTTGCTGCCATAACCAGCCGGATCAGGCGCCTGGTCGCCTTCCCGCGCCACCTCCTGCATACCGCGCATATCGTGCTGGCTGTGATCCATACCGCCTGCGTCTGACATCATGCTCATATCGTGTTGGCTGTGATCCATGCCGCCTGCCTGTGACATCATGCTCATGTCGTCCTGGCTTTGATCCATGCCGGACATGCCGCTCATATCGTGCTGGCTGTGATCCATGCCACCCATACCCATTTCTCTGTGGCCCAGAAGCACCGGCGGATCCATTTGCGGAACCTCGGCGAACCAATCAGCATCCGGGCTCAGGGTTCCGCGCGTATAGCCGGTTCTGTCAATAGCCTGGGCAAAAATCGTGTACGCGCTGTCGGCATTGGGCTCGACGACGACGTCATAGGTTTCCGCGACACCGATGCGAAATTCATCTACCGACACCGGTTCGATGTTCTGCCCATCGGCAGCGACAACGGTCATCTTTAACCCCGGGATGCGCACATCGAAAATTGTCATCGCAGCACCATTGATAAAACGCAGCCGGACTTTTTCACCACGCTCAAACACTCCGAACCAGCCATCGTCAGGCGTCAAACCGTTCATCAGGAAGGTGTAGGTATATCCAGTGACATCTGAAAGGTCGCGGTCGCTCATGCGCATTTGATTCCACATCGCGCGATCCTTTCGCGTCTGACTGAAACCTTTTTCCGCGATGTCTCGCCACATTTCACCGGCGGTCCGTTGACGAAAATTGTAATAGTCGCTTTGCTTTTTCAACTTGGCATAGATTCTTTCGGGTTTCTCATCACTCCAGTCAGACAGCAGGACCACGTAGTCCCGGTCATAGCCGACAGGGTCCGGGCGGCTCGGCTCGATAACGATGGCGCCGTATAGTCCCGTTTGCTCCTGAAAACGCGAATGGCTGTGATACCAAAACGTGCCGCTTTGCCGCACGTCGAATTGATAGGTAAATGTGTCACCGGGTCTTATGCCCTCAAAACTGATGCCGGGTACGCCGTCCATGGCGGCAGGCAGAATCATTCCGTGCCAGTGAATAGACGTGTCATGCGCCAGATGGTTGGTGACACGCAACGTAACTCGATCACCTTCCTGCCAGCGCAAAACCGGTCCCGGTATGGAGCCATTGACCACGGTCGCGGTCCTTTCCTTGCCGGTCAAATTGACCTTCCTGTAACCGATATCAAGATCAAAACTTCGTCCGCCAAGAGTGGGGACCGCCGCAGGTGCAGCTGTCGCCGCGAACGACGGTGTTCCCGGTATTCCAAGACCCAATAAAGCGCCTCCGGCTGCTGCGCCAGTGACAAACTGTCTTCGCGACATACCGGTTATTCCCGGCGGTAATAAGATGCCTTTTTCGTACCTCATTTCTTATCAGTCGTGTTCATGAGTACTGTGGTCATCCGCGGCGGGCTCTTCGATTTCTGCAGCCGCCTCGTGAACATGTTCCGATCCGTCAGCATGCACGTGAACTTCGGGTTCAGACGGCTCCTCGCTTTCTTCGTGACTGTGCCCCTCGCCAGCCGCCTCGTCACTTTGCTCGTGAGAATGCTCGGCGTCAGCCGCATCAGATGCGTGATGCCCTTGACCTGCAGCAGACGCAAGCAGCTCCTGGTATGCAGATGCGTCGAGTTCGGGCAGCCGGGTCATGAATGCGACAACCGGCCAGATCGACTCGTCGTCATGCGTTGCACCCCACGCCGGCATGCCGGTCATCTTGATGCCATTCTTGGTAACCCAGAACAGCTCGGCCGCCGTCATTTCGGCCGCCTCCTCAACCAGATCGGGTGCAGGAGGATTCAGGCCCTGGCCCATGGCCTCTGGATCCTTTCCTGGTGCGCCGTGGCAGCCGGCACACATGGAGTTGAAATCGTTTATCCCGGCAAGAACCAGAGATTCATCCGCCAGTTCGGGCACCTCTATATCACTTGCACGGCGCTCGATCGACGCATGCGCGGTTGTTGATAACAGCCAATCAACGAAGCCGCTGTGCGAGGAACTCGCGCTGACGTCATGCAATCCGGAATAGGCGTAGCCGACGATGCCCAGCAAGACAACCGCCACGGCAATGGTTAGTGTCGTTAGTGTTTTCATAGCAAATTCTTCGATTCATTTATGTTGGAGTTCGGCAGCCACTGGACATGGAAATCACAATGGACGCACTGATAGCTCAGATCGATGCAATCGGGAACTTTTACACCGGTCCGTGAGCGCTCTAAAGCGCTCCGTTAGCTAATCGAAATAGGAGGTCGGAACAATGGGTGGGGAGTCGGACAATCGTGCATCAGGTCGGGCCACATCCTGGTCGGACTGCTGCCTGAAAAAGAATGAATGAAGTCTTGCGGTGTAATGGCGACCGGGCTACTCGCGGACGACGGACACATTGATGCGCAATCTTCACAACATGAACAATCATCGGATGCCGAATTGTCTTTCTGTGATACGGAATCGTGGTGCCCGTTCATGTGGGTGTCGTGTGCGTTCTCGACCACCGATTCCTGGTTCAGAGCCTGGCCGAGGTCGTTAACGCAAGGCACGACGGGGCTCGCGACCGACGACAAGGAACACGCCAGTAACAGCATGTAGATTATGTGATTGCTCAAAGATCTCATGAACCTAACATTAGACCTTTCCGGGTATCAGGACAATTTATTGACCGCTGAAACCTGCGCGAGGTTCCTCCAGGCCACGTTATTCCGTGCTGGTTAATCTCAGTCACCGCTGCTCCCACGGCGCGGGTAGTCGATGTTTGACCACCACGAGCACCAGGAAAAAGAGTATCTCGTCGATTACGAAAAATAGTCCGTCGATACCTCCCAGCAGCCAGACAATCGTCTGCATCACGCTGACCCACAAAAAGTCGTACAACGGATCGTGGCATATCGGACATACCGGCATACCCAACCAGCGCAGCGAGGTCCGCAAGAAACGGAAGCAGCATCGGGTTTGCGTGTTTTCAGTGGCGGCAACCCTCGTATTGGTCCCCAGTCGTATTACGATTTACTCGACCGAACTCTGCCCCTGCCTCGTAGCGTAAACCCTCGTCCTGCCATCGCTGCCGTAAGCCACTATCTGATACTCAACCGGATTCGGGCCCTCCATACCAGGGGATCCCATCGGCATTCCAGGCACTGCGATACCCAGAATATCGTCCGGCTTTTCTGTCAGCAGTTGCTCGATGAGGTCAACCGGCACGTGACCTTCGACCCAGTAGTCCCCAAGCACTGCGGTGTGACAGGAACCGAGATTGCGGGGTACGCCCACGCGCTCCTGAACCGGAATCGTATTGGGAACATTGACAACACTCACGTCGAACCCGTGCTCCCGTAGATGCGCGACCCATTTGACGCAACATCCGCAGTACGGTGTTTTGTAAACGACGACATCGGTCTCTTCGGCGCTGGTCACTCGCATGCTGAACCAGGCAGCAGCGCTGACCACGATTACTGCTGCTGCCAAAGCCGGTACGTTCACGCGGGACTTTGTCTTAATTTTTGAATTCATGATTTGAGCTCTCATTGGTTAATAAATGTAACGCGAAATTGACAAATGGCCAGGTTATGTCGCCGCGACACGGGTAATATCCATTTCCGCAACTTCCTCGAGATCAGTGCAGTGTCCCTCGAGTTGAACCGTTGCGAAATAAAATCCGAAATCATCCGTAAGGCGTCGATGCGCTTCACTCAATACGGTGTCGCTGGACGCACTGTCGGCGAGATGAAGGTGTGCGGAAAACACGTCTTGGCCCGATGTAATTGTCCATGCATGGAGGTGATGGACGTCAGATACCCCATTGATGTCCAGCATTGCCCTGCCAACTTCATTGAGATCAATGTTTGCGGGCGTGCCCTCCAGCAAAACCACCAATGCGTCCCGAATGATGCTCCAGGAAGCGATCAGCAGGATCAGGCCGAAGACCATCCCGAGAATCGGATCAATAGCGAGGAATCCAGTCAGTTCGATTACCACGACCGCGATTATGATGATCAGGCTTCCGACAAAAGTCTGCAACACGTGCCAGAAGGCACCGCGGATATTAAGGTCGCCTTTTTGCGAGGCGTACAGAGCTCGTAGCGCAATCACTTCAATGATCAGGCCACCGAATGCGGCAACCAGCATTGGCATTGTCGGGAGATCTATCGGCTGACGCAGTCGCATGTAGCCCATCCACAAAACGACGAGCGCCATAAGAAACAAAAACACGCCATTCAGTAACGCGCCGATAATTTCGGCACGCCCATAGCCGAAACTCCGCTCGGGTGTCGCCTTGCGACGCGCAATGCGCGCCGCTACGAGGGCGAGAATCACTCCACCCACCGCAGAAAACGTATGAAACGCATCGGAAAGTACCGAAACCGATCCGGTATATATTCCAATCGCAAATTCAATAACGAAGTAGATTCCGGTCAACCATGCCGTTAGACCAAGCGCGCCATCAGGCCCTGACGGAACATGACTGCCGTGGTGCATTTTTGGATTCATGCTTTTTCCCGGGTTTGACAAGACAGCAATCGTTGTACGCGTCAGACTACGAATCGAAGTGGAATTTTCGAAGCCGCAAGGCGTTGCCGATCACAGACACGGAACTGAACGACATTGCTGCCGCAGCGATCATCGGGCTGAGCAGAATTCCAGTGAACGGATAAAGGATGCCGGCCGCCACGGGGACACCCAACGCGTTGTAGCCGAATGCAAAGACCAGGTTCTGCCGAATATTCCGCATCGTTGCGGAACTCAGTTTCCTTGCGCGAATAATTCCGCGAAGGTCCCCCTTGACCAGCGTCACACCTGCGCTTTCCATTGCCACATCCGTTCCGGTTCCCATGGCAATGCCGACATGTGCCGCCGCCAACGCCGGCGCATCGTTAATTCCATCCCCGGCCATCGCAACGATCGAGCCCGCGTCCCGCAAATCGTTGATGGTTTTCGATTTCTGCTCGGGTAATACCTCCGCGATAACATTGTCGAGTCCCAGTTTCCTGGCGACCGCCTCCGCAGTTGTCTGACTGTCACCGGTCAACATGACAATTTTTAGTCCTTGCGCATGCAGAGCCGCGATGGCGTCAGGCGTTGTTTCCTTAATCGGATCTGCCACACCGATTATCCCCGCCGCGACTCCGTCGATCGTAACGTACATGACGGTTTCGCCGTCAGCGCGCCGCGCTTCTGCAAGTTCCTCGAGGTTCGCCATGTCGGCGCCGAGATCGCTCAGAAGTTTCTGGTTGCCAATCGCAACAGCATGGCCTGCGATTTTCCCCGCAACTCCTTTGCCGGTTATCGATTCAAAGTCGTCCGTCTTCGTGAGCGTCAGTTTTCGATCTTTGGCGCTACGAACAATCGCTTCAGCGAGCGGATGTTCACTGCCACGTTCGAGGCTGCCTGCAAATTGCAGCAAAGTATCTTCATTGAATGGCTCGTTTGCAGTAACCGACACTACCATCGGTCGTCCCTCTGTCAGCGTGCCAGTCTTGTCGACAACCAGGGTGTCAATCTTGCGCATGATCTCCAGGGCTTCTGCATTCTTGAACAGAACACCAGCCGTAGCGCCGCGACCGGTGGCAACCATGATTGACATCGGGGTCGCCAAGCCGAGTGCGCAGGGACAAGCGATGATCAGCACTGCGACCGAATTGATAATCGCATAAGCCATTCTCGGCTCTGGTCCAACAGCCGCCCATATAGCGAATGTCGCAATGGCAATCAGAATCACAGCAGGCACGAAATAACCTGCGACGACGTCCGCCAGTTTTTGTATCGGGGCCCGGCTACGTTGCGCTTCAGCAACCATGTGCACAATCTGTGCTAATAGCGTGTCGCTGCCGACGCGCTCTGCGCGCATTAGCAGGCCGCCAGTACCATTGATCGTCGCACCGACCAGCTTTTCGCCCGTTATCTTCAAAACCGGCATGGGCTCACCGGTGACCATTGACTCGTCGACAGCGCTGCTGCCTTCAATGACAACACCATCCACGGGGATTTTTTCACCCGGCCGCACTCGCAACTGGTCTCCGACCTGCACGTCACTCAAATCGATGTCGCCCTCGCTACCATCAGCATTCACTTTTCGCGCTGTTTTGGGAGCAAGCCCGAGTAATGCACGAATCGCCGCACCGGTCTGGCTGCGTGCGCGCAGCTCCAGTACTTGTCCGAGCAACACCAGCGCCACGATCACCGCGGCTGCTTCGAAATACACCGCGACATGACCATCGCTGTCGCGAAAAGCGTCCGGGAAAAGATCCGGCAACACGACAGCAACGACGCTGTAGCCGTACGCAACAGCGACTCCGATGCCGATCAAGGTGAACATGTTCAGATGACGCGTCACGAGTGATCGCCAAGCCCGCAGGAAAAATGGCCACGCGCCCCACAACACGACCGGACTCGCCAGGAGCAGTTCGATCCAGGGACGAACGGCACTGGGCAGCACCGCACTTACCGGGTCACCCGGCAACAGGTCGCCCATGGCAATGATAAAGACCGGTACGGTAAAGCATAAGCTCACGCAGAAGCGCCGCGTCATATCGATCAGTTCGCTGTTGTCCTCCTCGACCTCGGTTACCAAAACCGGCTCCAGCGCCATGCCGCAGATCGGACAGTCGCCGGGCTCGTCCTGCAGAATCTCCGGATGCATCGGGCAGGTATATTGCTGCGCCGACGCGACACCGATGGCACGCTCGAGCGCCATGCCGCAGCTTGGACAGGCACCGGCCTGCGCGGATTCCACCTCGGGGCACATTGGACAAATCCATTGGCCTGATTTGCTTGCGGCTGGTGACGTGTGTGCAGCCTTGTCGCCACGCGTCTCGCTTGCATGGTCGTGGTGGCAGGAATGTTCTTGCCGACTTTTCATTTCATTTCCTTTGGCGGGAATTCCGTTGCATCCGATGCGTCATTGAGTGCCATAGCATGCGAATCGTCGGACAGTCCTTGCTCAAGCGAGTGCCCACGCCAGAGCAGAAACAATGCAGGAATTACAACGAGCGTCAGCAATGTCGCGCTGACCATACCGCCTACCATGGGCGCAGCGATACGCCGCATGACCTCGGAACCTGTTCCACTACCCAGCATGATCGGCAACAGACCCGCAATGATCGCGGCCACCGTCATCATGATCGGGCGAACGCGCAACAGGGCACCATCAAGAACGGCCTGTTTGACATCTTCGATATTCAGCGCTCGTCCTGCTGCTTCGGCTGTGGACATGTGTTGCCGGATAGCCAGATTCAGATACACCAGCATCACCACGCCGATTTCGACGGCTACCCCGGCAAGTGCAATAAAGCCGACACCAACGGCTACCGACATATCGTACTGCAGCAAATACAGCAGCCAGACGCCGCCAACGAGCGCCATCGGTAACGTACCCATGATGATGGCGACCTCGGCGAAGCGGCGGAAATGGAGGTATAACAACAGCATGATAATAGCCAGCGTGAGCGGCCCGACCACCGAAAGACGCTCTTTGGAGCGCACCATGTATTCATATTGACCTGACCATGTCAGCGAATAACCCGCTGGCAATTCTACCTGCTCTGCAACGACACGCTGTGCCTCGGCGACGTACGACCCAAGATCGCGACCGGCAATATCAACATATGTCCAACCGTTCAGTCTCGCATTTTCACTCTTGATCATCGGCGGTCCATTCGTAACTGATACATCGGCAACATCGGCGAGCGCGATGCGGGCACCATTTGGTGTGACAATCGGCAATAATCGAAGCTGCTCGACGGAGTCGCGCACTCGCTGTGGATATCTGAGATTCACCGGATAGCGTTCCCGCCCTTCGACGGTGTGAGTAACGTTTATCCCACCAACTGCAGTGCGTACGATATCCTGAACATCGTCAATGTTAAGCCCGTATCGGGAAGCGCGGGCACGATCGATGTCGACGTCGACATAGCGTCCGCCCGCTACACGCTCCGAATATACCGAAGCAGTGCCGGGAACTGGTTCCAGTGCGCGCTCTAGATCCTTGCCAATCTGCTGCAACACGTTCAGATCGGGGCCGGCTACTTTGATACCAACTGGCGTCTTGATTCCTGTTGCCAACATGTCAATTCGGTTTTTGATCGGCATTACCCAGGCGTTGGTCAGACCCGGCAACCTGACAATGCTATCCAGCTCCGCACGCAAACCATCTGCAGTCATTCCTTCACGCCACTCATCGCGTGGCTTGAATTGGATAACCGTCTCAATCATGGTGAGCGGTGCCGGATCGGTTGCCGTGTCGGCGCGACCGATTTTTCCGAACACGCTTTTGACTTCAGGTACCGTTTTTATCAGCTTGTTAGTTTGCTGGAGAATCTCTCGTGCTTTGCCCACCGAAATGCCCGGGTACGTAGATGGCATATACAATAAATCGCCTTCATCAAGTGGCGGCATGAATTCCGAGCCAAGCTGGGTTACGGGCCATAGCCCGACAATCAGGATTGCTGCAGCACTCAC
>Ga0209987_10001149_pt1 | contig 14316 bp, 12 predicted proteins | sample N074metaG_FD_182134 | JGI IMG/M metagenome (GOLD analysis project Ga0209987, IMG submission 182134) | Deep subsurface microbial communities from Kermadec Trench to uncover new lineages of life (NeLLi) - N074 metaG (SPAdes) (version 2) | ecosystem: Environmental > Aquatic > Marine > Ocean trench... | reverse complement strand
CCTTGGCATCGCGACCGGCGCTGTCCTTGTACTCTCTTTCGTATTCTACATAGCCGTCCTTCCGCTCGGCCTCGCCCTTGCGTTCTGTTTCAAACCCGTAGCGATCCTCGGTCTCTACCTCGCGCTTGACCTTATCGATCTGGCCGTCGTCATATTTGATTTCAGCTTTGGTCTCGGCAGAGCCGCCGGTGCTGGTTCTGATGTCACTTTCTGATTTGATCTTATCTCCGTCCCGCTCGGTGGTGCGGCTCCCGGTAGCGGTTTCGCCACCACCCGTGGTGAGTGTAGTGTTTCTTGTGGTCGTGTCTCCGCTGGTACTGGTCGTTGTGGTAAGGGTCCCCCCCCCGCGGGTTTCGCGGGTCTGTGTTCCATCCTCGGGTGGCTGGGTCATGTCACGTTCCTGGCGCGACTGGGCGCTGGAATCCGACCGACTTTGCTGACCTGTACTGGAACGATTCTGCTGATCCTGACTGCTGGTCGTGGAGGAGCGCTGACCCTCTCCCGTGCTGCGGCTCGAAGAACCGGAACGAGATTGGACATTGCCATAACTGCTGGAACTGGAACCGCGGTTATAGTTGCTGGAACTGGAACTGCGGTTGTAGTTGCTGGAGCTGGAGCCGCGCGAGTAGGAATTCATGGAGCCCCTACCAGTGGAGCCACGACTGTAGCTTCCCGAGCCGCTGTAGCGGCTCGTAGAACCACGCGAGTAGCCCCTGCGTCCCCGGGCTAACAGTCCCAGGTCCGGGATCAACAGAGAGGCGGCCAAAATCAGGGCCGGAAAACAGAGCTTTCGGTTGATACGCATAGGGTCTCTCCCATTGTTGCGAGCAGGAGGTCAGTTCCCAGCTGCTTTGCTTTTTAAGGTTCCATGGGTACACTCATCTCGAGCTCCCGTGCTCCTTCCGGTGGATGGAACTCAAACAGTTCGTCCGGTGTGGCCACCGTAAAATCCCACTCTGAAATGACCGCGGCGTACTGAGGAATGCCCGGCTCCTGCTTGTAGACGATAACCAGCTTGCGTGGCACCGGTGTGCTGCTGGCCTCCACCCAAAGCTGCCAATCCAGGTCTTGCTGGGTAAAGATCAGGTGGTGGCACTCGATGCCCCGGACCTGGTGCAACCCCAAGTAGCTGGCTTGCCGGACCTGTTGAGTGAGTGCTCGATAGACGTTCTCAGAGAGCATCTCGCTCAACGGCACTACGATTCCTAAAACTTCCTCGATCTCATCCAACAGAGCGTCAATATTTTCTGGAGCGGGTACCTGAATATAGGTGTTGACTTCCCGATCCAGCAGAGTGAAAGTCTTGCCGTCGTACCAGACGTCCCGATTCAACAGATCGCCATAGGCTTCGGCAGCCAGGCGATTCGGCCGTCGTATCACAACGGATCGTGAGTTGGAATATTGAATGCGGCGGCCTTCTTCCATCTCGTCTATGACTTCGTGTGCCGTAAACCCGAAGCTTTGAGCGCTGGACAAGAAATCACTCATCTGCCGCAGGATCTTGTCGATTCTGGTGGATTCACTTTCAGGTTGAGCGTCACCCTCCTGGGCACTTGCCCGGGAGGCAAGGACAAAGAGTATGAGAAACACTAAAGTGGGCAAAGGCCTTCTATGGGGTGAGTGCATTTGGACCCTATTCTCGCACCTGGGTCGTGGTGAAACAAGTCTGAAAATCAGCATACCCCGATACCCTGGTAAGCGTCCGTTCACCTGACCCAATCTCCCCGGCAACATTGACCGTATGCACGGTGAATGATGGACGGGGACAGCATACTTCCAGAGACTACCCTTCCCGCGAGGATGAAGGGGGAGTCTCTGGAATCGGGTTCGACCTCCGGAACTGTCACTTTTGACAGTTGTGAAGAGGATGATCACTTCACTATAGTTTTTTCTGAAATAGTGGGCTGTCCAGGAAAGTGGCTGGACTTGCCGAAAAATCCACAAACAAGGAGGGAATTTCTATGAGTTCATCCGTATCTCGAATCTTAGCCGTGATCCCATTGATTCTAGCAGCCGCCCTGTCCCTTCAGCCGGCTCTTGCCCAGTCAAACCCGTCTGTCGAGGCCAGGCTCCGAAACGATGTCGTTACAGAACAGGAAGGCAAGTTCACCATCGATCGATTCAGTATCTGCCAGCTCGTTCGACCGGCGATATTGGGAGGAGGGACCACCGATCCCTTTCAGGTGAAGAGCCACATGGAGGCACCGACCGACGGCTTCATCAGCCGTGATAACTTTGTGACATTTTCAACCGAGATTGCATTCCAGCTGCGTGTCGATTTCGCAAGTGAGTTCATTCCAGGTTTAACACCCAGTGAGGCTCTGGCTGCACTGCAGTGCAAACAAATAGGATCCCCCATTGGCAAGGTGGACCTGGAGTTGGACCTCTATATGACACGGGACGGTGTGCAGGTGGGGATCCGTGAAACGAACTCAGGGGAAAGCGAAACCCAGACCCGTACCTGGAATCAAATGTTGGGGCAATAAAATGAAACATCTATTGAGAATCGTTTGGGTGGTCCTGTTTGCCGTTCTTCTGGCAACTCCTCTTTGGTCACAGCAGGAAAAGGAAATCGAACTCACGAGATTGGCCCTTCAGCGTCAGCGGGACGATCTCGTGAACCAATTCATGAAATTGAACCTTAAAGAAGTTGGGGCCTTTATACCGGTTTACGAGAAATATCGCACGGAGATGGGCAAACTCGGTGATCGAACTCAGAGGGTCATCCTCGACTACGCAAAGAACCAGGACAATTTGTCTGATCAGAAAGCTTTGGCCATGTTGGACGAATGGCTGAAGATTAAGGAAGCAGAATTAAAGCTCAGAATGAAGTCTGTGGAAGAATTCAAGAGGGTGCTTCCTCCGAAAAAGGTTCTCAGGTTCTTCCAATTGGACAACAAGTTCGATGCCATAGTGAATTACAATCTGTCAGGGTCGATCCCACTGGTCCAATGATCCGAAGGAGGAAATAATCGGGCCCGATCGATACTATAAGGAATCGGTCGCTGCGACATTCATTTCGTCCGCCACTGCCCCGGCGACTGAGCCCAGGACAATCATGGACCAGCCTGCGAACAGGAGCCGGACACCGAATTGACAGTTGCTGCAAGAATGATGTGGCGGAGAGAAGCCTTGTTTCTCCTCGACACAGGTGCCAGAATGAGGCCCACATGAACTCCATCAGAATGCATCGTGCACCCACTTTGATGTTTGCTGCCCTTCTTTGCCTTGCTCCCTGGACGGTGGCCCAGGAGGGTGACGCTCAACCTGACAGTGAATCCACTAAAATCGACCAGATCCTGCGGCAGATGAGTGAGTTTTTGGCCAGGGCTCAAAGCTTCGGGTTTACCGCCCATGAACTGATCGACCAGGTCGAGGAGGGCCAGCGGATTCAATATTCCAACACTCGCTCCATGCTGGTACGGCGGCCGAATCGTATTGTCACAGAAGCCTACGGCGATCTGGTCAATCGCAGCGTCTGGTACGACGGTAAGAGTTTCACTTTGCTGGACCATGAATTCAACAGCTATATTCAGTCACCCGCCCCGGACAGCATCGACGCCCTTCTGGATCAGCTGGAGGCACAATTGGAAGTGGTGGTGCCCCTGGGCGAGATACTCTCTGAGGACGTCTACCAAACACTCAAGCCACAAATCCGACAGGCCCGCTATCTGGGACTACACCAGGTGCAGGGGATCGAATGCCATCACATCATCTTTACCCAGAAAGACCTGGACTTGCAGCTCTGGGTGGAGGCCAGCAGCACACCGGTGCCGTGCAAGCTCGTTATTGTCTACAAGCGGGAGCCGGGCATTCCACAGTATGCCGCGGTCATTTCAGATTGGGATTTCACCGTGGCCACACCGGACGAGCTGTTTGAGTTCCATCCACCGGAAGGCGCACGGGAGATCAATATGAGTGTGCCCAAGGCACCTTAGCTGTGCTGAATACCTCTAATCTCTGAAATAACTCCGACTCTGGGGAAGCCCGTGGGTAAAAGAGGGTGTCGCAAAACCCCACTTGATTTTGACTAAGGCCTGTAGGGGCGCACGGCTGTGCGCACGCAAACCCTGCTTTATCAAAGGCTTTTAGGGCGCACGGCTGTGCGCCCCTACACAAGAAATCAGGCAGAGGAGCAAGTAAAAGTGTAAAGGATGTCATGGCACAACTTGTTAACCATGTGCTGGCACTTTACACCTGAGGTGCCTCCCGCATTCCGGACACTTGCAGCAAACTGCATGCTCCTGTCAATACTGCCAGTTGCCCTCCCAAGGTAACCCCCAGTAGAGTTTTGACTGGAGGTAACCCATGAAAAGAATATTTACACTCTCCGTGCCCGTTGTTAGCCTGGTCCTGGCGCTCCTGATAGCAGGCTGTGGCGGTGACACTGCAGAGCTGGATAGCGGACAGGAGTTTCAAGGCACGATCGCCAAGAGCTATGAGGATAGCGTGGAGTGGTGGCCCGAGCCAACCCGACCGCCCGAAGGTGCGCCCAATGTCATCATCTTCCTTTTGGATGATGTGGGCTTTGCCCAGGTCGGCAGTTTTGGAGGTCTCATAGAGACGCCCAACATCGACCGGCTGGCCGAAAACGGTCTGCGCTACAACAATTTTCACACCACGGCCCTCTGTTCGCCCTCTCGCGCCACCCTGATGGCCGGCCGCTTTCCACACTCGATCGGCCTGGGCAGCCACGCGCTGACCGCCATGGGCTTTCCCGGCTACAACGCCATTGTGCCGGAGACCGCCAAATCGGTGGCCAACTACCTCCAGCAGGCGGGCTACGTGAACTACGCACTGGGCAAGTGGGACCACACACCGCTCTATGAAGTGTCGCAAGTCGGGCCTTTCGATCGCTGGCCTAGCGGCGAGGGCTTCGACCACGCCTACACCTTCATGGCGGCCGACGTCCACCAGTTCATACCCGTCATGTGGAACGATCACACGCCCGAACCCTACCGCAAGACCTACCACCTGGATCGGGATCTGGCCGACCGCGCTATCCAATGGATCACCGGCCACAAGTCTCTCCGGCCGGACGACCCGTTTATGATGTTGTGGGCCTCGGGCTCGATGCATTCTCCCCACCACGCGCCCGCGGATTATCTGGAGAAATACCGAGGGAAATTTGACCTGGGCTGGGATGTGGCTCGCGAGATGATCCTGGAGAATCAGAAACGACTGGGGATCATACCGCAAGACACCCAGCTGACGGAGCGGATCGATGAGATCCCGGCCTGGGATTCTGTCAGCGACCAGGAAAGACGGCTCTACGCGCGTCAGATGGAGACCTTCGCCGCTCAGATGGAGTTCGTGGACGCCCAGATCGGGCGCGTGGTCGAGAACCTGGAGCGGATCGGCGAGCTGGACAACACCCTGATCTTCGTGACTTCCGACAATGGCGCCAGCGGCGAAGGCGGCCTGGCCGGCACCTTCAACGAAACCTATGTGCTGAATGGTCTCCAGACCTCGCTGGAAGCCAACCTGCGTCACTACGACAACTGGGGCGACGCCACCACCTATCCCCACTACCACGCGGGATGGGCCATGGCCGGCAACACGCCCTTCCGCTACTTCAAGCAGAGCGAACATCGCGGTGGTCAGCACGATGCCCTGGTGATCCATTGGCCAAATGGCATCAGCGCCAAGGGTGAGATCCGCAATCAGTACCACCATATCTCCGACATCGCCCCCACCATCCTGGAGGCGGCAGGCCTCGAGGTACCGGCAAGTTACCACGGCGTCAAGCAGCAGCCGATGAACGGGGTATCGATCCTTTATTCATTTAACAACGCGGATGCGCCCAACCGGAAACAAAGGCAATACTACGAAATGTTCGGCAACCGGGCCATGTGGGCCGAGGGATGGAAGGCGGTGACCCTGCACGCCAAGCGCATGCCCTGGGACATCAATGTGACCCTGCCCTTCGATCAGGACGAGTGGGAACTGTACCATGTCGCTGAGGATTTCTCCGAGAGCACCAACGTGGCGGAGCAGTATCCGGAAAAACTGGCTGAGCTCCAGCAGATGTTCGATGAGGAGGCCTGGAAGTACAACGTCTATCCACTCTACGATGACATGATCAGGCGGCTGACCGTGCAACAGGATCGTTTGTTCGGCGATCAGAAGGAGTATGTCTACTATGCTCCTGGGGCGTTCCGCATCGCCGAGAAGGCCTCGGCCCCGGTCAAGAACCGCTCCCACACCATTACCACCACCATCGATCTCAAGGGGAACGAGGAGGGAGTCATCGTGGCCGTGGGAGGCATGACGGGCGGCTTCACCATGTTCATTCAAAACCGCCGGCTTTACTTCGACTACAACTTCCTGGACGGTGTGTACTACACACTGAACTCACCACGGCTACCGACGGGATCCACGGAAATGAAGTTCAACTTCATCAAGACCAAAGAATTCGGTGGCACCGGCGAACTCTACGTGAATGGGGAGAAAGTCGACGAAGTGGATATGCCCCAGATGCACATCAGCACCTATTCACTGGCCGAGACATTTGACGTGGGGCGCGATACCGGCACCCAGGTGTCAAAACTCTATACCGATCCCTTCCCCTTCCTGGGAGAATTGGATAGAGTCTTCATCACATTGACGGATTAATTCAGTAGTCATGAGTGGCGAGATTGGAAGACCGCAAACGCCAAGAAAGGAAATAAAATGAAATCGAAGAAACTGATGTTCACTGGACTGGTGTTGCTTGGACTCACCTTGGCCTCCACCGCCTGGGCTCAAGACCCCATGCCCTCCGAGGAGGGACTCATCGACGCCTTCCCGGCCCAAAAACACTACTCGCCCTACGCCGGGCGCAACTTCCCAACTCAAGTCTTTTGGGGCGACACCCATGTTCACACCGCCAACTCGCTGGACGCCGGTGCATTCGGGGCGAGACTCTTGCCTGAGGATGCCCATCGCTTTGCGCGCGGCGAGGAGCTGACTTCGTCGACCGGCTTGAAGGTCAAGCTGTCGCGTCCGCTCGATTTCCTCGTTGTCGCCGACCACTCGGACAACATGGGCTTCTTCCCCCTCTTATACTCCGGCGACCCGAAGATGCTCGCCGACCCGACCGGCAGGAGGTGGTACGACATGATCCAGGCGGGCGGCCAGCAGGGCGTCGCGGCCGCGGTCGAGATCATCCTATCGCTCACCGGGAACAGTTTCCCTGAGGCCCTTTACATCGCCCCCGGGAGCGCCGCCTACCGCTCGACCTGGGAGGAGACCGTCGCGGCGGCAGAGAAATACAACGAACCCGGCCGCTACACAGCGCTCCACGGCTATGAGTGGACCTCGACCGAGAATGGAGCCAACCGACACCGCGTTGTCATCTACCGCGATGGGGGGGTTAAGGCGAGCATGATGGAGCCGTATACCTCGCTACCTCCGTACGGTAGCCCGGACGAGCGCGACCTGTGGAAGTGGTTGCGGGCCTACGAGGACAAGACCGGCGGGCGCATTCTGGCGATCGCACACAACGGCAACCTCAGCAACGGTGTCATGTTCCCAGTGGTCGATACGTTCACCGGCAGACCCTACGACCGTGCCTGGGCGGAGGAACGCATCAGGTGGGAACCGCTCTACGAGATCACCCAGATCAAGGGAGACGGCGAGACCCATCCGTTCCTGTCGCCGAACGACGAGTTTGCCGATTACGAGACTTGGGACCAGGGCAATCTGGACCTCAGCGAGTTCAAGAGGGACGAAATGCTCGAGCACGAGTACGGACGCTCTGCTCTGGGGATCGGCATGCAGCTCGAGAAGCAGCTAGGCGTGAACCCGTACAAGTTTGGCCTCATCGGCTCGACCGACAGCCACACCGGTCTTGCCACCGCACAGGAAGACAACTTCTTCGGCAAACACTCCGGCGCGGAACCGAACCCCAAGCGTGTCGAGCACCCGATGGCCAAGATTGGCGATGCCGAGTACCCGGGTTGGGGGATGGTCGCCTCCGGCCTGGCCGCGGTGTGGGCCCGCGAAAACACGCGCGAGGCGCTGTTCGACGCGATGATGAACAAGGAGACCTACGCCACCACCGGCTCGCGCATGCTGGTGCGCTTCTTCGGCGGCTGGGATTTCACCCAGGCGGATGCCCAGAACCGCCTGCCCGGGAAGGTCGGCTACGACAAGGGCGTGCCCATGGGCGGCGATCTCACCAAAGGCCCGGCCGGCAAGGCCCCGAGCTTTCTGGTCGCGGCGCTGCGAGATCCGCTCTCCGGCAACCTCGACCGCATCCAGATCGTCAAAGTCTGGGTCGATGCGGCCGGCGAGCGCCACGAGAAGGTGTTCGACGCGGTCTGGTCGGGAGACCGCAAGCCCGGCACCAACGGCAGGCTGCCCAAGGTCGGCAACACCGTGGACGTCGCCAACGCCACCTGGACCAACACCATAGGCTCACCCGAGCTGATCACTGTCTGGACCGATCCCGAGTTCGACCCGGGCCTAGGTGCGGCCTACTACGCCCGCGTGCTCGAGATTCCCACGCCTCGCTGGACCGCCTACGATGCCAAGCGATTCGGAATCACGATGAAAGAGGAAATCCCGATGGTGACGGTCGAGCGGGCCTATACCTCACCGATCTGGTACACCCCGGGGAACTGAGACATGGCGCGGCTAACGAATTTCTTCCGAGAGCCTCTAGCCCATTTCTTCGTCCTGGGGGCCGGAATCTTTCTTCTGTCGGCTCTGGTGGGCGAATCCGACGATCCGCCCGACAAGATCGTCGTTTCTGTCGGACTGATCGACCGTCTGGCGGAAACCTGGCAGCGGACCTGGCAGCGCCCTCCCACGCGGTCCGAGTTGGAGGGGCTGGTGGAAGATCACATCCGCGAGGAGATCTTCTATCGTGAGGCCATTGCCCTGGGTCTTGACCGGGACGACACCATCATCCGCCGCCGGCTGCGGCAAAAAATGGAGTTTCTGCCCCAGGACCTGGTTGAGCAGATTGAGCCGACCGACGCGGAGCTTCGCACCTACCTGCGCGAGAACGCCGATGCCTACCAGGTGGAAGCGCGAGTCTCTTTCCAGCACATCTACCTCAGTCTCGAGCTCCGGGGGACTGCGGCTGAAGGGGACGCCCGCAGGCTGCTGGCCGATCTCAAGGCCAACGGTGGACCTGTTGAGCCGGCAGTGCTCAGCGATCCCATCCTTCTTCCCTATGACCTGGAGTCGCAGTCGGAGAGTGAAGTGGCCCGGTTGTTCGGCCAGGAGTTCGCGTCGCGTCTGATCGAGATTGAACCCGGCAACTGGACTGGACCCCTAGTCTCCGGCTACGGGCTTCACCTGGTGCGAGTCGGTGAGCGCTGGCCGCCGCGGATGCCGAAGCTCTCGGAAGTGCGCAAGGCGGTCAAGCGGGACTGGCAGTTCATGCGCCGCCAGCAACTCGACGATCAGTTCTTCCGTAGTCTCAAGGAGCGCTACGTGATCGAAGTGCAGCTGCCGGAATGGCTTGAGTCCAAGACTCTCCAGCCCGAGACTGAGATTGCGGAGGCAAACCAGCAGTGAGTCGCTCCACTCTGGTTGTGACCTTTCTGATTGTCCTGGCCCTTCCCGGGGTTGTCCTTGGCCATGAAGTGCGGCCAGGTTATCTGGAGATTGGCCAGACGGGAGCAGAAACCTTTGATGTTTACTTCAAGGTACCGGCGCGTGGCGACCTGCGCCTCAGCCTGTACGCCCGACTGCCGGAGCGCTGCCAGGCCCGAACTCCAGTCCGCACCCGCGCCGAGGCGGGGGCCTTTATCGACCAGTGGTCGGTGACCTGCACCGGCGGGCTGGTAGGGGAGACGATTCGGATCGAAGGGCTCTCCGCCACCCTGACCGACGTCCTGGCTCGGCTGGAGCGCGCCGACGGCACCGTGCAGATCGCTCGTCTCACCCCCGACAATCCCACCTTCGTGGTGGAGGGCATCCCCTCGACCTGGAACGTCGCAGGAACTTACCTTGCCCTGGGGGTCGAGCACATCCTGCTGGGCATCGACCATCTGCTCTTCGTACTGGCACTGCTGCTTCTGGTGGAGGGCTGGCGCCGGCTAGTGACCACCATCACCTCATTTACCGTAGCTCACAGCATCACCCTGGCCGGGGCCAGCCTGGGCCTGGTCCACATCCCGCAGCAACCGGTGGAGACGGTAATTGCCCTCTCGATTGTCTTCGTGGCGGCAGAGATCGTGCATCACCGCCAGGGCCGTCCCAGTCTGGCACGAAGCCGGCCCTGGATCGTGGCCTTCACCTTCGGCTTGCTCCACGGCCTGGGCTTTGCGGGAGCCTTAAGCGAGATCGGCCTTCCCGAGCAGAGCATTCCGTTGGCCTTGCTGTTCTTCAATGTGGGCGTGGAGATCGGGCAACTCCTCTTCATTGTCGCCATGCTGGCCCTGGGCGCATTGGCAACCAGAGCCTTCAGCAGTGTGCGCCCAGCCTGGCCCTGGCAAACGGTGAGTGCCTACGGCATCGGTGCTTTGGCGGCCTTCTGGACACTGGAACGGGTTGTGGGCTTGTGGTGAAAGCACCGCTGAGAAAGCGAAGGAGCTAGGGAACCTTCGACAAGAAATTCCCCTTCTCATCCAGGAGGACCAAAGAGGTGGAGCTTTCGGGAATGCCGCTCCCGCTACGCTCAGGAAGACTACCCAGTATGGCCCGCAGGTTGTTCTTGTCGTCGTAAAGCCACACCCCTGATCCCTCATCCAGCGGGTGGGGGAAACCAGCGCTGGTATCCGCGTTCTTGTGATAAAAAACGAGACTGGGATTTCCTTTATAAACAGCGAGCCCGGTACGGAGCTGGGCATTCTTGTCATTGATGGCCAGATAGGCAGCGCCCGTTGGTCCCACTCCGAAGCTGGCCCGAATCTTACCGTCCCCGTCCATCACCCGGAACATCCCGGCCGTGATGACCTGTGTGCTGGGATCGGAACTCTGTGCCGATACCTCTTGGGGAAAAAAGAGCCAGACTCCCAGCAGTCCCCCCAGCAAACCGCAGAAGGTGGCAAGAGAAAGGGTCGCAACAAATTGATTTCGGCTCATGGGAAAACTCCTTAAGGTTGGGAAATAAACTTGATCAAAGACTTCGATCCCTTAGATCTTTAGCTTAGGGAATAAGCGGATTCTGCCCCTCCGGCAAAGGCGAATCATTCCAGTGGAGGATGAGCCACTCGCCGTCCACCTTGACAAATACAGCGGTCAGACGGGTGTCCTGCTCAAAACTGGCCTGGTAGCGAGCGTCTACCGCGAATCGTGTTAGGCCCCAAACGATGCCCGTATCACCAATGACGCGCCATTCGACCGCTTGTCGGGTATAGCCGGCACTGATAATTGTGGCGAAAAAGTCCTCAAACAGATTGGCCCAGATTCGGTCATCCAGTTTGGATCGATCAATAGGGTAAACCCGATTGCGGGAGAAGAGGACGGCCTCAGGGTGCCAGACGCTTAAAAAGGCATCGAGATCCTTTTGGCTCAAGTACTCAAGGGCGTGGTCAAAGGCGGCTTTGAGATCGTCCACATCACCCGCTGAGAGGGGTGAGATCATGACTCCCAGAATTAGAACAACGACAAAGGTTCGGCTCAAAGACATTCTGCTATCCTAGCATGCCCGTTCTCCACAGCCCACTGTAAGAATATCCAGGGCACAGGCTAACTCCTTTGTCTCCTGAGAGTAGGCTTTGAGGATTTTCGATTTACTGGTAAGATGCGGGTCCTCGAGGGAACATCCTATGGGGCGCTTACGCATCCTGATAGCAGACGATCACAAACTACTGGTTGAAGCTTTCGTGAAGCTCTTGGAGCCCAAATACGACGTGGTGGGAACGGCGGCGGATGGGCGTGAACTTTTGATTGAGGCTGAGCGCCTCAATCCCGATATCATCCTGCTGGATCTCTCCATGCCCAAATTGAATGGGTTGGACGCGGCTCACCAGATCAAGCAGAAGAGGCCAGATGCAAAGTTGATCTTTCTCACCGTCAACGAAGATCCCGGCTTGGTTGCCGAGGCCTTTCGGTTGGGAGCGTCCGGATACCTCCTTAAAAACTCCGCTGCTTCGGAGCTTTTCCAGGCCATCCAGGAGGTTTCCATGGGAAGGTCCTACGTGACCCCGATGGTCGCCCAGGGAATGCTGGAATCCTTCGTTCAGGACCCCGGAGGTCGGACGGTCTCGAAACTGACCGCACGGCAGCGAGAGATTCTGCAGTTACTGGCCGAAGGAAACTCCATGAAGCAGGTGGCCGCTGTCTTGAATGTAGCTCCCAGAACCGTTGCCTTCCACAAATACCGCATCATGAAAAGACTCGGTCTGAACAGTAACGCCGAGCTGATCCAATTGGCCATTCGGGAAGGAATGTTAGGCTAGAATACCTATATCCTCCCCTCAGTTTCCTCAGTCGAACATGTGCAGAGGATTCGGAAGATGAAAGAACAGGGACTCCCCTCCGACGCTGGAACCCTCTTGCCGATCTGCTCCGCAGTGGGACTTCTCATCATTGGGATTGCTGCCGTCGTGAGCATTATTCTGAACTGGCATCTTTAACCCGCTCCCTGTTCAGACTTCAAGTGACCTTTCGGGCTTCCAATCCATTACCCAGGCGACTATAATCCGGGCCAGGATATTGAGACTCGATGTCATTTTCCTATTGATGATCCTCATAGTCCAGGGTTAGGAACATGGAGAAAAAAGAACCGCAAGTACAGGGGGAGTGGCTTGACCTTCTCTCCGAAACGATCAATTGCATCCCTTGGGAGGCAAGCTGCGAGACCGAGGAGTTTACCTACGTAGGGCCTCAGGCGGTCAAGCTTCTTGGATATCCCATCCATCAGTGGTACAGAAAAGGGTTTTGGACGGACCATATCCATCCGGAGGACCGAGAATGGGTGATCGACTATTGTCTCGAGTCCTCTCAGACCCGTAAAGACTTCGAATTTGAATACCGGATGGTTGCATCAGACGGAAGTGTTGTCTGGTTGCATGATGTCGTCACAGTAGAATCTGTCAACGGAACACCAAAGGTGCTCCGAGGATTCATGATCGACATCACCAAACGACGATTGGGACAAGAGAAGCTGAAAAAAAGTGAGAGACGCCTTAGTGAAGTGGTCCGTGCTCTCAAGAAGGCGCAAGAAGAGATCCAACAACATAACGCCCTGCTGGCTGAAAGTGAAAAACGTTTTCGCACGATGATCGACACGGCGCCGGATGGAATGCTTCTGATTCGGCAGGACGGCACCATCGCTTTGGTGAATAAATTTACTGAAGAGCAAAGTGGCTACAATCGCAACGAGATGGTGGGTCAGCCTCTGACAAAGTTTATTCCCGAGTATGGACATTCTAACAGTGAACAAATCCTAAAAGATTTCTTCAGCCGGCCTCAGAGAATTCTCTTCGACGGCAGTAGGGGCCTGATGGCACTTGCGAAGGATGGGAGAGAGTTTCCCGTCGAAGTTGCTTGCAGTCCCTTGGAGACTCCGGAAGGAGTCGTGGCCTGCATGACTTTCCGTGACATCACAAAGCGCAGGCGAGCCGAGAAAGCGGCGCGAAAAAGCCAGGAAAATCTTGCCGAAGCTCAACGAATTGCCCATTTAGGAAGTTGGGAGTGGAACATCTCAACCAATATAACTGTGGCTTCGGATGAGTACTATCGCATTTTTGGCCTGACTCCGGGGACTGAAGTCAACTATGAGAGCTTCCTGAATTGTCTTCACCCCGATGATCGGGAAGACGTCAAAGCAAAGCTCGACAAATCCCTTTTTGAAAATCAGCCTCACCAGATTGGTTTCCGTATCGTTCTGCCCAGCGGAGAAGTCCGATTTATTCACTGTGAGGCCAGAGTTCATTTTGACGAAGCTGGGGATCCTATCCGTCAGGTCGGTACCGTTCATGACATCACAAAGCGCAAGCAAGCAGAAGTGAAGGTCCAGGAGGTCCAGAAGCAATTGCGGGCCTTGAGCAGGCATCTGATTCAGGCACAAGAGACGGAGCGGAGACGCATCGCACTGGACCTCCATGATCGATTGGGTCAAGAACTGGCGCTTTTCTCGATCGAAATCGAACAACTGAGGCAAAAGGCTCCCAAATCCCAGACTCAATTGGCTGAGGGACTGCAGGAACTGGCAATGCGGATGAGAACAGTTTCATCCCAGGTGCATGATCTGTCACACCAGTTGCACCCTTCCCAGCTCATCCATCTGGGTCTTGTGGCGGCAGCCAGGAGCTTGTGCAAGGAGGTTTCGCAAGCCTCGGGTATTCAGATCGACTTCAGTCACTCGAATATTCCCAAGTCGATTCCACAGGATACCTCCGTGTGCCTCTATCGGGTCCTTCAGGAATCACT
>Ga0209987_10001148_pt1 | contig 14321 bp, 15 predicted proteins | sample N074metaG_FD_182134 | JGI IMG/M metagenome (GOLD analysis project Ga0209987, IMG submission 182134) | Deep subsurface microbial communities from Kermadec Trench to uncover new lineages of life (NeLLi) - N074 metaG (SPAdes) (version 2) | ecosystem: Environmental > Aquatic > Marine > Ocean trench... | reverse complement strand
ATACGCTGCGTTACGTCAATACCTTGCGCGGTCACATACAATGGGAGGAACTCGACCTGTTTCGCCGCATCGAGGAAATGATCGCGGAGGGCCACGAACTTTTTGAGGTCGCAACTTTTCTGCAGATGCCAGATCCTGTATTCGGACCGGAAGTCGAAGCACAATTCTCGCGCTTGTTTGACAGCGTGAAAGAGAGGCTCGTGGAGGAAGACTAGCCGTTAGTTTATTGAAAAAAGACAATTATATTTTTAATAATCAATAGCCGGTTGGGACAACAATTTGCGTAAGCTTCCCCGTCAATGAGACAGTGTCAAAATTAATCGAGTACGAACGGGAGCTTTCACCAATAGCAGCCGTTCAAACGATCAGCAAATTGATATCGCGATAGACAGAAAACGGGCAGGAGCAGCCAGTTGCTCGTCCTCGAAAATGCCTGAAGTACTTGTTACGCCGCGGCGACTCGTAACTCGACCTCTTTGCGGGACATCTTGCGAGGCTGCCGGAAGGAATAGTTAAATGTGCCACCGGTATGTGCGACCATCTTGACCAAATAGTCAATGCTCATGCCGTCCAGGTTTTCGTTCAGAATCTTACTAATTTTTGGCTGCTGCACACCAAAGAAAGCCGCAGCCTTCGCTTGGCCCAGCTTGTTGCGATTGATGAAGGTTCGAATCTGCTCGCCAAGGAAGACCTGTAGCGCCATCCGCTCCGCTTCCTCTGGCGAGAACCCAAGGTCCTCGAAAACATTGCCTCTCGTAATGCTAGTCATCACATTCTCCTACTTCCATAACTTCAACCGCTGCTTGCCGAGGTTGATGTCCGATTTCGCCGTGCGTTGTGTCTTTTTCTCGAATGCATGCAAAACCAAGATACCTTCGTCCCGACGCATCACATAAAACACGCGATGCTCACCACCTTCCGAAATCTTTATTTCTCTCACTCCGCGCCCGACCGACTTCATGCCGCGCCAGTGCAACGGCTCACTGCCGATCTGCAACCGATATAACTCTTCGCCCGCGCGCTTCTTCGTAGCCAATGGCCAGTCCCGAACCACATCTTTCGAGTTGCCTAGCCAAACAATCGGCTTCAGCCTTAGCTTCATCATCGGATTATACCTTTTCGAGTATAATTTGCAAGCATTATTTATACCGAATTGGATATAATTGTCAGACGCGACTTCTTACTTGTAATGAATAAGTGAATGGCTGTTTTGGGTCAACTGCAGCCTGTCACCATCATATCAGCCCAAGGGCCGCTATCGCATGCGAAGCGGTAATTCGAACTCAATTGACGGTGTATGTCTGATTAAGTACCGATTAACAGAGCTTGGCTACGCTATTAAATTCTCATAAGGGAAATTGAGTCTGGCATGGAGCTTGCGGATCTGTGTAATAGACAAACCACGAGTCCTGTTCAGGATCTCTGATACCCGACTTCGACCTCCGAGAAACGGTTCGAGGTCCTTCCTGCTAATTCCCATCTGCTCCATACGGAACAGGATGGCTGCAACCGGATCAGGCACGTCGATGGGGAAATTCTTTGCTTCGTTAACTTCTACAAGAGTAGCGAGTACGTCAAGTTCTGCGCCTTCCTCTGTATCAGGTTCCGCATCCATTAGTGAATCAATACGCAGCAGCGCATTTTTGTAATCGTCCTCGGTTTTAATTGGATGATTATTGATCATACTGATCCTCATAGGTCCAAGAAGAATAGACCAGAACAAAAGAGACCCGCCAAATGAATAGGTTTATGCGATTAGCCTACAGCCCGTATTACGGGGAGCGGTATTTCGTCAGCTAAACGACTATGTTCCCTGGCGTGATTGCAGCGCATATTTATGCGGGAAATGTCTAACAAAGAATCGTCTATTTCCTTGATTTGATGCTCAACTAACCACGTTAAGACAACTTCAAGATGCCAAATTGCACGAACGCCATCGTGGGTTGGCACAGGAAACTCTTGCTCGTTTTTCTTAAGTATCTTGCCTATGTATTGACGGGAAACGCCGAGTAATTTCGCAATATCCGGCACACCTACAAAGTCCGGTATTGCTTCGATAAACTCTGCTTCAGGAATAGCGCGCTTAACATCAGCCAGCGCGCTGAGCACCGCTTCCTCTGCGGAATTCGCTTCGCGTGTAAAGTCGAGGGCGATTCGGCCAAGCTTGCCAATACCAATGAGCGCATCATCGCACCCCTCGTTCATGAGGGGCTCGATGAATGACTCGGGATCGGCATCCGGTCGCCCAAGCGCAAACTTCAATGTAAAATCGTACTGCCCCATGCATGTGAACCACCCGGCTCTACCCTCCACCCGGCCTCCTCGGCATATCTCAACGCTCCTTCAATATCCTTGTCGGGATGGCGCGATCGAGGCATTGATTAACCTGAGAAGAATGGTAGTTTAGAATTGGTGGGTTGTCAATTGACAACTAAACATAATTCTGAGAAATGCTTAATCCAGGAAATCTGGCACGTTCTCACAGAGTTGCACGTAAACCATTGTCATTAAATAGGATATTGATCCTAATCATCCTCTTGACACCGCCTCCAGCTACTAGAAGTACCAGGCCAGTTGTGCGAACAGGCTCGCGTCGGTCGACAGGAATACGCCCGGAGTGTCGAGGGCGATGCCGCCGTACTCGCTGCCATCCGGTCCAAGCGAAATGTTCAGTGCGCCGATGAACTCCATCTCCTCGCTCAGATTATTGCGCGTGACGATTTGCAGTAACGCGCTGCCATCCTCGAGATTGGTAAAGAGATTCGGCGAGAGTATTCACAGCGGCGTCATTTCGATCATCAGCCCGCCGGCAAGGTAGTGCCGCCCGATCGTGAAGGACTGTCCGCGCGCGAGCCGCTGCAGCAGTTCCGGATTCTGTGCAAGGCTCTGGGAATCATAGCGACCGTCCTTTTGCCCGCATTCATCAAAATAGTATTCGACCACGCCGCTCACGTTCTTGCCGCCCCAGACCCAGGGGAACCCAGGTTTGTGACCAGCTGCCCTTTGCCGCCAGTATCGGCGCTTGCGGACAGGCCCAGCAGAATCAGAAGCATAGCGAATAAAGAGCGTGTCATTCGTTAGCCGTCGCCGAGTTCGGCGACCGCCCTGTAAGCCTCGTTGATGGCGGCGTCGGTGTGCGGGCTTGCCGCCGCATCCGAATTGGCAATCGTAATGCGGCCGATCGGCTGTCGCCCGATCACTGCCGGGCGCTCCGCTGTGGTGGTGTACACCCATTCCTCCGGATCAAATAGCGGGTTGTAGGAATAGGCATAGCCGTGCGGCCAGCGATTGACGGTGATGCCAAGAATGTCCCGCTCATCATCGAAACCGGTCGGTCCCAGGATGCGCGTCAATTGATCGCGGATGTGATACTCAAAGGTGTCGAATGTCGTGGCCAGTAATTCATCGCGGCCAGCACGATGCTGCTCGCGCCGGGAAAGTCCCGGCGCGGAGTAATAACAGGACATGCGAACGACGATCGGCTGATCCGGATTGCGGGCGGTGCGATAGCTGCCCATTTCAAGCATCGGCTGCAACCCGATGCTTGGATGGTAGCCACCCGGCGCAGTGACTCTCGAGATTCCCGCATCAGCAAACGACTGCCAGTTCGACAAGAGGACGCCGGTATAGACCAGCGGCGCCTTGACGCCATATGACAGTGCGTCCTTCTGCTGTGCTGGAATCTCGTCGCATATATAAGGAATAACCGAGTGCCAGCAGGCAAGCACGACGCCTTTGCTTCTGACGTAGGCGGCCTTGCCGCCGTTGACGTAGCTGGTCTGAACCTGCCCCTTACTCGTATGACCTACCTTGATCACGGTGCTGTTCAGCCTGATACGTACATTGTTCTCATCTCTGTCCAGCATGGTGTAATCGACGCGCGCAGTAATCACATCCTCCATTGAGGAACCGGGCAACGCAGCGGGAACCAGGGATCTCACCAGCAAACGGGCGATCGTCGCATTGCCATCCGGAAAGTACATATCCGGATCACCGGTGCTTGCGCGGTCCTGGTTTTCGCGGCCGTGCTGGCCGCCGGGTTCATGGGCAAGCTGGTCCTCTGATATCTGGTCGAGATGCAGTCCGGCAAAGCCCGGGTAACCCATCTCCCGGCAATAAACAGCAGGCACCGCGTCCATGCCGGTGACGAACAGGCCCTTAAGGCTCGTGTTGAACAACTTCACAACGTCAGGGTGGCATCTGGCAACTTTCACCAGATAGTCGTGGTAACTCATGTGCGTGAGTTTTTCCCTGGTGGCTTTTGCGTCGAGACCCGGGAAATAGTTCTCGTGACTTTCGTAAAGCCGCACGGCATCGCGTTTCACTTCGTCACTCAACGGGGCATGTTTGATGGTTTCACTGATTGGCAAATCGCCCCAACCGACCACCAGCTTGTCGCTGCCAAAGGTCTCACGATCGAAAAACATGCTGCCTTTCAGCCCCATGTCGGCATAGTTTGTCCACATGCCGCGATTCTTCTCGAAGTAACGCGTGCGGTCGATACCGAGGTCCCACAACAGCCCGCCGGCAACCGTGCTGTATTGAGAAGGCGCCTCAACGTTGAGCGTGCCGCCGTTGACCAGGTACATCCGGTCGTCGTGCCAGAACTCGTTGCGTTTGGCGTGCCCGCCGAAATCATCGTGGTTCTCGATGATCAGTATCCTGGCGCCGGGTCCATGCTGCTTGCGATAGAAATAGGCAGCGGCAAGACCGCTGAGACCGCCGCCGACCACGACCAAGTCGTAGTCATGGTCACCGGCATCCGCGGCATCCCATTGCTTCCCGAAGCGCATGTCATGCGCAACCTCGAATGAGCCATCGTGGCTGCCACGCAGGCCTTGCAGTGTCGGTGGATAGTAATCGGCTGGCAGGGCATAAGGGCTAAGCGCGCCCTGCGCCAGTGCTTCGAGCGGCGAGATGGCTGAACCAGCGGCAACGCTCAACGCACAGCCATTCAGAAAATCGCGTCGGTTTATCATTATTTTCCCTCCGACGGTATAGGGACAGTGGCCTTAAATCCCGGGCAGAATTAAATGCCACTCTCGTAGATGATTTCACCGTTGACAATCGTCATCAGGATGCGGCCGCTCAGAATATCGCCGGGGCTCTCATCCGCCAGCACGAACGGGTCTATGTCCATCACCGTCAGATCGGCCCAGCGGCCTTTTTCGATAATGCCTGTCTCGTCCTCTCTGAAACTCGCGTAGGCCGACCAGTTCGTATAAGCGCGAATAGCCTCGTCCGAAACCATGGCCTCGTGCGCATACCAGCCGCCTTCCGGTTCCTGGCTCTTGTCTCGCCGGGTGATAGCAGCATGCAGTCCATAGAATATGCTGTGATCGGAGCCGGGATTATCCGAGTTGAAAGTCATGTTCGCGTCGGTTTCCCGCAAACTACGCCAGGCATAGGCGCCGAGTATGCGCTCGGGCCCCAGCCGCTCTTCTGCCCAGGTCTTGTCCTCCACCGCATGCGGCGGCTCCATGGAAGCGATGATGCCGAGCTGGCCCAGGCGCGGCAGATCATCGGGATGCAAAACTTGCGCATGTTCGATTCTATGCCGGTTGCTGGCGGTCGACGGGTCATCCCTGAAAACGGCTTCGAGAATGTCCAGCGCTTCGCGGTTGCCGGCATCGCCAATCGCGTGAATAGCGATCTGAAAACCCGCTTTCATGGCTGCTGCCATCAGATCCCGGTTAAAACCGTAGCCTTCGCCGCCGATACCGCGATGACCGGGCTGGTCGGAATAGTCGTAAAGCAGGCGCGCGCCTCGCGACCCGAGTGCGCCGTCGTAATACGCTTTCACGGTGCGCGTAACCAGCATGCTGTCGGCGTCAGTATCGGGACCCCTGGCTATCCACTTGCGAATCAGGTCCTCGTCACGCAGCGACAACATTGCGTATACGCGGATCGGCAGCCTGCCCTCGGCCTCGAGTTTTTCAAGAATGCTCATCGCGCGCGAATCAAGGCCCGCTTCGTGCACGGCGACATAGCCGTCCTTCGCCATCCGGTCCAGACCGATAAGCAGCTGATTCGTCAAAGTTTCCGTTGATGGATCCGGAATCGCGCCACGCAGAAGCTGCACGGCTCGATTGAGGAACAGGCCATTGGGTTTGCCATCATCGCCGAGTCGAATTTCGCCACCAACCGGCACTTCCGTTTCTGCAGTAATGCCGGCCGCAGCCAGCGCCATCTGGTTTCCCCAGGCGGCGAAGCCGTGCAGGCTTCCCATGAACACCGGGTGATCGGGAATCGCCTGCGTAAGCAGCTCCTTGTCGGGGTAGCGGTTGGCCCAGGCGCCCTCGTCCCAACCCCGCCCGACGATCCACTGGCCTGCCGCCACATTTTTTGCGCGTTCGACAATGAGCGCGACCGCATCTTCCTCGGTGGCCACATCGACGAGATTGACCTGGTCAAGCTGTGCACCCAGACCGAAGATATGCGTATGCGAATCGATCAATCCCGGAACGACGGTGGCACCGGCAAGATCGATAACCCGGCTTTCCTCGCCCTTGAAGTCCATCGCCTCCCGGGTCTTGCCGACAAAGACGATTTCACCGCCCCTGGTGACGACAGCATCGGCATCCGGGTGCCAGCCTGACCCGTCGTGCGGTGCGCCCGGCATGATCGTGCCATCCGGCGCCGGATCGTCCCAATCGAGCGTGTACACGCGGGCGTTGACGAGGATCAGATCGGCCGCGGCAGATCCCGAACTGCCGGCCGGGCCCTGTGAACAGGCGTTACACAGCGTAATGAGGACGGCCGCGGCAAGGGGTCTTAATAGTTTCATGCGTCTGAGGGTACCTCAAAATACCTGCCGTGGGAGCGGCTTCAGCCGCGAATGAAGAACACCGGCTATGAGATTATGGGACAGCACTGACCTGACCGCTTTTCTTACATTTGACAAATGGCCGGCATCGGTTGAGGCTTTTCAGACCCATCCTTTTGCCTGGCAAACCGATGATCAGAAAGATTGCGATGCTTGTTCGATCGGTACTCCTGTACGCCGTCATGGCGGCCGTGATTACGTCGACAATCGGCCTCACCTGGTTGCGCTGGGAATCGCACCAACCCCGGGACGAGTGGTTCGATGCGCGCCATGGCACCATCGAGGTTGTGACCGTTGAGGACTCCGTTACCGCTGATGGACAGCTGTCGGCCTTCGTCACACTGATTGCGGACACCGGCTTGTCGATTTCTTTTCGCGTCATCCGGCACCCAACGGAGGAGCCGCTCCCCGTGCTGCTCATCCTTGGCGGGCATCGAACTGGCAGCGACGCGGTCGAGCTTTTTGGCAATGTCGGCCGGCGTGCGGTCGTGGCGCTGGACTATCCGTATGACGGCCCCGAAAGAGTGAAAGGCTTTGGTCCTGTTGTAAAGACCATCCCGCTCGCGCGCCAGGCATTCCTGGATACGCCACCCGCAGTTTCGCTGGTTGTCGACTGGCTGCTCGAAGAGCCCTGGGTAGATGCTGCGCAGCTCGTGATTGTCGGCGCCAGTCTTGGCGTACCGTTCGCGGCAACCGCCGCCGCACGGGATGATCGCATCAAAGGCGCGTTACTGGTGCATGGCGCCGCAGATAACCGGCTGTGGCTGGAGGCCCAGGTCGCGCGCCGGATCGACACGAAATTCATGCACCGTCCGCTGGCAACCATCCTGTACTGGCTGGCATACGGACCGGCATTGAATACGCCAGAACGTGTCGCGCAAATCTCGCCGCGCCCGGTGCTGATCATCGGCGCGCGGCATGATGAGCGAACCCCCGCCGGGCAGACAGAGCTGCTTTTCGCTGCGGCAAAAGAACCCAAGTTGCTGCGCTGGACCGGTGGCCGGCACATCCAGCCCGGGCGCCAGGAGGTGGTTCAGGAACTGCTGCGCATTGCCGACGAGGAACTACCGTTGCCCTGATAGGTGTTTCCCGACATAGCCAGTAATGCCGGCTTCGCTACACTGGGATTACAGTAATTTTTCAGCGGAGGTCTGCCGATGATGAAGCTCGACATGATCATGAGTACTGATCTCAAAACCGTCGCGCCGACAGACAACCTGGCGGCTGTCCGAGCGATCATGCACGACAATCGTATTCACCACGTGCCGGTCGTGGATGAGGACGACGACCTGGTCGGACTGGTTACGTTAACCGATGTGCTGGCAGCGACAGATTCAATACTACGCGACGACGACAGCCGTCTCCATGTCAGCGACATAAAAGTCGAAGACATCATGGTACGTGATCTCGCCACCATTGATGAAAACGCAAGCCTCCGGCAGGCTGCGCTGTTTCTCGAGAAACACCGGATCGGCTGCCTGCCCGTGGTAACGGACGGCAGTTTACGAGGCATTGTGACGGATACCGACTTTGTCGGTGTCGCCATCAATTTGCTGGAACAGATCGAAGAATCCGAACCTCTTGATGAGGTTTTGTAGGAGCTCCTACAGGAAATTATTCGGCCAGATCAGCGTACGCCACATGTGCGCAACCGGGCTGCCATCGAAGCCAAGGCCCTCTTTCGGCTGTTTGAAGTTGCGGCCCATGATGTCAACGAACTCGTCAACCTCAACCGTGAGTTCACGGTTGAATGAGTACAGGTCGTTGACGGTGATCAGGCGGGAAGTCCTGTACCACTTGTGCTTGCGCGCCTCTTTATAGGCGTGCTCTATATACGGCTCGATCTGGTAGTCGGCGCCGAACAATTTTATGTAGGCTTCCGGATACTCGTAGTCGAAGTCTTTGTCGGGGAAGAAGCGCAGTGCCTGGTGCTTCTCGATCGCCCAGCTGATTTCCTCGTCGACATAAGGCCTGATCATCTGTGCACACCAGTAGCCGTGATCCGTGCCCATCAGGTTCAGGCCGATGTCATGCAGCAAGCATGCCGTAATGATCTTCTCGTTGAAGCCCTCGTTCTTCGCCAGACTTGCACTCTGCAACACGTGTTGTGGGCTGAAGCGGAGATTGTAAAAGTCGACCAGCTGCGGTGCCTTCGGCATTTCAGGTAATAGCGGGTCGAAGTGTTGAAAATACGGGCGATTGTCGTCCGGATCGCTGGGTGGTCTGCCATCTACGTAACAAACCTTCGGTTTCGCGCGGCGCTTGTTCAGAGCCTCGTCCATAACCTCTTCGAGCGCATCCGCTTTCTGGGTAAGCGTTGCTGCTCCCGCGATGGTCGCGGCCGATACGGCACTCAAACTGCTCAGAAACTTGCGGCGATCCATGATGGTTTCCCCCTTCGAAGCTGTTCTAGCCAATGGTAATGGCTATCTCGTCTATCCCGTCAATTCCACCGGTGAGCTCGTCCCCGACTTCGATCGGGCCAACGCCAGCCGGCGTGCCCGTGAATATTAAATCCCCCGGGACCAGTGCAAAAAACGTGGAAAGTTCCGCGATCGCCTCCGGGACGCTCCATATTAGCTCATCCAGGTCTGCATTTTGGCGAATTACGTCATTCACACTGAGCCAGATCCGGCCTGAGTCAGGATGGCCGATGTCGGTGGCCCGGTGCAGCGCGGAAATGGGCGCGGACTGGTCAAATCCCTTCGCCGTATCCCAGGTAACACGGTTTTCCTTGGCGGCAAGCTGCAGGTCGCGACGCGTCAGATCGATGCCGACGGCATATCCGAAAACGTGCTCCAGGGCATCAGCGGCAACGATGTCGCGGCCTGATTTTCCTATCGCAACTACCAGCTCGATCTCGTGCTGAAAATTTTCGGTGCGCGACGGATAGGGCACCGTGGCGCCGGAATGGACGATCGCATCGGCGGGCTTCATGAAAAAGACCGGTGCCATTCGCTGTGGATCGTGGCCCATCTCACGGGCATGCGCGGCATAGTTGCGGCCAACACAGTAAATCCGGTGCACGGGAAATGTACCGTCTTCTCCCGCGACGGGGACGCATGGCTGCGGCACTTCAAACAGATTCATTCGTGATCACTTTTTTGCCCGCTGGGTGGTGATTAAGACGTAGAATGTCCACACATTCAAGGTTTGGAGTCTGTGCGGCAGACTCCCGGGGGAACAAGCATGACTATCCAAAGACGGGAGTTTCTACAGGCTATAGGCAGTGCATCACTGGCCGGCAGTCTTATTACCTATGGCAGTACAGCCGCAGCGGCTTCTTCCGCGGTTCCGGCCTTCGGCTTTTCGGATGACCGGGTACCGATGAATGCAGCCAACCTCTGTCCGATGCTATCGAGTGTCAGCGACGCACATGCAAGGTATGCGAACGAACTTGACCTGGATTTGAGTACCGCCAACCGCAGACGAATCATGGCGATGAAAGAAGCTGCGCGCTCAAGAATAGCCGGTCTGCTGGGCACCAGTGCGGACGAACTTGCGATCGTGCGCAATACCTCCGAGGCCAATAATGTCATCGTCTCGGGATTGCCGCTTGCAGCCGGCGACGAGGTTGTACTTTGGGACCAGAATCATCCATCAAACAGCGCCTCTTGGGATGTTCGGGCTGCTCGAACCGGAATCGAAATTCGCCGGTTCCCGGTGCCAACGGACACAGGCTCAATCGATGAAGTCGTCGACCTGTTTGTCAACGCCGTTAGCGACAAGACGAAGGTCGTTTCTTTTACGCACATTTCGAATATCACCGGCTTTCGCGTGCCCGTGACGGAGATTTGCGCAGCGATTCGCAAGAGAAAAGATGACGTGCATATTCATGTCGATGGTGCACAGACCTGGGGTGCGGTCGATATTAATTTTAGCCAGGTAGACTGCGATTCATTCAGTGGCAGCGCGCACAAGTGGTTCATGGGCCCGCGCGAAGTCGGTGTGCTGTATGTGCGCGAGAAACACATCGAAAACATCTGGGCATTGACGGTCAGCATCCCCTGGGGTGTGGCCGATAATCCGCCGCAGGGCGCGCGAAAATTCGATGCGCTTGGCCAACGTGATGACGCGGCTATTGCCTGCCTTGATGATGCCGCCGCCTATCACGAAGCAATGACACCGGCGGGAGTCGAGAAACAATCGTCGATGATTGCCGAGCGCCTGCGCGCGGGACTGCAGGACCTGGGCGTGTCGTTTGTCTCCACCGCAAATCCGCTGTTCACGAGCAGTGTGATCATCCTGAAGGTGCCAAGAGAAAACGCGCCGACGCTGGTCAAGCAGGTGTTCGAGGAGTCGGGCATTATTACTGCGCCTGTCGGCGGGTTCCGCATGTCACCACATGTGTATAACACCGCGGATCACGTGGGCCGGGTTTTGGCGGCGATTGCGAAATCGCGGAATTTGCTGGCGGGCGGCTGAAATTGAATTTCGCCCGCTGGGGCGGGCTCCTACGACAATTTTGTTTGTTCAAATGCCCGAAAATTGTATTCACGATTCGTAGGAGCCCGCCCCGGCGGGCGATTCCTTTATGTGTGCGACCAGTTGTCGGGATCTGGATTATCCCCCGGCGATAGCCCGATGATGTCGCCACCGGTATTGATGCCGAGTCCCAGCACCATGCGATTGGCGTACGCGAAATAGGCGGTCACCTGGTTGATTTCCAGTATCTGGCCGTCGTCGAGGCCGGCGTTGCGCATGCTTTCGATATCTTCTTTTGAAACGGCGGCGGCGTTGGTGGTCAGTTTTTCTGCGTATTCAAGGCCTGCCAGGTCCTTGCCCTCGAACGCCTGCTCCAGGTTTCTTTGTTGCATCGACTGGCGGATTACCGCAGCACGTGCGTCGTCGTTGAGGAGACGGGACAATCCACTAAAATGATGTTCGACGCAGTATCGACACTCATTCAGCATACTTACCCAGACGCCGACCGTCTCAAGGTATGATTTCGGCAAGGTATTGCGCGGATGATGCAGCACGTACTTATATAAGGACATGTGCCCTTCCATCGAGTGCGGCCGCAAACTGTGCGCGAGCATGATGTTGTCGACGTTGTTATCGGGTCCCTTGATGCGGTCATAAAGTTTTTTCAATGCGCCATCGGCGTCGTCATATGAGATAGTCGAAATCCAGGTCATAGTCATCACCAGCCAATGCGGCTGCCCTAAAAAGAAGGAACAATAAGAAACGCATGGACCCGGCACGCCGCCAGCGCATACTCGGCTTGGCCCTGCCCATCATCGGGGGCATGGTATCGCAGAATCTGCTCAACATCGTCGACACGGCGATGGTTGGCTTCCTCGGTGATTCGGCACTGGCGGCCGTCGGTCTCGGTGGCTTCGTTGTTTTCATGTGCCAGGCCCTGATTCTTGGCATCTCCACCGGCGTGCAGTCGAGTGCCGCCCGCAAGAAAGGTGAAGGCCGGGTCGACCGCGCCGCAGCCATACTCAACACCGCGCTGTTGCTCGTCCTCGTTGTTGCGCCGATATTTTCACTGATACTCATGCAGATTGTTCCAACGCTCTTCCCCTATTTGAATTCGGACGTATCGGTAATCGAGCGCGGTGTGCCGTACCTGGAATGGCGCCTTGGCGCAATCGTTTTTGTGGGCATGAATTTCGCGTTCCGTGGCTACTGGAACGCATTGGATATGTCACGCGTTTACATGACAACGCTGATCCTGATGCACGCCTGCAACATCATCCTTAACTATGTTCTGATCTTCGGCAAATTCGGTGCGCCAGCTTACGGCGTTGCCGGTGCAGGTATGGCAAGTGCAATCTCCATGGCCATCGGCACGGCAATCTACTTTGTACTCGGTTGCAGGCACGCCGCAAAGGACGGATTCCTCAAGGGCCTGGCCACACGCCAGGAGACAGCTTCACTCCTCAGGATTTCGCTGCCGGCCGGCTTGCAGCAACTGTTCTTCTCCGCCGGACTGGTTGCGATGTTCTGGATCATCGGCAAAATCGGCACCCCCGAGCTTGCGGCAGCCAACGTGCTGATAACAGTGCTGTTGTTTGCGATTCTGCCCGGCCTGGCCATGGGCATCGCCTGCGCAACGCTGGTCGGCCAGGCGCTGGGCCGGAAGGAACCCGAAGATGCTTATCGATGGGCATGGGATGTCGCGAAAGTCACTGCTGTGCTGCTGAGTGTTCTTGGAATCCCCCTGTGGCTCATTCCTGATCTCGTCTCCTCTATTTTTATCCACAACCCTGAGACACGCGAACTCGCCCGTTGGCCAATGCGCCTTGTTGGGCTGACGATGCCTGTCGAGGCAATGGTTTTCGTTTTTATGCACGCCTTGCTGGGCGCCGGCGACGCCAGGCGCGTCATGCTGGTTGGCATTGGCAGCCAATGGCTGTTGTTCCTGCCACTTGCCTATCTTTTTGGCCCGGTGCTCGGTTTCGGGCTGTTTACTATCTGGTTACTGCAAGGTAGTAGCCGCGCTTTGTCGGCTTTCATGTATGTAACGATGTGGCGCGGCAGGCACTGGCAGCGTATCGTTGTGTAGGCACGCTTACCGGAAAAAATCATGGCCGAAAGAAACTCTGAAATGCTTGACCTCGGCACCATTGCACCGGATTTTTCCTTACTGGATCCGGATGGCCAGCAACATGGTCTTGGCTCCGGTGCCAATGCCTACCTCGTCATGTTTATCTGCAATCACTGCCCCTACGTCAAACACGTGCGCGAAGAGCTTGCGCGGCTGGGTAGCGATTACCTGTCACGCAACGTCTCGATCGTTGCGATCAACAGCAACGACGCGAATACTCATCCGGGCGACAGCCCGGAGAAGATGAAAGAGGAAACCGCCACCTGGGGATACGCGTTCCCCTACCTTATCGATGGCGATCAAAGTGTCGCCAAATCCTATCGCGCAGCCTGCACCCCCGATTTTTTTCTGTTCGATGCAGATAAAAAGCTCGTTTATCGCGGCCAACTGGATGCAAGCCGGCCCGCGAACAATGTGCCGGTGAATGGTGAGGATCTGCGTGCGGCGCTCGATGCTGTATTGAGCGGCGACTCTGTTTCTGCAGAGCAGGTGCCGAGCATCGGTTGCAGCATCAAGTGGACGCCCGGTAATGAACCGGACTATTTCAGCTAATGGTGATGAATCATCGATGTTCCTTAGTTCAGGTACGCGGGAGGACTTCGCTCCGCCACGCCCCATGGCGGCGATTTGTGTAACAGCACCGTCAATCCCTCCGCGGAGGTGCACCCCTCCGCGGAGGGATTCGTGATCAGCGCGGCGCCATTCGTGTCGATGTCATCATCGAGCGTGTCCTCGAGGCGATATCCGCAGTGCGGCACGGCCTGGCCATCGGGTCGCTTGAAATACCAGCGATCCAGGTAGTCTTTCGCAATCGCAAAACCGCCCTCGTGCACTAACCGATGATGGCGCGTGCACAACAGCAATAGATTATCGAGACTGGTCTCACCCCCAGCGGACCAGTGTTGGATGTGGTGCGCATCGACGAAGCGCTTATTATTA
>Ga0209987_10001147_pt1 | contig 14323 bp, 14 predicted proteins | sample N074metaG_FD_182134 | JGI IMG/M metagenome (GOLD analysis project Ga0209987, IMG submission 182134) | Deep subsurface microbial communities from Kermadec Trench to uncover new lineages of life (NeLLi) - N074 metaG (SPAdes) (version 2) | ecosystem: Environmental > Aquatic > Marine > Ocean trench... | reverse complement strand
GCACGGGCCCGGCTGGCTCAACCGGGGTCTGCCCGTCGCGGCCTGCACAAACTGCTGACCCTTGGTATGACAGCTTCGTTGGATTCGCGTGTCGCCGGTTGAAACCGCTATGCCGCGTGCCGATAATGTAGATAATGCCACTGAATTTCGAATTTTCAGGAGACGTTTGATGAGAACGGCCAAATTGCTCGGCATTGCCCTGGTATCCGCGTTCGCCTTCGCCGGTTCGCCCGCGTTGGCCGAAGGCGACGCCGAAGCGGGCGCCAAGGTATTCAAGAAATGCAAGGCCTGCCACACCGTCGACGAGGGCGGCAAGCACAAGATCGGCCCGAACCTCTGGGCATTGTATGGCCGGCAGGCGGGGACGGCGGACGGTTACACGAAGTATTCCGACGACATGGTTGCCGCCGGTGAGGCCGGCCTGGTCTGGAGCGAGGAGACCCTGGCCAGCTACATCAGGAAGACGGACGGCACCAAGAAATTCATCGGTTCGTTCATCGACAAGAAGAAGGCGAAGACCAAGATGTCGTTCGCGGGCCTCAAGAAGGACGAGGACGTCGACAATCTGGTCGCCTTCTTCAAAGAGAACGCGCAGTAGCGCCCGTCGGGGCGATCGGGACGACAGGCCGCCGGGCAACCTCCGGCGGCCTTTTCATTGCGCTGCCCCGGCGGAGAATCGATCCATGCCGACCCGCGCGTCGGCCGGACGGCCCGAAGGGCGGCGGATCAGTCGCGTACCACGAGGACCGAGCGCGCCGAGTGACGCACGACGCGCGAGGCGTTCGGGCCCAACAGATAATCCTTGAGATCGGGCCGGTTCGCGCCGACACGATGAGATCTGCATCGATTTTTTTGGCGGTCGCCAGGATTTCGTCGTAGACGGTGCCGTTGGCGATGATGTCGCTCGCCTCGATGTCGTCGGGAACGTTCGCGTCCTTGAACGCGGCGAGCGTGGCGACCGCGCCGTCGACCGCCTTCTGGGCGTAGTCGTTGGGAAAGTATTGACTGACGATGCTCATACCGAAATCGGGAACCACGGCGAGCAGGTGCAGGCGCGCGCCGAACGTGCGGCAGCACGCGACCGCCACGTCCACGGTCTTCTTCGATGACGTCTCGTCGTTGACGTCGACGGCGACCAGGATGTCTTTGTACATGGCTCCCTCTACTCGGCGGCGGAGACGGCCGGCTCTTCTCGCGGCGGCCACGTTGCAACATGACGATGAGGCCGAGCACGAGCAGCGCCGGCAGGTAGAACCACTGCTTCCCCGGTCGGTCCGTCGCCACCTCGACACTGACGATCTCGAAGTCGAAGTCGATTTTCTGGCGTTCGGCGGTGCTGCCGAAGACGACGTTGTCGACGATGGTCTTGCCGTCGACGACGATGATCTCGAGACCGGCCTCGAAGAGCCGGTCCTCGCCGCTGCCCGCCGCGCCGAGCGGCAGCATGACCGTCTTGTCGATCGGGCGTTCCGTGACCATGTCCTCGCCCACGACCCGGATGCGGATCTGGGCATCGACCGGCATCGCCCCGGCGATTTCGTAGATATCGCTGGGAGATCTGGATTCCAACGGCGGATAGATCTGGTCCATCCAGTATGCCGGCCGGAACAACGTGAAGGCGATGAGCAGCAAGGCGAGGATCTCCCACCACCGGCATTTGACGATGAAATATCCCTGGGTGGCGGCGGCGAACAGCATCATCGCCGCGATCGCGGTGACGATCGTGGTCAGCAGGTGATACCAGGTCTCGACGCCGATCATCAGCAGTTCGGTATTGTAGATGAACAGGAACGGCAGGATCGCCGTGCGGATGTCGTACATGAATCCCTGAATGCCGGTCTTTATCGGGTCGCCCTTCGAGATGGCGGCGGCGGCGAAGGCGGCCAGCGCCACGGGCGGTGTGTCGTCGGCCAGGATGCCGAAGTAGAACACGAACATATGGACGGCGATCAACGGCACGATCAGGCCGTTCTGCGCCCCCACGGTGACGATCACCGGGGCCAACAGGGCCGACACCACGATGTAGTTGGCGGTGGTCGGCAGGCCCATGCCGAGGATCAGGCTGAGAATTGCGGTGAGGAACAGCATGGCGAGCACATTGCCGCCCGAGATGAACTCGACGAATTCCGACATGACGAAACCGATGCCGGTCAGGGAAATGGTGCCGACGATGATGCCGGCGGCGGCGGTCGCCACGCCGATGCCGATCATGTTGCGCGCGCCGCTGATCAGGCCCTCCAGGGTGTCCGCGAAACCCTGTTTGAGGCAGCCGGCGATATTCTCGCCGGTCTTGCGCATGATCGCCTTGAGCGACCGCTGGGTGAACAGGACGAAGAGCATGAACAGGGTGGCGTAGTAGGCCGAAAGTCCCGGCGACAGCCGCTCGACGACCAGGCACCAGACCAGCACCACCACGGGCAACAGATAGTAGAGCCCGGCCTTGATGGTCGGCGCCGGGTCGGGCAGTTCGGTGATCTCCAACGAAGTTTCGAGTTCGGGGAACTTGCAGCCGTAATAGACCAGGCCGACATAAGCAATAATCAGCAACACAACGGCGACCCAGACGGTCGCCTCGCCGAACACGCCCTTCATCCAGCCGATGCCGAAATAGACGATCGCGGTGAGCACGGCCAAGCCGAGGAACGTGAGCAGAAAACTCATCAGGCTGCGAATGAAGTTCGGCGGGTTGCGCCGCGGCAGGCCCTTCATGTCGGCCTTCAACGCCTCGAGATGGACGATATACCTACGCGTAGCGACCTCCAAATTGCCATGGAAAGCCAAAACGGCTGCTCTGATGCCTAAAATCGACGTTCATCTGGGGAATGTCGGATGCGACGACGGGTTCTCGGCGATATCTACGCCTTGATGATGTCGAGTAGATTTGGCATTATGCATTGTTGGCCACGGAAGAATGATAAGCGATAATCGTCAACCAAACTCAGGGAGAGACACATGAAGAAGTTCGGTCTATTGGCTGCCGCGTCCATTGTCGGACTGGCGGCCTTCGGCACGGTCGCGAACGCGGTGGAATGTCCCATCAAGATCGGCGGCCTCGCGCCGCTTTCGGCGCCGGGCGCGGTCGGTGGCGGCGAAGGCATGCGTGCCGCCATGTTGATCGCCGAGGAAGACATCAACGCCGCCGGCGGCGTTCTTGGCTGCGACATCAAGGTGATCATCGCCGACACCGAGGGCCTGCCCGAAAAGGCATCGGCCATCATGGAGAAGCTGATCACCCAGGACGGCGTGGTCGCGGTTGGCGGCGGCTATCACTCCTCGGTCGGCGTCGCCTCGAAGGACGTCGCCGACAATCGCAAAATCCCCGTGGTCTTCGCCGAGACCTGGAACGACACCATCACCGGCGACAAGCAGAAGTACATCTTCCGCATCGCGCCGTTGAGCTCGTGGGCGTCGGCCACCCTGTGGAAGACCGCGCTGCTGGTGCCGAACATCAAGAAGGTCGCCATCCTCACCGAAAACACCGACTACGGCATTCCCGCCGCCCAAGAGACCGCCAAGGGTCTGGCGAGCGGTGGCGTCGAGACGGTGACCTTCAGCGTCGATATCGGCACCCAGGATTACGCCGGCATCGTCGAGCGCATGAAGGCCGAAAAACCCGACTACATCATCGTCCTGGCGACCGGCGAAGCCGGCTACAACTTCACCCAGCAGGCTGCCGACGCCGGCATGGGCCCGCTGGATATTCCGTTCCAGGCCGGCCAGGTGTCGCTCGAGAGCAAGGCCTATTGGGAGAATGTTCCCGACGGCAATTATGCCTTCGTGCAACGGATCGGCACGCCGGCGAACCTGTGGAGCGAGAAGGCGCTGGCCTTGAACGAGAAATACATCGCGGCGACCGGCAGGGGCGTCATCGAGAGCTATTCGATGGAAGCCTACGACTCGATCGCGATTCTCGCCCAGGCCATAAACGAGGCCGGCTCGACCGACGGCGCCGCCATCGTCGCGGCGCTCGAGGGCATCAGTCACGAGGGCACCCTGGGCCGCATCTACTTCCCCTACGGGACCCAGAAGGATCCTAGTGTGGACGGCAAGGGCGACGAGTGGTGGCACCAGTGGCCCGATCCCGCCATGACCATGATCCAGTATCAGGAAGAGGGTCAAAGCTCGATCGATGCGCCGATCGTCTGGCCGGACGCCTACAAGACCGGCGAGGCCATCTACGTCGGCCAATAAGCTGGCTTCAAACCCCTAGGGTTGCAGTCCATGAGATCCCGCCGACGGCGCCGCTTTTGCGGATCGCCGTCGGCGGATTTCTTGACAGTCTTGTCGTTGCCATGACCTTGACGGGGGCGGGGTAGAGCATGGAGTTTCCGCATATCTTCTGGTGGACGTTCGCCTGGATGATCTTTTGGGCGGTGACCGGGAGCATCGCCACTCGCCGCGCTTACCTGCGCCGCGACCTCGATACCTCCAATGCGCCCTTCGTCGGCGCCATGCTGGGGGCCTCGACGGGCCCCTTGGGCCTGGTGCCGCTGTGCCTGAACACGCCCACTCTGACCACCCGCTTCATGGTGGCCCCGGCGCTCGCCTCGGTCGCCGTGCTGATGATCGCCTTCGGTTTCGCCGACCCGGACAACTTCTGCGTCTCGAACGGCTCCTTCGTCGCCTCGCAGATCGTCAACGGGCTGATTATCGGCATCATCTACGGCTTCATGGCGCTCGGGCTGACGCTGATCTTCTCCATCCTTGGCGTGGTCAGTTTCGCCCACGGCGAGTTCTACATGATCGGTGGCATGATCACGTACTTCCTGACCGCCGTCTGGTTCCCGGGAATGAACCCGGTCATCGCCATCTCGATCGCCTGCCTCTCGGCCTTCGTGCTCGGTGCGGCCTTCGAGAGGTTGTTCCTGACGCCGATGTACGAGGGCAAGGTCGACAGGCCGGTCGAATACGGCATCTTGGTGACCTTCGGGCTGGCCTTCACGATACAGTATTTCGTCCAGGCCACGGCCGGCGCCAACCCACTGAAGGCAAGCCGTTATTTCGACTTTCCCCGCATCCGTCTGCCGACCAGCGCCGACCCCTGGCTGATCAAGACCAGCCGCGGCAACATGGAGCTGTTCGACACCGTTTCAATTTCCAACCCGCGCTTCACGGCGGCGGTAATGTGCATCATCGTGTTCGGCGCGCTGATGTTCTTCCTGCACCGCACCTGGACCGGCAAGGCGCTGCGCGCGGTCAGCCAGGACCGCGAAGCGGCGGCCATCGCCGGCATCAATCCCGACAGAATGAACATGCTGGCCTTCGCGCTCGGCGGCATGATCGCGGCGCTGGCCGGCGCCATGCTGGTGCAGGCGTTTTCCTGGCTGCCGCAGGTCGGGGCAATCCCGGCGTTGCGGTCCTTCGTGATCCTGGTGCTCGGCGGTCTCGGCTCGATACCCGGCGCGTTTGTCGGCGGGGTCATCGTCGGCCTGTTCGAGGCGGCGGGCACCGGCTGCCTGCCGGACGCCCAGAAGGCGGCCTCCTATATCCCGGCCTACGGCATGATCATTCTCACGCTCACTTTGTTGCTGAGACCGACCGGGCTGTTTGGCCGCCGGTTCGCCAGCGGCGCGCACGGTAAATTTTGACCAGGGAGCGCATACCGCAAGCGGCGGGGCTGGCCCTGGTCCTGGGGTTCGCGATTTTTCCGTTCGTCTATACCGCGAACGACTATCCGTATATCATGCACACCCTCATCGCGTGTTTTTTCTACGCGATCCTGGCGTCGAGCTGGTCGATGCTGTCTGGTTACGCCGGACAGTTCTCGTTCGGTCACATGGGGTTCACGGGCGTCGGGGCCTATACCGCGGCGCTGTTCAGCCATTACTTCTATCTGTCCCCGGTGCCGACCGGGTTCTGTACCGAATTTCTCATCGGCGGCCAGTATCTGGTCATCGTCGATGCCATCGGCGTCACCTCGTCGACCCTGACCCAGGACTGCCTGCGCAAGGCGCTCGCGGTGTGGGACGGCAGCGTCCAGATCACCCCCATGCCGGTCTGGCTCGGCATCACGCTGGGCACCCTGATGGGCGGTTTATTCGGCCTGCTGATCGGGCTTCTGGTGCTGCCCTTGCGGGCGGCTTATCTGGCTCTATTCACCTTGGGTTTCTCGGAAATCCTGCGCGCCGCGCTCAGCGCGGAAATCTCCATTACGCGCGGCCAGGCGGGCATCGAGCTGCCCTATCTGTTCGATGCCGGCATAACCCTGTTCGGCCGCCATTTCGATAAGACCGACAAGCTGCCGCCCTATTTCGTGATGCTCTTCCTGCTTCTGTTCTGCCTCGCCATCATGTTGTGGCTGGCAAAATCCAAGTTCGGCCTGTTCGTGCGCGCGCTGCGCGAGGACCAGGACGCGGCGGCGGCGCTCGGCGTCAACACGACGCGCTACAAGATACTGGTGTTCGTCCTTACCTCGATGATGGCGGCGGCGGCCGGCGCGGTGATGGCCCATTACATCCGTATCATCACACCCAACAATCTGATGATCCTGCAGATGAGCCTGGTGGTCGCCATGGCGGTGATCGGCGGAGTCGAGAATGTCGTCGCCGCGGCGATCGGCGCGATCCTCATCAACTTCGCGCTCGAGCTGCTGCGCAACTCCTTCGAGATCGGCCCCTTTACGATCGACATGACGATCTGGCGCCTGGTGGTCTTCGGCGCGCTGCTGATGGTGACCCTGCGGTTCGCCCGCAACGGCCTGATCTCACCGATCATCGATTATTTCACGCGCGGCCACGTCGCAAAAGAGACAGTGGCCAAGCGGGTGGCGGGATCCGAGACCGCGGAGGGGCCGCCATGATCAATCTCGTTGTCAAGAACCTGACTAGGCGTTTCGGCGGCCTCCATGCCCTCAAGGGGGTTTCCTTCGAGATCGACGGGCCCGAATTGATCGGTCTCATTGGCCCTAACGGGGCGGGCAAAACGACTCTAACGAATGTTTTGGACGGCGCCATAAAGCCGAACAGCGGAACGGTTTACCTGAATGGTTTGAGAATCGACCAACTCCAGCCCTACGAGGTGGCGCGCGTCGGCCTCGGCCGGACCTTCCAGGTGACCCGTTCGTTCCGCCGCATGACGGTCCTGGAAAACCTCTACGTGCCGGCGCTGGCCCTGGATCGGGGACACAGCCGGGCCGAGATCGAAGAGAAGGCGATGGAGGTGCTCGAGTTCCTGACCCTGGACCACCTGCGCAACGAGCACGCCCGGGCGCTGTCGGGTGGCCAGCAGAAGCTGCTCGAGCTCGGCCGCCTGCTGATGCTCGACCCGGAGGTGATCATCCTCGACGAGCCCTTCGCCGGCGTGCATCCTCAGCTCATGAAAGTCATCTACCGCTACATCGAACGGGTCAACGACGCCGGCACGGCGATCATCCTGATCAGCCACCAGATGGACTCGATCTTCACCCTGTGCCGCCGCCTGCTGGTGCTCAACTATGGCGACCTGATCGCCGACGGCGTGCCCGACGAAGTCAAGCGCGACCCCGCCGTGATCGAGGCCTATCTGGGAGTCGACGACGAAGAGACGGGCGCCGGGCAAGAGGGGCGGGCCCAGCCATGACCGACGCGACCTCGGAAGTTCGGACCATGCTCGAGATCAGAGGCCTCGACGTTGGCTACTACAAGGACCTGAACATCATTAAGGACCTCAGTTTTAAGGCCCGCAAGAACCAAATTACGGCGATTCTCGGCGCCAACGGCGTCGGCAAGTCGACCGCGCTCAAGGCGATCTTCGGGTTCCTGCGCCCGAACGCGGGCGAGATCCTGCTGGACGGCGAGAGCATCATCGACGTGCCGACCTACAACCGCATCCGCAAGGGCCTGGCTTACATTCCTCAGCAGCCAGGCATCTTCAAGGACATGTCCGTGGAAGAGAACCTGGAGTTGGGTGGATGGACGTTCAGGCGAGACAAAAAACGGGTCCGCGCCAAGATCGAGGCAAACTACGAGCGTTTTCCGATACTGAAAGAAAAACGCAAACAAATAACCGGAGAGCTTTCGGGTGGGCAGCAGCGCATGGTCGAGATCGGCCGCACCCTGATGGCCGAACCGAAAATGCTGTTGATCGATGAACCGACGGCGGGGTTGTCGAAGATGCTGGCCGAGGAAGTCTACGAGATGCTCACGATCCTGACTTCGAGCGACGATATAACAATTCTCATCGTCGACCAGGAAATTCGCCAGGCCCTCAAGATCGCCGATTACGTCTATGTGCTGGAACTGGGCAAAAACAAGTTCGAGGGCGCGCCAGCGGATTTCGACGACCTCGAAAAGGCATTCTGGGTCGGCTGAGCAAGCGCCGATGTGGCTGGCGCCGATTATCGTCCTGGCAGTCTTGCCGATCGTCGCGCCGACGGCCGTGGCGGGCTCGGAACCCGACAACACGAAGCTTTATAGCAGGGTCGATGTCATCGCGATGACCTGGCGCATCGACCGCCAGGACGACGCCGCGTCGGGGGACAGGAGCTGCTTCGTGATTTCGTGGCGCGGCGACGTGATCGTGCGCCTGCACAAGCCGCGCCAATCCACGGCGGCGACGTGGTCCGTGATGATCGGCGCCGACAGCCAACCCGGATCGGTGCGCTACCTGAGAATCAACAGGAAATACTTCACGACGGCGGAGCAAGGCTTTCGGGGCACCGAGGCCGACGAAATCGTGCAGTTGTTGAAAACGCCCGGTGAGTTCGCCTTCGAATGGGCCAAATGGCCCGACCACTCGAAACAAGGCGGCCTGTTCGGAACCGGCGATTTTGCGGCCAAGGCCGCGGCATGCGAACGCTGGGTCGACCAGGACAAATCGGCCCATGCCGCGCCGACCCGGTCCAAGGAGAACGGCGTCGAGCTCATGTTCTACGCCATGTCGCGCGAGGAATGGCTCGCCTGCGCGCGATAGCGGCGCGCCCTATTTGGGGACGGTGAGCCCCCATTCGACGATTTGCTTGAGCGTCTTGCCGAGCGCCGTATTGAAGGCGGCGATGAACTGGGAAACATTGCTGCCATCGGCCTGGACCGAGCTTTCGAAGGTCTTGGAGGCGATGATCGTCCGGCGCTCGCATCGAAGCAGACGATGGGCCATGATGCGCGACCGATTGCATGGGCGCATGGCGTGGACCGGATGGACGATACGGCAAGCAGGCATTTCGAGACCGCGCGGCTGCGCATGCGGCCGATCGAGGCGGGCGATATCGATGCGCTGGCGCGGCTCCACGGCGACCCCGAGATCATGGCCGGCATGCGTTTCGGCGCCGAGAGCCGGGACCAGGTGGCGGCCGTGCTGGGCGGCTATCTGGCGACCTGGCGCGACCGCGGCTACGGCATCTGGGCGCTGCAGGACAGGGCGAGCGGCGTCTTCGTCGGCGAATGCGGCTTCTGGCTGCGCGACGACGGCGAGGGCGTCGCCATGCGCGTGGTGCTCGTCAAGTCGTTCTGGGGCCAGGGGCTGGCGGTCGAGGCGGCGAGCGCGGCGCTCGATTACGGTTTCGGCGTCGCCGGCCTCGATCGGGTCGTCGGCGCCGCCCAGGCGACCAATGCGCGATCGCGCGCTGCGGTCGCAAAGATCGGTTTCCGCTTCGAGCGGAGCTGGCGCAAGGAAAACGGCGTCGAGGTGATGTTCTACGCCATGACGCGCGACGAATGGCTGGCCCGCGGGCATTAGAATCGATCGACATTCAGACGCTGCAAAGTGCCGTCAATTCAATCGAGCCGAATAAAAGTGTCAGATACCCTTTAACTTATTGTCGTTAAATTATAATAACGGAGTCTGACCCCATTATTGCACCTCGTTATGTTGGATCCTTTGCGCGGTCTTGGGCGGCTTACTTGGGTTGGACGAGCGCCCATTCGACGATCTGCTTGAGCGTCTTGCCGAGCGCCGTATCGAAGGCCGTGACCACCTGGGCGATGCCCGTGCCTTCGGCCTGGACCGAGCTCTCGAAGGTCGCCGACGCGATGATCGCGCGCTTGGGCATGACCACCAGCTTGGCGTTCAGGCGGACATGGGCGACCGGCGCGCCGCCGGCGTCGTACTCGGCCTGGAACTCGCGCAGGTCGGTCTTGAGCACGAAGTCAGCCCGAATGTCGGTCGCCTTGCGCGCGACGGCGATGATCTTGCCCGAGTTCTCGAAGGATTCGATGAGCAGGGTCTGCACCATGACCGGCGCCCGCTCGGTCCAGCGCGCGCCCTTGTAGTAGCGCAGCGACAGCGGGTCGTGGCGCAGCGCGATGCGCGAGTTGTTGAGGCTCTCGGCGGCGATCGGCACCTCGACGGCGAGCTGCCAGGTCACCGTCGGCAGGTCCGCGGAATAGGTGCTCTTCGGCGTCAGTGTGTAGAGGTCGGGCGGTGCGCCGCTGCCCGGCAGGTTGACGGAGCAGGCGGCCAGCAAGAAAGCCAGCGAGAGGGCCGCGGCGAGCGGCGCGGCGCGGCGAACGCCGCGACGGTGTCGTGTCATGATTGTCATTGTGGCTCGTACCCAGCTTGCGAATCACCAAACAGGAACCTGGCGGGGTCGGCCTCGAAGCGATCGACGATGATCGTCAGGCCGGCGACCAGCTCGCGCGCCTCGACCAGGAAGCGCGACATCTCGTAGAGGCCTTCGTTGGAGAAGTCGCGGAACGCCTCGCGGTTCTCGGCGACGATCGACTGCAGGTCCTCGGCCGTGTCGGCCAGCGTCTTGGCGGTCTTGCGGATGTCTTGCATGGCGACCCGCGCGTCGCTGGTCAGCGCGCCGACGCTTTCGCGCGCCTCGCGCAGGGCGAGTTCGGCCTCGGTGCCGACCGCATCGGTCGTCTCGCGAATTTGGCGCAGCGTGAGCTGGCTTTCGCCGGTCAGCGTCGCGGCGCTCTCGCGAAACTGGCGCAGCGTCGGTCCGGCCTCGGCGGCCAGCGTCGCGGCGCTCTCGCGGAACTGGCGCAGCGTCGGCACCGCCTCCGCGGTCAGGGCCTCGGCGCTCTCGCGCAGTTGGCGCAGCGTCAGCTCGGCCTCGCTGGTCAGGGTCTCGGCGCTCGCGCGGAACTGGCGCAGCGTCGGCTGGGCCTCGCTGGCCAGTTGCTCGGCGCTCTCGCGCACTTCGCGCAGGGTGGCCGTCGTCTCGGCGGTCAGCGTCGCGGCGCTCTCGCGCACCTGGACCATGGTCTGCTGGGTCTCTCGGGTCAGTGTGTCGGCGTTGTCGCGCAGCTGGACGAGCGTCGTCCGCGCCTCGCCGGTCAGCGTGTCGACGTTGGCGCTGACCGAGTTGAACGCACCCTCGGCGGCGCTCAGGGTCGAGGTCGTGGCGTCGAGCAGCGCCGGCACGCGTTCGCGGATGTCGGCGACAAGCGAATTCATCTCCTCGGCGGTGCGCCGGATTTCGGCCGCCGTCGCGGCGACGTCCGCGGTCAGCGCCTCGACGTCGTCCGAGCTCTCGGCCAAGGTGTTGCCGAGGCGCCGGACGCTTTGCAGCGTGTCGGTGATCGCCGCCATGTTCTCGTCGCTGAGCAACAGCGTGGCGCGCTCGACCAGACCGGTGAAACGGACGATGGCGCGCGGGATAGTCTCGAACAGCGCCTCGAGCGCCGACGGCACCGACGCGACGACCGGCAGCGGCTGTCCTTGCTCGGCGACCAGCCTGGGACTCTCCTTGGCGCCGCCGCTGATCTGGACGTTGACCAGGCCGGTGATGCCCTGCATTTCGAGCGAGGCGGTGGCGTCTTCCTTGATCGGCGTGCCGCCGGTCACCTCGATGGTGACCAGCACCTGCTCGCTGTTGTTCGGATCGATGACGATATCGGTCACGCTGCCGACCGGAACGCCGCGGTAGCGCACCGTGCTCGACGACGTGAGCCCGCTGACCGAGCCGCGGAAGTAAATGTGATAGGCGTCGACCTCGCGGTCGATCTCGGTCTTGCCGAGCCACATGACGAAGGCGAAGAAGCCGGCGATGGCGACCAGCACGAAGACGCCGACGGCGAGGTGGTTGGCCTTGGTTTCCATCGTTACCTGTCGCCTACGTCACCTGTCGCTTACGTCGTCTGCGCGGCACGTGCCCGCGGCCCGTGGAAATAGTCGTGCACCCATGGGTGATTGTAGCGCAACATCTCGTCCATCGGGCCGACGACCAGAACGTGTTTCTCGGCCAGCACGGCTATACGGTCGCAGATTGCTCCCAGGCTGTCCAGGTCATGGGTCACCATGAAGACGGTCAGGCCCAGGGTCCGCTGCAGGTTGCCGATGAGATCGTCGAATGCCGCGGCGCCGATCGGGTCGAGCCCGGCGGTCGGCTCGTCGAGGAAGACGATCTCGGGATCCAGCGCAAGTGCGCGCGCAAGACCCGCGCGCTTGCGCATGCCGCCCGACAGTTCGGACGGATATTTGCCCGCCGCGTCGCGCGGCAGGCCGACCATGCCGATCTTGATCGCCGTGATCTCGTCGATGATCTGCGTCGAAAGTCCGGTGTGCTCGATCAGCGGCACCTGGATGTTCTGCGCCACGGTGAGCGAGCTGAACAACGCGCCGTCCTGGAACAGCACGCCCCAACGCGTCTCGATCGCGCGCCGCTCGGCGGCATTGGCCGTCGCGACGTCCTGGCCGAACACTTCGATCGAGCCGCCGGTCGGCGTGTTGAGCCCGATGATGGTGCGCAGCAGCACCGACTTGCCGGTGCCCGAGCCGCCGACGATGCCGAGCACCTCGCCGCGCCGCACCTCGAGGTCGAGGCCGTCGTGGACGACCTGCGAGCCGAACTGCGTACGCAGCGCGCGCACGCGGATCACCAATGTTTGATCGTTGCTCGGCATCGGTCGCTAGATTCCCAGATAGGCGAACATGATCGAGAACGCCGCGTCGAACACGATGACCAGGAAGATCGCCTCGACAACGGCGCGCGTCGTGTATTGGCCGACGCTCGCGGCGCTGCCGCTGACCTGGAAGCCCTCGAAGCAGCCGATCAGCGCGATCAGGAAGGCGAACACCGGCGCCTTGATGATGCCGACCCAGAAGGTCCACATCGGGATCGCGTCGAGTAGGCGGTCGACGAACTGGCCCGGGCTGATGCCGAGCGCGCCCCAGGCCAACAGGCAGCCGCCCAACAACCCCATCATGTCGGCGAAGAAGGCGAGCATCGGCAGGGTCAGCACCAGGGCGACGAGGCGCGGCAAGACCAGCACGTCCATCGGGTCGAGGCCCAGCGTGCGCATGGCGTCGATCTCCTCGCGCACCTTCATCGAGCCGATCGACGCGGTGAATGCGCTGCCCGAGCGGCCGGCGATGATGATCGCGGTGAGCAGGATGCCGATCTCGCGCAAGATCGAGACGCCGACCAGGTTGACGACGAAGATCTCGGCGCCGAATTGGCGCAGCTGGTCGGCGCCTTGATAGGCGAGTACGACGCCGATCAGAAACGAGATCAGCCCGACGATCGGCAGCGCGTCGAGGCCGGTCTTCTCCATGTGGCTGATCAGTGCCGTGAAGCGGATGCGCCCCGGATGGACGACGCTGCGGCCGAGCGCCTGGACGGTGAGGCCGAGGAACGACAGCAGCATCTTGGTCTCTTCGAGAACTTCGAAGCTCGCGCGCCCGACATGTTCGACCAGGGCGCGGATCGACGGCTCGCTGGGCGGCCGGCATTCGACGGGCGCGTCGTGCGCGTGGACCAGTTCCAACAGCGCGCTCTGTTCCGGCCGGACGCGCGTGAATTCGGCGCTGTAACCTTCGTCGCGGAATCGCGCCACGGTGCGGTAAAGGATCCAGGCGACAGCGGTATCGAGCCTCTCGACATCGCCCATGTCGATCCAGACCGACGTGGCCGTGCCGGGCGAGAGCCGGCCGAGGTCGTCGTCGAGCCGCGCGGCCTCGGCGATCGTCCAGCGCCCGCCGACCGCGACGACCATGCGGTCGCCGTCCAGTGCGGTCTTGATCCAGCCTTGTGCCTCGCTCACCCGTTCGTCCCCGCCGCTGCGCGTCCGCGACCCGTCGCACGGTCGCCCGCCACAAGATCGGGCAGCTTGCGCGCGTCGTCAATGACTCGGATGCGCAGCCGGTCGCGGCGTCCGCGGACCTCGACGTCGTGCTCGGGAAACGCCGCGAGGTCGACGCCGGCGTTGCGCTCGACCTCGCTGGATACGATGAGCTGGCAGGTAAACTCCTTGGTCAGCGTCTCGAGGCGGCTGGCGGTATTGACCGTGTCGCCGATCGCGGTGACGCCGATCGCCTTGGCATAGCCCATCTCGCCGACGATGGCCGGCCCGAAATGGATGCCGATGCCCATGCGCAGGGGTTCTTCCAAGTCGTTGGCGAGCGTGCGGTTGAGCTCGTCGAGCTTGTTCGACATGGCGCGTGCGCCGGCCAGCGCCTG
>Ga0209987_10001143_pt1 | contig 14340 bp, 10 predicted proteins | sample N074metaG_FD_182134 | JGI IMG/M metagenome (GOLD analysis project Ga0209987, IMG submission 182134) | Deep subsurface microbial communities from Kermadec Trench to uncover new lineages of life (NeLLi) - N074 metaG (SPAdes) (version 2) | ecosystem: Environmental > Aquatic > Marine > Ocean trench... | reverse complement strand
CTGTCTTCTTCATCGCCTTCAGGGTAATCAATGCTTCTTTTTGCCGCTCGTCCTTGACCATAACCGTCTTGACGCTGTCGCGGGTGTCGGCAATGTAATCGAGCAAGCTGGTTGAAGATCCACCGAGTAACCACATTGTAAAAAGTGCAACTAACATGACATTCGCTCCGCCTTAGATGGCCTGCATCGATCTGATTACTGAATTCATCGCCTTGGTCCGCGCTTTCGATATTTGCGACCATTCTTCAGCTGTCGTCGATGCACGGAGTGCACTATGACTGTCTCCCACGCGCTGCCGGTTCGAGCGAATCTCGACGTTGACCTTATCAAAGAATGCCTCGAATTCAGCGCGAGACGTGTCGTAGTCAGCGTTTAACTGCCTGATCCGTTTTTTCCTGTCCGCCACTCTTTCACGCAGTTCGTCAAGTTCCTTCACCAGTGCATAGACTTGTGCAATTACTTTGGCTTCCCGGGCCGGATCGTCGATGACTTGACGAATCTCGGTCCGCAGATCTTCGAAGGCCTGCTTTTCAACGTCGACGGGCGCGACATCGTCTTTGCCTGCGCACCCGCCAAGCACGAACAAAAGCATGACTGAAAGCAAGCCAGGTCCCCGGTGACTGAATGATTGACGCATGGTTATACCTTGCAGTTTATTGAATGGAAGATGCGGAATCGGCCCGACGTTTCGCTATTTTTCTATCGCCAGCTGCGAAAAAGATTGTAGCAGGGGGTCTGGACCGACTCCATTGCAAAGAAAAAGGCGCCTGTCCGAAGACAGGCGCCCTTAACTTTTTCGAGCAATGCTCCCTCACGAGAGCATCGAGCGTCTCAGACTATTCGAAATCCGCGCGCAGACGGAGGTACCAGAATCCGCCCTCATAGCCGAACGGGTTGCCCCCTTCATAGGCATGACCGTCACCAATCGTGAGATCGGCATTGTTTTTGTCGCGAGGTCCGAAATTGTCAGCAACATTCTGTACACCGAGCACGACCGTGTATTTGTCGGCAAAGGTATACGCGCCTTCAATATCGAAGATCCAGTCGCTATCGTAGCACTCGTCGTTATAGTCGATGGCCGGCGAGCCTGTCGCAGTGGTTATAGGCGTGCCGGCGCAGTCCAGGGTGTAGAATGGTACGCCTGCACCGGTCCAGGTCGGATCATCGCTAAAGCCGGAACTGACCCATTCGCCGTAGAAGCTCGCCCGCACCAGGAACCTGAAGTTATTCACGAAGTGGTTATAGGTGAATATGCCGCGACTCTCCGGATTCCAGTTCTCCAGATCGACAACGCGGTTTCGGCTCACTTCCTCACCAACCCGGTTCACTTCCGTATCCGTCCAGTTCCAGGCGGCGGTCAGGGTGCCGTTGCCGGCGTCACCCATATCCACTGCCCAGGTTGCCACAATGTCGATACCTTGCGTGGTGGTCTCGAAGTCATTGGTATAGAAAGACACGGCAGTCAGGTCAGCCGCACCCGGCACACCGGTTTCCTGCAGACACTGCGACAGGTTGCCACCCACTAGAACCGTTTTCGGGCAACTGCCATCCGTGAGTGCCGGTTGGTCCGAGACGGTGATCAGGCCCGTTTGCGTGATGCGATCGTCCAGCTCGATCTGGAACCAGTCCGCCGTGATACTGAGCGTATCGGTGGCATCCCAGACCACGCCGAAAGTAACGTTGGTTGCATCCTCCGGCTTTAGCTGCGCGCCGCCGAGCGCTTCGGCAACCGGATTGGTCGGCGCGATTTGCCCGGCCTGCACCAGTTCACCATCGATCGTGCGGGTCGATACCTTGACCACGTTGTTCTGGCCGGGTGTCGGTGCGCGGAAGCCCGTGCTGTAAGAGCCACGAAGCGCGAAGGTGTCGGTAATGCCCCAGCGACCGGAAACTTTGTAATTGGTCGTGGTACCGAAGTCGTCGAAGTCCTCGAATCGCACTGCAACACCTGCCATAAAGTTGTCGGTAATGTCCGCTTCGAAGTCGGTGTAAACCGCCCAGTTGGCGCGATCCCAGCGACCGGCCTGCGGCGGGCTGAACCCGGCAAAACCGTGGGCCGCGATACTCAGGTTGGCCAGCGGGATAGGCGTAACACCGTCAGGAGCCATTTGGCATTGCAACCCGGCAATAGTTGGATCGTCGTAACAGTTCGGATTCGCCGGATTGACACTCTGGAACGCAAAGTCCCCGGCCCGCCAGGAGTTTTCTTCCCCGATCCGGGTCTGGAACTGCTCGTTGCGCCATTCCGCGCCGAATGCGAAGTTCAGGTCAGACGCAAACGCATCCACCGCGATCGGCATGACAAAATCGGCGTTCAAATTAGTCTCGGACTGGGTGTACGAACCGATGTCGAAATTCCGCTGTAGCTCGCCGGGCTCGATATCGCCGTCCGGCCCCAGTGACGGATTCCAGGTGTTGTTCAGGAAGAATTCCACCTCGTTACGGCCGAAGCTGCCGCTGAAATCGTATGACATGCCATTATCGAATTCACCCCGTATGCCCAAAACACCAGCGGTATCTGTCAAGGTGCCGCCGAACTGCGGCGTATAGCCGCCAGGCACGCGCTGGTTCATGACAAAACAGTTGGCTGGTAGATTCGCCAGTGCCGTTGCATCGGCCGCCACGGCTGTCGAATCGAGATCAACACCGTCGCCGCCCGAGCCGGGCGGAGTCAGTGCCGGGCAATTCGATATGTTGCCCCCAGACTTGGGAACGATGTCGGTATCGACAATGGCCCGCCAGGTCGAAGTCAAGAACTCGCCGGGATCGTCCGGATCCGGGCGCGTATCCGTTACCGATTGTGTATAGACCGCACCACGATCGTTCGGGTTGCGGTAGAAGAAGCCGCCTTCGGTCTCGCGGCTGCCCACGTTACCGAAGAAATAGACTTCCTGAGAATCGGTCAGCTGGATGGCGGAATTCAGGAAGATGTTGATGTCATCCCGGTATTCCGGTCCGCCCCAGATCTGGGCATACGGTTGCCGGACCGAGGCCTGCTGATCCGCGTTGCTCGAGCGGATCAGCGTCTCCGCGTCGGTGCGCTGCAGGCTGCGGCTGGTCGGATCCTGCTCTCGCCATTGGACAGTTACATTGGCAAAGCCATCGTCACCGAGTGCAAAACCCGCATTCGCTGCGATTTGCACCAGGGTTCCGTCACCTTCCAGGAACTCACCGGTTCGGGCTTCGACCGTAAATCCGCTGGCGTCGTCGCGCAGCACAAAGTTCATGACGCCGGCAATGGCATCGGAACCGTATTGTGCCGATGCGCCGTCGCGCAATACTTCCAGTTGCTTGATAGCCATGGCAGGAATGGACGCCAGGTCCGGGCCCTGTGAACCGGATGTCAGGCTGCCACCACCTTCCGCGATCACACCTGAACGATGGCGGCGTTTGCCGTTAACCAGTATCAGCAAGTTATCCGGCGGCAGACCACGCAGGGTTGCCGGACGCACCAGCGTTGCCGCATCGGAGATGCCGTGTCGCTCGACATTGTAGGACGGCAGCGTGTTCTTCAGCATTTCGTCCATATCGCCGGTACCCATGTTCACGAATTCTGCGCCAGTGATCACATCGATAGGTACTGCAGACTGGGACTGGGTGCGTTCCGCACGCCGTGTTCCCGTGGTGATGATTTCTTCGATCGCCTCGTCTGCACCGGCCTGTGCTTGTGCGACCGGAGCGAGCCCGGGCATTACAAGAAAAGCGGCAGAGACGGGAATCAGAAACCTAAAGGATCTAGGTAATCTAAGCATTTGCTTTCTCTCCAATATAAATATGGTGTCAGGAATTATTGCCCGGTCGTGCGTGAAAGCCACGCACTTCGAACGCAAGTGCGCATTGAACCACAACTCCAAACAGAAAATAAAGCATTGCAGGCCACTATTTTGGGGATTTCAGGGTTTTAGCCACTATGGACTGTTGTTTTTTTGCATCAAACTGCATATGGCGGTTGATGTCGCGCAATTTATCTGCCGGGTGCAGAATCTGCAGCGCTGCCAGCAAGCGGCTTATCGCCGGTCTTGCCGTAATCCGCCCCGAGCCCCGGCACAGGTAGCGAGTCTTGCAGTTTTGCGGTAGTTTGCGCGCTCAGTTCCAGCATCACCTTGCGGCCGGCGACCGCCATGCCGAGCCTCGTTCGCGAGAAGCAATTTCATCCTCGCTGCCGAATTCGAAAGCGTGCAACTATGCGGAAACAGGATCGACCTCTCTCGACTGAGACCATGCTGGTGCACGACGAGCGGCATGCCGAGGGCGCGGCATCTCCGCCGATCTACCAGACCTCGAACTTTACTTTCCAAAGCTACCAGTCGATGGTGGAGCGTTTCCGCGGAGAATCGGCCCAGCCGGTTTACTCGCGGATCGACAACCCCACGGTCTCGGTGCTGCTGGATAAAATCACCCGGCTGGAAGGCGGCGAGGGTGCCGCTGCATTTGCCAGCGGCATGGCCGCCATCAGCAACGCGGTGCTGAGTCACGTCGCATCGGGCGACCGCATCGTGTGTGTCAGACACGTTTATCCCGATACCTACCGGCTATTGAAAGGACTGTGCGCCCGCTTCGGCATCGTCAGCGATTTTGTTGACGGGACCGATCTCGCGGCACTCGAAGCCGCGCTGCCGGGTGCGAAGCTGCTGTATCTCGAGAGCCCCGGTAGCTGGGTCATGGAAGAACAGGATATCGCTGCCATCGCCAGCTGCGCGCGCGCTCATGGCGTTACTACCGTCGTCGACAACAGCTGGGCTTCACCTGTATTCCAAAAGCCGCTAGCGTCGGGTGTCGACCTGGTGGTGCACTCCGCGTCAAAGTACATCTCCGGCCACAGCGACGTCGTTGCCGGCCTGGTCGTCGGCCGCCGCTCCGCTATCGACAGGATGAATCGCGAAGTGACGCCGTATCTCGGCGCCAAACTGTCGGCGCAGGAGGCGGCATTGCTGTTGCGCGGCCTGCGCACCCTGCCGCTGCGCATGCAGCAGCACCAGGCAAGCGCGCTCATGATCGCCGGGCGTCTTGCGCAGCAGGAGATGGTGAAGCAGGTGCATCATCCGGCGTTATTAAAAAAGGAATTTTCCCTGCTGCAGGGATACGGCAGCCTGTTCAGCTTCGAGCTCGACGAAAGGCTCGACATCCCGGAGTTTTGCAATGCCCTGTCAATCTTTCGACTGGCGGTAAGCTGGGGCGGGCACGAAAGCCTGGTCATGCCGGCCGAGGTGGCCATCAACCAGGCGGGTGAGCATAATGCGGCCATTGATTTCGGCGTGTCGCCGAGATTGATCCGGCTGTTCGTCGGCCTCGAGAATGCCGAAGATCTCTGGTTCGACCTGTCCCAGGCGCTTGCCAGTGCTTAAGCCTATATCCCTGGTCGAGTCAGCGCTGCCGCTCATCGCGATGCTCGCCTGCCTGGTCGGCGGCCGGCTGTTTCTTCCGGCGAGCACGGATCTGCTGGTAGCCGTCATGCTGATCGCTGCCGTGGTCGCCGGCCTGATCGCGGTTCGACATGGCCACGGATGGGCGGACATCGAGCGTTCCACGGCGCAAAAATTTGCGTCCGTGTTTCCGGTGATCCTGATCCTGCTGTCGATCGGCATGTTGATCGGCACCTGGATGTTCAGTGGCACCATCCCGATCCTGGTTTACTACGGCATCCAGCTGGTCGATCCGCAGTACATGATCCTCACCGCATTCTTAGCGACCGCCGTCATGTCACTGACCGGTTCTTCGTTCGCCGCGGCCGGAACCATTGGCGTCGCCCTGATGGGTGTAGCCGGTGCGGTGGACGCACCGCTTGCAGCGACGGCCGGTGCCGTGGTGTCCGGTGCCTACTTCGGCGACAAGCTGTCGCCGCTGTCCGATTCCACGAACATCTGCGCCATCGGCGCCAATGCCAATCTTTACGATCACATTCGTAACATGGTGTATACGGCACTGCCGTCATTCACCGTCGCGCTCGTCGTTTACTTCGTCGCCGGCACCCTGGCTGAGGTCGATGTATCGGTGTCGCTGGATAATCATCCCCTGCTCGGCGAAATCGAGCACGTGTATGTCCCGAGCTGGCTGGTTTTCCTGCCCGTGCTGGTCGTCCTCTGGGGAACACTCAATAGAAAACCGGCGGCGTTGACGATGGCTGCATCATCAGTCGTTGCGTTGGCGGTCGGCATCGGCGTACACGGTTTCGACGTAAACAGCGCGGTGCTGGCCGCCGTATCAGGCTTCAACGTGAGCATGACCGGCGAATTCGCCGCGGGCGGCCCGCTTCCGAGTGACATGCTCACCTCGCTGCTGAATCGCGGCGGTGTCGCCTCGATGACCCCGGCGCTTATGATCATCATCGCCGCGTTCCTGCTGGCGGCCGGCATGGACGTCTCCGGCGGGCTGGACAGGTTGCTGCGCGCAATGCTCTCGCGCGCGCGTTCTGTGTTTGGCCTGGTTGCGGCGACGATGGCGGCCGGTGCGACCATGATTGCCACCACCAGCCACGGCGGTGTGACCGCCCTTATCGTCGGTGGCCTGTTCCAGGACGCCTACCGGGAGCGGGGCCTGGCGCCCGAGAATCTCGCAAGATCCCTGGAAGATTCCGTCACCATTGCAGAGCCGCTGATGCCGTGGACGGTATCCGCCATCTTCATGGCGACCACGCTGGGCGTGCCGACGGTTGAGTACCTGCCGTGGGCCCTGTTCTGCATGACCGGGTGGATGTTTTCGCTGCTGCTTGCGGCAACGTTCCCGCGCACCGGATTCGGCCTGAAAAAACTCGCCACGCACGACGAGTCATGATATTCGATTGCGCAAATTTATCAGTTTCGCCCGCTAGGGCGGACTCCTACGGATCAATTCCACAATTTTCTTGTAGGAGCCCTTCCTAAGCGGGCGATTATTGATTTCCAACCAGCATCGCTGCGCCGAACACGCCGGCGCTGTCGCCGAGGGCATTGGGAACTATGCGGGTCTGGAGCGAGGTGTTGAATACGAAATGTTCGAGGTGTTGCAGTCCCCTGGAGTACAGGGCCTCGATATTGCTCAGCCCGCCACCCAGGACGACGATGTCCGGATCAACAATGTTGATGACATGCGACAAGCCCTTCGCAAAATAAAAGCAAAGACGTTCGATCGTTTCTCGCGCCGGCGCATCACGATCCGTCCTCCCGGTGATGTCAGCCAGGGAACGCCGCGTCCCGGCGTGTTTTTCATAGTAACGCTCGAGCGCCGGGCCCGAGATCACGGTTTCAACGCAGCCTGAGTTGCCGCAGTAGCATCGCTCGCCATCGTCCTCGATGCTCACGTGCCCCCATTCACCGGCGATGCCCTGGTGCCCGTGGCGCGCGCGGCCGTCCACAACCAGGCCGCCGCCGACGCCGGTGCCCATGATCACGCCGAAAGAGCTGTGATGTCCGCGCGCCGCGCCGCAGCAGTGCTCGGCCAGCGCGAAGCAATTGGCGTCATTGGCTACGCAGCAATTCACCTTGAGCGCTCGTTCGAGGTCGGCTTTCAGAGGCTTGCCGTTGAAGCATACCGTGTTGCTGTTCTTGATCCGGTTGGTCGCCGGATCGAGCACGCCGGGAGTGCCAAAGCCGATTGCCTCGGCTGGGTGTCCCACGGCGGACTCCATTTCCCGGATGAGCCTGGTAACCTGATCGAGAATGTGCCGGTAACCCTGGTCTGCATCCGTCGGCATGCGAATGCGGCACAGGGGTTCAGGGGCCGGGTCTTTTTGCGGGAAATCAGCGCCGAGGACGACGCCTTCAATCTTGGTCCCGCCCAGATCGATTCCCCAACACCTTGCATCCCTGCCTCTCACAAAGGCGGTCGGCTCTTATGCAGGCAAAGATCAATCAGCTCATCGATCTTCGCGACGCCAACACACATGACACTGTCTGCGCCGCCCCAGTAAATCTTGACGGTCCCGTCATCCTCGGCGACAGCACCGCAGCTAAAGACGACATTGTGCACGTAACCGGTCAGCTCCCACGGATCCTCCGGTGCCAGTATCCAGTCGTCGGCAACGCCAAGCACTTTGGCGGGATCGGCAAGATCATGCAGCGCCACGCCCAGCCGGTACACGGCACCATCCATGGTTGGAAACGCGCCGTGGTAAATGTTGAGCCATCCCTCCGCGGTTTTTATCGGCGTCGCGCCGGGACCTGTCTTCATTTCATCCCAGTGATAGGCAAGAGGCCGGATCAGCGGCACCGAATCTCCCCAGTGAACCAGGTCCGGAGACCAGGACAGCCAGATGCACCAGGGATTGATTTCCGAGTGCGGCCGATCCAGCCGCGCGTAGCGGCCATTGAATGTGTCGGGGAAAATCACGACATTGCGCATGTCCGCCTGGCTGATCAGCGACACTCTCTCGAGCGTCTTGAAATCACGCGTCTTTGCCAGCCCGATGCGCACGCCAAACCTGGAATAAGCGCTGTAAGTAATATAGTGGTCACCGGCAATGGTGCAGATTCGCGGGTCCTCGACACCATACTCCTCGTGCACCGCGAATTCGCCCTCGCTGGATGGCACCATGAACGGCTCGGGATCTGCCTGGAATTTATAACCGTCATCGCTGCGCGCGATGCCGATAATCGATCGTCCATTGCGTAAGTGCGAACGGAACAGCAGGATGTACTGGCCGTTGAACCGGATTGCTCCTGCGTTGTGCACCGTCTCCACGGGGTAGGGGATGTCATCCCTGGTGAGGATCGGATTACCCTCATAGCGCGTCACCAGCGGCTTATTGATCATCGCGTGCATCTCCGTTCAGTATTTTCCGGTAGACGTCAATGTAGTTTTGCGCCATGAGCGTGTGAGAAAAGCGCTGCTCGACGTCCCTCCTGCAAACGAATCGGTCGATCGAGCGCACTGCAGCAACCGCGCTTACCGCCGCTTCAATATCCGCGACGATGTAGCCGGTTTCGCCGTGCCGGATAATCTCTGGAATTGAGCCGCGGGCATAGGCGATGACCGGCGTTCCGCACGCCATGGATTCCACCATGCTCAATCCAAAAGGCTCCTCGAAGCTGATCAAATGCAATAGTGCCAGCGCGTCGCCCAGCACCTCCGCTCTCTGGTCGGGTCCCACAGAACCCAGGTACTCTACAGTGGTACCGTCAATATGAGGCTCCACCCGGGTGGCGAAGTATTCCCGGTCCTGAATGATACCGGCGATCACCAGCTTTATTCCGGCTTGCCGTGCCACCTGAATCGCCTCGTGCACGCCCTTGTCCGGATGAATCCGGCCGAAAAACAGCAGGTACTCTCCCTCCGCTTCACAAAATGGAAATTGCGCGACGTCAATGCCGTGATGGATGGTCGCTATGTACTCCAGTTCCGGCGACTTGTCGGACTCGCTGATCGCCACATAGTGGCCACGCTCATTGTACTTCCTGTAGACGGGGATGATCGCTGGCGATGAGAAGCCGTGGATCGTCGTCACCACCGGGGTCGCAACGAGTCCGGAATAGGTGAGCGGCAGAAAATCAAAATTATTATGAATGAGATCGAATTCGGCGGCGCGCTCGAAGAGCTCGGAAATGTGCAGGCATTCAGCGACTTTCGGATCAACTGAGTGGTCCTCCGAATACGGGCGTGGACACACGGCGACCAGCTTGCCGCTGGTTTGCGAGTCCCCGGTGGCGAAAAGAGTCACGTCCAGGCCGCTATGCACCAGCGCTTCCGTCAGCAGGCTGACCACGGATTCCCATGGACCGTAGTGCCGGGGAGGCGTACGCCAGGAAACGGGGCTGAGGACTGCAATACGCATTAATTTGCTCGAATCCGGCGATTCTCAAAACCGGGAACTTTGATGCAAGCTTCTGGCGGCCCACAAGTCTATAATCCGCACGATCTGAACCTGGGTCACCGAGCCATGATCATTGTCAGTCACATTGCATTAGTGCGCAATCATTAATGATAATCAGAGAACAGCGCAAGCAACTGGTTAAACGTCGGTCAACTTTGCTGAACGCCGAGAGCGCACGCGTTATTACCCGGCTGCATATTCCAGGAGACAAGGCCCGCACCAGGGTCCTGATCAATCGGGTCGCGAAGCTGAGCGACGAAGATGTAGCGTACTTGCTGGACGTCGTCATCCAGGATTTCTCAGGGCGTCACCGGAACTTCCGGGAGGCCCTGCAGAGGAACTTCAATCAGATTGCAGAACACGTTCCAAAACGAATCTCTTTGTCATCCGAGCAACAACTTCTGCTTGGCGCGTATTTTACCGCCGAGTATTCAGTCGAGGCGGCCGCGCTCTTTAATCCTTCTATCGTTCCTCATCCTGACCAGAAAGGCGTGGCCAAAGGATCGCGGCGATTCGTCATGAGCTTCAGGGCGACCGGCGAAGGTCATTTGTCCTCGATCGAATTTCGCAGCGGGATGATTGACGAAAACCACGACATCTACTTCGATCCCATCAGCCAATACGTTGCCACGCCCGAGATGCACACAGATCCCGTCTATCATCGTGTCCATTTTCGACGAAAACTCGAAGAGATGGGAGCAAGTGACCGGGTTACGAATAAATTGTTGAAAGGACTGGGCGAAACGTTCACGTTTAGTCAGCTGGAATCGAAAATAAAAAAACTCCTTTCAACCAAGTTTCGACTGAAGGACAAACGCCACGCGATTGATACGGTGTTGTGGCTGGCCCGGTCCAATTACGAAGTGATTTTCCGGCCCGATGAACAGATCTCCGAGAGAGTCATCTTCCCGGTGTCGGAGAACGAGAGCGCAGGCATCGAGGATGCGCGGTTTGTGCGTTTTGTCGATGACGATAAATCAGTCAATTACTATGCAACTTATACCGCGTACAACGGTTTTGACATTCTGCCGCAGATTCTCGAGACGACCGATTTCCTGACCTTCAAAATGCATACCCTCAGCGGCGCAGCAGCGCAGAACAAGGGCATGGCGTTATTTCCGAGAAAAATCAACGGCAAATTCGTGATGTTGTCACGCCAGGATGGTGTTAATAACTACATCATGTTCTCGGACAGCATTCGCTTCTGGGACGAGGCGCAACTCCTGCAGGAGCCCGTGCATCCGCTGGAGTTTGTTCAGGTCGGCAACTGTGGATCGCCGGTGGAGACGTCCGAGGGATGGCTTGCGCTTTTCCATGGCGTCGGTCCGATGCGGAGATACAGCGTCTGGGCCGAGCTGTTGGACCTTGACGATCCGGCGCAGGTCATCGGTCGGCTACGTGAGCCGATACTGACTCCCGATGAACATGAGCGAGATGGCTACGTGCCCAACGTGGTTTATACCTGCGGCAGCATGCTTCATGGGGATACGCTGATAATTCCCTACGGCATTGCTGATCAAAGGTGCAGAGTCGCGACCGTCTCTGTTTCGGAGTTGTTATCAAGGCTCAAGGACAGTTGAGGGACCCTTAAGCAGCATCAGACTGTTCTGCGAGGAGATTGCCGGCGTCTGATTTCACAATGTGATTGTGGCTTGCTGTTAATCCCCGCAGATTGTAAAGGGCGAGCAGGGAGACCAGGTAAGACAGCGTCGATTCCGCGCCCTGATTTTCATTGACACCAGTCGCGGTGAGCCCGTCACGGCAGCCGCCGCCGGCAGAGTCGTAAAGCTGGATTTGTTGATCGTTCTTCCCCAGGTACCAGTTGAAACAGGTGGACGCCAGCTCAATCCATTCTTCGCGCTGCGTGCATTCATAGGCTTCGATACTGGCGCCGACCATAGCGGCCGCCTCCAGAGGCTGTTGGTCATATTGCGCTTTGCTGCCGGATTTCGGAAACCAGCCCTGATTGCCGACGGGGGCGAACCATCCATCGGAGGTATCGATCTGGATGTCTCTTAGCCACTCGAGGACTTCGATGCCGACTGACACCATGTCATCGTCCCCGGTAACACGACCACAGGCCATCAGTGCTTCGGGCAGGCGCGCATTGTCGTAAGTCAGCTCGGCTTCGTGCCATTGCCAGTCTTTGGTGGCGCACTGCCGGAAACGTTCCAGCAGCCTGTTGCCGAGGGATTCAAGCAGGCTGCGGACCTCGTGATCGTCGTCATTGCGGCGCAGGTAGGCCTGCATGCCGAGGATCGGGAACGCAATGGCACGGGAGTCCGAAAAACTCTCCAATGCCGGCAGCGCATCGTGGAAGAGTCTGATCGCAAGATCGACCTGGCCCGAGTTCTGCCCCCAGCCAGCCATTACGCCCAGTGCCCACAGCGCGCGCCCATGAGAATCTTCGGAGCCAGTGCGCTCCAGCCACTGACGCTCGTAGGACATGAAATTTCGAAATCTGCCGGTTTCTGAATCAAAAGCATCGTCCAGGAAACTCAGGTATATCGACGACAGGCCGATCAATGAAGTATCGCTTCGATTCAGGTCGTGAGCCCTGGCAGTGACGATAAGCGCCCGCGCATTGTCGTCGACACAGTAGCCATGTGCCCGGTTGGGTACCGTGAACCTGGCGTGTTGAATGATTCCTGTGTCATCCGTCAGCAGGCGCAGGTGATGCAGATTAATTTGCGGCAGCCGTTGTTCCTGCGCACTCAATGTATTGAATGCAGGGACGTCGCCGCCGCGCGAATAGCGTGCCCTGGCCTGCGCGAACAGATCCAGGTAATGACGGCCCATCTGCTTCATCACCATCGGTCGGGAGTAATCATAGGCTGCGTGACGCAACTTGAGACGCTCCTCCGGAAAGTCCAGAAGCTGATTGATCTCGCGCGCCAGCGCCTGGTGGTCTTTGAATGGTACGAGCCTGCCGCGCCCATCCGCCAGCATCTCCTGTGCGTGCCAGTAGGGAGTCGATACGACGGCCTTGCCGGCCCCGACCGCGTAGGCCAGCGTGCCGGATACGATCTGCGCCTCATTCAGGTACGGCGTGACGTAGATATCGGCAGCCCGAATGATCTCGAGCAGTTCATCGCGCTCCAAGAATCGGTCATGGAACACAATGTTGTCGCCGACCCCCAGTTCCTTTGCCCGGTGGTGCAAACTCAGGCGGTAGTCCTCACCACTTTCTGCTTTGCAATGAGGATGGGTGGCTCCGACCACGAAATAAAGCACTTCCGGATGTGAGACGACTATCTCCGGCAGGGCATCGATCATGAACTCGATGCCCTTGCCCGGCGAGAGCAAGCCGAAGGTCAGGATTACAATCTTGTCGTCGGCAGCGATCTTTTTCTTACACGGATCCGGTTCCAGGAAAGGCACATCTGGAATTCCATGATGAATGAGAACGATCTTGCTCGCAGGAACCTGATAACTATCACGAAGAAAATCGGCACCGCGCTCACTCATCACCACCACGCGGTCGGATAGTTCACATAGCTGTGTGGTTATTTTCAGTTCCTCTGCAAGAGGATCTTTCAATACCGTGTGGAAAGTCGTTACCAGGGGGATTTTCAGGTTGCGCACGAGTTCGATGATGAAGCTACCGCGTTGACCACCGAAAATTCCGTATTCGTGCTGCAGGCAAACTACATCCGGATCGCGCAGGTTCAGGAAATTGGCAGCGAGCCGATATTCGCTTAGATTGTCCTGGCTGATCTGGAATCGCACTGCATCCGGGTACTCATAGCCCTCCGCCCGGTCATTCAGGGCGACGATAAAACAATCAATTTTTGGCTTGTTCTCGAGGATCGCAGCGGCAAGGTCAGCCGTAAAAGTGGCGATGCCGCACTGCCGCGGCGGGTAGGAGCCGATAAGTGCGACTGATTTCAGTTTGGGCGGCATGCTGACACAGGGCTGATAATCCGATTGCTTGCGTTACACAATTGCTGTGATTTTAGCATGTGTTGCTTGCCGGGAAGCTTGCTGACCTGAGTCTGACGCCAACTCGATACTATGTAGCAGCAATGGTACGTTACGATTGGCAGGATCGTAGATCCTATGAGGGCTGCTTGGCCCGATCCTCTAAAATAGTAATGGGAGCGGCTTCCAGCCGCGAATGGCACGAACCTGGTTCGGGGCTGAAGCCCCTCCTGCAGGTGCAATTAGATTGTGGGAGCGGCTTTTTGTACAGGATGTATGTATGTCGCGTAGCCCACGGATGGGCGAGAGCGACCAGCCGCGAATGGCACGAACCTGGTTCGGGGCTAAAGCCCCTCCTGCAGGTGCAATTAGATTGTGGGAGCGGCTTTTTGTACAGGGTGTATGTATGTCGCGTAGCCCACGGATGGGCGAGAGCGACCAGCCGCGAATGGCACGAACCTGGTTCGGGGCTGAAGCCCCTCCTCCGGTGCAATTAGATTGTGGGAGCGGCTTCAGCCGCGAATGGCTCATAATAGAGGGGTGTGTATTCCGGGTGGATAATTCGAAGCACGCTGCGTGGCCGTTCGTGCCGCTGGGCAGCAAGGTTTTTGACACACTGGAGATCGTGCGAGCGG
>Ga0209987_10001141_pt1 | contig 14348 bp, 9 predicted proteins | sample N074metaG_FD_182134 | JGI IMG/M metagenome (GOLD analysis project Ga0209987, IMG submission 182134) | Deep subsurface microbial communities from Kermadec Trench to uncover new lineages of life (NeLLi) - N074 metaG (SPAdes) (version 2) | ecosystem: Environmental > Aquatic > Marine > Ocean trench... | reverse complement strand
CGACATTAATTTCAAAATCGCATATCCGGCATCACGGCCAACCAGCTGGACATAGGTGCCGGCGGCGCGGGCGATCTGGCCGCCCTTGCCCGGTTTCAGTTCAATATTATGAACAATTGTGCCAATTGGCATGCTTTCCAGCGGCATCGCGTTGCCGGGCTGAATGTCAACTTTTTCACCGGCGATAATCTTGTCGCCGGGGCCGATGCGTTGCGGCGCCAGGATATAGGAAAGCTCACCGTCATCATATTTTATCAGGGCAATAAAGCCGGACCGGTTGGGATCGTATTCGATCCGCTCGACGGTCGCAGAGATATCCCATTTGCGCCGCTTGAAGTCGATCATGCGGTAAGCCCGCTTGTGACCGCCGCCACGCCTGCGCGCGGTGATACGGCCCTTGTTGTTGCGGCCACCCGACTTGGTCAGGCCTTCGGTCAGGGTTTTCACCGGCTTGCCCTTGTAAAGGGCTGAACGGTCAACCAGAACAAGTCCGCGCTGCGAAGATGTTACCGGTTTGTATTGTTTCAAAGCCATCTCATTACACCCCTGTGGTGACATCAATGGTGCTGCTTTCGGCCAGCGTCACCATTGCTTTTTTGGTTTCAGGACGGCGTCCCTTGATGCCACGAAAACCTTTGATCTTGCCTTGCTGGCGCAGGGTGTTGACCTTGGTAACCTTGACATTGAAGAGGCCTTCAACGGCTTCCTTGATGTCTTTTTTGGTGGCATCCATCGCAACAAAAAAGGTGACCTGGTTGTGTTCGGACCCGAGCGTCGCCTTTTCGGTGATCACCGGGCTCAGGATCGTCTCATAATGTTTTAGTGAGCTCATTTGAACCGCTCCTCCAGGTTTTTGACCGCACCGGTGGTCATGACCAGCACATCGCGGCGCAAAATGTCATAAACATTCAGGCCCTGGCTTGGCAGCACGTCGACGTTGGGAATGTTTGATAATGCCAGCTTGAAATTCTTGTTCACTTCAGCACCATCAACAAAAAGGGCGTTGCTGACCCCAAGCTTTTTCAGCTTTTTGACCAAGTCAGCGGTTTTGCCGGCTTTCAGATCGATATTCTCGAGGACCATCAGCTTTTTGTCGGCGGCCTTGACGGAAAGAGCGGTTTTCAAACCCAGCGCCCTGACTTTTTTCGGCAAATCAAAGCCGTGATCGCGCGGGATCGGGCCAAAAGCGCGGCCGCCGCCGATAAAAATGTTGGTCTTGCGGTTACCATGACGGGCGGTGCCGCCACCCTTTTGCCTGCCAACACGCTTGGTGGTGCCGACAATGTCGCTGCGGAATTTCACCGCATGGGTGCCGGCGCGGCGTTTGGCCAGTTGCCAGTTGACAACCCGGTGCAGGATATCAGCACGGGCTTCAAGACCGAAGATATCTTTCTTCAGCTCAATCTGGCCGGCTTTGCTGCCATCAAGTTTCAGTACGTCGGTTTTCATTTTCTATTCCTTGCCCTTGTCTTCTGCGTCTTCCGCTTTTTCTTCAACTTTCTCTGCGGGCGCTTCAGGCTTGTCTTCGCCTTTTTCTTCAACTTTTTCTTCGGCCTTGGCCTCTTTTTCAGGGGCTTTGGCTGCTTCAGCCGGTGCTTCAGACTTGGCTTCCTCTACTTTAGCCTCTACTTTAGCCTCTACTTTAGCCTCTGTGGCTTCAACCTTGGCCTCTTCGGCCGGAGCGTCTACTGCATCTTCGACAATTTCTTCTTCGGCCTTGTCGCCCTTGAGGCCGGCAGGCATCGGGGCATCTTTCGGCAGCGGCTTTTTAATGGCGTCCGAGATCAAAACCCAACCGCCCTTGGAGCCTGGAACCGCGCCCTTGATCAAAATCAGGCCTTCATCGGGGATGGTGCGAACCACTTCAAGGTTTTGGGTGGTAACCCGCTCGGCGCCCATGTGACCGGCCATTTTTTTGCCTTTGAAAACCCTGCCCGGGTCCTGGCATTGACCGGTAGAACCGAGCGAACGATGCGATACCGAAACCCCGTGGGACGCCTTGAGACCGCTAAAATTGTGACGTTTCATGGCGCCGGCAAAGCCCTTGCCAATGCTGGTGCCGGCAACGTCGACGAACTGGCCTTCGACGAAGTGGCTGGTCCTAAGCTCGGCGCCAACATCAACCATGGCATCTTCGCTGACGCGGAATTCGACAACCTTTTTCTTGGCTTCGACCTTGGCCTTTTTGTATTGGCCGATTTGCGCCTTGTTGACGTTCTTGATCTTGGCGGACCCAACCCCGAGACGCAGCGCGGTATAGCCGTCGCGCTCAAGCGTCCGGTGGCCAACCACCTGGCAGCCGTCAACCCTGATCATGGTGACAGGAATGTTTTTGCCGCTGTCTTCAAAGACGCGGGTCATCCCAATTTTCTGTCCTATCAATCCGGTTCTCATTGCCTTAACTTTCTTCTTTTCCTAGCCTTGGACTTTAATCTCGACGTTCACGCCCGAGGCCAAATCCAGCTTCATCAGCGCATCCACGGTTTGCGGTGTCGGGTCAACGATATCCAGAACCCGTTTGTGGGTCCGGATTTCGAACTGCTCACGCGATTTTTTATCGATAAATGGCGAGCGCAAAACCGTGAACTTTTGAATCCGGGTTGGCAAAGGTATTGGGCCACGGACAAAAGCCCCTGTGCGCCGGGCGGTATCGGCAATCTCGTTGGTTGCCTGATCCAGCGCCCGGTGATCAAAAGCCTTCAGGCGTATGCGGATATTTTGTGTTTCCATTTTCTTTGCTTTCCCAGTTAGGTCCTGATCAGTTATTCAATTACTTTGGCGACAACGCCGGAGCCGACGGTCCGTCCACCTTCGCGGATAGCGAAGCGCAGGCCCTCGTCCATGGCGATCGGGTTAATCAGCGTCACAATCATCTTGATGTTATCACCGGGCATGACCATCTCAACGCCCTTGGGCAGCTCAACCGAGCCGGTGACATCGGTGGTCCGGAAGTAAAACTGCGGCCGGTAGTTGCTGAAGAACGGGGTATGACGGCCACCCTCCTCTTTCGATAAGACATAAACCTCGGCTTCAAACTTGGTGTGCGGGTTGATCGACCCGGGCTTGGCCAGAACCTGGCCGCGCTCAACATCTTCACGGGCGGTGCCCCTAAGCAGTGCGCCAATGTTATCACCGGCTTCACCGCGGTCCAGGAGTTTGCGGAACATTTCAACCCCGGTACAGACCGTCTTGGTGGTGTCCTTGATGCCGACAATCTCGATGTTGTCGCCAATGTTGATGATGCCCTGCTCGATCCGGCCGGTGACCACCGTGCCGCGGCCGGAGATCGAGAACACATCCTCGATCGGCATCAGGAAAGGCTTGTCAATCGGGCGCTTGGGCTGCGGGATGTAGCTATCAACAGCTTCCATCAGTTTATTGATGGATTCTTTGCCGATGGCATCGTCCTTGCCTTCCAAAGCCGCCAGGGCCGAGCCATGAATAATCGGAATGTCATCACCGGGGAAGTCGTAATAAGACAACAGTTCACGGATTTCCATCTCAACCAGCTCCAAAAGCTCGTCATCATCAACCTGGTCAACCTTGTTCAGGTAAACCACCAGCGAGGGCACGCCAACCTGGCGGGCGAGCAAGATATGCTCCCGGGTCTGCGGCATCGGGCCGTCAGCAGCACTGACAACCAGAATAGCGCCATCCATTTGCGCCGCACCGGTGATCATGTTCTTGACGTAATCGGCATGGCCCGGGCAATCGACATGGGCGTAATGGCGATTGTCGGTTTCATATTCAACATGCGCGGTCGAGATCGTGATGCCGCGCTCGCGTTCTTCCGGCGCCTTGTCGATATTGTCATACGAGGTGAACTCGGCCTGGCCCTTTTCTGCCAGCACCTTGGTGATCGCCGCCGTCAGCGTCGTCTTGCCATGATCAACGTGACCAATCGTGCCTACGTTGCAATGCGGTTTGGTCCGCTCAAATTTCGCCTTAGCCATAGTTTCTTCCCTTCTTTAGATCAAACATTTCAAATTAAGGTGTTGATATACTTATGCAAATTTCTCTTTAACTTCTTCTGCCACGTTGGTCGGCACTTCGTTGTAGTTGGCAAACTGCATCGTGAACTGGGCGCGGCCCTGGCTCATCGAGCGCAGCTGGTTGACATAGCCAAACATATTGGCCAGCGGCACTTCCGATTTAATGACACTGGCCGACCCGCGGGTTTCGGTGCCCTGCACCTGGCCGCGCCGTGAATTCAGGTCACCGATGATATCGCCCATATATTCTTCCGGGGTGACGACTTCGACCGCCATGATTGGCTCCAAAAGCTTGATGCCGGCCTTTCGGCCCGCTTCGCGCATGGTGCCGCGACCAGCAATCTCAAACGCCAGCGCCGACGAGTCGACGTCATGGTAAGCGCCATCGGTCAGGGTGATCTGGAAATCGATAACTGGAAAGCCAACCAGGATACCGCTTTTGGCAATTTCCAACATACCCTTTTCGACCGAGGGGATAAATTCCTTGGGGATTTTACCGCCCTTGATTTTATCTGTGAATTCAATGCCCGATCCGCGTTTGGTCGGGGTAAAGGTGGCCTTGACACGGCCGAACTGGCCGGCGCCACCAGATTGTTTCTTGTGGGTGTAATCAACCTCAACTGCACGGGCTAAAGTTTCACGGTAGGCCACCTGCGGTGCGCCGACGTTGGCTTCAACCTTGAATTCACGCCGCATCCGGTCAACCAGGATATCAAGGTGCAATTCACCCATGCCCTTGATGATGGTCTGGCCACTTTCCTGATCGGTGGTGACCCGGAACGAGGGGTCTTCCTGCGCCAGGCGGTGCAGGGCAACGCCCATTTTTTCCTGGTCGGCCTTGGTTTTTGGCTCAACCGCCACTTCAATCACGGGGTCGGGGAATTCCATCCGCTCAAGCACAATCGGCTTCATGAAACTACACAGTGTTTCCCCGGTGGTGGTGTCCTTGAGGCCGCACAGCGCAATAATATCGCCGGCGCGGGCTTCCTTGACATCTTCACGGTGATTGGCGTGCATCAAAAGCATACGGCCGATTTTTTCTTTTTTGTCTTTGACCGAGTTCATAATTGCATCGCCGGCCTTCAGGACGCCCGAATAAATCCGGACAAATGTCAGGGTACCGACAAAAGGGTCGGTCATGATCTTGAACGCCAGGCCGGAAAAAGGCTCATCATCACTTGCTTTCCGTGTCATTTCGGTCTCGCCGTCAATCGACGTGCCCTTTATCGCCACGACATCAACCGGAGACGGCAAAAAATCAACCACGGCATCGAGAAGCGGCTGCACACCCTTGTTCTTGAACGCGGTGCCGTTCAGAATCGGAACAAAATCACCGGCAATTGTGCCTTTGCGGATCGCAGCCTTAAGCTCGGCCACACTGGGCTCTTCGCCGTCGAGGTATTTTTCAAGAAGGACTTCGTCTTCCTCAACCGCCATTTCCAGCATTTCGGTGCGCGCCAGCGTAGCCTCGTCCAGCAAATCAGCCGGAATATCAACAGATTCGAACTCAGCGCCAAGGTTTTCGTCTTTCCAGACAACCGCCTTCATTTTTACCAGGTCGATAACGCCCTTGTAGTCGGCTTCGGCCCCGATCGGCAGCTGGATCACCAGCGCCTTGGCACCGAGGCGATCCTTGATCATTTCGACGCAGCGTTTAAAATTGACGCCGATGCGATCCATTTTGTTGACAAAACACATCCGCGGGACACCATATCTGTCGGCCTGGCGCCAAACCGTTTCAGACTGGGGCTCAACCCCGGCAACCCCGTCAAAAATTGCAACGGCGCCATCCAATACCCGGAGCGAACGCTCTACCTCAATGGTGAAATCGACGTGACCCGGAGTATCAATAATGTTGATACGGTGGTCGTCCCAAAAACAGGTGGTGGCCGCCGAGGTAATCGTGATACCGCGTTCCTGTTCCTGTTCCATCCAGTCCATGGTGGCGGCACCATCGTGTACTTCGCCAATTTTATGACTGCGCCCGGTGTAAAACAGAATCCGCTCTGTGGTGGTGGTTTTACCGGCATCAATATGGGCCATGATGCCAATATTGCGGTATTTGTCTATGGGGGTGGTGCGTGCCATTTTCTTAATTTCTGTGTTTGTCCTGAGTTACCAACGGTAATGCGAGAAGGCTTTGTTGGCCTCTGCCATTTTATGGGTGTCTTCGCGTTTCTTGATGGCTGATCCGCGGTTATTGGCAGCATCCAGAAGTTCGCCGGAAAGGCGCTCTTTCATGGTGCGCTCGGACCTCTTGCGGGCCATATCGATAATCCAGCGGATGGCTAATGCCTGCGAGCGTTCGGCCCGGACTTCGACCGGGATCTGATAGGTGGCGCCACCCACCCGGCGTGAGCGCACTTCGATAACCGGCTTGACGTTTCCAAGGGCCTCATGAAAAAGCACCAGAGGATCGGTTTTTGCCTTGTTTTCCATCTGCTCCAGTGCCCCGTAAACAATATGTTCGGCGATCGATTTCTTGCCGTCGAACATGAGCGAGTTGACAAACTTGGTAATAACCAGGTCGCCGAACTTGGGATCGGGTAAAACTTGACGTTTTTCTGCTGCGTGGCGGCGTGACATCGATTTCTTCTCCGTTTTCCGTTACTTGGGCCGTTTGGTGCCGTATTTGGAACGGCCTTGCCTGCGGCTTGAGACGCCCTGGGTATCCAGCACACCGCGCAGGATGTGATAGCGCACCCCGGGCAAATCCTTGACGCGGCCACCGCGGATCAGGACCACCGAATGTTCCTGCAGGTTATGGCCTTCGCCGGGAATATAACTGGTGACCTCGGCCCCATTTGTAAGACGAACCCGGGCTACTTTACGCAATGCCGAGTTCGGTTTCTTTGGAGTCGTGGTATAAACGCGCATGCATACGCCGCGTTTTTGCGGACAACTTTCCAGGGCCGGAACCTTGGTGCGCGCCACGATTTTCTTGCGGGGCTTCCTGATTAGCTGGTTTACCGTAGGCATATTTATAAACCTTTATCTCTAAAAACTGAAGCCAGGCCTTGCTTTCGACAAGAAAGAGAGCACCCATGCCGTGCCCTTATTTTTTGGGCCGGAGTGCCTTCTGGCAACAATCAACGTTTTTAATCTTGCTCAATCAGCGCAGCGTTTAGCTATAGAAGTGAAGCTACCACCTGCCCCTGAGCTGGGCGCAATATATGCATGTGCCCCCTCCTCGTCAACCAAAAAAGAGGGGGGTGGAAAATTAATTTTTTCGCTGAAAAATCAGCCGCTTAAGCAGGGTTTTCCTCCGACACTTCCAGGGCCTCTTCGGGTTCTTCGGCCTTGCGTTTTGCCAGGATCTCGTTATCGCGTTTTTTGGCTTCGGCTTCAAGCCGGCGCATCGCCGCGCCGGTGCCCGCCGGGATCAAACGTCCGACAATGACGTTTTCCTTCAAACCTTCAAGCCGGTCGACCTTGCCGTTCACGGCGGCATCGGTCAGGACCCGTGTGGTTTCCTGGAACGACGCGGCAGAAATAAACGACTTGGTCTGCAATGACGCCTTGGTGATGCCAAGCAGAACCGGTTTGCCGGTTGCCGGGGTTTTCTTTGCGGCGACAAGTGCAATATTTACCTCTTCGAACTCTTCGCGCTCGATATTTTCGCCGAGCAGGAATTTGGAATCGCCCGAGGTCTTGATTTCAATCTTTTGCAGCATCTGGCGTGCAATCACCTCGATATGCTTGTCGTTGATCTTGACGCCCTGTAGCCGGTAAACCTCCTGGACTTCCTGCACCAGATAGTTGGCCAGTGCCTCAATGCCCATAACATCAAGAATATCATGGGGCGCGGGGTTGCCATCAAGCAGGTATTCGCCCTTCTGGATAAAGTCACCCTCGCGGACAGCGATATGCTTGCCCTTGGGCACCAGGTATTCTGCCGGGTCGCCGTCCCCATTCTGCGGGCGGATCAAAATCCGGCGTTTGTTCTTGTAATCCTTGCCAAATTCCACAATGCCGTCAATCTCAGCGATAATCGCATGGTCCTTGGGCCGGCGGGCTTCGAACAGCTCAGCCACCCGGGGCAAACCGCCGGTAATATCGCGGGTTTTGGCGGCTTCGCGAGGAATACGGGCAATCACGTCACCGGCGTGGACTTTTTCGCCGTCCTCAACCGAAAGAATCGCGTCAACCGACAGGTGATACCGGGCCTCGGTGCCATTCGCCAGCTTCACGACCTTTTTCTTGCCATCACGCAGGGTAATGCGCGGCCGCAGTTCGGTGCCCTTCGGCGAAGACCGCCAGTCGATCACCACCATCGAGGTAATGCCGGTGGCTTCATCCATGATTTCCTTGACCGAAACCCCTTCGACCAGATCGACCAGGTGGGCGACGCCGCCCTGTTCGGTGATAATCGGGATGGTGAACGGATCCCATTGGCAAATTTTATCGCCTTTCTTGATTTTTTGTTTGGCCTTAACCAGCAGGGTCGCCCCGTAGGGAATCTTATGCCGGGCACGCTCGCGGCCCTCGGCATCGACGAGGATTACCTCCAGGTTACGGGACATTACGATGATCCGGCCCTTGGAATCCTTGACGACATTGGAATTTTCGATTTTCACGATTGCGTCCTGGGTTGCCTCAATCGACGATTGCTCGTTGACCGTTGCGGTGCCGCCGATGTGGAACGTGCGCATGGTCAGCTGGGTCCCCGGTTCACCAATTGACTGGGCGGCAATGACACCGACCGCTTCACCCAGGTTTACCGGGGTGCCACGGGCCAGGTCGCGTCCGTAACAACTGCCACAGGTTCCGCCCTTGGTTTCGCACGTCAGGACCGAGCGGATCTTGATCTCGGAAACACCGGCGGTCTCGATCTTGTCAACCACGGCTTCTTCAAGCAGGGTACCGGCCTCGGCCAGAACCTCACCGGAAATCGGGTCTTTAATATCTTCAGCCGGGGTGCGGCCAAGAATACGCTCGGGCAATGGCTCGAGAACGGTACCGCCCTCAACCACTTCGCGAACAGTCAGCCCGTTGGTGGTGCCGCAATCCAGCTCAACAATCACGCAATCCTGGGCGACGTCGACTAAACGGCGGGTGAGATACCCCGAGTTCGCGGTCTTCAGCGCGGTATCGGCCAAACCTTTACGGGCGCCATGGGTGGAATTGAAGTATTCCAGCACGCTGAGGCCTTCTTTAAAGTTTGAGATAATCGGATTTTCAATAATCTCACCGGAGGGCTTGGCCATCAGGCCGCGCATCCCAGCCAGCTGTTTCATTTGCGCAGCCGAACCACGGGCCCCGGAATGGGCCATCATGTAAATCGAATTGATTTCCGCCTCACGGCCGGTTTTTTTATCAACCTTCGCGGTGGAAATTATTTTCATCATTTCATCGGCCACTTTATCAGTACACTGGGCCCAGGCATCAACCACCTTGTTGTATTTTTCGCCCTGGGTAATCAGGCCTTCCTGGTATTGATCTTCGTATTCCTTTACCAGCGCGCGGGTTTCATTCACCAGGGTTTCCTTGGCATCCGGAATAATCATGTCGTCCTTGCCGAACGAAATGCCGGCCTTGGCGGCGTGTTTGAAACCAAGCCTCATGATGCCATCGGCAAACAGCACGGTTTCCTTCTGGCCACATTGCCGGTAAACCGTGTGGATCACGTCGGAAACTTCTTTTTTGGTCAGCAGGCGGTTGAAGGCGGAGAACGGAACCTTGCCATTTTTTGGCAATTGATCGGCCAAAAGCATCCGCCCCGGGGTGGTTTCCACCCGCTCGGTGACCGGGTTGCCGTCTTCATCGATGGTCTCGAAACGCGAGGTAATCTTGGAATGAAGCGTGACGAAGCCGTTGTCCAGCGCCATCTGGATTTCATTAAGGTCACCAAAGATCATGCCTTCACCAACCTCGCCCTTGCGTTCCATGGAAAGATAATAGAGGCCGAGAACAATATCCTGGGAGGGGACAATGATCGGCTGGCCGTTTGAAGGGCTAAGAATATTATTGGTCGACATCATCAAAACCCGGGCTTCAAGCTGGGCTTCCACGGAAAGCGGGATGTGAACCGCCATTTGGTCACCGTCAAAGTCGGCGTTAAAAGCGGCGCAGACCAAGGGGTGCAACTGGATTGCCTTACCTTCGATCAGAACCGGTTCAAACGCCTGGATGCCTAACCTGTGCAGCGTTGGCGCGCGGTTCAGCAGCACCGGATGTTCGCGGATTACTTCATCGAGGATATCCCAAACTTCCTTGCGTTCTTTTTCAACAATGCGCTTGGCCTGCTTGATGGTTGGGGCCATGCCCTTTTTATCAAGCCGTGAATAAATGAAAGGTTTGAACAGCTCGAGGGCCATTTTCTTCGGCAGGCCGCATTGATGCAAAAGCAATTCAGGGCCAACCACAATCACCGAGCGGCCGGAATAATCGACGCGCTTGCCGAGCAAGTTTTGGCGGAACCGGCCTTGCTTGCCCTTGAGCATGTCCGAGAGCGATTTCAGCGGCCGTTTGTTGGTGCCGGTGATGGTGCGGCCACGCCGCCCGTTGTCAAACAGCGCATCAACCGCTTCCTGCAGCATGCGTTTTTCATTCCGGACAATAATGTCTGGGGCGCGCAGCTCTATCAGGCGTTTCAGGCGGTTGTTACGGTTGATCACCCGGCGATACAGGTCGTTCAGGTCCGAGGTGGCAAAGCGACCGCCATCGAGGGGCACCAGGGGACGCAATTCGGGCGGAATCACCGGGACCACCTTCATGATCATCCATTCCGGACGGTTGCCGGAATTCAGAAACGCTTCAATGACCTTCAGGCGTTTCACGATTTTAATTGGTTTTAAGGCCGATTTGGTTTCAGCCAGATCAATCAGCAATTGCGCGCGAATTTCTTCCAGTTCCAGCTGGGTTAGCAATTTGTAAATCGCTTCGGCGCCGATTTCGGCTTCGAAGGCGTCTTCACCGTACTGGTCTTGGGCACGGTAATAATCCTCTTCCGAGAGCAATTGCATCGGCTTCAACGGGGACATGCCCGGCTCGGTAACAATAAAGCTTTCAAAATAAAGAACCCGCTCGAGATCCTTCAGGGTCATGTCCAGCAAAAGACCAATGCGGCTGGGCAATGATTTTAAAAACCAGATGTGGGCAACCGGAGCGGCAAGTTCGATATGGCCCATGCGCTCACGGCGGACGTTGGACCGGGTCACTTCTACGCCACATTTCTCGCAGGTAATGCCTTTATATTTCATGCGTTTGTATTTACCGCACAGGCATTCATAATCCTTGGTCGGGCCAAAGATACGGGCACAAAAAAGGCCGTCACGTTCCGGTTTGAAGGTCCGGTAGTTGATGGTTTCCGGCTTTTTAATTTCACCAAACGACCACGAGCGGATGCGCTCAGGCGAGGCAATCATAATTTTAATCTGGTCAAAAGTTTCAGGCTTTTGGCCGGGTTGGTAGAATTTAATCAGTTCCTGGTTCATGAGCGGCAACTCTTTCCTTTAAATTCCAAACCTATTGCTCGGTCGACTTGAGTTCGACATTCAAACCCAACGAGCGCATTTCCTTAACCAACACGTTGAAGCTTTCCGGGACCCCGGCTTCAAAAGTGTCGTCGCCTTTAACGATGGCTTCGTAAATCTTGGTACGGCCGGCGACGTCATCTGATTTGACCGTCAGCATTTCCTGCAAGGTAAAGGCGGCGCCGTAGGCCTGCAGGGCCCATACTTCCATTTCACCAAAACGCTGGCCACCGAACTGGGCTTTACCGCCCAGCGGCTGTTGGGTGACGAGGCTGTAAGGTCCGATTGAACGGGCGTGGATCTTGTCATCAACCAAATGATGAAGTTTCAGCATGTAAATGTACCCGACCGTTACCTTACGGTCGAACATCTCACCGGTGCGACCGTCAGAGAGCTCGACCTGGCCCGACTTATCAAGTCCGGCCTGCTCGAGCATGTTGGTGACATCTTCTTCCTTGGCGCCATCAAAAACCGGGGTTGCCATCGGGATGCCACCCTTGATGTTTTCGGCCATTTCAAGCAATTCAGCGTCGTTCAGGTCTTCAATTTTGGCTTTGTATTCATCGGCACCGTAGATTTCCTTCAGCTTTTTCCTGAGGTCTTCGATTGTGGCGCCATTGGACTGGTAAGCATCAATCAGCTTTCCAACCTGCTTGCCAAGGCCGCGCGCGGCCCAACCCAGATGGGTTTCAAAAATTTGACCAACATTCATTCGGCTGGGAACCCCAAGCGGGTTTAAAACGATATCAATCGGGGTGCCATCGTCCAGATACGGCATGTCTTCAACCGGAACAATGCGAGAGATCACACCCTTGTTGCCGTGGCGGCCAGCCATTTTATCACCGGGCTGCAGCTTCCGTTTAACGGCCACGAACACCTTGACCATTTTCAAGACACCGGGCAGCAATTCATCACCGCGCTGGAGTTTTTCAACCTTGTTCTCGAAACGCTTTTGCAGCGCCTGTTTGGAAATCTCAAACTGCTCCTTCAAGGCTTCAATGTTCTTCATGATTTTGCCATCGCCGATTGCCAGGTGCCACCATTCGGCATGCTTCAGGTTTTCCAAAGCTTCATCGGTTATCAAAGTTCCTTTTTTCATGGCACGAATGCCAGCGGTAACTTTTTTACTCACCAGAAGAGGTTTCAGACGGCCATAGACGTTGCGCTCAAGAATCATGCGCTCATCGTCCCTGTCCTTGGCAAGATGCTCAATTTCGTCACGCTCAATGGTTAATGCGCGTTCGTCCTTGTCAACGCCGTGGCGGTTGAACACCCGGACTTCAACAACGGTACCGGCAACCCCCGGCGGCAAGCGCATCGAGGTGTCACGCACATCAGAGGCCTTTTCACCAAAGATCGCGCGCAGTAGTTTTTCTTCCGGGGTAATCGGGCTTTCGCCTTTGGGGGTGATTTTGCCGACCAGAATATCGCTCGGGTCAACCTCGGCCCCAATGTAAACGATTCCAGCCTCATCCAGATTCCTGAGGCCCTCTTCGCCAACGTTGGGAATATCGCGGGTGATTTCTTCAGGGCCAAGCTTGGTATCACGCGCCATGACTTCAAATTCCTCAATATGAATCGAGGTGAAGACGTCATCCTTCACGATACGTTCGGAAATCAGGATTGAATCCTCAAAGTTATAGCCATTCCAGGGCATGAACGCGACCAGCATATTGCGGCCCAACGCCAACTCGCCAAGGTCGGTTGACGGACCATCGCAGATGATGTCGCCCTTCTCGATTTTATCACCAACCTTCACCAGCGGCCGCTGGTTAATGCACGTCGACTGGTTTGAGCGCTGGAATTTCAGCAAATTGTAAATATCAACCCCGGGCTCACCCGCCTTCACCTCTTTGGTGGCGCGAATAACGATACGGGTTGCATCCACCTGATCGACAACACCGGACCTTTTGGCGACGATCGCAGCATGGGAATCACGGGCGACAATTTCTTCCATACCGGTGCCGACAAAAGGTGCTTCCGAGCGCAACAGAGGCACCGCCTGGCGTTGCATGTTCGATCCCATCAAGGCACGGTTGGCGTCATCGTTTTCCAGGAAAGGAATCAGCGAAGCGGCAACAGAGACCAACTGTCTCGGGGAAACGTCCATCATGTCGACTTTTTCGGGGCTGCTCATGATAAACTCACCGCCGAGGCGGCAGCTGATCAGGTCAGCGACAAATTTATTCTTGGAATCAAGTTCGGCGTTGGCCTGGGCAATCACGTATTTGGCTTCTTCCATCGCGGAAAAATAAACCACGTCATTGGTAGCCTTGCTCTTGACCACTTTTCGGTAAGGGGTTTCGATAAAGCCGTACTTGTTGACCCGGGCGAAAGAGGCCAGCGAGTTAATCAGGCCGATATTCGGCCCTTCAGGGGTTTCAATCGGGCAAATCCGGCCATAATGGGTTGGGTGGACGTCGCGCACCTCAAAACCGGCGCGTTCCCGGGTCAACCCGCCCGGCCCAAGCGCACTAAGGCGGCGCTTGTGGGTAATTTCCGACAACGGGTTGGTCTGATCCATAAACTGCGAAAGCTGGGACGAGCCAAAGAATTCCTTGACCGCAGCCACGACTGGTTTGGCGTTTATCAGGTCGTGGGGCATCACGGTATCGATATCGACCGACGACATGCGCTCGCGAATAGCGCGTTCCATGCGCAGCAGGCCAATCCGGTACTGGTTTTCCATCAGCTCACCGACCGAACGCACCCGGCGGTTGCCAAGATGGTCGATATCATCGACCTCGCCGCGGCCATCCTTGATATTCATCAGCGTTTTCAAGCACGCCAGGATGTCTTCTTTCCTTAAGATGCCAACTTTATCGTCGCAATCCAGCCCCAGGCGCATGTTCATTTTTACCCGGCCAACGGCTGCCAGATC
>Ga0209987_10001140_pt1 | contig 14350 bp, 10 predicted proteins | sample N074metaG_FD_182134 | JGI IMG/M metagenome (GOLD analysis project Ga0209987, IMG submission 182134) | Deep subsurface microbial communities from Kermadec Trench to uncover new lineages of life (NeLLi) - N074 metaG (SPAdes) (version 2) | ecosystem: Environmental > Aquatic > Marine > Ocean trench... | reverse complement strand
CTGGCCGGGATTTGCCCACGACGCTCGAATTCGCTCGGCTGATGCATTGAAGACGGTATTACAAGCTACCAAAAGTACACGGTCGCCGCCACCACCGTGCCGAACGGGAGTATCGCGGCCCTAGCGGCCGGGCGTGCGGCCTGAGTGTCAGTTGACGGGCGGGTGATCGCTCCAGTCCACTCGCCAGGCCGGTTCGCCGGTCTCAATCTGTCGAACCTGATCGCTCAACCACAGATCGCCGACGGCGACCAAGGTCGACTCACGGTAGAGCAACGGAATGCGACCGCGCATCCAGGGCACGACACCCGCCAGCTGCAGCCATTTTTTCAGCTTGCGAGTATGGCCTTGCTGGATCGGTTTGAAACGCTCGCCGCCGACACGGAAACGAACCGTCAAGCCGTGCTGAGCCCAGCTATCCGGAAGGCCCGGGCCATCGGTACGGCGAAGCTCGAGTCGGCCTTCGGGGCCTTGCCAGGAGTTGCTGCGATTCAGCGAGCCCCGATATTCCGGTCCGGAGCATGGTGCCATCGGCTTAAACAGATAAAGCTGGCCGCGAAAAATCCGCCCCTCGCCGCCCGGCCACTGGACCTGCGTCTGCGCATCCGGCCGCGTTACGTCCGTGGCCGCGAGCAGCGCTTTGAGTTGCTTGGCGTTAGGTACCGGCAGCCCGACTTTGAAGATCAGATAGCGAAGCAAATTGGCCCGCCTTGTGGCACTCAACGCTCGCAGATAGGGCTGAGAAATCCGGTCCGCACTCTCGATACAAGCCGAATCCTCCAGCGCAACTGAGTCGAGAATATCTTGAGCATCGGTCATCTGCCGCGCGGCACGGCCGACGGTCACTGCCGCGCTTGGCCAGCGCAGTTGCAGACGCGGGACGACTTCCCGTCGCAGGTAGTTGCGATCGAAACGTAGGTCGAGATTCGTCGGATCCTCTACCCAGCTCAGATTCCAATCTTTACCGATGCCCCGAATCTCTTCCTTGGACATCGTCAGCATGGGCCGCCCGATGTGCCCGGGGCCCAGACGGGCGAACGGCGCGATGCCGCGCAGACCTTTGACTCCGCTGCCTCGCAGTAGCCGGTACAGGACCGTTTCCAGTTGATCATCGCTATGATGCGCCGTGAGCAGTAACTCAGCCGGCTCCATCATCTCGCCGAGCGTCGCGTAACGAATCTCACGCGCGGACGCTTCCAGGCTCCGGCCACGGACGTCGGGAATTTCTACCCGCCGGCTATCGAAGGCAACGTCCAACTCTGCCGCGATCTGCCGGCAGTGCTGAGTCCAGTTTCCGGAGTCCGGATGCAGTCCATGATCGATATGCAGAGCGCGGATAGGCATCTCGAGCTCCAATCGCGTCAGTGCCGTCAACAGTACGGTCGAATCCAATCCGCCGCTGTACGCAACGTCGACACGGGGCGTATCCGGCATCACGGGAAACTGCCCAAGTGCTAGCGTTAGTTTCTGCAGGAACGGTTCCATCACGCGAACGCCGTTGGCGGATTAGACACGCTTACACTCCCGATATCCTGAGACTGTCCGGCGTATCACTCAGCCCTCTTTGTAGACTCCATAAGCACTGAAGCGGCTACGGCGATGTTCGACCAGTTGCTCCGCCGACAAGGACTGGACCTCCGACAAGGCGCTCAGCAGAGCGTTCTTGACCGTCTCCGCCATCGCCTGGGGATCCCGGTGCGCGCCGCCCAGGGGTTCAGGAATCACGCTGTCCACCAGGCCCAGCTTGAGCAAGCGCTCCGCAGTAATACCCAATGCCTCAGCCGCAGCTTCCGCTTTCTCTGCGCTCTTCCACAGGATCGAGGCGCAGCCCTCGGGCGAGATGACCGAGTAGATGCCGTATTGAAGCATCAGCAGTCGGTCCGCGACACCGATAGCCAGCGCGCCACCCGAACCGCCTTCGCCGATAACCACGGCGATGATTGGCGTCTTCAGGCCGGCCATTACGAACAAATTACGTGCGATCGCCTCACTCTGTCCCCGTTCCTCCGCCCCCATTCCAGGATAAGCACCGGGCGTATCGATGAGACTGATCACGGGTACGTGAAATTTTTCGGCCATTCTCATCAAGCGCAAGGCTTTACGATAACCTTCCGGCCTAGCCATGCCGTAGTTTCGCTTGACGCGTTCTTTGGTATCGCGGCCTTTCTGATGACCGATAATCATCACGGGTTGTCCTTCCAGACGACCGATCCCGCCGATTAATGAATGGTCGTCCGCGTACATGCGATCGCCATGCAACTGTTGAAAATCGCTAAAGCACAGACGAATATAGTCCAAGGCATATGGCCGATGAGGATGACGCGCGAGCTGCGCAATCTGCCACGCGGAAAGTTTGGAGAAGATGCTTTGTGTCAAAGCATCACTCTTACCCCGCAGCCGCGCGATCTCCTCACTAATATTCAGCTCGGAGTCATCGCCAACAAACTTGAGCTCGTCGATCTTCGCCTCAAGCTCGGCAATGGGTTGTTCGAAATCGAGAAACTTCTGATCCATCCGCTGACCTTACCCTTAAGACCCGAAAGCTGACAAGTTCGCAGATGATATCGTGACGAGTCCGTCGAAGTGGTCCAACAAGGTCACGTTCTCGCCGAACTTGTCAAACTAGCCTTGTTGGACCACTAGACAGATGCCTAGGATATTGAATTGAATATCGCTCCTCACCCACTAATCGCGTCAGCTGTTCGCGTAGTTCCCGTGTCGGCCGTACAGTCCATCCCTGCCCCAGCGTAAGGGAAGCTTGAGCCGCAGGACCTGCGTACTCGACACAAACCTCGCACTTTCCCTGGGTGAATGGCTGGAGCATCTCGCGAAGGCGATGTACGAACTCCTGACCTTCTTCCTCGGAGGTCCAGCGAATTGTCAGCCTTCGAGCAGTTTCCTCGATCGCCTCATCGACCGAGCGGATGCTCCTCGCTGTTACTCGCCACACTTTTAAGAAATCGTCAAATCGCAGCTGGCCGTCCACCACCAGAACCGCGTCCTTGGTAATCAAATGTCTGTAGTGCGCGTAGGTTTCGTTGAACAGGGTCACTTCGACGCGATCCGTATTATCGTCCAGACGCATCGATACCCTGTTCCCCCGACGAAATATCTCCATCACGAGCCCTGCGATGGTGGCATCTTTGCGCGAACCATACTGCGCACCTTCGCTGGGTAATGCGCCGATGACTTTCGAAATCGAGCCATCAGTAAAGTGTCGGCAGTGCTCAGCATACTGATCGAACGGGTGACCTGACAGAAAAAGACCGAGACTCTCTCGCTCCGCCGCAAGCCGTTCACGCTCGTTCCATTCCCGCACCGGAGTGAACAGTCGCTCAAGGCCACCGTCATTGTCCTGCTCGGAAAATAACGCGGCCTGCCCCGCAGCTGTCGCGTGCGCGGACCGCTCCGCTAACTTCAGAGCATTGGGAACAGAATTCAACAGCGTCGCCCGATTCGCGCCCAGATCATCCAACGCACCCGAACGCGCTAGTGCTTCGAGCACCCGTCGATTCAGTCGATGCTGACCGACGCGAGAACAAAGATCCAGCAGATTGCGGAACGGGCCATGTGCCTGACGTTCCAGTTCAATACTCTCGATGACACCGCGACCGACGCCCTTGATCGCGCCAAGACCATAGGTGATAGAACTTCCGTCGCCCACGGTAAATTCGTAAGCGGAGATATTCACGTCGGGCCGTTGGAGCACTATTCCCATTTGCGCGCACTCGTCTTTGAGCAGCACGAGCCTGTCCGTATTGTCCAAATCTGCGGTCAACACCGCTGACATTAAGGCTTCGGGGTGATGGGCTTTCAGCCAGGCGGTCTGGTACGCGACCAGCGCGTAAGCGGCGGAGTGCGACTTGTTGAAGCCGTAACCCGCAAATTTTTCCATTAGATCAAAGACATAACTCGCTTTTTTCTCATCGATATGCATCCGGGACGCGCCGTCCAGGAAGATAGAACGCTGCTGGGCCATCTCTTCGGGTTTCTTCTTTCCCATCGCTCGTCGCAGCAGGTCTGCGCCACCGAGCGAATAACCGGCCATGACCTGCGCGATCTGCATAACTTGTTCCTGATAGAGAATGACTCCATAGGTAGATTTCAAGATCGGCTCAAGCGTGGGGTGGAAATAGTCGATGGGCTCGCTGTTGCGACCGTGCTTGCGGTCGATAAAGTCCTCAACCATTCCCGATTGCAACGGTCCAGGACGAAAAAGCGCGAGGATGGCTACCAGATCGTCAAAGCGATCGGGTTGCAGGCGCTTAATCAGATCGCGCATCCCGCGAGACTCCAGCTGGAACACCGCCGTCGTCTGACAACTCCTCAGTAGCTCGTAAGTTGCGGGATCGTCCAACGGAAGTTCAGCTATGCGGATGGGCTCAAGGTTCTCCGCATGACGCCGGCGGTTGATGGCGCTGACAGCTCGATCAATGATGGTCAGCGTCTTCAATCCCAGGAAATCGAATTTCACGAGCCCGATTGATTCCACGTCATCCTTATCAAACTGAGTCAGTGAGTTGCCACCCGGCTCACAGTAGAGCGGCATGAATTCCATCAGTGGCGCCGGTGCGATCACAACGCCACCCGCATGAGTTCCGGCGTTGCGAACCAAGCCCTCAAGGGGGCGCGCAAGATCTATCAGCGTGCGAACTTCGTCCTCACTGTCGTACGCCTTTTTGAGCTCGTCGCTGTCGGCTAGAGCTTTCTCTAGAGTGATTCCGATCTCGAACGGAATCAGCTTGGCGATGCGGTCAACGTAACCGTACGGCATACCCAGTACCCGGCCGACGTCCCTGACGACGGCTTTGGCGGCCATGGTGCCAAACGTAATGATCTGCGATACCCGGTCCGTGCCGTACCGTTGCGTGACGTACTCGATGACCCGGTCCCGACCTTCGATACAAAAATCGATATCGAAGTCCGGCATGGACACTCGCTCGGGATTGAGAAAGCGTTCAAACAACAACTCGTGCGCGATCGGATCAAGATCCGTAATGCCTAGAACATAGGCCACCAGAGACCCGGCACCGGACCCGCGCCCCGGACCGACGGGGATCGCGTTCGTCCTGGCCCAGCTGATGAAGTCCGCAACAATCAGAAAATAACCCTCGAAACCCATCTCGCAGATCACCGCAAGCTCATGCTCCAGCCGCTCCGTGTAACGAACTGCCTCGGTTTGAGTTCGTTCAAGACCTGGTAAGCGAGTTCGCAGCCCTTCGTGGACCTGCGTTCTGAGATACGCGTCTGCGGCCGTCCCGTGCGGTAGCTGGAATTTCGGCAGAAAGACTTTCTCCTGCTCCATCCGCAAATTGCAGCGCTTCGCAATCTCCACGCTATTCGCCAACGCCTCCGGGAGATCCCGGAAGAGATCCGCCATTTCCTCAGGTGACTTCAGATATTGGTGCTCGGTGTACTCTTTGGGTCTACCCGACTCATCCAGGATGCGGCTTTGTTGAATGCAGATCCGAATCTCGTGCGACTCGAAGTCCGGCCGAGTTAGAAAACGCACATCATTGGTGGCGACGATGGGTACACGTTCAAGGCCGGCCAGATCTACGGCTTTCGAAAGATAAACATTCTCCTGAGGCCGTCCGATGCGCTGCAGCTCGATATAGAATCGGTCAGGAAACAACGTGCGCCAGTAGCGCAGAGCGTTTGTCGCCTTTTCCGATCGCGAGCCCAGCAGTATTCGACCCAGCTCTCCGGACTGGCCTCCCGAGAGCGCCAACAGTCCCGCCAACTTATCCTGCTCTAGCCACTCTTTAAGTACCAGCGCACGGCCAAGATATTGGCCGTGAGAATAGCTCAATGTCACTAAGCGGCTGAGGTTGCGAAACCCATCCTCATCCATACAAAACAACGTCAGCCGACTGGGGTCTCGGTCCTGTGCTGCGGCCGCTATCCATAGATCCACGCCGACTATGGGTTTGATACCGCGTTTTAGCGCCTCTCGGTAGAACTTGATCGCGGCAAAGAGGTTGCTCTGATCCGCGAGGCCGACAGCCGGCATGTTCAACTGCAGCGCTTGCTGCAGCAATCTCGGCACTGACAGTACGCTATCTACCAGCGAGTACTCACTGTGAACTCGAAGGTGAACGAAGCGGGTCTTTGGACTCGTCATGCTCGGCGCTTCTGTCGCGCACGGTAGACAGGCGCGTAACTGTGCCGGTGAATAGGCGATGGGCCGAATTGCTGCAATGCGCTCAAATGCCCCGGCGTCGGATAGCCTTTGTTCTGGTCGAAACCGTAGAGTGGGTAAACACGATGCCAGCGTCGCATCAGCCGATCTCGGCAAACTTTTGCCAGGATCGATGCCGCACTGATCGCCGCGACAGATTGGTCGCCTCTCACGACAGGCTCGATTTCGAACTTGTGCGCGTAGCCTCGAAAGGCAGGAATCTGATTACCATCTACCCGAACGTGATCGGGTGTGATCCGTAGACGCAACACTGCGCGCTCCATCGCCAATAGTGATGCTTGCAGAATATTGATCTCATCGATCTCTTCCGGTCCGGCGAACGCCAAGGCGAAAGCACGAGAACGCTGGCGTATGGCGCGTGCGAGTCGCACCCGCTGCTGTGCTGTGAGGCACTTGGAATCTTTCAGACCAGCCACTGGATTCGCTGCGTCGAGAATGACTGCGGCGGCCACCACGGGCCCGGCCAACGGCCCACGCCCAGCTTCGTCTACACCAGCCACGCAGGCGCGACTACCGAGAAATACGACACGCTGCTGATCGGTCATGGGCTAGTGTTTGTCTGCCTCTCACTCAACAAGTCGAGCACCGCCCTAGCCGCGCCGTCGCTGGCGTTGCGCCGCAGTTGCTGATGGATAGCCGTAAAAGCGTCACGCCAGTTTTCATGCTCCCCTTGAGGGTTCAGGTATCGCTCGAGCGCCGGTCCCAGTTCGGTCGGGCAAACCTGTCTCTGCAGATACTCCGGAACCAGCTCCCTGCCCGCCAGGAGATTCGGCAAAGAAAAGTATTCAAGCTTGTTCAACCCTAAGACTCTGAGCAACCGATGGGTCAATCGGGAGATAATATACGCTACGACCATCGGGCGCTTCAGCAGCGCCGCCTCCAGACTTGCCGTACCCGAGGCCGTCAGCACAACGTCGGCGGCAGCGATGACTTCCCTAGCGCGGCCAACAACAAGACGCGGCGGCGGGTCCAGTTCGACACCATGCGTCGCCTGCAGATACCGATCGCGAATCGCATCGTTTACGAGTGCAACGACGACCTGCAACCCTGGATGTCTTTGCTGCAGCCACTTCCCGGTTTCGAGAAACGGCCGAGCCAGCCGCGACACCTCGGTAGAACGACTCCCTGGCAGCACTGCCAGAATCGCCGTGGCAGCCGGCAGCCCCAAACTCTGCCGCGCATCGCCCGCATCAACCTCAACCGGCACCTCGTCGGCGAGTGGATGGCCGACGAAAACGGAATTCACATCATGCGTTCGATAAAACTCCACCTCGAAAGGCAGTACACAAAGGACCAGATCGGTCGCGTCGCGAATACCTGCAACTCGGGACTGTCGCCAGGCCCACACCTGTGGACTGACATACTGCACTGTGGGAACGCCGGATTTCTTCAGGGCCGCCTCCACGGGCAGATTGAAGTCCGGCGAGTCGATGCCAATGAAGACATCTGGCCGTGCAGCTTGCAATCGTTTAATAAACTGCCGCCGTAACTTCAGCAACCGCGGTAGATGCCGGAGAATCTCGGCAAGACCCATGACCGATAACTCCTCGGTCCGATACCAGGGCTCACAGCCTGCGGAGATCATTCCCGGGCCGGCGATGCCGAAAAATTTCGCCTGCGGCGAGAGCTTTCGAAGCGCCTCGATCAGACCTGCACCAAGCGTATCCCCAGACGCCTCGCCAGCCGCTATAGCTACCCGGAGCGGACCGGCACTTCGTGTATCGTTAGCAGTTGTCACCGAAGTTCGTTCCCAAGCCTCCTAGCAGGGTGTTGAAAAACACTCGGGCGAGTGCGAGACAAGGCCAAGAAGCAGCAAAAAAACGCAGTGGTCACGCCAGTACACGAGCATTTTGAGCCGATTCTTAACGCAGTATTGTGCCGTTTGAGTGTCTTCAAAGCCTGCTAGCGGACGAGCCCCCGGGAACTGCCATTGAGCGACGCCAGAAACAACGTTAACTCCTCCTGCGTCTCAGCGCGCTCAGCCAACGCTTGCTTCGCATCCTCCAGCTTTAGCCCGCGCCGATACAGCACCCGGTAGGCTTCACGAATATTGCGAATTTGCTCGGCCGAAAAGCCACGGCGTTTGAGTCCTTCGGCATTGACGCCCCGCGGCACCGCAGGTCTCCCGGAGACCACCACGTAGGCGGGGATGTCTCTGGTGATATACGTAAACATGCTGGTCAATGCATGTGGGCCAATATGGCAGAACTGATGCGAAGTCGTAAACCCACCCAATATCGCCCAGTCGCCTACTCTCACATGTCCCGCAATCGAGGCATTATTGGCGAAGATCGTGTTGTCTCCTACCACGCAGTCATGCGCGATATGGGCATAAGCCATAATCCAGTTGTCGTTGCCGATGCTCGTGTCGCCGCGATCTTGCGACGTTCCACGGTTGATGGTGCAGCATTCTCGGATGGTGTTCCGATCACCGATGGTCAGCGTCGTCGACTCACCGGCGTACTTCTTATCCTGCGGATCATCACCGATCGATGCAAATTGGAAGATGTGATTGTCTGCGCCGATTACCGTGGGCCCCTTGACGACGACATGCGCTTCGATGCGAGTTCCCGCGCCGATCTCGACATCGGCGCTGATAATCGCGTAAGGGCCTATTGTTACCTCCCCGTGGACCCGCGCGTCGGGCGAGACAACTGCTCGCTCATGAATCACAGATCCATACCGCGTGCCTGGAGAATTTCCGCGGCTACGACGAGATCACCGTTAATCTCGGCCTTCGTCTTGAACCGCCACAAGTTACGTCGGCTGGCAACAAGGTCGACCGTCAGCAGAATTCGATCGCCCGGTCGCGCCGGGCGCTTAAACCGCGCCTTCTCAATGCCGACCAGGTAGAGAATAAAATTTCTCTCCTCAGGCGCAATACTCTCCCAGATCAGCACGCCGCCCGCCTGGGCTATGGCCTCGATGATGAGAACGCCCGGCATGATGGGGTGCCCGGGGAAATGCCCGAGAAATTGAGGTTCGCTCACGGCGACGTTCTTCACCGCGACGATAGATTTCCCCGGCTCGCAGCTGAGTATCCCGTCGATCATCAGAAAAGGGTAGCGATGGGGTAATCGCTCCATAATGTCTTCCACGGATAGACAGTACGTATCAGTCATCAGGCTTCCTTTCCATCGCTTCCAGTAAGGCCGCCATACGCCGCTCAAGCGTAATCTGGCGTTGTGCAAATTTATCAAGGTTGCGGAATCGAGCTGCGTTTCGGCGCCAACGCGAAGCTTCATCCGCCGGTAGACCACCGGAGTATGTTCCGGGCGTCGTTATCGATCGGGTGACCATACTACGAACCGTCACCATCACGTCGCTGCACACGCTCAGATGACCGACTATGACCGCCGCACCAGCGATTACGCAACGTTCGCCGATCGTCGTACTGCCTGCGACACCAGAGAAAGCCGCCATCGCCGTGTGGGCGCCAATACGGACGTTGTGAGCGATCTGAACCAGATTATCGAGGATGACGCCATCCTCGATGATGGTGTCTTCGATAGTCCCTCGGTCGATGGTGGTATTGGCACCGATATCCACGTCGTTACCGATGATCACCGTTCCCAACTGCGGGATCTTCAGCCAGGAGTCGTTATCGTGAGCAAATCCGAATCCATCGCTGCCGACAACGACGCCTGGATGCAGCAGACAGCGCTCGCCGATCTCGACTCGATCCATCACGGTGACACGCGCGAGCATCTTCGTGTCCGCCCCGATGCGGGCTGCGGCGCCGACTACGCAGCCCGGGCCGACGACAACCGACTCGCCGAGTTCGGACGCCGGCCCGATCACCGCTTGTGCACAAACCTGCGCCGATTCCGGCACCGAAGCGTCAGCTGCGACGATTGCCGACGGATGGATGCCCGGCTCCGGTGCAACCGGCGGGTGCAGGAAACGAGCGATGCGGGCGTAGGTCGCGTAGGGGTTCGCCGCAACTAGCGCGACGACCGGGCAATCAGCCGCGTATCTCTCCTCTAGCACAACCGCTGCCGCATTGGTGCCGGCTAACTGGCCGCGATAGAGCGGGTTGGCAAGAAATGTGATGGCGTTAGTGCTTGCGCCGGACAGCGTTCCCACCGTCGTCACGACCGGATCGGCATCCCCGCGCAACTCGCAGTTGAAACGATCCGCAATCTCAGCCAGATTCGCGGGCATGCTTTTGAACTTGGAGACGTGTTAAGTCGTTACGGCAAACGAGACAGATCGCCTCACAAGCCGTCATTATCACGGACGTAGGAATCTTCCAAGGCCTGGAGGACATCGTCGGTAATATCGATCGTGCTACTGAAATACAGCGCGTCGGCGACGACGAGATCGTAATTCTCTGATCTAGCAAAGTTTTGAACCTCTTGGAGCAAGGAGCGTTGTAGTTTACTGAGCTCCTCGTTCTGCCGAAGGTTCGCGTCTTCATTAAGGTCACTTTGTTCCCGAGCGAAATCCCGTTGCTTTTCTCTGATCTCCCGCTCCAGACTCAGGCGCTCTTCGGCACCCATGACGGCCCCATCCCGTTCATAGGTATCCGACTTTTCTTGCAGCGACCTCTGTATCGCAACAAGCTCGCGCTGCCGCGGCGCAAACTCTTCCTGAAGCGCCTGCATGGCGGCTCGAAACTGCGGAGCCTGCTCGAGCAGCCTGTTGACGTTGACTACGCCAACCCTGAGCGTCTCGGTCTGAGCGCCCACACTAGCCGCAGCCACCAACGCGCCAATTAAGACTCCGACCCGAGCTGTGGCCAGTACGGTATGGTGCATTCTCATCGTTATGTAATTCCTCAGCCTCCCCTAAAACGCCTGGCCGATTGTAAACTGAAATTCTTCTGTTTCATCCTCGAAGAATCGGTCTGTCGTCTCGCTGGCATTCAGCGGAAAAGAATAACTAAAGCGCAGTAAGCCTAGCGGAGCAAGCCATTCTACCGCAACACCGACAGATTGCTTCAGATTACCGGATCTGTACTCATACTCGGTGGTCTCCGCACCAAGCCGATCGAAGAAGGTGACCCCGCCTGTCGAGAAGACGTTACCGATGTCATAGAACATCGAGACGCGGGTGGACGCAGCTAACTTCTCAGGGATCGGGACAATCAGTTCAAACTGCGTAGCGATCTTCAAGTTCCCGCCGTAGGGGTTGTTGAAAGTATCTTTAGGCCCTAGGCGACTTTCTTTGAAGCCGCGTACGCTGCCGGGACCGCCGGCGAAGAAATTACGGTATGGCGGCAGAGCCGTCGTCTCCCCATACGCATCACCGAACGCTAGCTCCGAGTTGACTCTAAAGATCCATCGCCCCCATAGAGGAATATACTTGGCGAAATCCACGGCGACCACATAGTACTCCACCTCGCTTCCCGGGATGGCCGCCGTGAGATTAATACCTAATCGGGTCCCTCGGGTGGGGAACAGAAATCGATTGCGCGACTCGTAACTCCAGCCGGTGTTGAACTCAAGACTCTTCACCGAAGTACCAAAAAAACCGTCACCAGGGACGTCGAGCGGTTCGCCGTTACTGGTGACCCATTCGCGCGCCTGCCTAGAACTGAACTGGCTTGTGATCAGTTCTGCCTGCTGAATAGCGAAGCCGAACCGCAGGCGTTGATAATCGGTGATCGGATAAGACCAGTCAGCGCCCAGCGTAAAAGTCTCTGTCGAGAAGGCTGAGCTGGCGGACGTGAACTGTTCGATGTCCCGAAACGACAGAGTCAGCGTTCGCGAGAGCCCGTCAATGGTTCGGTACGGCTCCGTATAATTGAACGTCGTGACTGTCGCGAACTCGCCGCCGCTGATGTTCGCGCTTATTCTGTCGCCTGTTCCCATGAAATTCGAATGCACAAAATTTGCATTCAGCTGTGCGCCCCAGGTTTCGGAGTAACCGATACCGCCACCGAACGTCCCGGGCAAGCCTTCTTCGATCTCAAAGTCGATATCGACCAGATCCGGACTTCCAAGAACAGGGGTCGTCTCATACTCGACCGACTGTACATAAGGCAGTCGCCGAAGAAGTTCCTGAGATCGATTCACTAGCGAATTGGAGAGATAGGATCCTTCAAGCTGCCGCATCTCACGACGAAATACTTCGTCGTTGACGGTATCCGAGCCGTTAAAGTTGATTCTGCGCACATAGACCCGGTTCTGCGGCTCGATGAAGAACGTCACGGACGCCTCTTTGGTGTCACGATCCAGCTCCGGAACAGCCTGGACCTGTGCGAACGCGTAGCCATCCTGACCAAGACGCGCGCGCATGAATTCCTCGCTAAGCGTTAGCACGCCCTGCGAGTAGATCTGCCCTGGGCCTGTATATATCAGCGCCCGGAGGTCCTCCTCCGGAACCACCATCTGACCGGCGAGCTTGACGTCAGAGATGGTGTACCGGTCCCCCTCGGTAATATTGACGGTGATAAAGATATCCCGCTTGTCCGGGGAAATCGCAACCTGCACGCTGTCCCAACGGAAATCGGCGAAGCCGCGGTCCATATAAAAGGAGCGGAGAGTTTCCAGGTCCCCTTCCAACGCCTGCTTCGAATAGCGGTCGTCATTCCTCATAAACGACAACAAATTTCCCGTTTGGAGCTCGAACGAATCTAGAATCTCCTCGTCATCGAAACTGGTATTGCCGACGATATTGACCTGTCGAATCTTCGCGCGCTCGCCTTCGATGATTTCGATCGAAACCCGGACGCGGTTATCGGGCAGCACCTCGATCGGTGTCTCGATCGATACGCCGTACTTACCCTGGCTGTAATACTGTTCCGTAAGCGCCTGCTTGACCTCCTCGAGCACCGATCGATCGAAGACCTTGCCCTGAGAGAGACCAACATCGCGTAAGGAAGCCTCCAGCTGCTCTGTCTCGATATCCTTATTGCCGGAGATTGTGAAGTCTTCGATCGACGGCCGCTCAAGTACGGCAATGAGCAACACGTCGCCATCGCGCCTAAACTCGACATCCCTGAAAAAGCCGGTCGAATAAATGGCGCGGATCGCTTCCTGAACCCGCTGATCGGTCAGCGTGTCGCCGATATTGATGGGCAGATAGTTATAGATCGTTCCCTCTGAAATTCGCTGGGCGCCTTCAACGCGGAAATTGCGCACGATCCACGGCTCGAAGGCCTGCACCGTGCCGGCACCAAGGACGCACGTCAGGAACAACCAGAGCCGCAAACGTTGACTAGCCAAAATCTCCACCCAATTCAGCCGAATATCCGTGAGAGGTCATTATAAAACGCAACGCTCATCAGCACGACCAGCAGCAAGATTCCGAACTGCTGGCCGATGATCATGGCGCGCTCGGACAGCGGTGAACCCTTCACCGCCTCGACGAGCTGATAGACGATCTGGCCACCGTCCAGTAACGGCACCGGCAGCAGATTCAAGATTCCCAGGCTGATGCTCACGATGCTCAGAAAACTCAAAAACGGACCAAAGCCTGCCCGCGCACTATCACCCGCGTAGGCCGCAATATTGATCGGACCGCTGATATTGCGTACCGATACATCGCCGATCAACATTCGTCCGAGCATTCGCACCGTCAGGGCGCTCATCTCCCAGGTCTTTGCCAGCCCCTTGGGCAACGCTTCCAAAACACCATAGCGCTCGGTGGTCAACGCGTTCGCACTGATCGCTTGCAAGACATCAACATTCTCGGCGGCCCCGATCAGCCCGCGACGTTCACCCTGACTGAAATCCTCGCCGATCTCGATCGCGAGCGTCAGTTCTTCGCCCGCTCGCTCCACGCGTATGTTCACGGTCTCGCCAGGACGTGCGGCGACCGCGTCGACGAGCCCGGTGAAGCGGTCGATGACCTGCCCGTCGAGCAGCAGCACGCGATCACCGGACTGCAGGCCCGCGCGCTCGGCGGCAAGCCCAGGGGTCAGCTCACCGAGGACCGCCGGTCGTATCGGTCCGGGCTCGAAACCGAGTCCGGCGAGCAGCGCGCCCGGCTCGGTCAGCTCGGCTTCGCGGCCACGAATATCCAGCTCGATTCGCCGGGTGGCGCCGCCGGGCTCCCGTACCGTGAGGTCGATCAGGCCATCGGTAAGGAGTTCATCGAGAATCCCGAGCACCGCAGCGTTCCATGTCGGTGTGTCACGGTCCCCAACCGCGATGATCTCCTGATCCTGGAGCAGCCCGGCCTCAGCGGCGATAGAACCCTCGG
>Ga0209987_10001135_pt1 | contig 14369 bp, 15 predicted proteins | sample N074metaG_FD_182134 | JGI IMG/M metagenome (GOLD analysis project Ga0209987, IMG submission 182134) | Deep subsurface microbial communities from Kermadec Trench to uncover new lineages of life (NeLLi) - N074 metaG (SPAdes) (version 2) | ecosystem: Environmental > Aquatic > Marine > Ocean trench... | reverse complement strand
GCGAGCGAAACCGGGCAAAACACCGAGAAACAATATCTTTAGTAATCAGTAATATAGGATTATACTACTGGTTATAACAACAGCTCTTATAGCCACTCTCCGTGAGGCTCCCCATGTCTGCATCCGCTGCTGCAATGGTCGCACCTCTGAGCAATGACTGGCCGGCACATTGCCGGCGCTCCGAGGCCCTCGGCGATGAAATCACCGAACTGTGCGGCTATATCGCCGCGGCGACGCAGCGACTGCTGGAAATGATTCGTGAATTCGACCAACAAGAACTGTGGCACCTGGACGGCATCTGCTCCTGTGCACACTGGTTGAACTGGAAATGCGGCATCGGCATGAACGCAGCCAGGGAGAAGGTGCGGGTGGCCAATGCCCTGGGCGAGCTGCCGAAGATCAGCGCCTCTGTTGCCAGGGGCGAGATCAGCTACTCCAAGGTACGGGCCATGACGCGCGTGGCAACCGCTGAAAACGAAGACTATCTGTTGATGATCGCCCATCACGGCACTGCGTATCACGTGGAAACGCTGGTGCGAAAGTATCGGCGCGCGAAGCGCCTGCAGGATCTGCAGGCGGCCAACAAGCAGCACGATGAACGTTCGCTGCAGGTGTTCTACGAACCCGACGGCTCGATCACACTGCAGGTACACCTGCCGGCGGAGAAGGGTGCCCTGGTTTTAAAGGCCATCGAGCTGGCGATGGAAGAAGAAAAAGCCGTGCAAGAGCGCCTCAGGGAACGCGCCGCCGGGGAAGAATATGCCGATCCCGATGTTTCCGGGGAATTCGAGGACGAACACCTGCCCTTTGACCATCGCCGGGCCGATGCGCTGACCAATATGGCCGAGAGCTACCTGGCTAACGGGCCAGCCGCCTCATCCTCTGCGGACCGTTACCAGGTGGTATTGCATGTTTCCGCGGAAACGCTGACCCAGTTCGCCTGATTCTTTTGAGTGGCGCATACTGGCGATTGCGAACTGACATTTATTGCACTAAAGATCAATTTGCACCGACCTCACTACCACTCCCATCAACATAGGCAAATTGGGGACGAAAACTGCCGCTTTCCCGGCTGTACCCACCAATATTACATCGACGGCCACCACATCAAGCACTGGGCCGACGGTGGCGAGACCAGCCTCGACAATCTTGTATTACTTTGCCGCCATCACCACCGCCTGGTGCATGAGGGCGGTCTCACCTGCACGAAAAATTCACAAGCAAAGATCGAGTTTCGCAATCCTCAAGGCATCCTCATTGCCCGCGCCGGTCGCATGCCGGTCCTGCCTTTGAATGTCGACCTGGGCGAACGCATGCGCAACCGTTACCAAGACCTGTTTATCGATGCCAATACCTGCGTATCAAAGTATGACGACGCCCGCATCGACTGGGACCTGGCGGTCGGCCATATGTTTCATTGATCCATGATCAAACCAGATCAACTGCACGTCATTGCCACACCGACGCCTTGACTCAGCTCACGGATTGGAATTTCCGTGGCGGTTCTTCCACGTTGGCAATGACACGGTCAATGACGGCGCCGCCGAGACAGCGGTCTTCGTCGTAGAACACCGCAAACTGCCCGGGCGCCGCGGCCCGCTGTGATACATCGAAAGTCACCAGCAGGCGCTCATCTGTGATCGGCACAAGCTCACAAGCCTGGTCGGGCTGCCGGTAGCGGATTTTAACCATGCAACGCAGTGCTTGGCCGCTTGCGATCTCACGCGGCGGCTCACCTATCCAGCTTGCGTTGCTTGCCTCAAGGTGGTCGCTGAAGAGTAGCGGGTGCTCTCCCTGCACGACGATAAGGACATTGGATTCCAGGTCCTTGCCGGCGACGTACCAGGGCTCATCGCCGGAATCACGGCGGCCACCGACGCCAAGTCCCTGCCGCTGGCCAATCGTGTAATACATCAGCCCACCGTGCTCGCCAACTGTTCGGCCCTCCGGCGTTCGTATGGCGCCCGGATTCCCGGGCAGGTAGGTCGACAGGAATTCCCTGAATGGCCGTTCGCCGATAAAACAAATCCCGGTGCTGTCCTTCTTGTCGAATACCGGCAGCGCGTTATCGCGTGCGATAGCCCGAACTTCGGCCTTGTGTAATTTTCCCAGCGGGAAAATTGTTTCCGCCAATGCCTCGGCTTTGATCGCATGCAGGAAGTAACTCTGATCCTTCGATGCATCGGCGGCTTTCAAAAGCTGCGCCTGACCGTTTACCATTGTGTTGCGTGCGTAGTGGCCGGTTGCGAGATACTCGCCGCCGAGGCGGGCAGCGTACTCACGAAACACACCGAACTTGATCTCGCGATTGCACAATACGTCCGGATTCGGTGTCCGGCCCGCCCGGTATTCGTCAAGAAAGACACTGAAAACCCGGTCGCGGTACTCGCGTGCGAAATTCACATGGTGGAGGGGAATATCCAGTTGCTCGCACACGAGGCGCGCATCCTGCAAATCTTCCGCCGAGGTACAGTATCCGTCGTCGTCTTCCCAGTTGGTCATGTGCAGCGCATGGACTTCGGCTCCTTGCTGCTTGAGGAGAATTGCAGCAACAGCAGAATCCACGCCGCCGGACAGGCCCAGGATGACTTTTTTTCCTTCGATTGTTGATGGATCCGAGTGCATAGCCGGTTAGTCTAGCATCGGAGCTGGTAAGCGCGTTTGTGCGCGGAAGAATTGAATCGCGGCTAAAGCCGCTCCCACAAAAACTCCGATTCAGGAAGATTAGACGAGGGCGGCGTTCGCCATGACGGCGGCAACGTTTTGCTGGATCGGCATCATTCCGGCGAGCAGTTCGTCAGGCTGGCGTTTGCCGGCTATGTAGTCTTCAACACTGCGCAGGACGATCGGTGATCCCAGGTCTCCGCTACGAAGCCGGATATCGGCCAGTGAATACCAGTGTACGGTGCAAAAACCACTATCCAGTTGACGGCTGACATTTTCTTTGACCATGTCCGCCCGATAAACGATGCGCAGGAACTGCTGGCGAGTTTGCGGATGAATCCAGAGATAGACGCCGAGCAATCCGGAAACAGAAATCTCGCAGCCTGTTCCCTCCATCGCTCCGCGAACCACGGCCTGCTCGGGGGCTTCGCCTGTTTCAATATGACCGCCCGGGTGTGTCACGATCACGCTGCCTGCCGTGCGCTGCTCGATCATCAGGAAGCGATCGTCATTTTCAATAACAGCAGAAACTGTCAGATCCGTCGGCAGCACGGCGATGAATACTTGTTATATGCCGAGCTGACGGAATTCTATTTCGACTTCACTGGCTTGCCAGATCTCGTCAAACATCTCTCCGTACTGCTTGGCGACTAAGGGTTCGTAAGTGTCTGCAATTCCATCCCACTTTTCATGCTGCACACGATAAACCAGCGCGGTGTCATCAGCGATAAAAAACGACTCCCTGTGCGTACGCAGGTCTTCGCGCACCAGGCGAAATTCGATGTAGGTATTCAGGCGGCGGCCCAGGTGAACAAAATTGTTTCCGTTCTTGATCGCTCGTGACGGGTCCGCGATCAACACGCGAATTCTTGAATAACGTTGTGAGAGTACGAGATGCTTGACGATCTCGAGGAAGTCCGGATCGTCATAAATTCCCGGCTCGAGATCATGTGTGAATATTGAAATTCTGCGGGACGCCTCACTGATTACATCAATGACGGCCAGGCGCATTTCTTCCTTGGTTGAAATCACCCACCGGCGACCTTTTTCCCGAGTTTGTTCCATTCTTTGCAGACTTATAAATCCAGGCTTGCCAGCACGAGCGATGTACCGGCTTCCAACGTAAGTTTTACAATATTACCGGTCGCTCAATACGCCAAGTGCCAACTGCGTCACGTTTTTCAGACAATGTAAGTACATGAGAATGGTTCTCAACGCGCCAGCAAATGCTTCCGCTTTGGGAATTTCTCCTCAGGAATGAATGCCTTGCGGCGCATGGCCCGCAGCTGTCCGCGACTGCCTGCCGGTCGCCTGGAACGATCCGGAATGACTCATTCAAGCTGCTCCGCCAGATCGAATACACCACTCCTCAGCAGCCATTGCAGCAGTCCGGTATCGTCATCCGCGCATAAAGTGGCGCGCGTGGCGCTACGAAATCTGCAGACATCTCGAAATAAATCGAGGCGATCCGGCGATAAATCCCTGGCATGACCATTGGCGAAAATCAGGCCCGATGCTCCGATTTCGCAGAATGCGATCCTCGCCATGCCGTGTACAGACAGCTTCCTATCCTTATCCATTGCATTGCTCATGTCTTTCGCTTCACCGTCAGTGACGCATTCAGGCGCAAGCCAGGCTTTCGGATCCGTTGCTACCGAACCGAGAATCATCGCCACCTGTTTGTCGTCGAGTAATGTACTTTTGCCCAACGTGTGTTTTGCGCGACCAATTGCCGCGCCTGAAATCAAACCGGGCGCTGCTTCGTCGGTTGTCAGGTCGGGGTCTTCGTAGAAAACATCCGCGCCTGTTGCCGACGATTTTGTCGGTACGTCATCCAGTTCGCCGAATAATCGCACGGCAGTCGCACGCAATTCCGCAAGGTTCGGTGCTCGCATGCCTATCGAGTAGGTCATGCAAAAATCCCGTGCGATGCCCCAGTGAGGTACGCCGGGTGGCAAATAAAGCACGTCCCCGTCAGCGGCCGTTTGCGGCTCCTGGTCCACAAAAGGCTTTAGTAATAACAATTCGCTCGAAGACTCGTCCTCAGTCACTTTATCTTTATCACCGAGGCGCCATTCGCGCTGACCCTCTCCCTGGCACAGGAATACGTCGTAGTTATCCTTGTGCGGCCCGACACTTCCCCCGGGCGCCGCAAAGCTGACCATCAAATCATCAATACGCCAATCCGGAATGAAATCGACTGCGGCAAACAGCGCGCGAAAGTCCGGCAAGTGTTTCTCGACGTCCTGCACCAGCAAAGTCCAGTTCTGCCGGGGCAGGGAGGACAGGACATCGTTTTGAAACGGACCATGCCTGACCTGATAGTGCGTATCCTCGCCGTCACTTTGTGTGAACACGAGCCTGGACTCCACGTCTTCCTGGGTTGCCAGCCAGGCAAGCTCACTTGAACTGAGCGATGGGTGGATACCGGGCAAAGCGCCCGGCATGAACAACGGACCCTTCTGCCAATAATCAGTGAGAAATGTCTCGGCCGACAATGCATTTGGAATTCGCAAGCGGTCGTTGCCGATTAGCTCAAGTTTTGGCGAGTGCTGCAGCGAGACCCGTATAGGATGAGGGCGTCAGTTCCAGCAATCGTTGCTTCGCGTCGTCCGGTATTTCCAGCGACTGGATGAAATCCTGCATTAATTTCTGGTCAACGACCTGGCCACGCGTCAATTCCTTGAGCTTCTCGTAGGGTTCGGGAACTCCATAACGTCGCATGACGGTTTGTACCGCTTCGCCAATGACCTCCCAGCTTTGATCGATGTCGCGCGAGATCGCTTGCGGATTTGCCTGTAACTTGCCGAGCCCGCGGATTGTCGACTTGATCGCGATTACCACGTAAGCAATCGCAACGCCGAAATTTCTTTGTACCGTGGAGTCCGTCAGGTCGCGTTGCCACCGCGAGATTGGAAGTTTGGCGGCGAAATGATCGAGTAATGCATTTGCCACGCCCAGATTCCCCTCGGCATTTTCAAAGTCGATCGGATTGACCTTGTGCGGCATGGTTGAAGAACCCACCTCGTCTTTCGCAAGACGCTGCCGAAAATAGCCAAGGGAAACGTAGCCCCAGATATCCCGGCAGAAATCCAGGAGTACCGTGTCGTAGCGAGCCAGGGCGTGCGCATATTCCGCTGTCCAGTCGTGCGGTTCAATTTGTGTTGTGAGGTTATTCGACACCAGGCCGAGGGATGCGACAAATTTTTCAGATACACTTGGCCAGTCAACGTCCGGATAGGCCGCAACATGCGCATTGAAATTACCAACCGCCCCGTTGAACTTGCCGCGAATTTCGACCGCAGCGAACTGTTCCCTTGCGCGTGACAATCGGGCAGTGGCATTGGCCAGTTCCTTGCCAAGCGTTGTCGGACTGGCCGTTTGCCCGTGCGTGCGTGACATCATTGCCAGTCCAGCATATTGCGCACACATCGAACGAAGCTTTGTGGTCAGTTCACGCATCTGCGGTTGCAGCACCTCTGTGCGTGCCGTACGCAGCATCAGTGCGTATGCGAGATTATTGATATCTTCCGAGGTGCAGGCAAAATGTATGAAGTCGCCAATCCTGCGGGTGTCGGTACCGCTGCCTATCCGCTCGCGAAGGTAATATTCGACCGCCTTCACATCGTGATTGGTCGTTGCCTCGATTTTCTTGATGCGTTCTGCATCGTCCGCGTTAAAGTCATCGACGATGCGATTGAGTACATCTTTCATCACGGAGGAGAGCGGCGGCAATGCCGCGACGCCGGGTTCATCGGCCAGCCATTGCAGCCAGCGTATCTCAACCAGAACCCGGTGGCGGATCAGTCCGAACTCACTGAGGATATCCCGGAGGTCGCCGACCTTGTCAGCGTAGCGACCATCGGTCGGGGACAATGCTCTTAGGCGGGTCAGTTCCATCCTCTACCGGTACTAGACTTAAGCGCGCAAAGCGCGAATCATACACCATAGGTCAAGGGATCATCAGCGGCGAGACTCGTGAAAACTCGCCGGGAGTCAAGCTTAAGATGAGCAAGAAATCATCCCGCACGGTGAGTGACAGCATGGGCAAACTCACGGTACCCGGGGACGCGCTTTGGGGCGCTCAGACGCAACGGGCGGTTGACAACTTTCCGATCAGCGGCATGACCATGCCGAGGCGATTTATCTCGGCACTCGGGCTCATAAAATGGGCCGCTGCGGGCGCCAATGCCGAGCTTGGACTCATTGCGAGCGACGAGGCGGTAGCGATTCAAACAGCAGCGCTCGCGGTGGCGGCCGGTGAACACGATACCGAGTTCCCGATTGACGTCTTTCAAACGGGATCGGGCACCAGCTCCAACATGAACGCGAACGAGGTCATCGCCACCCTCGCCAGTGACCATCCCGGCCTTGAAATACATCCGAATGACCATGTGAACATGAGCCAGAGCAGCAACGACGTGATACCGACCTGCATACACGTCAGTGCCGCGGTTGCCGTGCAATCTGAATTGTTACCGGCGCTGCGACATCTCGCGGCAACGCTGGCGAAAAAAGCGGATGAACTCGGCGCAACAGTGAAGACCGGGCGCACACACCTGATGGACGCCATGCCGGTCACGCTGGGTCAGGAGCTTTCTGGCTGGCGCTCGCAAATCGATCATGCAAGCGAACGATTGACCGATACGATGAAACGGCTGACAGCACTTGCCCTCGGTGGTACCGCCGTTGGTACGGGCATCAATGCTCATCCGAAGTTCGGCGCCAAGGTTGCGACCTTGCTGGCCGAACGGACTGGTGTTGCGTTCAGGCAGGCGGATTCACTCTTCGAGGGCTTAAGCAGCCAGGACGCGGCGGTGGAAACATCCGGACAGCTCAGAGTCCTTGCCGTCAGCCTGATGAAAATTGCGAATGACCTGCGCTGGATGAATTCGGGGCCACTGGCCGGGATCGGCGAGATCGAATTGCCGGCACTTCAGCCCGGATCCAGCATCATGCCGGGCAAGGTAAACCCCGTGATCCCGGAAGCGGTCGCGATGGTTTGTGCCCAGGTCATGGGGAACGACACCACCATAGCGATCGCCGGGCAGTCCGGAAATTTTCAGCTTAATGTCATGTTGCCGGTCGTCGCGCACAATCTCCTGCAGAGTATCGAGATCCTGACCAACGCCTGCACCTGCCTCGCGGACAGCGCGCTGGCAGGCTTTAGCGTCAACCAGGCCAACCTGGATCGTGCCCTGGACCGCAACCCGATTCTGGTCACGGCATTGAATCCCGTTATTGGCTATGAAAAAGGCGCCGCCATCGCCAAAAAAGCCTATGCCGAGGGTCGCCCGGTCAAAGAGGTGGCACGCGAGATGACGGACCTGACCGATGAAGAACTCGAGCGCCTGCTTGACCCCGCCGCGTTAACGGAAGGCGGCATCAAACACTGATGCCACATCCACTGCTCAATATTACGGCGACCGAAATAAGACAACGGTTCGCCGGTACCAGCATGCCAGAGGATCCCCTGGACGTGGTCATTCCACCACCGCGCTGGCCAACCGCATTGCAGGAGAAGTTGACCAGCAATCTGAGGGCGGCCGCGGTATTGATACCTATCATCAAGCGGGAGGAATCACTGTCAGTATTGCTGACGGAACGCTCACCCGACCTCAAGCATCATGCCGGTCAAATCAGCTTTCCCGGCGGCAGGATGGATCCGCAAGACCGGGATATTCGGGCGACAGCCCTGCGGGAGGCGCAGGAAGAGGTGGGCATTGACCCCGCCAACGTCGAGATTGTCGGCTATCTCGATCCCAACCCGACGGTCACCGGCTACGCAGTGACGCCGGTGGTCGCGCTGGTCGAATTGCGCCAGGGACTGACGATCGATCCGGTGGAGGTGAAATCAGCTTTCGAGGTACCGCTGCCGTTTCTGCTGGATGAGGGCAACCAGGAGTTGTCTCAGCGCGAATTTGCCGGCGTTACCGTACCGATTGCAGAATTCAATTACGGCCAGTATTGCATCTGGGGAGCGACCGCGGGCATGCTCATCGAATTCCGGAAAGTTCTGATAAACAATCAATAATTATAATGTGTTATGAGATCTATCGAGAATTTACTTGAAATAATGGCAAAGCTGCGGGACCCGCATACCGGGTGCCCCTGGGATCGACAGCAGGATTTCTCGAGCATCGCGCCATACACGGTGGAAGAGGCCTACGAGGTCGCTGACGCGATTGCACGGGAAGATCTCGATGGCCTGCGGGATGAGCTTGGCGACCTGCTGTTTCAGGTCGCTTTTCATGCCCGCATGGCAGAGGAGCAGGGCGCCTTCGATTTCGATGCCGTGGCAACCGGCATCTGCAACAAGATGATCCGTCGTCATCCGCATGTTTTTGGAACGGCGCAAGAGCGGGAAAAGGGCCCGCAAAAAGGCTCCTGGCAAAAGATCAAGGCAGCCGAAAGAGTGGACAGGGAGGTCCATTCCAGTGCCCTTGATGGCGTGGCACGCGCCCTGCCGGCCCTGAAACGAGCCGAGAAACTGGGGGAAAGGGCTGCCGCAGTCGGCTTCGACTGGCCGGACCCGAGCGGGCCCGGAGACAAGATTGACGAGGAACTCGGCGAGTTGGCGCTGGCCCGCGAGGCAGGCGACGAGGAGAACATGCTCGAGGAACTCGGTGACCTGTTGTTCGCGATCGTCAACCTGGCGCGACATCTCAGGATCGATCCCGAGCAGGCACTGTGCGGGGCTAACAGAAAATTCGAACAGCGATTTCGCTCGATGGAACAGGACATCATCGCAGCCGGGCAGGCTATCGAGGACCTGGACCTCGAGACCCTCGAACTGCACTGGCAGGCGACCAAGACCAGTCATTCATAAGCCATTCAGTTTCGGGGAATAAGCAAGGGTTTTGTGTTCAGCCACGGTTCATTGCGGTCTGGTTATGCTTCGTCCCAGGCTCGGAGTGGATTCCGGGTCACGTACCTGAAAGGAGTAAGGGACATGAAACTGAAACCCTGGATGACGACAATGTCGAGTCTCGCCATCGCGTCGCTGGTCCTGGTTGTTAGCCCGGCTAATGCATCGGGGAACGCATACAGTTATGGACACGGCAGGGTGGTTCACGATTACGCCCGTGTTTTGAGCGTTGAGCCGGTTATTCGATACGTGACCGTAACGACGCCCGTCAAGGAATGCTGGGACGACGTACAGACCTACTCGACCAGGCATTACGAGCCGGGCAAGGCCGGAAAGACCCTTTTTGGAGCGATTTTGGGGGGCGTCATCGGTCACCAGTTTGGTAGCGGCCGCGGCAACGACGCAGCCACCATCGCTGGCGCACTGATTGGTGCTGGCATTGGCAGCAATACCGCAAGGAATGCACCGACCTACCATACGACCCATTATTCACGCCCGATACGGCGTTGTGAGACGAGTTATCAGTCGCACGAGGAACAGCGGATCGACGGCTACGAGGTGATCTATTCCTACAACGGCCGTAAATACGCCACCAGGACCCCCTACGATCCCGGCAAACGGATCCGGATCCGGGTCGACGTAAGGCCTGCACCCTTCTAAGAACCGTTGAAAATATTCACCGGGCCGGCTTGTGACAGTCACCGTTGCAATCGGCCCGGTGACATACCACACTTGCGAATTAGAGCACGACTAACCCCGGGTAACGCCATGCGCACCTTGCCGACAATACTGCTGATCTCGATGGCGTTGACCGCCAGCGGTCAGGGCATGGCGCTGCAGATCAATTCGTCTGCCACTCAGGAACCCACACCACCGGCACTCTCAGTAATGCAGAGCAACGGCCTTACCCTGAGCGAGGCCGTCGAGCAGGTGCGACGTCAGTACAATGGCCGCATCGTCAGTGCCGTAACCCAGGTTAGTGGTGGCCGCGAAACCCACGTCATCAAGGTCCTTACCGAGGACGGCAAGGTCAAGACGGTCAGGGTTCCGGGCAAACGTCGCGGCTGATCCGGAGCATCCCGCATGCGCTTGTTAGTTATCGAAGACGATGCGACGCTGCGAGAATCGCTTTGCAGGCAGCTACGCGATGCAGGATTTGGCATCGAACAGGCTGCAGATGGCAAGGAAGGCCTTTATTTCGCCCTCGAATATCCCGTGGACCTTGCAATCGTCGACTTGGGGCTTCCCGAGATATCAGGCATTGACCTGATAAAAGAGGTCCGCGACAAGGGTAAGGTGTACCCGATCCTGATTCTGACCGCTCGCGATCGCTGGCAGGACAAAGTGGATGGCCTGAGCGCCGGCGCCGATGACTATGTCGTCAAGCCGTTTCATTTTGAGGAAGTGTCCGCCCGCGTGAATGCGCTGCTGCGCCGCAGTGGCGGTTGGGCATCCTCGACCTTGCGTGCCGGTCCGGTGGCCCTCGACACCTTGAGGCAGGAACTCAAAATAGACGATGCCGGGATCGAATTGACCAGCTATGAATACCGCATCATTGAGCATCTCATGATTCGCGCCGGGCAAGTCATCTCGAAGACGGAACTGACCGATCGTCTGTACGACCAGGATTTCGAACGCGACAGCAACGTGATCGAAGTATTCATCGGCCGGTTGCGCAAAAAAATGGATCCCGACAATACGCTGCAGCCGATCGAAACGCTGCGCGGCCGCGGTTATCGCTTTGCACTAGAGCGTAATCAAGACCAGTGATCCTTCGCTTATGTCCTCATTAAGCGCAAGGCTGTTAATTTCCGTCACCCTGCTACTCGTTTTATTTTTCGGTGCGACGATCGTGGTGCTGGATTCCGCCTTCCGTGAAGCTGGAGAACAGGCGCAGGAAGATATCCTTGACGGGATGTTGATGACGCTGATTGCCGAAGCAGAACCCAATACCAGGGGAGAGCTCGAGATGCCGCTCGAATTGCGTGAACCCCGATTCGGCAGCCTCGGGTCAGGTTTATACGGCGCCTTGTTCGACAACAGCGATACGCCAGTCTGGGCATCGCGATCCTCGCTCGGGCTGAACGTCCCTTATGGACCGTCCCCGGAACCCGGCACTAACAAGTTCTCCAGATTGCAGCTCGAGGATGGTACGCCGTTGATGTCGCTCAGTCTCGCGGTGCAGTGGGAACTCAATGACGGTGAGCTGAAACCCTACACATTCAATGTCGCCCAGAGTCTCGATTCATTCAACGCGCAGGTCGCGAGATTCAGGCGGCAACTCTTTACCTGGTTTGCCGCGGTCGCGGTGATCATGCTGTCGTCCATTTCTTTGGTAATGCGCGGACTGTTGAGACCGCTGCGGCAAATCGAGTCTGAAATCAGCGAAGTCGAAGAGGGCAGGCGACAGAGCCTGTCAGACGACTATCCGACGGAATTGACGAGCGTTGCGCGCAACATGAATGTTCTGATTGGCAGCGAAAGAGCGCGTTCGGAACGCTATCGCAATACACTCGACAACCTGGCTCACAGCCTCAAGACGCCGTTGGCGGCGATACGTGCCGTACTGTCAGAGCAAGAATCAAACGAAATGACAGAACGCATGGAAACCCAGATCGAGCGCATGAACGATATCGTTCGCTATCAGTTGCGGAAACCGGCGACTATTCATACGAAAAGCCTGGGTGTCGTGTCAGTGCCCGTAAGACACGAGCTGACGCGGCTCATCGAGGGATTGTCGAAGGTGTACAGCGAGAAAAGTCCGCAGATCGAACTTCATGTTACCGAGGGCATGCGTTTTCACGGTGATACCGGTGATTTCCTCGAGCTGGCCGGAAACCTGCTGGATAACGCCTGCAAGTGGTGCAGGCAGCGCGTCAGGCTGACAATACGGCCACTGCAGCAGGACGGTGGGGGGATGAGTCTGACAGTTGAAGATGACGGCCCGGGCATACCGCAACAGGCTGCTGATGCACTATTGCAACGAGGCACACGGCTGGACGAGTCCGCGCCCGGTCACGGCATAGGGCTTGCTGTCGTAAAAGACATCGCCGCGTCTTACGGCGGCGACGTAACAATTGCTGACTCGGATCTCGGCGGTGCGGCAATTACTGTGACCATTGCGGCGCTGTGGGAGCGACTTTAGTCGCGAATGAATCCCAATATTGTTCGGGGCTAAAGCCCCTCCCACAACCCGCTCCTACTCGTCCTTGCTTAGCGCATCGCCGATTTCCATGAGCGGTTTGATGAGATCAAGCGGCAGCGGGAAGATAATAGTGTTGGTCCTGTCACCGGCCACTTCCTTCAGCGTCTGCAGATAGCGCAGCTGCAATGCCTGCTTCTGAGACGATAATATTGCCGCAGCTTCTGCGAGCATGGCAGCCGCCTGCTTTTCGCCTTGGGCATTGATGATCTTCGCACGCCTCGCGCGTTCCGCCTCAGCCTGCTGCGCGATTGCACGAATCATGCTTTCATCGAGATCCACGTGCTTGATTTCGACGTTCGCAACCTTGATGCCCCAGTTGTCGGTGCGCTTATCGAGAATCGCCTGAATATCCGCGTTCAGCTTGTCGCGTTCCGAAAGCATATCATCCAGTTCGTGCTGACCAAGCACCGATCTGAGCGTAGTCTGCGATAGCTGACTGGTCGCCTCGAATACGTTGGCAACCTGGATTATCGCTTTCTCGGGATCGACGATACGGAAGTAAATGACGGCATTTACTTTGACCGAAACGTTGTCGCGCGAGATCACATCCTGCGTCGGTACGTCCATAACGATGACACGCAGGTCGACCTTGGTCATCGTCTGGATAAACGGAATCAGGATGATCAGCCCCGGTCCCTTGACCCTGTAAAACCGGCCCAGGAAAAAGATAACGCCTCGTTCATACTCTTTCAGGATCTTGATCGTATTGACGAGGATGATAATAAGAATTGCACCTATGAGGCCGAATGTTGCTAATCCCATTGAATTTCCTTTTTTGATATCAAGTTTGTAATTCCATCCGGGTTTCTTCCACTGTGCTCACCGGATCAACCCTGAGAACGAGTCCATCGAGATTTCGGACGACTACCGCCTGGTCCTTTTCTACCGGTTTCCTGCTGGTTGCAGACCAGGTCTCGCCCTCGAGCCATACCTTGCCTTCGCCAACGAACGCCTCCAGGGCGACTCCATGGCCACCAATTATCCTGTCCCTGCCGCTCACGGCTCCCTGGCGTCGAGCCCTGACCAGGAAGGTCATTAGCCACAGCAGGAATAATCCGGCAACCAGCGCGACACCGGTGACGAATGCTATGGAGATACCGAAACCGGGAATGCCGCTGTCGAACATCATAATCGAACCGAAAATTATCGCTGCGATACCGCCGATTCCGAGCGCACCAAAACTGGGTACAAATGCCTCTGCCGTGATCAATGCCAGGCCGACGATAATCAACGCGAGTCCTACATAATTAACCGGCAAAACCTGCAACGCGTATGCCGCAAGCAGCAGGCATATGACGCCTGCAACGCCGGGAATGATGGCGCCCGGGTTATAGCCCTCGAACAGAAGCCCGTACAGGCCGACCATCAGTAACAATATAGCGATCTCGGGTGTCGCGATGGTGCCGAGCACTTTCAAACGCCAGCCGGGTTCAATTTTTTCGATAGTGAGGGCCTCGGCGTCGATGGTGAAGGGCTTATTGTTGACACTGACCTCGCGGCCGTGCACGGCGGCCAGTAATTCCTCCTGGTCGGCGGCAATCAGATCAATAACATTTTTCTCTAGCGCTTCAGTCGCCGTGAGTGTCGCCGCAGTGCGCACTGCCTCTTCCGCCCAGTCGGCATTTCTGCCAT
>Ga0209987_10001130_pt1 | contig 14388 bp, 12 predicted proteins | sample N074metaG_FD_182134 | JGI IMG/M metagenome (GOLD analysis project Ga0209987, IMG submission 182134) | Deep subsurface microbial communities from Kermadec Trench to uncover new lineages of life (NeLLi) - N074 metaG (SPAdes) (version 2) | ecosystem: Environmental > Aquatic > Marine > Ocean trench... | reverse complement strand
TGCCCTATAAAATCATTAATAAATGAAGGACGAAGGGTTTGTTCGAATTTTTTCTCTTCTTCGGTTAATTCCGGATTTGTTGCTTCGGTTTTTCTCATATATAATCTTAATCAACTATTAGGTGGCTTCGCGAACCCTGGTTTAATTAAAAAACAATTATTTAAATTGATAACACTTATTGTATTTCAACATTTTTCTATGCTGCGCCCCCCTTTTATTGGTTTTACAAAGGTTTCTATAAAACAAATTTAAGAAAATATCTAATTGTTTACTATCAGGTTACAAGCTGCTTATTTTTTATTTTGAATTTATCAAAAAGCAACACCATTAAAATCATCAATCCAAACATAACCACTGCTGAAATTGTTGCCTGTACGCCGTTAAATGTTTTTCCAATCCATCCATATAGTCCTGGATTCCATGCGCTTCCGTATAGAATAAGCAGATGCACAACATAAATCATCAAAGTGTTCCTTCCAATTAAAATAATAATCTTTGGGAGAGAACTTACTTTTAACGATATGTATGAAACAATGGCATTAAGCACCAGCACAAATCCAACCCTGAAAAATATTAAACTTGTAGTTGCAGAGTTTACAACAGCTTCAGTTCCATTTAATGCTGATATATAATTGATTCCTATTGAAACAACTATTAATATAAAACCGGTTATAAGCAGAGTTAAACTAAATTTAGAAGACTTAAATACCAGGGGATGTTTTGCAAGATAAGCACCAAGAACACCACCGGCAATAACATATCCTGCATAGGGAAAAAACGGAAACAATGAACCAGTGCCTGTATAAAAATATCCTGCAATGGCTTGCGGTAAAAAACTGTTCCAATCAATTTTAAAGAAGATAGGTGAAACTAAAAAGATGACTAGTGCAGCTACTGGAAAAGTGATATGATCATTCAAATTAAATTTTTCCGATAAGTACAAAAGCGCAAGCAAAGCCAATAAACCAAAACCAATTAGATGCAATACATCAACAGCTAAAAACACTCCCATTGAATAATCCGACACATAAGAAAAATCAAATACGGTCCAGGTTGGATATCGAATTAGATAGCCGAGAAAGATAAGAAGTAATCCCCGCTTGATTCCTTTTTTAACACGTGGGTTTTCGGTAAATGGTTTTTGAACAAGACGGAACAGATAAGTAAATACTATTCCTGCAGTGAACATAAAAATCGGAGCTGTTACTCCGCGCATAAAATGCCACGTTGCATAAATAAGATTATCAGGATTTCTAAAATTATCAGCTAACAGCGTATCAATTGTGTGCCCCTGCACCATTTGAAAAACAGCAAACGTCCTCATCAAATCGATAAAAATTATTCTATGTTTTTTTTCTTCGTGTGGCATTAAAGATGATTTTTCTAATAAAATTCTAATTTAACCCATTAACTTGAGTAAAATTAAATTAAAAATATATAATAAGCATTGATTCTATAATGGCGAGTTCTAAATTATCATTTGTCCTTTCTTTCTACATTACATAATTTTAGAAATTTCCTTTTCTATCTGAAGTATTACAAAATTGTAACATAACACGTAACTCTTCGAAGCGCCGAAGGCATTCCTTTGGAAGTGGGAAAATATTTTTACTGGCTCGTTTCTTATAACCATTATCTCCTATTATCAATCACGACTTGCTAATAAATCAGGAAACCAACTTATGATTGCGTAAATTACATTCTTAATTATTATATAAAGACTATTATTTATCAGGAAGTGATATTATGACTTTTGAAGAGATTGGAATTGAAAATAAATATATCCGCGCGATTGAAGAGTTAGGATTTAAAGATCCTATGCCCGTTCAGGAAAAGGTAATCCCTCATTTAATTGAAAAAGATTGTGATGATATAATTGCATTAGCACAAACCGGTACCGGTAAAACAGCCGCCTTCGGTCTGCCTTTAATTCAAAAAACAAACACATCAGTTAAGTATGTTCAGCACCTCATCCTTTGCCCTACACGTGAACTTTGTTTGCAAATTTCGGATGACCTGACCGCGTATGCTAAGTATGACAACGATGTTAAAATAACTGCCGTATTTGGAGGCGCAAATATTGCAAGGCAGATTAGCATTATTAAAAGAGGTGTGCATATTATTTCAGCCACACCGGGCAGACTGCTTGACCTGATTAAAAGAAAAGTAGTAAAGATCTCGAAAATAAAATCAGTTGTACTTGATGAAGCCGACGAAATGCTTAACATGGGTTTTAGAGATGAACTTGAAGCTATCCTTAAAGAAACACCGGATGATAAAAACACTTTACTTTTCTCCGCTACCATGCCGAATGAAGTTCGTAAAATGGCAAACCGGTTTTTGAAAAACCCGGTTGAAATTACTATCGGCAAAAAAAATGTTGGTGCCGATAATGTTAACCATGTAAGTTATATGGTTCATGCACGCGACAGGTATTTAGCACTAAAAAGAATTGCGGACTATTACCCAGAGATATACGGAATAATCTTTTGCCGAACCAGGAGGGAAACTCAGGAAGTTGCCGAAAAGTTAATTCAGGATGGATACAATGCGGATTCGCTTCACGGTGATTTGTCCCAGCCGCAAAGGGATAAAGTGATGGCAGCGTTTCGAATAAAACATGTAAAATTGCTTGTTGCCACCGATGTTGCAGCACGCGGACTTGATGTAGAGAATCTAACTCACATTATCAATTATAATTTACCGGATGAGTTGGACCTTTACACTCATAGAAGCGGAAGGACCGGAAGAGCCGGGCGAAGCGGTACTTCAATTGTAATTGCCAATCTAAAGGAAAAGCACAAACTCAAAATGATTGAAAAACAGATCAATAAAAAGTTTGATATCAAACCCGTTCCGCTTGGCAAAGATATTTGTGAAAAGCAGCTTTTGCATTTAGTTGACAAAATGGAAAAAGTTGAAGTAGATAATGAAAAAATTGATGCTTTCCTTCCGGCTATTATGCATAAGCTTGAATGGCTTGATCGTGAAGAGTTGATCAAAAAATTTGTATCAGTTGAGTTTAACAGATTCCTTGACTACTACAAAAATACTCCCGATTTAAACTTGCCGGAGGGTTCAGGAAAACGGGGCAAACAAGATAGAACATCCGGTATACGTGATGCCCAAAGATTCACACGCTTTTTTATAAATTTAGGAAAAACGGACGACTTAAAACCGGTTGACGTTATCGGGATGATCAACGACTACTCTAATAATCGAAACATAGATATTGGTGAGATAGAAATACTGAAAAACTTTTCCTTCTTTGAAGCCGATAATTTATATACCGGAGAGATATTGAAAGGATTTAAAGGAAGAGAGTTTAAGAAACGTAAAATTAATCTTGAAATTGCTGAGGGTAAAAAGAAAGAGGGGAAAATTGATTCCGGAAGAAATAAAAAGAGAGACAGTTACAAGAGAAAATCAGTAGGTCGGAAAACTGAACGAAAGAGAAGAAGAAAATAATTCTAATCAGGATGCATCAATTATTTTTTCTTTTGTAAAATAAATTTCCACCAATATAAATTACTGGCACTATATTTAATTATTACTTTTGATTAGATGTAATCCACCCGGGACAGAGAAGAATAAGTACAGTTTAATAAATCCCCCAAGTACTATTAATGTGATCAAATTAAACCCTCATTGCTATAATTCGTACCGTCTCGGCTTGAGTATCAATTATGGATTCCTTATGTTTTAATTTAAAATCTAAAAGAAAGGAGATTCGCATGAGTGAACAAAATAATTCAAGGCCGAACATTACGCCTACTCCTGATGGACCCTATTTAGTAAAAGATCTCGAGAATTTTGCTAATCAAAACGGACCTATTGATACAATGAATACACTGGCACTCTGTCGATGCGGAGGATCAGCTAATAAGCCGTTCTGCGATGGAACGCATGCAAAGATCGGATTCTCATCAGCCAAACTGGATGGCCGTGTTGAAGACAAACTGGAAAACTACGAGAGTGAACAGATCACCATTCACGATAACAGGGGTATATGCGCGCATGCCGGTCGCTGCACCGATGGTCTTCCCTCGGTTTTTCGATTGAAACAAGAACCATGGATCGACGTGAATGCTGCGCGATCCGAAGAAATTATTGCCGTGATCGGCAAGTGTCCATCCGGCGCCTTAAGCTATTCCGTTGAAGGCGTTGAACACCGTGACAGGGAAGGCGAGCCCGCCATATTTGTGGCGCCAAACGGTCCCTATGTGGTGTCCGGTGCACCTGAGCTGTTAGAGACGCCCCGTGGAGAGGGTGCATCGACAGAACATTTTAATTTGTGTCGCTGCGGCGGTTCAAAAAACAAACCCTTTTGTGATGGAACCCATTGGCACATTAAATTCAAAGATGACAAGAATTAAAACAACTTTTTAATTGGAGATTCCATACCAGTGAAAACAGAATTCCCAACCAGCGACATGGAATTAACTCACATCTTAGTCGTGAGTAATATGGAACAGTCGCGTCGCTTCTACGGGGATGTTTTGGGAGCGACGGTCGTGAGAGAATATGGCGGAACTTCCTGTGTATTGAAATTTCAGGGCAGTTGGCTGCTGTTAGTAATTGGAGGCGAACCGACCCGTGATAAGCCAACGGTTACCTTTGCACCACCCCCCATCCCGGATACTGTTAGCCATGCCATGACAATCCGTGTACAGGATTGTCAGGCAGCTTATGAGATTCTCAAATCACGGGGCGCTGAATTTCTGACTCCACCGATAAATTGGAATTCAGAAATCCGATGTTTCTTCCGCGACCCTGATGGCCATTTGCTGGAAATCAGTCAGACGGTGTAAGAGCGCCGAATATGAACGCTGAGAGTAAAACTTCCATTCAAAAAGGCGATGTGCCTGAGCAGGTTTCACTATTTCCCATTCTGCTGGTTAATTTTATCGGCACCCTCGGCTACAGCATCATCCTGCCGTTTTTAATTATCCTGGTCATTCGGTTCGGAGGAGATGAATTGATATACGGAATAATGGGGGCAACGTATTCTTTTTTTCAACTCATAGGTGCACCAATATTAGGGAATTGGTCGGACAGGTATGGTCGGAAAAAGATTCTTTTATTAAGCCAGGTGGGCACATTTTTAGCATGGGTCTTGTTTATTGTCGCCCTTCTAATTCCTGACACGAAACTATTTAATATGAATACTTCTTCGGGAAGTTTATTGCTAACAATGCCTTTGGTTATTTTATTTTTGGCAAGAGCGTTAGACGGAATTACTGGCGGCAATGTGTCTGTAGCCAATGCCTACCTTGCTGATGTAACCACTGAGGACGACAGGAAAAAAAATTATGGCAAAATGGCGGCAGCCGCAAATCTTGGTTTTATTATCGGTCCGGCTATGGCAGGTGTACTAGGTGCGACAGTATTTGGAGAACTTTTGCCTGTCACGGCAGCCATGATCATATCCCTGATCGCAATTTTCGTTATCGCATTTATCATGCCCGAATCGAACCCCTGTATTCTCTCCAAGCCTGTGGATGTAAAAAGAATCAATAAAATCTTCGGACAGGAACAAAAAGATTGCTATAAACTTACAGGCGCTGAGAAGGTTAGCTTTAGGAATGTGCTGCGGCTCAAAAATATTCCATTTATGCTGCTTCTTTACTTTTTAATCTTTCTTGCATTTAATTTCTTTTATGTGGCTTTTCCGATTCATGCGATACAGGGTCTTAGTTGGAATCTGCTAAAACTAGGAGTTTTCTTTTCACTGATGGGATTGATTTTAGTATTGGTTGAGGGTTTTGTATTGGGCAAGATTTCCGGGAAATACTCGGATGGTACTCTAACCATCGCAGGGAGTATATTATTGGGGCTGGGGTTTTTTCTTTTTACAAGCGAAAATGAAATTCTCATTTTTGCTGCAGTAATATTATTTTCCGGTGGTAATGGTATTATGTGGCCCTCTTTTTTATCGCAGCTATCCAAAGTTGCTGGTCAAAAATATCAGGGAGCAGTTCAGGGTTTTGCAAGCAGCGCAGGAAGTCTGGCAAGCATAATCGGTTTAATCGCAGGAGGATTTATATACGGATTGCTAGGGGTAAAAACATTTCTGATACCGGGGTTTTTGTTCCTGCTTATTTTTGTTCTTTTATTTCTGTTTTTTGTAATTGATAATCCTGGAAAGGAAACGTAATTCGAGAAAGTGGAAGCTTAAGAAAAATTTGTGTGGGAATCGCCGGGTCATTCAGCCTGCCTGCGGTAGGCAGGTGAGAATCTTGTTAAACAACAATTAATACACATTAAGTTGAAGATGTTAAACAAACAATATTTCTTCGGAATGACAATCTATCGTTCGAGTTCAGATTCAGGATAATGTTTTTTCATCCTTTACTTATATCTTTTCCTTTTAGTAAATTATGTGAAAAATTTTTCTCTTATAATGAAAAAGCTAATATTTCTGCTTTTAAATATATTTTTTCTCTTAACACAAAATTTTATCTTTCCGCAAGAAAAGGTTGTTTTTATTACCGATAGCCTGATTTCAAATAATACTTTTTACCCAACTGTTCAACTGTCCTTCCAAGCCGGTGATGATTCATCATGGGCTGACCCCAATTTTGATCATAGCAATTGGAAGATAACAGATACACGCTTTTTAGCAGATGGACCTGACGTTGAATGGAACGGAACAGGATGGTTCCGGATGAACATATTTGTCGATTCAAATTTGGTAAACAAGCATATTGGTATCTTCCTATATAATACTGGTTATCTTAAGCTTTATCTTAATGGAAATTTACTGCACGAAACAAAAATAATGAATCGTTTTCCGCAGCAAATTGTTTTCAATAAACCTGGTAAAAATCTAATAGCTATCAGATTTTCAAACAGTGATTGGGAATTTCTAAATTCTAATGGTCGCTGGGCTGGGTTTAGAATCGGTTTTGCAGATTATGATAAAGCCGTGGATCAAGCTATTCATTCTGATAGATTTAAGTTAATAGAAGAACTTATTTTTTTGATACCTGCCTTAATTCTTGCCTTCTTACATTTTTTCATTTTTTTGTTCGATAAAAGAACAAAACAAAATTTATACTATGTTATTTTTCTTTTAAGTTTTTCATTTTTTATTTTCATCACATACTCATGGTATTTTGCTTCTTATCAAACAACTATTGTATTATTAAGTAGATTTGGTCCGCTTGCCCTTAACTTCATACTCCTTTTCGGAGCATTTACAATATTTGCGATTTTTGACTACAAACATAAATACGCCAAAATATTTTTACTAATCGCAATTGTACTTGGAATCATCGGATTTATAACTGCCGGTCATAAATATGTTTATTATTTGTCATTTATATTTATTTCTTTCGTCTCTTATCAGGCAGGACAAGTTGTTTTCAGTCCGAATAAAAAATTAGGAAAGGATAAAAAAATAATCCAAATAGGGTTTTTTATTTTCTCACTTAGTGGTATCTATCAAATGCTTCTGAGCTTTAAGATCGTATGGCCAATACTGGGAAGTAATAGTATTTTTCTTTTCGGAGTGCTGGCATTTTTATTATCGATGTCAATCTCTTTAGCAAAGGAATTTGTAAAAACAAGAAAAGATTTAGAACAACAGTTAATACAGGTTAAAGAACTTTCTCAAAAAACTCTTGAACAAGAATTATCTGCGAAAGAACTTGCAACGGAAAAGAAAATATTAGAAATTGAGAATGAGAGAAAGTCAAAAGAACTGGAAGAAGCCCGCCATCTTCAACTTTCTTTACTGCCAAATGATATTCCTATACTCGATGACCTTGAAATTTCAGTCTATTTTACAACAGCTACTGAAGTTGGAGGTGATTATTATGATTTTCTACAAACTAAGGATGGTACATTAATTATTGCATTAGGAGACGCTACCGGTCATGGTACTAAAGCCGGTTTAATGGTTGCAATTATAAAGGGATTATTCAAATCATTAGCAGAAAAATCAAACATCCCGGAGTTTTTCAGCAAGTCTACGGAAATAATAAAGGATATGAAACTCGGTAATCTTTTTATGTCTCTACTTCTTTTGCGTATAAAAAATAAAACAGTAACTGCATCAGCTGCCGGAATGCCTCCTATATTAGTCTATAGATCTAAAGAAAAAATGGTTGAGTCAATAGTTTGTAAAGGAATGCCGATTGGTGCCTATAAGGATTTCCCTTACGAAACAAACGAATTTAAAGTTGAGACCGGTGATGTTATTTTAATTTTGAGTGACGGACTTCCTGAACTATTTAACGATAAAAAAGAGATGTTCGATTATAATAGAGTAAATTTAAAACTTTCCGAATTAGGTGCATTCGGATCAAAAGAAATTGTAAATGGTTTTAAAGATTCAATTAATGAATGGCGCAAAAATAAATTACCGGATGATGATATTACCTTGCTGGCTATAAAATTCAAATGAAATAACTTTGTTTCGTAAACTAAAAACTGATAAGTACTCGAGCATAAAAAAATAGCTGAACCCGACTTTGACGGAGCATTTTATTACGGAGAAAAGAATGTACGTTGATCAATTCATCTTATTACTGATTATGATACTTGCATTTTATGCAACACCCGGTCCGGCTACAATAAGTTTGGTTGCAAGCGGGGCATCCTACGGTTTTAAAAATTCAGTGCCTTATGTTTGGGGATTGATAATTGGTATATCCCTAACATTAACTGCCTCCGCATTAGGCTTGATTTATATAATTACTAAGTATCCACTCCTATTTGAAATATTCAAATATATCGCGATAAGTTATATGCTTTACCTTGTATATAAAATTTGGAACACAAAAGAGGTATCGGTAAATAACTCTAAACCTCTTACATTTGCAAATGGTTTTCTTCTCAACTCACTTAATCCAAAAGCATACATTGGTGCATTTGCAATCTTAACTCAGTTTGTAAACTCCGAAAGTGTGTTACTTCGTAATGAATTTCTTGTAGCAGGGATAATCTTTATTAGTGTGAGTATAATAGATTTCGTGTATTGTTATTTGGGTGAAATTGTATTTAGTCTTCTCACAAAAAAGAAAAATATTTCTATTGTTAATAAAGTAATGGCAGTTTTACTTTTTGCAAGTATTGTTTATGTAATTCTCTAGTTATTAACAATACCTTTAAAACCAATTTCAAGATTGAAGGATGATTAAAAAAAACGCTCTCGAATTAATTGGTAATACACCTTTGATGGAACTTTCGAAAATTCATAAAGGTCCGGGTAGAATTTTTGTCAAAGTGGAATTTTTACAACCCGGTGGAAGCATTAAAGATAGAGCTGCGAAAAAGATAATTGAACTGGCTTATAAAAATGGAGAGCTTAAAAAAGGTCAGCCGGTTGTTGAGATGACAAGCGGAAATATGGGTGCTGGATTAGCAATTGTTTGTAATTTTCTGGGTAATCCTTTAATAGCGGTTATGTCGGAAGGTAATAGCCCTGAAAGAGCAAAAATGTTAAAAAATATGACAGCAGAAATTGTACTGACAAAGCAAGTTGATGGTACACCCGGTAAAGTTACGGGGAAGGACATAAACGTTGCAACAGAGAAGGCGAAGGAAATAGCTGCTAATAGAAATGCCTTTTATGTTGATCAGTTTAACAACGTTGGAAGTGTTCTGGCACACTATGAAGGAACAGGACCGGAAATATGGCAATCACTCAATGGTGAGTTCGATGCTTTTGTATCATCCGTTGGAAGTGGAGGGACATTCACCGGATGCTCAGGATATTTCAAGTCGCAGAATAAAAATATTTTATGCGCTGTTGTTGAACCTGAAGGATGTGAAATTCTCGCTAATAAGGAAATCACCAAATCCGAACACCTTCTTCAAGGAACGGGATATTCACTGATTCCTCCTCACTGGGATAAATCAATTACGGACGTGTACCTATCGGTATCTGATAAAGAAGCTATAGAGTACAAAAATTTATTAGCTGAAAAGGAAGGATTGTATGTTGGTTATTCATCTGCTGCAAATGTATGTGCTGCAATCAAATTGTTAAAATCTGAAAATATAGAGAATCCAGATCCAAAAATTGTTACTATTCTATGTGATACGGGGTTAAAATATTAAGCCTTTATTCAGATGATTAAAGGAAGCAGCATATCCTTTATCGTTAAACCAGAAGCCAGATAATATTATCTCATCGTCATCCTCTTACTCATAATCTTAATCAAAACAAGACTCCCTCTGAATGACAAATTATCTTTTAAAATTAAGTTCAGGTTTAAGTTAAGGCATAAGATTAGGTTCAGGATATATTCGCCACATCTATTGAGATTAGCCCAGCAATGTTTTAATTTATACTTGCAATTATATAAACCCCAAATGAAATAACTTAAGATTGGGAGCCAACATAATGTTGTAGCTCAAGGATATAATAGGTATAAAATGATCTACAAAGTCCGAGCAAAATTTATTGAGGAGAGACTGGGTGATTTCTATGAAAAACTCACCGATGGAACAATCGATGGCCAACGTCCAGATGGGCAGGAGATGGTCGATTCAATGAAACGAGCAAAGCTTACTACACCCGGTGTTGTCGAATGGTTCGAGATGTGTTTTTGTCCTACACCTCTGCAGCATGAACGGAAGACACTTTACGATTTTTACTTTTCGGACATTGAAACTGAACTTGTAGAAGACTACGGTGAAATCGAAGGAAAATCATTTGGGTCATATATGGAATCTTTCAAAAGAGGAAAAGAAAAAGCTTAACCAGCCATCGACAGACGCTCTTTCCTCGCACAGTTCATAGGCAAGGCGTTAGATATCACAAAGAACAAAAGGAGTGATTATGAATGAAAAGAAAACATCAACGGACTATCCCATCCACGAGCTTCTCGCAAAAAGGTGGAGTCCCTATGCTTTTGATGACCGCCCGGTCCCGGAAACGGATTTACGTTCTCTGTTTGAAGCGGCGAGATGGGCGCCATCCTCATATAACGAGCAGCCGTGGAGATACATAGTATGTACTAAGGACGACCCAGAACAGTTCAAGCGACTTCTCTCCTGCCTCGTCGACGGAAACCAGATCTGGGCAAAAGCGGCGCCAGTTCTCGCCTTGGGCGTGGTGAGTCTGAGATTTGCGCGCAATGCTAAAGACAATCGAGCTGCTGTCCATGACCTAGGCCTTGCGGCTGGCAACTTGCTACTGGAAGCGACGACCCGGGGTCTGCTTGTCCATCAAATGATCGGGATACTCCCAGACAAGGCGCGCGAGATTTACGGGATACCTGAGGGTTTTGAAGCGTGGACGGCTTTGGCGATCGGCTATAAAGGAGACCCGATGAGTCTTCCCGAACAGCTAAGAGAACGCGATCAAGCACCGAGGCAAAGAAAGCCGCTGCGTGAGTTCGTCTTCAGCGGGAAGTGGGAGAATCCTTCTCCGTTGGTTTTAAACGGATGACACTCTGCAGCCGACTGTTTTTAGAGTAGGCTGAACCCAAGAGTTAAACCGGTGCCCGGATAAAGTTATGCCATCATCATAAACTTAAACTTGAATCCAAGAACTGTTCAGGTTCAGGATAATTTCCTACCTCTATTGAGATTTGCCTGACAATATTTTAATTTACACCTACTTGGCATAAAGGTATGCGTTTAGCACCGACAGGCATGATTGCAAATATGTTAACCCCATATGAGATAACTTAAGATTGATAGCCAACATAATCTTGCAGCTTAATAATAAGTTGATTTTTTTAAATTTTTTTTAATGACCTATTATGAAAATGACTGAATCAAAACAATCCTACTGAATAATTATGAAAGCAATTGTACATAAAAAATACGGTTCACCGGATTTTCTTCAGCTCAAAGAAGTAGAAAAACCTACCCTTAAAGATAATGAAGTGTTGATAAGAGTATATGCAACTACAGTCAATCGAACAGATTGTGCAATGCTTAGAGCAAAACCATTTATTATGCGATTTTTCACAGGACTATTCAAACCAAAAATACCGATTCTTGGAACTGAATTTGCAGGCAATATTGAAGCTGTTGGTAAAGATGTTATGTCTTTTAAAGTCGAGGATAAAGTTTTTGGATTTGATGACGGAGGTTTAAGTTCTCATGCCCAATACATAACACTGTCAGAGAATAAAGCACTGACAACAATACCTAATAACGTGACATATGAGCAAGCCGCAGCCAGTTTCGAAGGCGCGCATTACGCTTACAATATGATCAAGAAACTGAACCTTAAAAGGGAACAAAAAGTTCTCGTTAATGGTGCGACAGGAGCGATTGGTTCCGCAGCAGTTCAGCTTTTAAAATATTTTGGAGCAAATGTGACTGCAGTCTGTAATGCAAATGACATTGAACTGGTAAAATCGTTAGGAGCCACCAAAGTAGTCGATTACACAAAGGAGGATTTTACAAAATCCAATCAAAAATATCATTATGTACTTGACACAGTCGGCAAAAGCACATTTTCAAAGTGTAAACCATTGTTACTTTCAGGTGGTGTATATATCTCATCAGAATTAGGTCCGATGGCCCAAAATCTTTTCTTTGCACTTATTACACCTATAATGGGCAGCCTGCCTGGCAGGCAGGCAGGCAAAAAAGTTATATTTCCGATTCCTACAGATACTAGAGGAAGCATACTTTTGATCACAAAACTTATAGAGCAAGGAAAATTTAAATCAGTTATAGATAGAGAATATCCGCTAGAACAAATTACCGACGCATTTACGTATGTTGAAAAAGGTTTTAAAAAGGGAAATGTGGTTATAACCATCGGAGAATAACAATGAAAGCAATTGTCTACCAGAAATATGGATCTCCCGATGTTCTTGAATTACAAGAGATCCAAAAACCTACTCCCAAGGAAAATGAAGTGTTAGTAAAAGTTCATGCATCATCTGTAAACGACTGGGACTGGGGTCTCCTGAGAGGAACACCGTTTGTGAACCGTTTGTTATTTGGGATTCTAAAACCTAGAATCAAGATACTCGGAGTTGACATAGCAGGGCTGGTTGAAGCGGTTGGTAGAAACGTAAAACAGTTTCAGCAAGGTGATGAGGTATTCGGGGACTTATGCGCGTGCGGCTGGGGCGGGTTCGCCGAGTATGTATGTGCTCGTGAAAATGCATTAACGTTGAAATCGGCCAGTATGACATTCGAGCAAGCAGCGGCCGTACCTCAGGCAGCAGTCCTCGCTCTGCAAGGTCTTCGCTATAAAAGACAGATTCAGCCAGGACAAAAGGTTTTGATTAATGGCGCAGGCGGTGGTGCGGGTACGTTTGCGGTTCAGATTGCCAAATCATTCGGAGCTGAAGTGACTGGTGTGGACAGAACAAGTAAATTGGATTTGATGCGCTCGATTGGTGCAGACCATGTCATTGATTACACTCAAGAAGATTTCACAAAAAATGGGCAGCGTTATGACCTGATTCTTGATGTTGCGGCGTATCATTCAATTTTCGATTACAAGCGTGCATTAAGTCCCACGGGAATTTATGTTATGGTCGGCGGTTCCATGGCTCGAATTTTCCAGGTTATGTTCCTGGGCCCATGGTTTTCAATGACGGGGAGTAAGAAAATGGGTATCCTTGCGCATAATCCAAACAAGGATCTGGTTTTTCTGAAAGAGCTTTTTGAAACCGGCAAAGTCGTACCTGTTATAGATAGGCGTTACAAGTTAAGTGAGGTTCCTGAAGCTCTCCGGTACTTTGGAGAAGGACACGCCAAAGGGAAAATAGTAATAACTTTGGGACATAACAAAACAACCTAACAATGAGCTGCAACCGACCGCTCTTCCGTTGCGGTTCATAACAACAGGTGATGTTGGTCGTTAAATATAAACCCGGATAAAGTTTTCCCAATTCAATTAATAACTATCAATGAAGTTTGATGAGGATATTTAAAATGAATAGTTTAAACTTATGTTAACACTTTCATTATAAAAGTTTCTATAAAATGAAACTTTCAGAGCTTCATTACTCAAATGTATTTCCGGAATAAAATATCCTATGGCAGCGCCGATTAAATAGCCCGTTATGACATCTGTTCTAAAGTGATTTCCAGTATCCCTTCGTAAATAACCGGTTAGCGCAGGATAAATGGCAGCGCCTATCCAAATAAGAGTTTTCACAGTCTTGCTTGACAAATAATCGGAAAATACTCTAGCCACATAAAATGTTGTTGCTGCAGTTGTAGAAGTATGACCGGAATAAAATGATAGTCTTGCACCTACAGTTTGTTTTGTTTCTAAAGGTGTACTTGGATCATATACATAAGGACGGGTTCTTTTTGCAAGACCTTTTACTAAAAGATTAATTCCTGATTGAATCGCCATAACCTCAAGCCACATTACTCCCAACATTTGCCAATCTCGCCTGGTATTATCATTAGCTAGAAAAGTTAAGGGTAATAGGAATGATCCATAAA
>Ga0209987_10001129_pt1 | contig 14389 bp, 18 predicted proteins | sample N074metaG_FD_182134 | JGI IMG/M metagenome (GOLD analysis project Ga0209987, IMG submission 182134) | Deep subsurface microbial communities from Kermadec Trench to uncover new lineages of life (NeLLi) - N074 metaG (SPAdes) (version 2) | ecosystem: Environmental > Aquatic > Marine > Ocean trench... | reverse complement strand
GCCGGCCGGAGGCCGGCTGAAATTCAAAATTCCAAATTCCAAATCCTAAACAAATTCAAAATTCAAAACGAATTCTCTTTTCTGGGCGCGGAACGCGCACGACAGCACGAAGGCACGACGTCACGAAAGCACGACGTCACGAAGTGACGAACGCGCGCTTATTCTCTGTTCTGGTCTCTCCTGTCTCCTGTTTCCTGTCTTTGGTCTTCTGATTCCTGGATCCTGACTTCTGGATCCTGTCTTCTATCTTCGTCAAATCGCTTCCCGGCGATAAAGGCCTGAATATAGGGGTCGGGAGAGGAATGAAAGGCTTCCTGGTCACCTTCGAAGTGAATGACCCCGTCCTTGAGCATGATGATTCGGTCCGCTACCATCTCGATGCACTTCAGGTCGTGGGTCACGACGATGGAAGTCAGGTGCTCCTGCTTGTTGAGTTTGCGAATCAACCGATTCACAGATTTCTTGACAAGGGGGTCGATACCGGTCGTGGGTTCGTCGTAGAGAATAACTTCAGGGTCGTTGGCAATGGCTCGAGCAATGGCGACCTGCTTTTTGGCGCCGATGCTGAGTTCGGGCTTTTGAAGATGTCCCATATTGCCCAGTTCTACCGCCGCCAGCAGATAGTCCACCCGCTCCTTAATTTTCTTTTCGTCCTTCATTCCCCTCTCGCGGAGGGGGTAGGCGATGTTCTCTCCCACGTTGAGAAAATCAAAAATGGCACCGCCTTGGAAAACATAGGAAACCCTCTTGCGCAATTCCAGGAGCTCCCTCTCGTTCATGCCGGTGATATCTTTTCCGTGAAAGAGAATACGACCCACGTCGGGCTTGAGCAGACCTGCGATCAGCTTGAGAGTGACGCTCTTCCCACTTCCGCTTTTCCCCAGCACACCCAGAGTTTCCCCTTGCCGTATTTTAAAGCTGATGCCCTTGAGTACAGGATAGTCAAAGGATTTACCCACATTCTCTAATTCCACAATCAGTTCAGTGCTGCCATCAAACGCAGTGTCTTTTCGGGGGAGCGGCGGCGTATTGCGGGCAGACGGAAGGAAGCGATGGCCCAAGATCAGACCCATTAGAGCCAGGTAGGACAAAAAGACCATGACCAGGAAGAGTTTCAGGAACATTGATCTACAGCCTGAGCAGTGAGCACCTAACAGCCGAATCCGACCTAAGCTTATGAAATAGAGGGATTGCCAAGTGCGGACCGTGGCGGATCACACTTGCACGGGCCATCGTCAATGACGGATTTGAAATCGGATGAGCTTCTTGGCCATTTCCTTCCTGCGGTGACGACCACTGCGTCTATAATCATGGAGCCATCCTCGCAGGTCTTTCTGGTTCATTTCTAAAACTTCACACACCCAGAGCAAACTTCCAGGGTGTGTGGTGTTCGAGTAAAACCAATCCAAGGCGTCCTGCCTCCACGACTTCCAATCTTTGTTGGACGTTTTCTTGGGAGACACGATGTCACGGAAAGCCTGGAGCAGAATCCCCAAGGCCAGATTGCGCATGGAAGGATCTGGCTTTTTCTTCTGCGGGTATAAACCTTCACTTTCAAGAAACGTTGCTTTCATTTTTCTCTATCTAACGTTGTTGTCTACCTGCTCGGTAGTTTCCAACGTCATTTTCCTTGCCGCTATTCTATTCTAAGCAAGTGACTTTTCTTCATCTGCTGTTAGTTGGGATGCCCGATCCGGGAAAAAGTTTCATTTTTGATGAGAAAATCCAGTCCTTGGCGCTATAATGCCGGGAAGATGGAACGAAGTTGGAAATCTGCCGGAGATCGAGTTCTGGCATTCTTAAAGCGAGCAGGGAAGGGACTTTCCGTCAAGGAACTGTGCCAAAGACTCGAGCTTTCCTCCATGGCTGTTCGACGGCAGCTGACACTATTGGAAGGTCACAACCTGATTTTTTCCGAAAGGGAAAAGCAAAAGATAGGTCGCCCCTCCTATCGCTATTACTTGACGGAAAAAGGTCATGAGGAGTTCGAAAGAGACTACGCCAATCTGGTGATTGACCTTTTGGGGAGTATCCGTTCAATTGACGGTCAAGAAAAGATCAACCAGGTGTTTGAGGAGCGGAAGCGCGGATATGTGGAAAGATGTCGGGGAAAGGTTTCGGGAAAGACCTTGGAGGCGCGTGTTCATGAGGTGACCCGATTACTCAGCGAAGATGGTTATATGGCCAACTGGACAAGACTGGGTCCCAATACGTATTTGATTAAAGAAATGAACTGTGCTGTTGCGCAGGTGGCTAAAAGGTTTCCAGAGACCTGTATTTTTGAAGAAGGTTTCCTGGCTGAGTTGCTGTTGGCCAAGGTGACTCGCAAACACCACATTCTCCAGAAAGACCATTTTTGTTCTTATCTCGTCGAAGGCTAGTGGGGAGTTTCAGGTTTCAGTTTTTCGGACTTCCACTTCGGTTTTCGGCTGAAACTATTCCATTGCTGATTGAGGAAGGAGACGGGAATGAGTACTGAAAGAGCCAATGCTGTGACGTTAAAGGGAACCCCCTTCACTTTGGTAGGACCTGAGTTGAAGGTGGGCGACAAGGCCCCCGATTTTGAAATTGTTGGAATGGACCTGAAACCGTTCGGCCTGGCCGATACCAGGGGTTCGGTGCGGATCTTCAGTGTGGTTCCCTCCTTGGATACCCCGGTTTGTGATGCTCAGACTCGCCGTTTTAATGAGGAGGCCGCAAAGTTATCCGATGTGCAGATCTACACCATCAGTATGGACCTTCCTTTCGCTCAAGATCGATGGTGTGCAGCCAGTGGCGTCGAGAGGCTCACCATGCTCTCTGACCATCGAAGTGCCCAGTTCGGAACTCACTACGGCACCCTCATTAAAGAGCTGCGCTTGAATTGCAGAGCGATCTTCGTGATTGATGAAGAGGAAACTCTACGCCACGTGGAGTATGTGAAGGAGGTGGCCGACTATCCCAACTACGAAGCTGCTCTCGAAGCGGTTAAGCAGAGAGCTTGAATCACCTTCCGTTCAGCTGCGGAGGAGGCGAGGAATGGGCTGCAGCCCAGCTGCACAGAAAAACCAGACGAACAATCTTCTCCATCTTGGCATAGTTGATCTTCTCCGGGGTATCGGTGGGACGATGATAGTCTGGATGGAGGCCGGTATGAAAGAAGAGTACCGGTACGTCATGGGAGAGAAAGGGCCAATGATCGCTCCGTCTAAGCAAATTAGCCGGGGTATCGTCGTATTGGAACTTGAGTTCTAGTCCGATCCTTCCATTGGATTGGGTCACCAAACGGCGCAAATCCTCACTGCGACTGTAACCCATGACATGCACACTATTGGTGTTGCTCTCAGCACTCTGCTTTTGCAGCCCCAGAAAACGGGGATTATTGGGGTCAGGAATCTCTTCGTTGCGGCCAATCATATCCATTTGAAACAGTGCGGTGGTGTTTTCCAAGAGAAGGGCAGGTCTCTCAACATAGTAACGGGAGCCCAGAAGCCCCCGCTCTTCCGCGTTCCAGGCCGCAAAGAGAACCGATCGGGCCGGTTTTTCAGGGCTCAGGGCATAGGCCTCAGCAATCTCCAGCAAACCCGCCGTACCACTGGCATTGTCATCGGCACCCTGGAAAATTTCGCCATCGTGATAACCCATATGATCGAAATGAGCGCTGATGATCACCACCTCATCCTTCAGATTTGGATCCGAACCGGGTAGGTAAGCCAGAACATTGCGGATACGAGTCTGGCTGCGAACGATCGCAGTCTCTAGCGTGGCCTCCAGGCCTGGCAGTGGAACACCTTGGGATTTGAATTCTTTATCAATCTTTCTTTGAAGCTCCCGCAGGTCAACTCGAGTACTCCGTAGAAGCTCGCGGGCAAGCTCACTCGAAATATGGATCACCGGAATCTTTACCTGTTCTTCCCACACTTTCAGGTCATATCTCGCTCGGGAGGGATCTTCCGGCCAGGTCAACTGGGCATGGCGGGAGAAGTTGCCTCTCCGAGAGCGATCTCGCCCGTTTTGGATGATGATGAGGCCTGCAGCGTCGTGAGCCTGAGCATTCCTGATCTTGTAAAACTCTTCGCTGTATCTGGAATCCAATATCCCATCAAAGGGGCTGTCGGGGTCCATTCCACCCGGCTCACCATCAAACACGACTACAATCTTCCCCTGGACCTCAAGTTCCTGAAAGTCGTCATACCGATACTCGGGAGCCGTGATCCCATAACCTGCCAAGACCAACGGTGCGCTAATTTTGCCATTGGCTGATAAAGGGGAGGGGAAGAAATCTTCCTGAACGACGGCCACGGTGGAGGAGAGCGAGTCGGGGCCACGGATTTCCAGGGCGTTGCCGTCCAGGAGTTCGGCCTGGAGTATGTTGAAATATTGGAAATAGCCATCAGGGGCGACTGGCTCCAAACCCATCAATTCGAATCGATGAGCCAGATAGTTTGAGGTGATTTTGTTAAACAAGGTATTCAACTCACGGCCTTGCATTTCCTTGGAGGCCAAGAAATAAAGGGTGGACTTGAGGTCGGCTTCCGTGATGGTTTCTGTGGCAGCGGTTGGCGCACTGTCGGGTGTGGCCTCCGCCGGAAAGGCGGCTATGCTCAGGAAGTAGATCAATACCGCGGTGGCACTTCTCCTGGCGCGCATTACCCTATTCTAGCGGATGCCCGCTTCGCTCGCAGAAAAAACCGTGCTTCGCACGCTTTCGTGCCTTCGTGCCTTCGTGCTGTGGTGCTTTCGTGCCTTTCTGCTTTCGTGTGGGTCAGAACGCGCTCTGCGCGCGTTCCAGGTTTCGAATTTGGAATTTGAGATTTTGAATTTGTTTAGGATTTGGGATTTGGAATTTTGAATTTCCGCTGACGGCTATCAGCCATCAGCGGTAGCTGATCTGGGGAAATCCGCCCATTGGACTGGGGTGGACCTCAATATCGGCTCGATAGACACTGCGAATCGTCTCAGTGGTAATGACTTCTTGGGGCGTTCCCGTCTTCACAAGCTTGCCTTCACTGAGAAGAGCCACGGTGCGGCAAAAGGTTGAAGCAGCCGTCAGATCGTGTAAAACGACCACCACGGTCATGGAATGCTCCTGATTGAGATGTTGAAGCAGGCGGAAGACCTCAATTTGGTGGTGAATGTCTAGATGGGTGTTGGGTTCATCCAAGATCAAAATAGCGGGGCTTTGGGCGATTGCCCGGGCCAACAGGACGCGCTGGCGTTCACCGCTGGAGAGCTGAGAGATGGGACGATCTCTCAGGTGTCCGATCTCCGTTCTTTGAAGGGACTCTTCCACAATTTGGCGATCGCTGTCGGTGAGTTTCTGGAGTCTTCCCAGATAGGGGAATCGACCCATAGCGACGATCTCGACCACCGGAAAGGGAAATGCAAAGTACTGATCCGAGGCAATCACGGCAATTTGTCTGGCCAATTCTCGCCGCGTCAACGTGTTCAGAGGGCGGTCCTGCAAACGGACTTGACCACTCTTGGGCTGGAGCAGTCCAGACATGAGTTGCAGCAAAGTCGTTTTGCCACTTCCATTGGGTCCGATCAGGGCCAGAAAGGACTTCTCAGGAAGCGATAGATCAATGTCCTGAAGTGCGAAGCCGCCCTGGTAATGGAAACTGACCTGTTTGAGCAGGAGTGTGGACACTAGAAATCTCCGGCGTTTTGTCGGGTGCGTAGCAGATAGACAAAATAAGGGGATCCCAGCAAGGCAGTCAGCGCCCCCACGGGAATCTCCAACGGCGGCATGATGGTGCGAGCCAGGGCATCGGCCAAAATCAGAAAAATGGCACCCCCAAGAGCAGAGGCCGGGATGAGCAGGCGATGGTCCGGACCCACGATCATGCGCATCATGTGAGGGACGATCAGGCCCACAAATCCGATCATGCCGGCCACCGCAACGGAAGCGGCCACCAGGGTCGAGGCAGCCACAAAGAGAAGTTTCTTTGCCGTCTCCACATCGACTCCCAGGTGAAAGGCGGTGGTTTCTCCCTGGGTGAGCATGTTGAGTTCCCGTGAAAAAAGCCAAGTCACACCAAGCCCGATGGTGATGATGGCTGCCGAGATTCCAATCAGCGTCCAACTTCCTTCCGTCAGTGTTCCCAGTAGGTAAAACAACATGGCGAACGACTCGCGATAAAAAATAGAGAAAAAGAGGAACACCGCCGCATTAAAGAACAAGCTCACGATGACTCCGGCCAGGATGATGGTCTGGATGGGAGCCCTACCATCGATTTGGGCAATACGGTAAACGACAAAGATGGAAGCCAGAGCGAAGCCGATGGACATGAAGTAGAGCATAGAATAGTGCTGAAAACCCAGCACTGCAGCTAAAACAACGCCGGCAGCGGCGGCACTGGAGGTGCCTAAAATGAAGGGATCTGCTAAAGGATTTCGAAGAACCCCCTGTAAAACTGCGCCTGCCCCGGCCAAACCCGCTCCTACAATGATGGCCAAGAGCACCCGGGGAAACCGAATTCCCTGAAGGATGGCCCAGGAAGGATTGGCGACGGGACCGATAAAGAGAGCAGCTCCAGCCAGAAGGATCGTGAGCACCAGCAGGATCAGCAAAGAGTGTGTACCCTTCATGGTTCACTCATCATGGTCAGAATACGAGCTTGTAATTTCTCCATTCCTTCGATCAGGCGATGGTTGCCATGGGAAAGGAGATCCCGGTCGAAGTCGTCCAGGATTCTCCCATTTTGAACCGCTTTGATTTGATCCCAACCGGGTCTTTGGCTGATGAGGGAAGCACTGACCGTGTAGGTCAGGATAATGTCCGGATTACGATCGATGATGGTCTCTTTCGACGCTTGTAGAGCTCTTTTGTCCACGTCGTCAAATAAGTTACGAGCCCCACAAAGGTGAAAGGCTTCAGTGATGAAACTCCTTTTCCCAATGGTCCAGGTGGGGAGATCCACTTCGATATAGATCGAGGGTCGATCGCTCAGTTGAACAGCACGCTCCTTCACCACTCGGAGTCGTTTCTTCATACTTTGGATGAGGGCCTCAGCCGGCTGGGATCGATCAACGACTTTTCCGACTTCCCGAATGATTTGGTAAATCTCCTCCAATGAGGTTGGGCTGATCGTTTCCAGCACAGGCAATCCGAATTCTCTGAGGCGAGGAACCGTTCGTGAGGAAGGCCAATGTTCGGCGATCACCAGGCTGGGCTTAAGAGAGACAATTTTCTCCAGATTGGGATTGAAGAAATCACCAATTTCTTCAATCTGTTGTTCCCGGGAAGAATCAGTAAAATATTTGGTGACTCCAACGACCTGTTCTCCTACGCCCAGTTCGAAGAGGATCTCCGTCAAGTTGGGAGCCAGAGAGACGATTCGAACATCCTCTTGAGGGAAGCTTTGACTTGAGGGTGCGGGGGCCCGCCGCGATGCCTGGAGGGCAAAGAGGATCAGAAGAATCAGCAGGACGGCGCCGACAAATTTTTTCATCGCAAATCCGTTCTTGAATAGAGATTAGCCCGGATTATGCTAGTGTTTCTCCTCATGTACGGTTTCTTTCAAAAAATCAATGATATCGGAAGTATGGGCGTTGGGTTGGAAGATTCGGTCCACCCCGATCTCTTTGAGTTTAGGAATATCATCGTCAGGAATGATGCCCCCTCCGAAGACCAAAATATCTTCCGCTTGGTTCTCCTTAAGGAGTCCTACAACTCGGCTAAAAAGTGTCATATGAGCACCTGACAGGATGGACAAGCCCACGGCATCCACATCCTCCTGCAGGGCCGCCTGGACGATTTGTTCAGGGGTCTGGCGCAGGCCAGAGTAGATGACTTCCATCCCCGAGTCGCGCAGGGCTCGGGCCACCACTTTTGCTCCTCGGTCATGGCCGTCCAGCCCTGGTTTAGCGATTAAGACTCGGATTTTCCGTCCCGGCATTAGTGTCTCGTTTCATCAATACGGTGACGTCGGTAATGAGTATGACGGCACCTTAAAAGTCAGGTTCCTGATAAGCGCCAAATATCTCCTTCAAAGTATCGCAGATCTCGCCCAAGGTTGCGTATTCTTTGACGCAGTGGATTAGAAAAGGCATCAGGTTCTGATCCGACTGGGCGGCTCCTTTGAGTTCAGAAAGTGTCTGTTTTACGGCCTGATGATTTCTTTGTTCTCGAAGTGTCTGAAGGCGTTGAACCTGGTGTTCCCGAAGTGCAGGACTGATGTGCAGGGTCTTGATCCGCAGGGGGGTGTCGTCGCTGAGATACTCGTTCACGCCGACGACGATCTCTTCCTTTCTCTCCACGGCCTTCTGATGGCGAAAGGAGGCTTCTTGGATCTCCTTTTGGGGGAAACTCTTCTCAATGGCCTTGATCATTCCGCCCATGGCATCAATTTTGTCGAAGTATTCCCAAGCCCCCTCTTCCAATTGACTGGTTAAGGTTTCCACAAAATAGGAACCTCCCAGCGGATCGGCTGTGTCGGGAACGCCACTTTCGTGGGCAAGGATCTGTTGAGTGCGCAGAGCGATCTGAGCCGCCTCCTCTGTGGGTAAGGCCAGAGCTTCATCGCGCGAGCTGGTGTGAAGAGAATTGGTTCCTCCCAACACTGCCGCAAGAGCCTGAAGGGTGGTTCGCACAACGTTGTTGGCGGGTTGCTGGGCCGTCAAGCTGTAACCGGAGGTATGGGTATGGAAACGACACATCCAGGACTGTTCTTTTTTTGCTCCGAAACGGTCGCACATGACGTGAGCCCAAAGCCTGCGTGCCGCCCGGAACTTGGCTATTTCCTCAAAGAAGTTATTGTGGGAGTCAAAAAAGAATGACAATCGGGGTGCGAAATCATCGACATCCATGCCAGCTTCAAGACACGCTTCCACATACTCAATTCCATCGCGAAGCGTGAATGCCAATTCCTGCAGGGCGGTCGAGCCTGCTTCCCGGATATGATAGCCGCTAATTGAGATACTGTTATAGGCAGGAAGATGTTTTGTGCAAAACTCGATGGAATCCACGACCAAACGCATCGAGGGCTGGGGTGGATAAATCCATTCCTTCTGAGCGATAAACTCTTTCAAGATATCATTTTGAACTGTGCCTCTAATCTTGGCCCGGTCCGCTCCCTGTTTGTCGGCCACGGCCACATACATGGCCAGCAGTATGGCAGCGGGAGCGTTGACGGTCATGGAAGTGGTGACCTGGTCCAGGCGGATACCCTCGAATAGGATCTCCATGTCTTCCAGGGAATCGATGGCCACTCCACATTTCCCGACTTCGCCCTCCGAAAGGGGATCGTCCGAGTCAATCCCCATCAAGGTGGGTAAATCAAAGGCAATGGAAAGGCCCGTTTGACCCTGTTCAAGGAGAAATTTGCAACGGTGATTCGTTTCCTCTGCGCTGCCGTATCCGGAGAACTGACGCATGGTCCAGAGCTTGCCCCGGTACATGTTTGGGTAGACACCACGAGTGTAAGGAAACTCACCTGGATCGCCTAGATCACGCTGGTAATCCAGTTGGGATAGATGCTCCGGTGTGTAGACTGTTTGGTCCTTATCTGTGTCCGTGCCGTCCATGATCTTTCTAGCCAGGACTATTCATTAATTTTCCGGAATGTGGGAGGCACCTCAGGTGCCGAACAGTCGGATTCGGCACCTGAGGTGCCTCCCACATTCCAGAGCTCCCTGCCACACTACCGGAGATGCCTCCCACATTCCAGAGCTCCCTGCCACACTACCGGAGGTGCCTCCCACATTATGGAGTCTTTGCAATCCTCACGGTTCGGGCCAGCTACCGGCTCGCCCCTACCCTGCATTGTGACAAGATCCTATGCATACTTCCGGCTAGCATGCTTGATTCTATCGCAACGCAGCAGACACGGCCAGGTTCGATAAAGGGAGACGCTCAGTGGGGTAGGGGGCTGTCAAGGAGCGGACTTTTCCAATTCAACGGCCTTCTCAAAGAGTTCCATGGCCTCATCAGTTTTTCCTTCCTGTTTGCACAGGTAAGCTTTTTCTTTATACAGAAGAGCCTTGGAATTGTTCGAGTTGACGGCCCGAAGAGCCTGGTCCAGCAGAGCTTGGGCCAGCTCATACTGTTGATGATCGTATAAGGCACCGGAGAGGATTTGACCCTCAGTGACGAAAAGATGCTCTTGGTTGTAAGGAAACCTCAAGGAAAAGATCTCCTGGGATGCCCGCAGTACCTTATCGAATGCCTTCCCCCTAATCAGGAGCATCACGATCTCATGCTGAGACTCGGCAACGCTACGGGAACGTTCCCAGCCTTGGGAGTCGACAAGATTTGCCTGCAGGCTTAAGGAAAGGATGAGTAGGGCAAACAGGTGAGGCATCGATAGCTACTCCAGTTTGAAAGGATTTTCCTGAGGCCTGGGATTATGGACGATGAAAGGATTGGGATAAGCGGTGCTCAATTCCATGCTCGATGCGTTTGGGGAGACAGGGACCTGGGGAACCGCCAGCTGTTCTCGTTCCCTAACATACTCGAGAAACGCCTGCTGTACTTCCGGATTAGGCTGATTGACGAAAAAGAGTGAAAGAAACACCACACCCAAGGTTCCTGCGGCAATCGGTACCCAGCGGATGCCAAAGAGAGATCTAAGGCTTGAAAGCCAGGTGGACTCTGAAGGACTCAGGTCGGTGATTTCTGAGTGAATTCGTGTCCATAAATCGGGATTTAATTCCAGGAGGTCGACTTGCTCCACCAGTTGATAGGTGTGAAGGAGGGACCGGTAGTCGTCATGACATGGAGTGCATTGAGTGAAGTGGCTTTCTACTTTCTTGGCCTGGTCAGGGCTCAATTCCCCGTCCATAAAAGCCGTTAAGGACTCAGTGCAGGTTAGACATTCCATGGTCTTCCCCCAAGTATTGCTTAATTTTCTCTCTGACGCCAACACGAGCGCGGTGAATGTCCGACTTGACCGAAGCCAGCGAGCGGTCGACGATCTCACTGATTTCCTGGTAGCTAAGCTTATGAATAGCGGAGAGAATAAAAACTTTCTTATGTTTGTCGGGCAGTTGGTTAATCACTTGTTCGATAATCTTTTCGAGCTCACCCGATAAGAGACGCTCCTCGGGGCTTCTGTGCGGGGTGATCAGCTTCTGTGCTGCAGAGGACTCAGGTGCTTCGATTTCATCCAGAGAATCGAATTGGGGTCTCGTTCCCCGGTATTTCTGGTAGACGTTGTTCTGTGCGATCCGGAATAGCCAACTTTGAAACTTACCGTTTTCCTTAAGAGAGGTTAGATTCTTGTAGGCCAAGACAAAGGTATCCTGGGTCAAGTCTTCTGCTTCTTCGCGCGAACCGGTTAGACGATAGGTATAATTCAAGATCTTCCTACTATAGAGTCCGTAGAGTTCCTGGAATGCCTCAACACTCCCCTTTTTGGCTCTGGAAACAAGATCTCTTAACTCCTCTCCAGAGATCGAGGGGGTCTGAGCGTTTTTCTTAGATGAAAGCCCTTTGGTTCGCTCTTCGTTCACTAGGATTGGCTACTCGTTTAAAAGTTGCAAATTAATCGTGTCATTATGGGCCACGCTCCAAATAGACACTCGATCTTATCAAACTTCTGATGAAAATCTTGGTGGCGATCAGGTGTGAGAAATGTGGGCAGGAAACTACGAATACTTTCTCATCATGCCGACCACCACTCCTTGAATCCTTATTCGGTCCTCTTTGACCCAAATGGGTTCAAGGGCCGTATTGGCCGGTTGAAGACGGATTTGGTCGCCTTCTCGATAAAACTTCTTCAGCGTAGCGTTTTCCCCATCGATCAAGGCGATGACCATTTCGCCATCGTGAGCTTCTTCCCGCTGTTCAATGACGACATAATCCCCATCCTGAATGTGCTCATCAATCATGGAATTTCCTCGAACCTGCAGCACATAGTTCTTTCCCCGGGTGAGAAAACTCTCGGGAACAGAGATCTCCTCTGCGTTCACCACTGCTTCCACTGGCTGACCAGCGGTAACGTACCCCAGAAGGGGCAGGGTGGTGGGTGAAGAGGGTTCCTGGTTCAGAAGCTGAATGGAACGCGCTTGGTTGGATAGACGCCGAATGAATCCCCTCTCTTGGAGTGCCTGAAGATGCTTATAGACTCCGTTAAGCGAGGCGAGGTGAAAGTAAGTGGCGATTTCCTCCAGTGTGGGCGAGTATCCGTGTCGATCCAAAAATTGGCTCACGAAATCCAGGATTTCCTTCTGTCTCTTCGTCAGTGGCATGACACTTTTACTGAGTCCATAATGGTGAATAAAAGGTGAATTGTCAAGGGGAGGGAGGTGAGTTCAGGAACAGTCCCCGAATTCTCTCAGAATTCGGGGACTGTTCCTGAACTCACCTCCCTGATAAGGTATGGGCTATGGTTTTTGATGATCGAGAGCATCTGATTCAAGAGGAGAAGAAAAAAATTCGCCGATTGCGGGTGCTGGTCGATTTGACTACCAATGTTCTCTACCAGGATGCCGCTCTGACTCGGGAAGAGGCGCAACAACTGGTGTGGGGAGCAGAGAAAGCCATATTGAAGATGTTTCCGGATAAACAACAGACTTTTGACATCGTGCTTCGCCCTCGTTTCGAACGGATTCTGCGGGAACGCTGGGGGTGAGAATCAGATGCGAGCCGTGATACAGCGAGTTGAAGAGGCTGAGGTCACGGTTGAGGGCGCAACCGTTGGTGAGATTTCCAAAGGGTTGCTTGTTTTGTTGGCCGTCGAAGCGAGCGATGGACTGCAGGACCTGGCCTTCCTCAAAAAGAAGATCCTCAATCTTCGCGTCTTTGAGGATGACCAGGGCAAGATGAATCTTTCGTTACGAGACGTGGGAGGAAGCGTGCTGATGGTTTCTCAGTTTACTTTATACGGAGACTCGCGCAAGGGAAATCGACCCAGTTACTCGCGCGCCGCTCCTCCCACTCAGGCAAAGGAGCTCTACCAGGAACTCATTGAGCAACTTCGTTTGGAAGGAGTGACGGTGGAAGCGGGTAAATTTCAAGCCACGATGAAAGTGGCTCTCATTAATGATGGCCCTGTGACATTGATCGTGGATTCGAACAAGCAATATTATTAATTGGTGCTGTGGTGCGGTCGCGTCATATTCGTGTGGGCCTGGTCAGTCCAAGCCTGATAATCCATAGGATGGGGTGAGAAAGCGGCGAAAGCGCCCTCCTGCCAAGGCGTGCGACAGAAGTCCTACGTTCAAAAGCACGCAGTCCAAAGCACAACCCCAAAAAAATCCGAAATACGACAGCACAACAGCACAATGGCACCACAGCACGACCGCACGAAGGGGCGCGCAGCGCGCTCATGGCGCGATCGTCACGGGCTGAAGTTCCCACTCGATCAAGAGTTCCTGGGGGAGATTGGGAGAGGAGGGAGTCGCTCGAAAGAGGAGAACGCTGACCTGAGCCTTGCTCCGCAAATTTTTCACCCATCGATCCATCTCCTGGTTGGTTTTCTCCAGGATGAGAATTTCCCGAATTTGCTCCTGGACCAGCTCAAGTGCAGGGAAAGGGGCCCCTGTCTGGGCTAATTCGGGCACCAGAATCTCATCGTAGTACTTCTGGATCTGCGCTGGCATGACTATGATGAAGGGCTCGAATCGGGTCTGAACAAACTTCCAGACCGTCAGTTCACGCCGGATCAAGTCTCGCAGGGTAGACTCGGTCATCTCCATCGATTCGAGCTGCTCCTGAAATTCATCCTGTGAAGAGAAGCGACGCCGATAGGCTTGCAATTGGTGAGCAACGTCGTCCTGTGATATTTGAATTCCAGGAGTGTGTTGGGCTTCGCGTGATATCAGTTTTTGATTGATGATTTGATCCAAAACGGTTAGATACAAGTCTCTTCTTTCATCAGGCTCGTCCGATATCTGCCAACCCTTGTATTGCACCAGTTGCTGGACCTCGGAAAGGGTAATCACTTCCCCTTCGACGAGAGCCGCAACCTGATCCACGACCTCGCCCCCAACACTGAGCGGGAAAAATAGAAAAAGAAAAAGGGCAGGTGCTCCGATCATTAGAAGGGTTGCCCCAAGGTGATGTGGAAGTTCCAGTGGTGGAATCCCGTGACGTCAGGAGGATTGAGCGAATACCCGAGGTCGAATCGGATGGCTCCTACCGGGGTGTTGACTTGAACCCCGGTCCCAACCGCGTGATTGAATCCGGAACCCGGATGGCCAGGACTGCGGAAAACGTTACCGAAGTCGTAGAAAAGATTTCCCGAAAAGAGAGCCACGAGAGGAAATCTCAGCTCCAGATTGGTGATCAAAAGGGCATTCCCTCCTAAGGGGACGGGGCGTCCATTGGGATCAGGTTCTCCGCGAGAGTTGACGAGTATGATCTCTCCTGTGGCCGGGTTCGTCAAAAGAGGTCCGGCCAGATCCTGGGGGAGTCCTCGTATCGTTGTCGACCCCCCCGAGAAGAAGCGCTCACTAATGGGAATCG
>Ga0209987_10001128_pt1 | contig 14391 bp, 15 predicted proteins | sample N074metaG_FD_182134 | JGI IMG/M metagenome (GOLD analysis project Ga0209987, IMG submission 182134) | Deep subsurface microbial communities from Kermadec Trench to uncover new lineages of life (NeLLi) - N074 metaG (SPAdes) (version 2) | ecosystem: Environmental > Aquatic > Marine > Ocean trench... | reverse complement strand
TCCCGAAACGTCTTTACGTATCGTCACAGGCCTGAGCGGATACATACACGACTGGATACAGAGAGGCGATGTCGACGTCGCTGTACTCTATTCATCACAACCGGACGAGAATCTTGTTGTGGAAAAGTTGTTCGACGAGAAACTCCACCTGGTTTTTAAGCCCGGTTTTTTAGCGGGTAGAAAACCTTCCATACGATTTGAACAAGTATGCAAGCTCCCCCTCGTTTTGCCAGCTGAAAGACACGGCCTGCGCGCCCTTCTCGAAGCTCATGCGACAGCGAAAGGATTATCGCTGAACGTTCAGGTCGAAACCGACTCCTTTCGAATACTCACCAAGCTGGCCTGTCGGGGTACTTATGCGACCATACTGCCGGCGCGCTCCATCCGAAGTGAAACGGACGCTGGCCTTATTGAGATCCGCCGAATCGAAAATCCGTGCCCTTCTCGCTCACTATGCCTGGCTCTGCCTGCCGACAGGCCGATAACGACTGCGGTACGATTGTTTTCCGATGAGTTGAAAGATGCGGTGAGTGATCTTGTGACGCAATGAGCGCAGGTCGACCGTGTCGGTTGCGAATTCGATGATCGGAATAGTGGCCCGCAGGCAAGCCATCTGCCGGCTCCCAACGACCCACATTTGCCAAACCCGCATCGCGCTTACGTTTGCGATAGGCACGCATGCGTTCTGCGGCGGATTTAGCATCCGCTTTCTTCGGCCTGCCTCGCTTGTTGGGTGTCTTTTTCATACATTTCTCGTAACGCGTCACGAAAAATGATCCTACATTCTTCGGGAACCAACCCACGGTCCTGACTCACATTCCCTGGCCACAGCAATACCAATTGATATTTCCAGATGCACGACCCTTAAATGCAATGCAATGGGTCAGAAACATCATTTACCCGCTTGGCGGAACGGACGAAAATAGCACTCAATCAGCAACCTGAAACGGGACCGAACATGACGACTGTAAAGCTATTTTGCACCATGACGATTTTGCTATTAGCCGTAAGCGCATCTGGCCAGGCGCAGGAAAGTGGCGAATACGCACGCTTCAACGACCCCTTCCGGGTTTACTTCGGCGGTTTCTACCCGTCGATGAGTTCCAAAATCACTATTGAGGGCACCAACATCAGCCCACCGCCCATCGGATTGGAAGACACGCTGGGCGTCGAGGACGGAAAATTCGTGCCCTGGGGGGGCGCAATTTGGCATATTTCCAGACGCAACACGCTTGAGTTCGAGTATTTTCAACTCAATCGAGACGGCTTCATTGATCTCATTCCAGAACCGATTGAGGTTGGCGATCTGATCATCGAGAGTGGGTCGATAAATACCGCATTCGATATCAGTGTTGGCCGCCTAACTTACGGTTTTTCCGTTGCTCGCAGCGAGCGCATGGACCTGCAGATAAAGGCCGGCCTGCACATTGCCGATTTGTCTGCCGGACTACAACTAATGGGTGCTGTTTGCGACGTCACCCAGGGTGAAATGCCGCCCGGCTGCCCGGCGGGCCAGACACCACCGCTGGAATCTGAGAGCGTTACGGCGCCGCTGCCACACTTTGGCTTGTCCTGGGCGTACGCGATCACCCCGACGATCGCGGCCGATATTCAGGTCATCGGTTTTGCGATCGAGCTTGATAATATCGACGGCAGCCTCGTCGAGATATCAGCCGATATTGCATGGCAACCCTGGCGACATTTCGGCTTTAGCGCGGGATTACGATATTTTAATGCCAATGTAGAAGGTGGAAACGCCGACCTGAACGGCGAATTTGACCTGGAGTACTTTGGGCCTAGTATTTCTGTGGTCGCGACATTCTAGTTTGCCGCCGCGCGCCAGAATCCATTCTTGCAAAGTAACTGACCATTCGTTACAGCTTCGCGGCAGCATCGATGCTTCTACGCACTGGGCGACGCATTCGCATCACGCCGTGCTTTTGTACCAGCATATGACAGCAAGATCGTTGAAAAAATCAATGTGACAGCACCAAATATCAGCGACGGCTGGAAATCGCCGGATTGAGACAAAACTCCGGCGATTCCTGGACCGATCATCGCACCAATACCAATCGCGGGGACACTCAAGACGACGTAGCGACCATCGACGTCCAGTTCGGCGATCTCCGTTATCGCGATTGGCAGCATGAAGCCGATTGCAAACGTCAGCAGGCAGGCACCAGTCGCGTAATATGTAAATACCTCTGCGTTATTGAGCAAATAGAGTGACATCAGGAACATGACGCCGCCCACTGAATAAGGCTTCATATTGCCAAACCGTCCGCCCAAAACAGCAGCGAGAATGGATCCGAAGAGCGCGGCTATGAGCGTGATGGAAAGCATTGCTCCAATAATTTCCGGATCGTACCCACCCTGGGCGCCGATGCGTTCAACAAATGCCCACATCGCGGAAGCAGCGCTAAAGAAAATCAAAGTTGCAAGAAGAGTGCCCCAAATGAACGCACTTTGTGGTGCTCGTTTAGAGGACACTTGAACTGCGTCAGCCTGTACTTTGCTGCCCTCTTTCGGAATCCAGAATAGAAACGGGCTCAGAAGAATTATGAAAATTATCATGCCAAAAACCGCGCCATCGAAACCCCAGCGAGCAATGGCGGTGCCAGGCAGGACCAGCATCAATATTGCACCCGCGAACGCTTCAGCCGCGATCTTGATGCCGTACCAGCGCGCCGGATTGCTCGTGTCGCCGATAATAATGGTGCCGATAGCGTAAAGTGCAGCGAACGCGCCGCCAGCAATCATCGTGGCCAACAGCAAGGATACGTAGCCAGGAAACAAAGTGCCGGCATACAGGCTGATCGCCGTTATTGGCGTCGCGACGGCGACCACCATCGACCATGAGACAGCTCGTACCCAGAAAAATGCTGAGATAGTGACAATGTTGAAGCCGAAGAAAAAGGCTGCACCTAAGAAGCCGATTTCTCTATTGTCGAGACCACGGTAGTCCTGTGCCGCACCGAGAACCAATGGAAGCAAGTTATAGTAAATCGAACCGATGGCGGAAACGATCAGCGCCGCAGCAACCACCGTGCCGGCATCCATTGGATTTTTCTGCTGCAACTGATTCATGCCTTTGACTTATTGCTGTGATTATGTGTTGGGAGTAACGGGTACAAATCATCCGGCAGGGACTGGATGATCTGTCTCATTACATGTTTGCAGAACTCGGGATCTGCGATTGCAATTGGGAGCGGCTGCGATCGGGCGAGACACCATAGTATGTCTTGAATGCCCTGCTGAAAGGTGCTGGCTGCGAATAGTCGAGAAGGTAAGCAATCTCTTGAATAGCCAGGTCCGTGTCTTCAAGATAGTGCTTGGCCAGCGCCATTCGAACTTCCAGCACTAATTCCTTATAGCTGGTTCCGGCCCGGTACAATCGCTTCCGTAGCTGTGACGTCGACAATCTGAGTTCCGCAGCCGCTTCGTCCAGGCGGTACATGCTCCTTCCCTGTCGACATAGCAGAAGTCGACGCACGATTTGTGAAGTTTCCTTGGAGGCACTGCCCGCACCCAGCAAACGCTCACACATGGCTCTACAGACATCGGCCAAAACACGATTTGCCGAAGCGATCGGTTGTTCCAGCCAACTGGATGGAAAGCGGAGTTCGCTTCTCTCTGCATCAAATTCGTAAGGGCATTGAAACACTTTTCGATAGGATGATTCATAGTCCGGTTTGGGATAGTTGAAAAAGATTCTCGCATTTCTGAAGTCGACCGTGTCACCGAGCAACAGCTTCAGCACCCGCCAGTTGCCAGCAAAACTGTCTTCGACAATGCTTTTGAAATCCTGGATATGAGACATCAATGGAATCGCCGAGACGATGGCGAAGTCACCCTCGACAGTCAAACTATCAATGAAACGCTCCGTAGTAAGCTCGTGATAGCGAATCAGGAAAGTCAGTGCTTTGCCAACCGTCTCGCTGTTGATGACGACGTAGCCGATGACCCCGAGGTCGGTCAGCTCGGCCTTTGCATACATGCGCAAGCTGATATCGGGTACGAAACGGCCAACATAGGCCACAACCTGATCGACCTGATTTTGCTCCAGGGTAAGTCGGCCATCCAGATGCGATGGAGTGATGCGCGCATTGCGTAGGGCATCAGCAAGGATCTGCGGCCCATCATCCTCAGTCAGACTCTGTCGTATGCGTGCAATCCAGTTCGCGGCGATTTTGCTTTTTTCAGCGTTGTGGGATTCGAGTGTCAGTCCATGTTCGATCATGTGGAGTTTCGGGTCTCATCTTACGAATACTGCGGTCAGAACTGTATAGTAACAACAAGCAAAAATCATTTTTTGGCATAGTTCAAGGCTTTTCGAGACAAAATCGCCACTGAATGGGTTAGTTAAAGGTCCTGATTGCCCGGACCCGGGCTCTTTCTGTTGCTTATCTGGCCAAACCATCAGCAGGAATGTAACCCTTTGTTATTAAAATGACTTTCACGCCCTCCTAGTCTCAACGAAGAACAATCGGTCAAAACTGTACCCACAAGGGTCAGAAATGTTATTAACCAAATGCATTGCCCTCCCTACAATGGTCTCAACAATTCAGGTTCTGCCTGACACACCAGCCGGTAGCCAAGAGAAGTCCTGTGCCCAAGAGAAATGTAGTACTTACTATTCCGGAGCCTGGGAAGTTCGAACTCATCGATCGGCCCTACCCGAAATTCAAAGCTGGATACGCGGTAATCAGGACCGAAATTGCCCCGGTTTGTCTTGAGGGGTCACGAATCTGGAAGTCGCACGATTTCGAATTTCATGACGATCCACAGCACCTGGGCCACGAAGGCGTTGGGGTCATCGACGATGTTCAGCCTGGCGCCTCGTTCAAAAAAGGTGACCGCGTCATCGTTTTCCAGGGCGATCATTGTGGTCAGTGCCACAGTTGCCGAAATGGCTATTCGCCGACCTATTGCGTGTCGAATATGCCCGATCTCGGCGGTCGGGCAATGCATGGCATCGAAGAAAAAAATGAAAGTGAGTCTGGTGGCTTCGCAATGGCGAAATATCGACTCGCGCCGCTGGCTAATCTGTACCGGGTTCCCGATGCGGTCGACTTTCGTTACGCAGCAGCCTCGAACTGCTCGTTCGGCGTCGGTTTTTCAAATCAGGAAGTCATGGGCGTCAAGGCTGGTGACACGGTACTCGTCGGCGGGGTTGGTTTTATTGGTATGGGCCATATCATCAGCGCGCTGTACCGTAATGCGACTGCCATCGCACTGATACGCAATAAATACCGCCGCGGAATGCTGGAAAAGATGGGTGTACAACATTTTGTCAACCCGGATGATGATGACTGGCTCGATCAGGTTCGGGCGCTAACCTACGAGAGTCAGGGAGTAGATCACTGCGTCGACGGATCTGGTGTTCCCTATTACCAGAACAAAATCATGCTGGCGACCCGAATCTATGGAAACGTGAATTTCAGTGGCCATTCACCCGGCTCGAAGCTGAAATTTAGTCCCTTACATGAGATCGTCGATCCCGCACATCGTTTGCAGGGTCAACACGATGTGCGGGCTAAAGACCGTGAAGGCCTGATACGCGCACTACTTAACAAAGATGTACAACGCATGATTGATGTGATGGTGACACACGAGTTTCCGATGTCGAAAGCTGGTGACGCGTTTGATGTCCAGGAAAGTAAACGCTGCGGAAAAGTGTATCTGCGCACTCAACACTAGAGGTTGAAGTTATCACCTCGTATTCGCCTGGAGCCAGGAATGCAGCAATTATCGGACAGACGACTTGTGTGGGTGGACGGCGTATTGCCAACCTCTGATGCTCGATACGTGGTGAAGTCGGTAAATGAACCAACATGTTGCAGAGGTAATTTGGTTGCTACCATCTGTCATTTGGGGGCGCCCTTACGGATGGGCATGCAATAGGAGTTTGTGATGAATTTTTTGAAAACCACCTTGCTGGGCGGGCTGTTTATCCTGCTGCCGTTGATGCTGCTGTGGATTGGGATGAAAGAAATAGGGGCATTGCTGGTCGATATGGCAACGCCGATCGCCGACATGTTTCCGCCAGGCGTATTTGACAACCTGACGGCACCCGGTGTTGTTGCCTTGTTTCTTATTGTCGGTACATCGTTTGTCTTGGGTCTGGCGGCAAGATCAAACTGGCTTAGCAGTATTGGCCGCAAGTTTGAATATTCGGTACTTAACAAAGTACCGATGTATCGAATGCTAAAAGTGATCTCGAGCGCCCTGATCGACACAGATACAAGCGATGTTGATGCTGCCCTGATAAAAGACGCCACTGGCGGCGGTGATCCCTGTTATGTCATTGAAAAGCATGCAGATGGCCGCGCGACGGTATTACTTCCGTGGTCGCCCGCGTCTTTCGCCGGCAGCATCAAGGTTGTGCAACAAGCTGACCTCGAAATCCTGCCCTGTTCGCTGGACGAATATTCACGTTCATTAAGCCAGATCGGTGTTGGCATCGAGGAATGCCTGAACCAGAAGACGGCGAAATAAGAAAAGAACCTGAAATTGAGGATAATTTTGATGGATCGAGCGAACCTGTGGTCAACTCTCTTTGGTATGCCCGCGATGCTGTTTCTATTCGCCCTGACGTTAGTCGGTCCCTCGCAAGCAGTTGCGCAAAGCGAAGATACTTATTCGGACAGAATATTTTTGAAGAACGGCGATCGAGTTACCGGAACTATCAAAGAACTTGATCGCGGAAAGCTGCGCGTCAAGACCATAACGATGGATACGGTATTTCTCAACTGGGTTGATGTTGAATCTATCCAAAGCAGCACCTACCTGCGTATCGCTACAACGGATGGGTCATTCAGATACGGTCGAGTGCAGAAATCCGACCTGTCCCAGAATCTGCGGATACTCACCAATGGAGAAACGCTTGAGATACCCGCTATCGAGATTGCATCCATGAAACCAATCCGGGTCGATGAGTCTTTCTGGCACCGAATAGAAGGCGACGTCAGAGCTGGCATAGATTACAAGAAGGCCAGCGATATATTACTGGTTAATGTTGCGACGAATTTGCGCCTACTTGAAGAAAAGTACGAAATCGAATTCGGATTCGACTGGAACGAAACCCAGCGAACCGAGGATAACAACTCTTCGCGAGCTGATTTGTCCGGTGACTACACGCGATTTCTTGGCGACCGATGGTTCTGGAAAGGATCTGCCGGCTTTGAACGTAACCAGGAACTCGGTATTGACTTGCGTACCATCATCGTCGGTTCTGCCGGAAAATATTTCCTGCAAACACCAACAATGCGTTTTGAAGTGAACGCCGGCCTTGCAGCCAGCGTGGAAAACCGTACGGATGACACGACACAGCAGGGCCTGGAAGGTGTGATTCGGTCTTCTTTTGATCTGTTCAAACTGAACATTCCGATCACTCGTTTGTCCGCCAGCGTCAATGTCTTTCCGGGCATTACGGAATCGAGCCGGGTGCGCATCGACACAAACATCACGCTGCGCAATGAAATATTTCGCGATTTCTTTTGGGACTTATCATTCTATAGCAACTTTGATAACCAACCCGCTGCGGGTGCTGAGAAAGAAGACTACGGCATCATCACTTCACTAGGTGCAAGCTTCTAGGGTATGCGTACTTCTCCAGGATATTTTTAATTACATGCACAGATCTGATCGAAATCGTGTCTCTCTTGCTCTCTTTCTGTGTGGAGCCAGTATGCTCCTGCAGGTGCCCAGTGTATTCGCACAAGAGTCGGATGAACCCGCTGCAGAAACAAAAATGGAGCGATTTTTCGCCTTGCCAGTGGAACTCGATGCCGATTCCGGCGCCAGCAACGGGGATGCCACTATCTTGCGTATCGCGCCGTTATATGGCCTGGGCACGCTGAGAAAAATGGACATCATCCACATTGACCTGATTACGCTTGCGGACGCCCCAGGCGGAGTTCCGGGTCGGCCAGGCAACCCTAATCCGGAACCCGGGTCAAGGGTATTCGGTCTTGGTGACCTTGTGCATGCAAGTTTCTTCACGCCTAGAACGTCAGGAAAATTTACCTGGGGCGCTGGTTTCATGCTGAGCATACCAACCGCAACTGACGGCAGATTGGGCAGCGGCAAATGGTCGGCAGGGCCGTCGTTTCGCTTCACGTACCGAACGGGACCATGGAACATCGGTGCATTCGGTGGCCAGACCTGGTCTTTCGCTGGCGACGAGGAACGCAACGACGTAAGCCAATTGATTATGCGCGGGACCGTCCGCAGGAAACTGCCAAACAAATGGTTTTTTGTCTCAGCCCCCATCATTACGGCGAATTGGAAGGCGAGCGGGCAAAAATGGCTGGTACCTGTGGGTGGCGGGTTTGGCAAGGTGCTCAACATTCACTCGAACCCGTGGGCGTTCACGTTGCAGGGCTATTACAATGTTATCAAACCGGCCGGTGCACCAAACTGGTCGGTACGGCTCTCAGTAATCGCCGCCATACCGCTCGGACGCTGATGACGCGAATAATCGAAAACACGCAGAGAGTTTTTTGGGGACTGCTCTGCTTGCTTGCATCCTTTGCCGACGTCGCAGCTCAAGAGGTAAGTAGTAGCTCCGTCCACTGGGCGTACAGCTCATATTTCGGTACCGGATGGTATCAGGTCAGCGGGGATCGAGATGTCTATGTCCTGCGCATGACCCCACGCTGGGATTTGAGTGACGCGGACTTTGCTGAAGATGGCACACGAACGACTGGTGTCGAACTAAACTTTCCGATTACTGCTGGTCTCGACAAGATGGATCTGGACGACATTGCAGGGACTACCGACCTGGACAATCTCGCGAGTCTTAGCGTAACCCCCGGGATTGCAATCACAATCCCGCTAAGCGAGCGCTGGGAACTGCGCCCTTTTGCATCAGTTGGCTGGGGCACGCTCCTTAACGGCAACGAATCGGCATGGACGTACTGGAGCGGAATCAAGAGCCGCTACACATTCCAGAATGGAAAGCTTAACTGGGCCCTGATTAATTCAGTGACCTATGTGGGCTATTCCCCCATCGATGGGTCTTCCGAGGATTTCTGGCCGCTGATGGCGGCTCTGGAGTTTGACTACCCGATTGGTAACAAACAACGGGACGATGAGTCCTTGTTCGTGAGCTGGCATGGCATGTACACGTCATTCGAAAATGGCCTGGGCCTTGTTCTCCAGGATGGCTCCACATTACCAATCACCGACCAATGGGAATTCGGACTGTCATTCCACAAGAAAGAAAAGCCCATCAGGATTTGGTGGTTCAGTTTCGACAGCCTGGGTCTTGCTTACCGCTTTAGTTCATCCGGTGACCTGAAGGGCATAAGTTTTGTGCTTCGGTCTGTTTTTGACCGCTAGAGAAAAACACTTCGATGATATCTAACAAAAGCATAAGCAAATGACCGAGCTACTACCAAGACTGATTCCCATACTCCTCGTCGACGTATTGAACCCTATGCTATTTGCGCTAATGGTGGTTGCGGTAAACACCAACAGGCCGATAGCGAATAGCACTGCATTCCTTGCCGGTCACACTGCCGCGTATTTCGTGTCGGGTATCATTATCGCGCTGGGGCTGAACCAGATTACCGATCGTCTCAACCATCCTCTACCAGTCGATTTTGTCATCGAGTTATTGATCGGTCTGCTCTTGCTGTGGGCGGCGCTAGCCTCACGGAATGGCAAGGCAAGCGAGGACAAAACTCCGGAGCGCGAACTAACGCCGACATTCTGCTTCGGTTATGGCGCGATCATAAATTTCATCGGTGTCCCGTTTGCTCTGCCTTACTTCGCAGCTGTGGATCAAATTCTCAAGGCTAATCTTTCGGTAGAGTTCTCATTTACAGCGATAGCGTTCTACAACCTGGCTTACGCATTGCCGTTTCTGCTGGTGGTGATACTGGTTGCCGTGACAGGTGAGAGCAGCAAACCGATCCTGGACAAAATAAGCAATTTGCTGGTCGGCCTGGTAGATAGATTCATGCCAGTCATCTTATTCTTGCTCGGCATCGCACTTGCTGCCGATGCGCTGGCGTTTTTGATATCTGGCGAGGCGCTTTGGTAATCACGCGGTGCGGAGTCGCGTCGTATTACCGTTCAAAAATCGAAACCGCCCATGCTCATTAGAAGCCGTAACCCACAGCGATTCCGATAACAGTCGTTTTGGCACCGCCCTCAATAAAATCAACCAGAAATTCCGGGGACGCGGACCAGTGTTTATTTAGTGAAATCTCGTACGCGATACCGAAGCGCATCAGGAATTTATCTTTTTTTGAGTTTGACTCAATTCCGGGCCCGGAAAAAAAGCGCCAGCTTTCTGAGGCATGAAAACTAACGGGAATCACTGCTACCCACGATCGATGTTGGCCGCTGCCGAATAATCGCTCAGCATCCACACCAATACCCCATTTTTCACTCAATTGGACTTCGTACTCGAGCCCTAGCGCCGAGCCTTCCTCTTCGTGATCGCCGTCCCGCTCAATACCGGCACCGGCGAAAATCGCCAGGTGGTGATGTGGGTACTCGTGATGCCCGGACTCTTCGCTTGCGAAAGCTCCGCAGCAAACGAAACCAAGCAGGGCGGTCAAAACGCCTTGGACAAATATGCTGGCCTTGGTCATGTCAGCTTGCCTCCTCTATCAGCGAATGTTCAAAATCCCGGGAACACACCGCATTCCCGGGATCATCTTGACAATCGAATCGGCGGGACCGAAACCCCACGTTCGCTACATACTCACTTGGGTTGACCTTCCTCCAGGCAACAAACCAAATTTCATAGTTATCTGTCGCCCATTATCTTGAGACTTGAACCCCTTCCCGGGATGAAAACACCCCGGGAAGAGAACAACGGTCTAGTTTTGAATGGTTGTGTTCAGAAGCTTCTTGAGATTTTCCATGGCTTTTTGTCCTTCCAGCGTACCGTAGCCGATGTTCGATGCGCTCAAGGAACCTCCTGGCTGGAACGGATAGTCATCGATTGAGCCAAAGAATTTCTGCACAAATCCCTGCGCTGGAACCATCAGCCACATATTGTCCACATACCATCTGAGATACATGCCTGACTCTCTTGACGCACTTTCAAATGGATCAGCCCGCAAGTTAGTGATCACAGGCCATGCCGGGGTTTCTCTGAACGCTGTATTGATGGCACCTCTTTCAGTTGCAAATGCCAGCTTCCAGTCATCGACTCGGATAGCGTTAAGCATACCGCTAGCGGCGAAATACATGATCTCTCTGCGTGGCCCATCTTCTTCCTTGCCTTCAAAATAGGGCTTGAAGTTATAGCCATCGAGATGCACTCGGAAGGATTTGCCATTGGCTTTGTAACCCTTTTTGGATGCGAGTTTTTCTTTGACATCAGGGACACCAGCGGCGGCCAAAAGAGTTGGCATCCAGTCTTCTTGGCTCATTGTATCGTTGAAAATGGTTCCAGGCTCGATCGTGCCGGGCCACTTGACCATTTGTGGAACCCGCATACCACCTTCCCAGGTTGTTCCTTTCTCACCATGATAGGGCGATGCGCCGCCATCTGGGAAAGTGAACTTCTCGGCACCGTTATCGGTTGAAAAGATGACGATGGTGTTGTCATCAACGCCAAGGTCTTTGAGCTCCTGGAGAAAGCTACCGACCATATCATCAAGCTCTACCATGCCGTCTGCATAGATGCCGATACCAGTGATGCCGCGGTATTTTTCCTGCATGCGGGTCCAAACATGCATGCGAGTGAAGTTCATCCAAACGAAGAACGGCTTATCGGCCTTGACAGAACGAGCCATAAAGTCCTTAGCTGCCGCGCCAAACTCACCATCAACAGTTTCCATGCGCTTTCTGGTCAACGGGCCCGTATCTTCGATTTTGCCGTCAGCATAGGAGTGAATCACGCCTCGTGGACCATACTTTTTATGAAATTCCGGATCTTTAGGGTAATAGTAGGTTTCAGGTTCTTCTTCAGCATTCAGGTGGTAAAGATTCCCGAAAAACTCATCAAAGCCATGCGCTGTCGGCAGGTGCTTATCCTGATCGCCCAAGTGGTTTTTACCAAATTGACCGGTTGCATAACCCTGATTCTTGAGCAAATCCGCAATGGTTGGCGCCCAGTCCGGGATGCCTTGATCACTGCCCGGCATACCGATGGTCAATAGCCCGGTTCTAAATGGCTGCTGGCCCAGGATGAAGGAGGCCCGACCTGCAGTACATGACTGCTGGGCATACATGTCGGTAAACAGGGCGCCATCATTGGCAATTGAGTCAATGTTGGGGGTCATGTAGCCCATGCCGCCCCGGTTGTAGGCACTGGTGTTCCAAACACCGATATCGTCACCCCAGAGGACCAGGATATTGGGTTTGTCCTGAGCTGTCACAGCTGATGCGAACGTCGAAGCCGCTATCAGGACCAGTAATTTGCCGATTATTCTATTGTTCATTTTTGCGCTCCTTCCTAGTACATCGCCGTATTCTTGCCTTAAGAACTGAGCTCTGTTTAGTTTTAGTGATTATATTTCGTGCGACTATCCGTGACTGATTCGATTTTTGCCCGGTCAAAATGGCGGGATAGTGTAGGTCACGTTAATTCGATAAGAGTTTTCGACAGCAGACCCGGGCCAGTCGTCATAAATAGCACTGGTCTGATATTCAAAGTAGTAGTTCCAGGATCCTTTATCCTTGACCAATACTTTGCCAATACGGACGCCGAGCGGTATCTTGATTTTCTTTGTGTCCCAGTCGTACTGGATTATCTGGTCGCCATTACTGATATACCAACCGTCGCCGAGACGATAATTAATTATGGGTGCGATACCCAACGGATTGGTGTCGCTGGTGCCGGCCGGCAGCGCTTGCGGATCAATCGATCGCCACGACTGCGTCAGCAATGCACCGTAAAACCATTTGCCCTTGCTGTTCACATAGACAGCCGCAAATCCGTAGCCCCATTCGTCTCGCGCTACTTTCTCATCACCGGGCAAGGTAACCAGCGGACCGATACCCATGCGTCCTGTGCCCCAGTCCCATTTCTTCGGAATAATCAGCCCGAATATCTCTGTATTGCCAATACCTGAATCGCCCTGGGCGTTCTCGTAATGCCGCAGAGTTATGCGCGGAAGAATGGTGAAATTATCGAACGGAAGCGGCGCAACAATACGCAACTGGACATAGTCCGTCGCGCCAGCCGGCCTTTGTTGGCCATTGTCCAGAATATCGTCGTGATAGTCCGGCATGGTTTGATAGGCAAGCTGGAACGACCATTGGGTCGCCGTCGAGTCGAGCGCTTTCGTTTCCGCGTCACTTTCCTGTGCATGCGCCGGCGACATCAGCACAAACCCGACGCTGGCAATCGAGACCGCTATCGACATGAGTCGGCTATCTCTTCTTCTTATCCCTAATAATTTCATCGCGTTTCCTTCCTGTCGCCACCAGCGGGCTGCCAAAATCGAGTGTGTACAATTTGTATGGATCCAGACTTTGTTCTTGTTATCAGTAGATTTTCGAAATCTTGAAGCGCGGATAGTAATTGCGTAGTCCATGTTTATCAATACAGTTCTGACCTTTTGCGCTACATTTCGTGCCAATCTCGAGATGGCTAGTTCTGCTGTACACTATTGATCACACGGTCAATTTAACGCGAAAAAGCGGCGCGTTGCGCCCCATGTGACAGCGTACCGAAATGTAAGTGGAAAGGTCAGAAGTATCATTAACAAGAGCCGCCCGATTTGGCAAAATGTGTCCAATTGAGAGCCGTAAATATCAATTCAGTCTGGAGAATTGGCAATGAAAATATGGAAGAGATGGTCGTTGCTGGCAATTTTTGTATTGCTGGCCAGCGGCTGCGCCTCGTCACCGAATACATTCTCCAACGCTGATCCCAGCGTTGATTTTAGCCAATACAAAACCTTCGGTTACTTTTCAACATTGTCGACAGACAATGCTCAATATCAATCGCTCGTCAGCAACTTTCTGAAAGTTGCTGTTGCTCAGGAACTTGTTGTGCGTGGTCTCGACCATGATGAAGAAAATCCTGATCTGCGAGTGAATTTCTACATTAATACGAAAGACAAAATCAAAACCAGATCTGTTCCGGTAGCCGGCGCCTACCACGACTATCGTGATCCGTTTTACGATCCCTGGGGCGGATATGGCGGTGTCGGTGTTGCTTACGAAACACGCGTGGATCAATATACAGAGGGAACACTGAATATCGATGTTGTCGACACCAAAACCAACAAACTCGTATGGGAAGGATCTGTCATTGGGCGATTGACCGAAAAAGATGTTCGCAATATGGAGCAGACCGTCGACGAAGCAGTCGCGGAGGTCATGGTTAATTTTCCAATAGGGGGTAGCGACACAAATCAGTAAGACGGCGGCAGGGCCCGTCAACAATGGCAAACTGCCGGTGGGGCCGTAAAC
>Ga0209987_10001127_pt1 | contig 14394 bp, 13 predicted proteins | sample N074metaG_FD_182134 | JGI IMG/M metagenome (GOLD analysis project Ga0209987, IMG submission 182134) | Deep subsurface microbial communities from Kermadec Trench to uncover new lineages of life (NeLLi) - N074 metaG (SPAdes) (version 2) | ecosystem: Environmental > Aquatic > Marine > Ocean trench... | reverse complement strand
ACCAGTGTTTTCCCCGCCGCACGCGTCTCAGCGTCAAGCTTTTCAATTTGCGGCCAAGGTGCCTCGGGGTTGACGTAGTCCGGTGTTACTGGCGAAATTCCGCCCCAGTCATTGATCCCGGCATCGAGGATGCGGCGAAAATGACCGCGATTGAGGTTCGGCGGTGTCTGGATCGACATTTCAGATCCAAACACATCTCTTGCGACGCGAATGGTCCAAAGCAATTCATCAATGTCAGGCTCGGCGGCCGCGGCCATTTTGGTGCCGGGCTTTGCTCGGAAATTCTGAATGATGACTTCCTGGATATGCCCGAACTCTGAATGCAATTCGGCTATCGCTTGCAGCGACTCGACTCGTTCCTCGCGTGTCTCGCCAATCCCGAACAGAATTCCAGTGGTGAACGGAATCTGAAGCTCGCCGGCTGTGCGGATATTTTGCAGCCGCAGAAATGGTGACTTGTCCGGTGAACCGTAGTGCGGTCCGCCACGTTTGCAGAGTCGCTCGGACGTGCTTTCGAGCATGAGGCCTTGTGAGATCGAGACTCGCTTCAACCGTTCCATCTCATCTGGGGTCATAACACCCGCATTGATATGTGGCAGCAGTCCCGTCTCGTTGAAAACGTGTTCCGCAAGATGTTCCACGTACTCCAATGTCGTCGCGAAACCAAGATCGGCCAATGCTTCGCGAGCCGCACGATATCGGATCTCGGGTTTGTCACCCAATGTAAAGAGAATCTCCTTACAGCCCATCGCGCGGCCAGCCTTAGCCGTTGAGAGAACGTCCGCAGGTGACATATACGCGCTGTCTACAGCACTGGGCGTTTTCGCGAAGGTGCAATAATGGCAAACATCGCGGCAAAGTCTCGTAATCGGCGCGAAGACCTTTCGCGAATAACTTACGACTTCCGCAGTTCGTCGTGGCGATGGGAGCGTTAGCTCGCTTCGGTCAGCCGGACTAGCCATCGTCATCTAGCCCCCAATGGCGCGTCCCGTTGACGCGCGACTGGCAATAGTGCTTCAGGCCTGGCGGTCATGCATCTTTCAAGAATGCCAGACTCAAGAATGTATTTCTGGGTAGCCGTGCGGGGTTCGTAGTCCATCAGCCTGGCGATGTCGCCTGTTGTATCTATATCCAACTCAAGGCGCGGAAGTTCCAGGATTCTGGGTTCGACGCAGGCTTTGTGCGCGGACGACACGTGCATTGCGAACGAATTATCTCCGAACTGGTAGGGGATCAAGTCTGGCGGTGAAGCGCCAATACAATTCGAACCTGTGCCCTCCATGTTCGGCACAATCGTAACTGCCGGCGCCTTTCCTAAAGTATCGCAAACAGAGTCGATGTCTCGCGCCATAACGAGCGGAGCATCAGCAGGGATTGTCAAAGTCGCTGTCACTCCTTCGGAGCGCAAGAATCGAACGGCACGGTCGATTGCGTCCGATTGCCCGGCATCTGCATCAATAGCCGACAGCCGAACGCCGAATTCACGACCCATTGCGAGAGCGTCCGGGTCTCGGCTAACCATCAAGATGCCGGCAAGTCGAGAGCTCTGTCCCAGAGCTGTAAGAACATCCCACAGGCTGTTGTGCATCAATTTTCGTCGTTCGCTCGGTGTCAGTGCGCTACTCAGTCTTTGCTTGGCGTTGCGAAATGATTTGACCGGAAGTATCGCCCAGATTGGCGGGGTATGTGTCTTCATTTGGCTTTGCCAGTAATTCGGATGCCCGCGCCATCGATTTTGTAGCGCTTGTTGAGGAAGATCAGAACTGAAGTTAGCGATTCACCAACGACCGAGTTATCGATCGATCCGGCGTGCCACGCTTTCAGTCCAAGCGCGTCTGCGAGTTCGACGACGATCTCACGGGCATCCTTGTCGTTGCCGAAAACTAGTACGTCTCCTTCGTCGTCGCCTATGCCATCTCGCAAATGCGCCGCCGCAACGTTGTGAAACGCGGACACAACTCTTACGCCTTCGCCCAGCGTCTGCTGCGTCGTCCGCGCTATTGGCCATTCGTCGGAAAGCTGAACTCTGGCGACCTTGGGCGGAACAAGCGGCACGGTTGTATCGACAACGATTTTTCCTTGTACTGCGGCCCGGATTTCGTTCAAAGTCTGTCGGTGATGAGCAAACGGGACGGTTAAAACGACAATATCGGCTGCTGCTGCCGCCGCAAGATTATTTGCGCCTGTCACACTATCCCTGCCAACAGAGCTATTTATGGCTTCTGCTGCACCGATTGCCTTTTGCTCTGATCGAGAGCCGATCACCACTTTATGACCGCATTCTGCCCATCGAAACGCGAGCCCTCCACCGAGTGCCCCGGATCCGCCAATAACAGCAATGCGACGTTTAGCTAAATTCATTCTCCGGCTCCAATTTCAGATTAGTTGCTTTCGCAGTGCTTTGCTGCAATTTCGGCAACATACAATTGCTAATAATCTGAATCAATACAATCGTACACATCTGAGGGTATTGAAGTCAGTGCGGGCAGCCAATAATTTTCGGCAGCATATTTCCCACCGATAATTGTTCAGGCGAGCAATCTTTCGATCGGAATTTTCACTTCTTTCGTTGGGAGAAGTGCCGTCGAGTCCTCGTTGAACGCGGTCCTTGTTGTGAGTCGTGCGACGCCATCAACTTTTTCTCCAGATCACGGCCACCCAGAAAGGAACCTGATCAAGATATTCTCGACGAACCGTGCCAATTAGTCTTTCGAAAAATGGGTGAGACAAAGGAACGTTGGCACAGTCTTTACCTCCATCAAATCGAGAATCCGGAGATTGGCGCTCCATTGGCGAAACAGGAATATAGGCGCCGAAACCGGGTCAGTTGAACGCGCCGATACGCACGGTTGTGACAAGTGCTGCATTTGCAATGGGCGCCTAGCCAGTTAGTATCAATAATTTCAGTTACTTACAAACCAATTTGCGTACTCCGAAGGCAGGGGTCGTTTGGTATTCCTCCGAGCGAACTCGAGTCGCCCGAATGTTGTCCCAATAGCTCAATCAATTCGTAAGAAAATCAGTCCATTACCAATATTGCTGGTGAATTTTATGGGACATCGAATCTCTGTATAAGTATTGCTTTTCAGTAAATAATCGAAATTAGAGTGCTTGGTTACGAACCAAGGGATTATCTTCTAAGAATTCGCCTGCGTAGCGCATACATAGGTGGCCATATCCCGGCAATAGTCTAAGAGCATCGTGATGCATACTGCGTCACTATCAACAAATTCAACAGGTTAGCGCCCCGTCCTGGGGCGGATCTGCACCGCTTGTGCACTTCTTTCACCATTTTCCCATAGTAATTCAAACACCGGGGTTATGGAAAATCGAAACACGATCCTGTTCAAACCCTGGGTTGTGACAGCCGCCACGGCAAATGACTCCCGTCTATGGATTAATAGCAGCTACCTGAACGAAGCTTGGTTTTAATTAACATGGTTGGTTCACAATGATCAGATTGCCAGATGGAATTGTGTCAATACATCTCGATGGCGAGCGCTATCGAGGTGCCTACTATTTTAATGGAGACGATCTGCTGGTGACGGCTTATGGCTACGAGGATTCATCGGCAGATATGGCCGTTCTCCAGGGCGAGCGTGGCAAAGCAGCAAACAATCTCGCCAAGCTGGTGTTAATCGACATGGTCAGGAATGCCAAGGACCCTGGCGGAGTGCACGCGACGACACATCTTTGCCTGCACGGCTCAACGACACAAATCGGATTCTGACCGACCTGCTGTAAGCAAGATTTGCGTGCGGAACATTGCGCTCACTTGCGGGTGAGGTACCGGTATACTGGCCAGGACGCAAGCATCATTGCCACCGCATACAACGCGGTCTCCCGTTCGACAAATGCCTGAAACAAGGTGATCACGGTCCATCCGATCAGGCAAAAAATTGTACTGTAAGGATGGCCCCATGCACGGTACGGGCGGTCGCAGTCGGGTTCGCGCTTGCGCAAGATAAGCACGCCAATAATCATTGCGAGGTAAAGAGGTACAAAGAAGAAAATGATTAGAAGCAACAGGAACTCAAACCCACCGAGCCATATGAGACCAATCGAGAACAACCACGTGACAAATACGGCGAATATCGGGTTGCCACCCTTGCCGACGTTTTTTACACGCTTTGCCGCAAAGCCATCCTCAGCTAACGCCTGAAGAATTCGCGGCGCGCCCATATAAGCCAGGTTTTGATGACTCAGTAAAATCAGGATAGCGGCTCCGACAATTACGATGCCGGCTGCCGGTGAGATAGCAAGTTCAAGGGCACGTGCCAGTGCCAGGTTACTGCCGGCCAGGGCGGCTAATCCGACGCTCTTCACCAATGCGACGTTCAGCAACATATACAATGCAATTACGATTACGACACCCTTGATGCATAAGCGCGCTACCGATCCAGCGCCACCCTTGATTTCGCCGCTAAAGTAAGCCGCGTAAAGCCAACCGTCGTAAGTGAAAATAATTGTCGCGATCACCAGGCTCCAGTCGTTGAGTCCGGCATTCGCGTTCGTTACTGCAGTGGTACTGATAGCAGGCGCTTCCGCAAAAAGCAGCACCAACGCCAGCCCGATGACGGCCAGTCCTATCGCTGCTGTCGCAAACTCCTGAATAACGGCACCCACCGAGATCCCGCGCAGTTGCAAGGCGGCGAATACCGTTGTCACGAGGATAGAAAGCGGCATACGCCATGTGGTCGCTTCCGGAAATAGAATCACAGCGAATTCCAGTATCACAACGGCTTTGAGGGCGATGTCTGCAACGAAACCCAGCCAGTCAACCCAGCCAATGACGAACCCGGGGTAGGGCCCGAATGCGCGGCGAATGAGCGAGTAAGTGCCACCGGAACGTGGCGTCATGCCAACCAGCTCTGCGGTTACCGCAGTGCTCAATAAAACGAACAAGCCGCCAAGCAACCACAGTGCAAGGTAGAAAAACGGGTCTGGAACGACCGCAGCAATCTCACCAGGACCGCGCAAGATGCCGAGACCAATGACCCCGCCAACAATAACGGCGAGCACGAATTTGCTGGATAGCACCCGCGTTGGACCTCGCTCTGTCACGTTAGGCCGTCGGGTGCCGATCGTGCATTAGAATCCTGCGACGCCAGTCGGGTAGGCTGCGGCGTCGCCTTCAATGTGTCCGTGCGATTCGACGTGTTGTATTGCGGCTTCCATGATCTCCAGCCCCTCGCGTAACACTTTTTCGTCCATGTTGAGCGCAGGATACATGCGTATTGTTTGTTCGTGGTCCGAGAGTGCCCAGACACCATTCTCTAGCATTTTTCCCCGCACCGAACGCGCTGTCCACCAGTCCTTTTCGTCTTCTTCGGCATTGTCCGGGCTTGCGAAGCTTACGCCCATCAACAGACCGCTCAAACGAACCTGGCGGACAATGCCGTAATCCTCCCAGCCACTCATAATATCTCGCGCCACATTACCAAGATGTGCCGCTTGCTCCACGACGCCATCACGCTCGTAGATTTCCAGCGTTTTTATCCCTGCAGCACAACCTGCTGGCGTTCCGGCAAACGTCGAGCCTGACTGGAACGCGTCGTTGTCGCCCAGGATGTCGTCTCGCGCCGCTATTCCGGCACATGGTTCGATACCGCCGGACAGGTTTTTCCCGACAACCAGGATGTCAGGGACGACGCCGTAGTGGTCGATGCCCCACATCTTGCCGGTGCGCCCGAGCCCCGTCAGGACCTCATCGGAAATCATTAGCCAATCATTTCGATCGCATATCTCTCGAATACCCTGCAGAAATTTTGGAGACGGTATCCAGTTGCCGCCTTCAGCCAATCCGGGTTCGACCAGAATCGCGGCGATGTTGTCGCGCGCCACAACACTGTTGGGAATGTGGTTGTCGAGATGCCAGAGACAATAGTCTACGTATTGCTCTTTACTCATGCCGGCCGGCAATTCGTCGCTGTAGGGATACGGTGCCCTGATGACGCCGCCGGTCCATGCTTCGAGATAGTCACGCGCTTCGCTGTCGTGACTGCTGAGCAATTTGGTTCCAATGCTGACGCCGTGAAAAGCGGAACTGAACGCGATAATGTAGCGCCGCTTTGTATGCGTGAGTGCGAGATGAACCGCCGACTCCGCTGCCTCCGACCCGGAAACCTCGTAATTGAATCGCGGCAGTGCTTTCGCCGGCATGATCTCCGCGAGCATCTCGGCAAGGTCGTAACGCAATGGATGATCGTAGTGAAACCCGTAACGTTGTTGCGCCTGGTGAACGGCTTCAATGATCTCGGGATGCGCGTTGCCGATCGGATTTGTGGCCCAACCGTTCTGGAAATCGATATAGCGTTTGCCGTCCATGTCCCAGACGAAGTCGCCAAGCGCCTTGTCGACGACAATTTGCCGCACGGAGCGAAATCCGCGCCGACCAGCCCTTTCCATCTCGGTATTGTACTTCAGACCATTTCGAAACAGTGGAATGCCACGTTCGAGTACAGCTTTGGTTTTTGGTCCCGGGAAATCACCTGTCATGATCTGTCTGCCTCGATTGACGATCTCGTTTTCATACATTTTGGCAGGATGCGTGCATCGATCAAGCGAGAAACCACATGGTAACGATAATTTGATTAGCGCCAGAACTCATTCAGCCCTCGTTCAGTTGACCAAAGCTACTGTTCCTTCACAATAGAAATAGTCTGTCATTGAAGTTCGTTTCCATAAGGAAAACAAAGATGAAAATTAGACTGCTGTCCGGTGTGCTTGTTTCGGTACTCTCAACGCAAGCGCTGGCGGAAACACCCTCATTCAATTTCGTCGAAGTTGGCTATGTAAGTTCATTCGGCGCTCCTGTCGATTTCGATGGGTTCGAGATCAAGGGAAACTTTGAGATCACCGACAGCATTTACATGAATGCGGCCTACGGTAACGCAGATACTGACCTCGTTACTCTTGGGCTGGGATACAAGACGAATATCTCGAATATTTCAACATTATTCGCAGAGATAGACTATTTGCGAGTGGACAACAGTTTCAGCGGATCTGGTGCCACAGGTGGATACCAAATCGGCTTCGGCATCAGAAGCAATACCTGGAATAGACTGGAACTGAAAGCAGCCGCCTATTACCGGGATATCAAAGGCAGCGATTCTTTTTTTCAGTTTGGCACCGCGTACAGGCTCACAGACTCCGCCGGAGTCTACCTGGACATAGAAACCGATTTCGACAATAGCGCTTATAGCCTGGGCGTACGTTTTTTGTTCAATTGATAGTTTGAACAGTCGCTCTCTCTTCCGGGGAAAGCGCGGGAATTAGTCACCAAAGCCAAAAGCGTCGTATCATCGCGACATGCGTCCAATGATTTCGATTCAGGGTCTCACCAAGACATACGCCGGCGGACTTGAGGCACTCAAAAACATCAATCTGGATATAGAGCGAGGCGAAATCTTCGCACTGCTTGGGCCCAACGGTGCCGGCAAGACCACGTTGATCAATATTGTCTGCGGCATCGTGAACGGCACCTCCGGTGATGCCTACGTCGACGGGCATAACATCAAGGACGAGTTTCGGATTACCCGTTCCAAGATCGGACTCGTTCCACAGGAACTGTCATCCGAATCGTTCGAAACGGTTTGGAACACAACGCGTTTCAGCCGAGGCTTGTTTGGCAAACCGGCAAATCCGGATCACATAGAGAAGGTACTTAAGTCGCTCTCGTTGTGGGACAGAAAAGACACGATTAGCATGGAGCTGTCCGGCGGGATGAAACGCCGTGTCCTTATAGCCAAAGCACTCGCACACGAACCGGAGGTCTTGTTTCTGGACGAGCCAACCGCTGGTGTTGACGTCGAATTGAGGCAGGACATGTGGAACATCGTCGCAGCGCTTCGGGATGAGGGCGTCACTGTCATTCTTACGACCCACTATATTGAAGAGGCCGAGCAGTTAGCTGACAGGGTAGGCGTGATCAACAATGGCGAAATTATTCTGGTCGAAGACAAAGACAAGTTGATGCGCGAGATGGGAAAGAAGGAGCTGGTCTTGAACCTGCATGAGCCGCTGGCTGACATTCCGGCATCGCTAAGCGAATATGGACTGGAAATAAGTGAGGACAGACTCGATTTAACGTACACCTATGACACGCAGCGAAACCGAACTGGCATAACCGCACTTTTGGGCGACCTCAACAAGGCCGGTATTCATTTCATTGATTTGCAAACGTCACAGAGTTCGCTGGAGGACATCTTCGTCGACCTGGTGAACAAAGACCGATGAATTATCATGCCATCAAAGCTATTTACCGCTTCGAAATGGCGCGTATGTTTCGCACGGCGGTGCAAAGCATCGTTGCACCAGTCCTCTCGACCTCTTTGTATTTCGTCATATTCGGCGCAGCGATCGGATCTCGAATAACCGAGATTGACGGCATTAGTTATGGCTCCTTTATCGTTCCTGGACTGATTATGCTGGCGGTCATGACGGAAAGTATTTCGAACTCGTCATTCGCCATCTATTTTCCGAAGTTTACCGGCACCATATTCGAAGTGCTTTCCGCGCCCGTGTCCTGGGGCGAAGTTGTGCTCGGCTATGTCGGCGCAGCGGCCACCAAGTCGGTCATTGTCGGAACTATAATACTGGCAACAGCAAGCTTGTTCGTCGACATCGAAATTGCACACCCGTTCGTCATGGTTACCTTCCTGTTGCTGACCTGCGTCTCTTTTTGCCTGTTCGGCTTCATTCTTGGAATCTGGGCGACGGGTTGGGAAAAACTGACGATCGTGCCAACCCTGATCATCATGCCACTGACGTTTCTCGGCGGTACCTTTTATTCGATAAGCATGTTGCCGCCGGTATGGCAGACGATTAGCCTGTTCAATCCGGTCGTTTACCTGATCAGCGGATTTCGCTGGAGTTTTTACGAAAATTCCGACGTCAGTGTGGCACTGAGCCTGGGTACTACGCTTGGCTTTCTGGTGGTCTGCCTTTTAGTCGTTCGCTGGATATTCAAGACAGGCTACCGTCTGCGCAACTAAAACGATGTACTGAGAAATCTGATGAATTCACTACGCACTCCTGACTCAAGATTCGACAACCTGCCGGGCTACGATTTCGACGCCAATTACGTCGATGTCGATGGATTACGCATGCACTACGTCGACGAAGGCCCTCGCGACGGTGCCGTCGTATTGCTGCTTCACGGGGAGCCCAGTTGGTCATATTTGTATCGCACCATGATCCCACCGCTTAGTGACGCCGGTTTTCGTGTGATCGCGCCGGACCTGATCGGTTTCGGCAAGTCGGATAAACCGACAAGAAAGAGCGACTACACCTACGCCGGCCATGTCGAGTGGATGAAACAGTTTGTGGAATTGCTCGACCTCAACAATATCAACTTGTTTTGCCAGGACTGGGGTTCGTTGATCGGGCTACGAGTCGCGGCCGAAAACGAGCAGCGCTTCGCGCGTATTGCCATTGGCAACGGCGGATTGCCGACCGGCGATCAGGCGTTGCCTAAAGCTTTCAAGATCTGGCGCGCGTTTGCTCGTTACAGCCCCTGGTTTCCCATTGGCAAGATTATTCAAAAGGCGACGATCACTGAATTGACCGACGACGTTGTTGCAGCTTACGACGCGCCCTTTCCCTCGTCGAAGTACAAAGCAGGATCGCGTGCTTTCCCGATGCTGGTGCCGGCCACGCCAGACGATCCAGCCAACGAGGCGAATCGTGCTGCATGGTCAGTCCTTGGACGCTGGCAGAAACCGTTCCTGACGACCTTCAGCAACCGCGACCCTGTTACGCGAGGCGGCGAAAAATATTTTCAGGATGCCGTGCCGGGTGCGAAGAATCGCGAACACGTGAAAATCAGGAACGCCGGTCATTTTTTGCAGGAAGACAAAGGACCGGAGATTGCAGAAGTATTGATCAAGTTCGTTCGCGAGTGAGCGTCAGGTCTTCTCTCTGTTATTCTTGACGAATTCACCGAACAGCCTGAATTCCTCCGATCTTGCACTGCCTTTGCGCCAGGTTAATCCAATCGTGCGGTAGCTGTTGTCGCCAATTTCGTAAGTCCGGACCCGTGTGTTCTTTAACAGCAGCGAATTGCTGGCCATCTCCGGCAGGAATGTTATGCCAAGATCAGCGTCGACCATTTCAACCAGCGTGAGCAAACTGCTGGCAGCAAATTTGCTCACTTTCTCGGTGTTTCGAATTTTGCAGGCTGCCAGGGCGTGGTCACGCAGGCAATGTCCGTCTTCCAACAACAGCACGCTTTCTGCATGCAGACGGCTGTAGCGATAGTTCTCAGGGTCCACTCTTTTGGTACCGCGCCGCGCGGCCAGTCGAAAGCCGTCTTTATACAGTGGCACCGAGGTGACGCTGCGCATGTCATAGGGCAGGGCAAGCAGTAGCAGGTCCAGTTCGCCTTCAAGCAATCGCTGGTGAAGCCGGGCGGTCTGATCTTCGACCAGGTAAAGCTGCAACTGTGGATATGCCTTGCGCAGCTTTGGCAGCAGGGTTGGCAGCAGAAACGGTGCGATGGTGGGGATGACGCCAAGCCGCAGGTTGCCCGTTAAGGGTTCGCGCCGTACACCGGCGATCTCCACCAGGGTCTCTACGTCGCGCATAACCAGCCGCGCCTGCAATGCAACTTCTTTTCCCGTCGCCGTAATCGTCACTTGCCTGTTGGTGCGATCAACAAGCTGCGTATCCAGCAGGCTTTCCAGTTGCTGGATTGCTGTGCTGAAGGCCGACTGGGACACGAATGACGCCTCAGCCGCACGTCCAAAGTGCCCGTGCGTGCTCAGGGCAAGGAAGTACTGCAGTTGCTTTATCGTTGGAGTTCGAATCATAGGGAAAATCGATCATAACATACGGAATAATCTATTTTACCGATGTAATACACGCCACTATAGTACCTCCAGAGATCACATAATCAATCTGGAGATCGACATGTTCGAAAACAAAGAAGGCCAACGAGTACCGCAAGTCACATTCCGCACCCGTGATGGTGTTGAGTGGAAGGAATTGACTTCCGACGATATCTTCGCCGGCAAGACAGTCGTCGTATTCTCATTGCCGGGCGCATTTACGCCGACCTGCTCATCGTTTCACCTGCCACGCTACAACCAGCTCGCGGGCGTCCTGAAGCAACATGGCGTTGACGAGATCGTTTGTATCTCCGTGAATGACGCGTTTGTCATGAACGAATGGAAGGAAAGTCAAAACGCCGAAAACGTTACGTTCCTGCCGGACGGCAATGGTGCGTTCACTTCAGGCATGGGTATGCTGGTTGGCAAGGAAGACCTTGGTTTTGGCGATCGCTCATGGCGATACTCGATGCTGGTTCGGGACGGAGTGATAGACAAGATGTTCATCGAGCCGCAAGAGCCGGGCGATCCCTATGGCGAATCTGATGCTGACACCATGCTTAATTACGTTTCGCCAGAGGCTCCGCTGCCGTTGAACGTCACTATTTTGTCGCGTGGCGGTTGCCAGCACTGTGTACGCGCCAAGACACTGCTCGCAGACCATGGAATCGAGTTCGAAGCACTTGAACTCAACCAGCAGTACTCGGACCGAACACTGCGTGCCCTCGCCAACGCTACAACGCTGCCGCAGGTCTTTATCGATGGTGAACGAATCGGCGGCGCGGATGAGCTCGACGCATGGCTGGCTGACCGCCAGGCAAAAGCTGCTTAGATAATTGTGGGTCTGGCTGAGCTGGCGAGTGAGTCAGCTCAGCTCACTCTTCGCGCTGTGCCGCGTTCATCGAAGCCCATTTTTTGCCAGCCCGCTCAATCAGTTTGTCTGGATTGTAGCGCCAGGTAATTGATACCTCTTTAATCATGTTGAGATAAAGTTTTCCTTCCCAGATCGTCCAGGCTTCGGGATTCGTCGGCACATCCCCGCCGTGTGCGATTCCCAGTGCGCAGAATCCACCAAATTGCGGTGCAAACTGCTCGGGGTTTTCTGCAAACGCATCACGATGCGCCGTTGACGTAAATCGCCAGACATTGCCATTCCACTGGGTGGTTATGTCGGGCGATCCTCGCTCCGCGGCACCTTCCGTGAAATAGGACACCGGGTCATAACCATCAATCGCGCCATTTTCAGTGGCATATTGCAGGGTGTTTGCGATGCTGTTTGTGGCGAGCAGCAAAAAGGATACAGCGACAAGAATTTTAAGCATTTCAGCTCCAGATGGTAGGTGATGAATCTTTAGATGCGCGTAACGAATTTAGTTCGATTGTGCTATTCGATCGTTACCTTGTATTTCCCGGCAAGCAGCAGATACAGATCTTCGATGGCAGCAGACCGCTTGGCCGATCGCCATTTCTCTTCCACCACACCCGTGATTTCGTCCAGTTCAGGAAGTCGGCCAGCAGAGCGAGAATCGATATAGACGATATGCAATCCAAGGGTTGATGGCAATGGCCCGATCCATTCACCGATCGGTGCCGCGAACAATCCACCAGTGAATTCGCGGCCAAATACAGGGACCAGTTCAGAAATTTGTACTTCGTCGATATAGACGGGGAGCGACGACGGATCGCCAAGTGATGACAAGTCGTCCGGCATGTCCTGATTTCTCAATGTGCCGAGCATGAATCTTGCCGAGGCGTCCGCGCCGATGACGTTGCCGTTGTTATCGAAGTAGATCTGCCTGAAGGTCAATACGGGGTCCACACGAAACTCGTCAGCGTGGTCGTCAAGAAAATTCTGCAACACTTCACGCGTCGGTGGCAAGCGTGTTGCTTCTTCGGTAGCTATTACCTCAAGGTGATGCTGCAGGCGTCGCCGAATAACCGCATCGTCCTGGCCCAGTCCAAGTCTCGTGGCCTCACGCCAGGCGATTTCCCGATGAGCAACATCGTTAAGCAGTTCGCTCATTTCGGACTCGGTCGGCTCTCGTTGCCAATTGCCCGCAAAATTTGCGGCGAGTTCCCTTTGTTGTTCACCGGAGATGACAATATGCCGGCCAGGCCGCCGCGCCTGGTCAAACGTAACGAGCAGATACAACATTATTATTACGACGCCGGCGATGGCGACGTAGATAAACGGACTTCTTGATGGTTCTTTCGTACTTGCCATTTTTTTGTAAATGAACCGGGTAAGATGCCGATACTCGTTGAATCAGTAACGCTGCGCAAGATGCCCGCGCATTACCCAGGAGTCACACCCGTGAGTTTGAACATTTCCGATCAGTCCTTGCTTAAGTCATCCGCCTATATCGATGGCCAGTGGTGTGACTCGGACAGCGGCGAAACATTTGCCGTGACCAATCCCGCAACCGGAGCCGTTCTCGCAGAATGCGCATCCTGTGGCACTGCGGAAACCCGGCGAGCTATCGAGGCCGCTGAAAATGCGTTCCTGTTCTGGCGCGAGACTACCGCCAAGGAACGAGCATCGATATTGCGCAAATGGTTCAACCTGGTGATGGAGAACCAGGAAGACCTGGCGAAAATACTGACAGCAGAACAAGGCAAACCACTTGCAGAGGCGCGTGGCGAAATCGCCTACGGCGCCAGTTATATTGAGTGGTTTGCCGAAGAGGCGAAGCGCATCTACGGCGACACGATTCCGGGAGCCGCACCGGACAAACGCATTGTGGTGATCAAACAGCCAGTTGGGGTCGTTGCCTGTATTACACCGTGGAATTTTCCGAACGCGATGCTCACGCGAAAAATTGCGCCGGCACTGGCCGCAGGTTGCACCGTTGTGTGCAAACCTGCCAACGCAACGCCGCTATCTGCATTCGCATTTACCGAGCTGGCAGAGCGGGCAGGTGTACCGCCCGGTGTAATTAACCTGGTAGCCGGTCGCACCTCTGAAATCGGTAGTGAAATGACGTCAAATCCGATCGTCCGGAAACTGACATTCACCGGGTCTACGCCGGTTGGCAAAAAATTGATGGCCGACTGCGCTGCAACAGTTAAGCGGACGTCAATGGAACTCGGTGGCAACGCACCCTTCATCGTATTCGACGACGCCGATCTGGATGCGGCAGTTGAAGGCGCCATGATTTGCAAATTCCGCAATGCGGGTCAAACCTGCGTCTGTGCAAATCGTATTTTCGTACAGGAAGGCGTGTATGACGAGTTTACGGAAAAACTGACAGCTGCAGCAGCCGACATGAAACTGGGTGACGGCGCGACCGAAGGGGTAACGATGGGTCCGCTGATTCACGAAGGGGCGGCAAACGATGTGATGGCATTCATCGAGGACGCCGTGTCTTCAGGCGCGAAAGTCGTTGCTGGTGGTGGGCGTTCGGACTTGGGCGCTTGTTTTGTGGAGCCGACTATTTTGACGAACGTTGATACCAGCATGCGCGTGTTCAGCGAAGAAATATTCGGCCCGGTCGCGCCGTTGTTCAAGTTCAGTACCGAAGAAGAAGTGATTGCGATGGCAAACGATACGCCATTCGGTTTGGCC
>Ga0209987_10001125_pt1 | contig 14410 bp, 15 predicted proteins | sample N074metaG_FD_182134 | JGI IMG/M metagenome (GOLD analysis project Ga0209987, IMG submission 182134) | Deep subsurface microbial communities from Kermadec Trench to uncover new lineages of life (NeLLi) - N074 metaG (SPAdes) (version 2) | ecosystem: Environmental > Aquatic > Marine > Ocean trench... | reverse complement strand
CCTGCTCAAATTGATCACGCAGAATTTTCATATATTTTACACCAGCGGCAATGTTACTTTTCGGATCATACAAATCCTCTATACCGAGTTCATCGGCCGTTGCCGGCATGATCTGCATTAGACCCTCCGCACCTGCATAGGAAACGGCTTCAGGATCAAACTGACTTTCCTGATACATTTGTGCAGCGATTAAGCGCCAATCGAAACTGTGTTGCTCAGCATTGAGCTTGAGTAGTTCATCATATGGTGAAAGCTTGTCCACAAAAGCGATCAATATAGATCCGTCTTTTATATTTTTTGGACGCGACAGGTACTTACTATAGAGCGTATTGTAAGTATCACGACGGTACTCTTTTGTTATATAGTCATTCACAGCAGTCAAAAGTTTGTGATCGCTTACTCTCACTGCCCATGTTTGTGCGACTGGCTCGCTAAGTGTGAATAGCGCTTTTAAACCATATTGGCGAGTTAATTCTGCCTTCACCTGATGACTGCCCAGGATGGTTAAATCATGCATTGCATGTGAGACGCGATACAAGGTTTCTTCTATGTTGACATCTTCGTCAGTATCAATGATCTCAAAGTTGATGCCACGCCGTTGTATCCCCTGCAGAAAATCTCGGTAAGGACTTTCAGGCGCCAGCGCTATTCTTCTACCTTCAAGATCTCTGATATCGACAAGACTATTTTCTGTGTCGCGGCCAATGATGACGGGTGCTGAAAAATCATAGGCCCTGGTCATTTTGATATTTTCATCATTTAAACTGTTTTCAGGCAATGAAGCCGCAATAATATCACCGTCACCACTGAGTAATAATTCACGCATCTGCTCATGTGAATTGGCCAACACAACATCAACGCTCAATTGTTTTGATTCAGCAAACTTCTTAATAAAGCCATATTCAAAACCATGCATCTTGCCATTATTAAAAAAGTAATTGCCCGGACTTTGGTAAGTGATCACCCTCAGAATTTTTCGTTCCTGAATTTTAGGCAAATCTTCCAGGCGCACATCTGCAACGATCATCGACAAATGATTTTTATTTAAATATTCATCCAGACGGTTTTGCAGTGTTTCTGCATTTGGCCGTACTGCCCATGCACGCGATTCAGCTTTTGAAAAATCAAACGCAACATTCACTTCTGGATGTTTGGGCAGGTATGCCTGAAGATAATCACTTTCAACAATCGTCACGTCATATTCACCGGACGCAACGCGAAGCATAATTTCTTCCAGTGTTACGTCTTTTGGAATCGCAACCAGATCCATTGCTGGATTTTCTGCAAGATACTTTTCCAGAATTGACCACGCAGGAGATGATTTCTTTAGTGCAATCTGTCGAACCAACAAATCTTCCAGTCGACTAATTTGAGTCGTGTCGGTCCGTACCACGACCTGCTGAGTTGTTGTCCCCCAGGAATAGGTAAAGCTGATTTGATCCGACAGACCTGAAGCAAGTGACTCACCCTCGCCGATAATAATATCTCCAACACCTGCGATCAGTGAGGACATCAGTTGCCAATCTTCTTCGACGGCAATCCATTCTGTAGCGAGTTGATTCTCAAGAGCAAACTGTTCAATCAGATCATGCTCTTTCTGTGTTATTGAAGGCCGTTGATCATCTAAACTCTGATAAAGCACACGCAATGAACCATTTTTTGTCAGCTCAATTTCAGATGCGTATTGAGGTTCGGTGGCAAAACTGGAGGAAAGGGGGGTAATGACCAGTACTAAACTGATAGCTGTCGATAATAAGCCTTGAGCCAATGACAGGACCTTTAACGGTTCTGCCTTTGCTAAATCAAACATTCGTCTGACACATCCTCATTTTCTGGTATACAGCTACCCTGAGTGGGCGCCACTATACACTTTATTTATTTATTCCTCTACATCTTGGGGTTACTGATCTTTGAAATACTACATCTAGATTTGTGCAACGCACCAAGGCGCGCACACTAACATAACTGTTGTTGCGCCGCAATATAATGAGGAGAAACAGATTGTTTCAGATTGGAATGCAAGAAAAAGGTTCCGGGCTTATAAGGAATAATTCGAGAAAGGCTTACTTAACTACTAATTTTTACTATTCATTTATGATAGTAATCACTTACTTATATTTGAAGCTTTGGCGCAAGTCAGACAAGCGCTCCGGTGTGCCGATATCCTGCCACTGCCCTTGATAATGGCCTCCCGTCACCCGACCATCTGTAGTTGCATTTCGAAGCATGGGAACCAACGGCGCACTACCCGAAGAACAGTCTTTAAAAAACTCAGGCGTAAAAATACTGATGCCACTAAATGTCAGCATGGGGTCACCTTGATTAATCACCTTTTCATGACTTAAGGCAAAGTCTCCTTTTGAGTGATGCTCAGGATTGTCCACTAGGATAAGGTGTGCCGAAGCATCAGACAGGCCATCGGACTTATACAGGAGTTGCTTAAAAGGAAAATCTGTCCAGATATCTGCGTTCACCGTAACAAAAGGTTTATCTCCCAACAGAGGTAATGCCTTAACAATCCCCCCTGCTGTCTCTAGAGGGTGATCACCTTCTGCTGAATAGGTGATGCTTGCACCCAGGGCTTTTCCATCATTGAGGCAAGCCTCAATTTGTTCTCCAAAAAGCGCATGGTTTATAACAATATCCACGATCCCTGCCCGCACAAGATTTTCAACATGATATTGAATAAGCGGTTTAGCATTGACCTCTAACACTGATTTAGGCATTTTGTCAGTCAGTGGTCGCATACGTTCACCGCGGCCCGCTGCCAGAATCATGGCACGCATGATTTGTTTGCCCCTGCAATTGAAGTCATTACCTGATTTTGAATCAATTCAATAAGACCCTGTAATTCCGGATACGCATCATAGAGATCGACGATGTAGGAAAGCGTTCTGGGTATATCTGCCAAATAAGCTGTTTTGCCATCACGATGATAAAGACGCGCAAAGATACCACTGGCCTTGAGATGTCGCTGTACCCCCATGAGATCAACCCAGCGCATAAATCTTGCTGCGTCAATATCCGGGTACTCTTCTGTAATCTCTGCAAAATAATCATTCACCCAGGCCCGAATTCGCTGATCTGGCCATTTGATATAACAATCTTTCAACAACGACACCAAATCATAAGTGAATGGTCCTTCGACGGCATCCTGAAAATCCAGCACGCCTGGGTTTTCACCGCCCGTGCTATTAAGCATTAAATTACGTGAGTGATAATCCCGATGCACAAAGACCCTGGGCTGTGACAGGGCCTCATCCACCAACAGCTTAAAAACTTCATCAAGCATTGCCTGCGTCTCTACTGTCAAATCCAGCTTAATATGTTCTTGCAACAACCAATGCCTGAATAATTCCATTTCCTGCAAAAGCAGCTTCTCATTATAAGCGGGTAAATTTTTTGTTTCAGCCTGCTGCTGTATCAGTACAAGCTCCTGCATCGCAGCCTGATATAGGCCATCAACACTTTCTTCTGTCAGTACATCGAGATATTGCTTATCTCCAAGGTCACTCAACAATAAAAAACCCTGCTGCAAATCCTTTTCAAGGATTTTGGGGACATTAATATTAGCGGCAAGCAACCGCTCGGCTATATCAATAAATGGATTACAGTTTTCCTGTTCTGGCGGGGCGTCCATAACAATGAATGTCTCATCATTAAATTTCAATCTGAAATAGCGTCGGAAACTTGCATCAGCTGATGCTGGCTCCAGTTGATAATCTTTGCTACAGATGGTTTCGCTTAACCAATGATTAAGCTGTTGTAAACGTGTTGTCATAAATGAAGATTCAAAAGTATCCAATGACTGTTTATCGAAGTTCTTTCCTATTTCTGGCATCATCCCCTGAAACCAAGAAGGGAATCAAGAATGAATACAAATTTTAATAGATGATACTAAATTATTTAGGAATATTGGCAGGCCTGGCACTTCTGGTCTATGGCGCTGATCGCTTCGTTGAAGGTGCCGCTAATATTGCTCGCTATCTGGGCATGCCTCCCTTGTTGATTGGCCTGACTATCGTCGGCATGGCTACTTCGACACCTGAGATCCTGGTCGGGGTGGTGGCAGCATTGGAAGGTAAAACCGAGATCGCGATAGGTAACGCCATTGGTTCTAATATTGCCAATATCGGGCTGGTACTGGGTTTTACCGTCATACTTATGCCCGTCACCATTGCCTCACAAACGCTGAAACGTGAATTCTTTATCATGGGTCTGGCCATCCTGTTAGCAGTAGCTCTGTTGTGGGATCAAAACCTGAGTCATCTTGATGCCGTGTTCCTGTTGCTCGGGATCGTCGCTGCAATAATCGCTGTCACCGTCCTCTCAAAAAAATCAGCAAAAACCGATCCTCTTCTGAGTGAATACGAAAACGAACTACCAGAGAAATCGCCAGAGGAAGCAAATGTCGGTAAGTCCATCTTCTTGTTTTTCCTCGGTCTGGGTCTGTTATTAGCTGGCGCATATTTGCTGGTGGAGTGTGCCATCATCGTTGCCAAACATTATGGCCTGAGTGATTTGCTCATCGGCCTGACAATCATCGCGATCGGCACCAGCTTGCCTGAGCTGGCGGCATCCATCACCGCAGTTAAAAAGAATGAGGCCGACATCGCCATTGGTAATGTGATTGGCTCAAACATGTTTAACATGCTCGCGGTCATTGGCATCCCCGGCATGATCCATGCCACAGATTTTGACCGTCTGGTGCTGGTGCGCGATTTCCCCGTTATGATTGGCTTGAGCCTGCTCATGGGCTGGATGGTTTTTATTCATGGTTCAGGAAAATTTAGTCGTGCTGAAGGAGCCACATTACTTCTCTGCTTCATCGCTTACCAATATTGGCTGTTTAGCGGTTAGAATGGAGCCATGAGTAAAAAACATACTAAGCAGGAACATGAAAAATTACTGACGCTAGGGCGTGCAGTGATTACCACCGAGACTGAGGCACTGGAACAACTCACTGATCGTATCGATGAAAATTTTGTTCAGGCCTGCCTCTATATGCTTGACTGCAAGGGCAGGGTGGTTGTCCTCGGTATGGGTAAATCCGGGCACATAGGAAATAAAATTGCAGCAACACTCGCCAGTACCGGAACCCCCGCATTTTTTGTCCATCCAGGTGAGGCAAGTCACGGCGATCTGGGCATGATCAAGGATGACGATGTTGTGATTGCACTATCTAATTCTGGTGAAACTGACGAAATAATGACTTTGTTACCTGTCATTAAACGCCTTGGCGTGCCGTTGATTTCAATGACAGGAAATAAGGACTCCTCTCTGGCTAAAACAGCTTCAGTCAATATTGATGTCAGCGTAAAAAATGAGGCTTGTCCCCTCGGCCTGGCACCGACCGCCAGTACTACAGCTGCACTTGCCATGGGCGATGCCCTGGCGATCGCCCTGCTCGAAGCCCGCGGCTTTGGTGCGGAAGATTTCGCTATTGCACACCCCGGAGGCATATTGGGTCGGCGACTGTTATTGCATGTGAGTGACATCATGCATACCGGCAAAGAATTGCCCGCAGTCCTGGAAACGACCTTACTTGGTGAAGCCTTGTTAATCATTACGCAGATGGGGCTAGGTTCAACCGCCATTATTGATAAGAAAAACTTTGTACTTGGTATCTTTACTGATGGGGACCTCAGGCGTGCACTTGATGCCGACATTGATATCCATAAAACAAACATCGGTGAAGTGATGACACAAGATTGCAAAACCATTGGTAAGGATTGCCTGGCTGCTGAAGCACTGGCCATCATGGAAAATTCTCGCATAAACGCACTGCCTGTCATCGACGAAGAAAGTAAATTAATTGGTCTATTGAACATGCATGACCTGCTGAGAGCAAGAGTCGTTTGAATATGTTTGAAACAATTGATAAAGATATTCTCAAGAGAGCCGAACGAATAGAATTGGCCATCTTCGATGTCGATGGTGTGCTGACTGATGGCGGCCTGATGCTGGGCGAAAATGGCAATGAATATAAAGTCTTCCACTCTCGTGATGGACTGGGTCTTGTCATGCTGCGCGATTCTGGTTGCCAAATCGCCGTTATCTCAGGACGCTCATCAAGTATTGTTTCTGAGCGCATGGCCGCACTCGGCATTGAGTACGTCTATCAGGATCAAAACGATAAAGGCAAGGCACTCGAAGATTTGCTAGACAAATTAAATATAGATGCAAATGCAACGGCCTATGTCGGTGATGACTTTATTGATTTACCTGCGATGCGTCGTGTCGGCCTGGCAATCGCAGTTGCTGATGCACATCCTCTGGTCATTGATCATGCGCACTGGGTCACCAAAGAAAAGGGCGGGCGTGGTGCAGCCAGAGAAGTTTGTGAATTAATTATGCACGCGAAAGGAATGCTTGTTTCGCAAATTCAACACTTTCTTACTTAATGACTAAAGCCATTTACGCAAGCATTCATGTTTCCAGTATGACTGGTTAATCTATGACATCGTTGCGCTGGAAAATAGTCATTGTATTAAGCTTGCTTGCCATTGGCAGCACCTGGTTGCTGAACCGTTTGTCTGAAACCGGGTCTACTGAAATACCTGTATTACGCCACGATCCTGATAATTATATGCATAACCTGACGACATTGACCATGAATCAGGATGGCTCTCCCAAAAATAAACTTTATGCGGACTACATGGCACATTATCCAGATGACGATACAATAGAACTCATCAACCCGAAGCTGGAAATATTTCGACCGGGGAAACCGCCAACCACAATTACTGCGGAGAAAGGTTGGGTCACCGAAGATAATGAGGTTATCCTGCTAAGTGGGAAGACAAGATTAATACAGATAGATGCTGACGGTGTTAGAGAACTGGAAATTATCACCAGCGATGTCCGCGTACTCATGGATCAGGAATATGCAGAAACGGACAAACCAGCGACGATCATTGGAAAAAAAACGGTGATAAAATCAACGGGCATGAAAGCTTACCTCGGCGAAAACAGACTAGAGCTACTAAACAATGTATATACAAAAATTTTACCCTAGAAAATTTTATCCTGGAATATTCTACCCTGGACAATTCCACCTTAGACAATCCACCATTTTACGCAGCATAGTATTTATCTGTGCCGGCCTTTTATTTACTGTGAGTGCCTGGGCCTTATCAACAGACAAGGACCAGCCGATAGAAATAGAAGCAGATAGCGCAGATCTTGATGATGAAAAAGGCATAACCATCTATCGTGGCAACGTTGTATTAACTCAGGGCAGTGTGCGCATGACTGGCGATACCATGACCGTTTATTTTAAGGATCGTGAGCTAGACATCCTGATCATGGAAGGCAAGCCAGCGAGATACCGACAGCTCCCTGATGACAGTAAAATCTATGATGAAGCCGAAGCCTTGCGAATGGAATATTACGAACTCAAAAATCTGATCGTTCTTATCGACAAGGCCTCCTTCAAACAAGAAGGTCTGAGCTTCAGTGGCAACAGGATTGAATATGACATGGAGCACAGCAGGATCAAGGCCAGGGGCAGCGTCAAGCAAAAAAATGGCTCAGGTTCTTCCGCCTCAAGCGGTGAGCGCGTTAAGATTATTCTCAAGCCCAGAAAGAAGAAAGAATAATTCTTCATGAGTGTTCTCTCAGTTAGACACCTGAGTAAATCATATTCCGCAAGACAGGTTGTCAAGGATGTAAGCCTGACAGTACATGGTGGTGAAATCGTTGGCCTTTTGGGGCCTAATGGTGCAGGTAAAACCACCAGCTTTCATATGATTGTTGGTTTGATTCATTCTGACGAAGGTACTATCCATATCAACAAACGTGAGATCAGTGGCTTGCCCATGGATCAGCGATCGCATCTTGGGCTGGGTTATTTGCCACAGGAAGCGTCCATATTTCGCAAACTGACCGTTGAAGAAAATATCATGGCTATTCTACAGACGCGGCCAAACCTCAACAAGAACAAGGCCAAACAACGACTTGAAAACCTGTTGCGAGAGTTTCATATCACACACCTGCGTGACCATATTGGCACAAGCCTCTCTGGTGGTGAGCGCAGACGCGTGGAGATTGCCCGATCCCTGGCCACAGAGCCACACTTCCTTTTACTTGATGAGCCCTTTGCCGGAATCGATCCTATCTCAGTGAATGATATTCAAAGAATTATTCGTTACCTTAGCCAACATGGTATCGGCATCCTCATCACCGACCACAATGTCCGCGAAACTTTATCCAGTTGTGATCGTGCCTATATAGTCAACGATGGGCGCATTATTGCCGAAGGAACACCGGATAAAATACTTAAAAACGAGAAAGTCAGAGAAGTCTATCTGGGTGATGATTTTAGTTTGTAGCGCGCCTGGATATTCGCTCTTATTTCGCCTTTACAATATGCGCTGCAACACCACTCAATAAATCACTGCAATAATTGTTCCAATTTTCCTGCAAAGCATTTTTTAGGTTAGACTTAGGCTATGAAAGCCTCGCTTCAACTAAAAATTGGTCAAAGCCTGACCATGACTCCACAGTTGCAACAGGCAATTCGCTTACTACAACTTTCGAGCATGGAGTTACAGATCGAGATACAGGAAGCCCTGGAATCCAACATGATGCTGGAAACAGCGGAAGAGGCTTCCGCTGAAAATAACGAGGCCGAAAAGCCAGAAGAAAATAACCCGGAGGAAATCAACCCAGAAGAAAATCACTTAGACACAACACAGGAAATGAGCACTTCGGCAGAACCAGAAAATATTCCAGATGAACTGGCTGTTGATAGTGTCTGGGAAGACACTTATGAAAGTGGTATCAATGAAAGCAGCATAAGCACCTCACAATCCTACGAAAGCTCTCAATTTAGTTACGAAAATCAAAATAGTCATATCGAAACGCTGGGGGAACATTTACTTTGGCAATTAAATCTTACGCCCATCAGTGATACTGACCGAGCTATTGCTGCCACTATCATCGATGCGCTGGATGACGATGGTTATTTAAATTCTGATCTCACCGATATTCATTCATCTTTAAGTAACGAGACCGATGGCGAAAATACGGAAGGTGAAGAGTCAGAAATTGGCCTGGATGAAATAGAAGCCGTACTGCATATGATTCAAGCCATGGAACCAACCGGCGTTGCCGCCAGGGACATACGGGAGTGCCTGTTGCTACAATTGCGCCAGTGTGACAAAGACACCCCGATGCTGGCATTGGCTATAGAACTTGTTTCAAAACATCTTGATTTGCTTGCCGGCAGAGACTTTAATCAGCTCATGAGGCAACTCAAACTGGATCAGGAAAAACTACAGGATGTTATTGTCTTAATCCAGTCAATGAATCCGCGCCCAGGCGGACAAATACATGAGACACGCACAGAATATATTACCCCGGATGTTTATGTTAAAAAGGTCAAGGGGCGCTGGAGAGTTGAGCTAAATTCAGAATTAATGCCCCACCTAAGAGTCAATACCAGCTATGCTGGTATGATACGCAGAGCAGATAACAGCGAAGACAATGTATCCCTGAAATCTCACTTACAAGAAGCCAGGTGGTTTATCAAAAGCCTGCAAAGCAGGAGCGAAACCTTATTACGTGTCGCAACATGTATTGTCGAACGGCAACGTGCCTTCCTTGAATATGGAGAGGAAGCTATGAAGCCAATGGTGTTGCATGATGTGGCAGAAGCACTGGGCATGCATGAGTCTACTATCTCACGAGTAACGACACGTAAATATATGCACACGCCTAGAGGCATATTTGAACTCAAATATTTTTTCTCAAGCCACTTGAGCACAAGCCATGGCGGAGAGGCATCATCGACAGCGATCCGCGCACTCATTAAAAAATTAATCGCTGCTGAAATACCCAAAAAACCTTTAAGTGATAGTAAAATTTCAGCATTATTATCAGAGCAAGGGATAAATGTTGCCCGTAGGACGGTGGCAAAATACAGAGAGGCGATGGCAATCTCACCTTCTAATGAAAGAAAACGGCTTGCCTGATATCAAGCAGTTGATATCACCAATAATAACGATTACTACAAACCGCAGGAGTGAAATATGCAAATCAACATTACTGGTCATCATGTCGATATAACACCCGCTTTACGCGCCTATGTTGAAGAGAAATTAGAACGCCTTGAAAGGCATTTCGACAACATAACAAATGCCCACGTTATCCTTGAGATAGAAAAAGACAGACAAAAGGCAGAGGCAACCATTAATGTTAGCAGAGGGCAAGTTTACGCAGATTCAGAAGATGAAAATATGTATGCGGCTATCGATAGTCTGGCTGACAAGCTTGATCGCCAGATCAAGAAACATAAAGAAAAATTAAAAGATCATCATCGAGGTGAAGGGCTTAAAAATCAGGAAGCTATCTAACGTCGTAGCCGCTGATATCCATACAAAAAAACAAACTAAATAATCATGCAAATATCAGAAATACTTTCTTCTGACAGTATCCTTTGTAGCCAGGCATTTTCGAGCAAAAAAATGACACTGGAAGAAATATCAAAACTTCTGGCCAATACCGACCCTTCCATCAGCTATATCGAAGTCTTTGATTGTCTGGTGGCCAGAGAAAAATTAGGCAGCACAGGGCTTGGTAATGGCATCGCCATACCACATGGCAGGCTGAAAGGCAGCAAAAAAACCATTGCCGCCTTTATCCAGTTACAACATGGGATTGATTATGACGCTATAGATGAGGCCCCTGTCGATCTCCTGTTTGCCCTGCTTGTGCCCGAAGATTCCACCGACGAGCATTTAAAAACACTATCTCATCTGGCGGAAATGTTTAGTAACACAGAAACGCTAGAACAACTAAGATCAGAAACAAGTGTCGAAGGAATACACAAAATACTCACAGGGTGATCATTCATGCCGGATATGACCAGTCAAATTACTGTAAAAGAACTCTTTGACAGTCACTCTGAAAAATATGGTCTGCAATGGATAGCAGGACAACAGGGCAGCATGAATATCATCCTTCCCGAGAAGTCAAAAGATAGGCAAACGACCAGTACCAGGAGCAAGAAAAAAAATAAAGCTAGCGTAAAAGGCAAAACAATCGAAAGCAATTCACTGGTAGGTTATCTGAACCTGATCCATCCCCACCAGATCCAGATTCTTGGTGGTACTGAATTAAAATATTTCGAGGCTCTTAGAAGCATCACAAAACAGGATGCAATTCGCCAATTATTTGCAGCGGATCCTGCCTGTATTATTGTATCTCATAAAAAAGCCGTTCCCACTTTTCTAAAGCGAAAATGTAACGAACATGGTGTTCCGCTTTTCAGCTCTCCACTAAGCAGCAATACCCTCACAGATTCCTTACACTATTATCTGAACAATCTGTTTGCCGATGTTTTAATATTGCACGGTGTTTATATGGAAGTTAATGCTATCGGTGTGTTGTTAACCGGTCCTAGCGGCGTCGGCAAAAGTGAACTGGCACTGGAACTGATTACCCGCGGACATCGTCTTGTCGCCGACGATGCACCACAATTTTCGCGTATTGCACCGGACATCATTAATGGTACTTGCCCAGAGGCATTACAGGATTTTCTCGAGGTAAGAGGCCTTGGAATTATCAATGTTCGTGAATTATTCGGTGATAGTGCTATCAAAATCAACAAATACCTGAGGCTCATCATACGACTCGAGCCTTTAAGCAAGAAAAGTATTAAACAGATCGATCGATTGGAAGGTAGCTATACCACACAGAACATTCTGGAACTGGAAATACCGGAAATCACCTTGCCAGTCGCGCCAGGAAGAAACCTCGCTGTTTTGCTGGAATGTGCGGCAAGAAATCATATGTTACGAATGAGTGGTTACAATGCATCTGAAGAATTCTCGGAAAGACAAACGGCCATTATTAAGAAGCAAGGGAAAAAATAGTGCCGAAGAACAAGCAACGGTTGATTGTGATCAGCGGCCTTTCAGGCGCTGGCAAAACAGTTGCCTTGCACACCCTTGAAGACTCGGGTTTCTATTGCATAGATAATCTGCCAATTGGACTCCTCAATGAGTTTGGACATCAATTGACAGATCTGAAATCCATCCCTGCAGAAGAAATTGCCGTCGGCATAGATGCCAGAAATCCTGAACACCTGATTGCCAGCTTACCCGAATCGATAGAGTTACTTAAGCAACGAAATCTGTCTGTCGAGTTGATTTATATAGAAGCGAATGATGATGTACTAACAAAACGATATAGCGAAACACGGCGCAAACACCCTCTTTCAACAGAGGCAATCTCTCTGACAGAGGCAATCGAGAAAGAGCGTGGAATCATGCAGCGATTTTCTGAAAGTGCAGACTTGCGTATCGATACCAGCCTGTTGTCTATGTATGGATTACGCGATCTTGTTCGAGAACAAATCGTCAATCATCCAACAGAGGCCTTGTCTATACAGTTTGTTTCTTTCGGCTATAAAAACGGTGTGCCCAAAGATGCTGATTTTGTTTTTGATACACGTTGTTTACCAAACCCTTACTGGGAAAAAGATCTTCGCTTGTCTACTGGCAAAGACAAGGCTGTAATCGAATTTCTGGAGAATCAAGATTTGGTAAAAGATTTATATACACAGCTAAAGGATTTTATTTCTTACTGGACACCGCATTTCGAAGCCAGTAACCGAAGTTACCTTTGCTTTGCGATTGGCTGTACTGGTGGACAACATCGGTCTGTTTATTTGGCAGAAAAACTTGCCAAATACTTTCGGCAACAGGATAAACACGTCATCATCAATCACAGAGATATTTAACGGAAAAGAATTTTTATGAGTGTTGGGGTTTTAATTATTAGTCATGACGGTATCGGCCCTGCATTGCTTGGCACCGCCACATTGATGTTGAATGATTGTCCTTTACAAACAAAACTATTAACCGTCTCTCGTGATTCTGATCCAGATCAACTTACTGAAGATGCTGTTGAACAAATAGAAGCGCTAGATGCTGGAAAGGGCGTCCTGGTGTTAACAGATCTGTATGGCTCGACACCCTGTAATATTGCACGAAAACTTATCTCGAAAAAACATGTTCACGTTGTTTCCGGGTTGAATCTTTCCATGCTGATCCGGGTGTTTAACTATCCCAAACTCACACTTGAGGAACTCTCTGAAAAAGCAGTCAGCGGAGGCAAGGATGGTATCTCAAAGACAGTGGCAGAGAGTTAACTATGGCCAGTAGAACAGTCACCATCATCAACAAGCTCGGACTACATGCACGCGCGGCGGCTAAATTCGTCCAGACTGCCTCAGGCTTTGGCTGCGAAATTAACCTTAAACATGGTAACCGGGAAGTCAGCGGCAAAAGCATTATGGGGGTGATGATGCTGGCAGTCGGCAAGGGCACAGAGATTGAAATCATTGCGCATGGCAGCGATGAAAAACAGGCGCTGGATACCCTGGAAAACATGGTGCTGGATCGTTTTGGAGAAGATCAATGACCATCGCCTTGCTTGGTGTGGGGGTATCGAGAGGGATTGCCATCGGCAAAGTCCATATCGTTAAAAGGGATCAACTTGATGTTCGTGAATACAGTATCAAGAAACCCCGGCTTGATGATGAAATAAAACGTTTCGAAAATGCACTGGCAAATGCTCGCCAGCAACTCCGGGCAATTCGTAAACATATTCCTGACTCTACCAACGTAGATATTGAAGCTTTCATCGACACACACTTGCTGATGCTGGACGATGCGGCCCTGACTGAGGAACCGATGCGCCTGATCAAGGAGCTTTCCTGTAATGCTGAGTGGGCACTCAAACTTCAGCGGGATGCATTGGTTGCCGTGTTTGATGAGATGGATGATGCCTATTTGCGCACGCGCAAAGATGACGTGGATCATGTAGTTAACCGTATTCAACGTGTGTTGCTGAAACAGACACCGCTACAACACGAAAAATCTGATCAGCGATTAACGGGTTATATCGTCCTGGCCAATGATTTAACCCCTGCCGATACGGTGTTGATGCAACATCATGGCATCGCAGCTTTTGCCACAGAGTCTGGTGGGCCAACATCACACACTGCTATTCTGGCTCGCAGTCTTGGCATCCCGGCAATCGTTGGCCTGCAAAACGCCTTACGTTACACCAAAGATAATGAAGAGATCATTCTCGACGGCTCGCGCGGCATAATTCTAGTCGACCCAGACAGGCACGAGTTGTTGCACTATAAACGTTTGCAAAAAGAAGAAAAACGCTATCTTAATACACTTCGCAAACTCAAAAACAAACCCGCCATCACGCTCGATGACGTCCCTGTCGCATTACAGGCAAATATTGAACTGCCAAAAGATTTCGAAACCGTTGTTGAAGTCGGTGCTAATGGTGTAGGTCTTTACCGCACAGAATTCCTTTATATGAATCGGGAAACTCCTCCTGACGAAGAAGAACATTATGCCACCTACAAAGAAGTCATTGA
>Ga0209987_10001122_pt1 | contig 14411 bp, 10 predicted proteins | sample N074metaG_FD_182134 | JGI IMG/M metagenome (GOLD analysis project Ga0209987, IMG submission 182134) | Deep subsurface microbial communities from Kermadec Trench to uncover new lineages of life (NeLLi) - N074 metaG (SPAdes) (version 2) | ecosystem: Environmental > Aquatic > Marine > Ocean trench... | reverse complement strand
AGGGCCCGAACGAAACGCAGCAGGGTCGGGTGGAACCGCCCGGGTCGGGTAACCCCATGTAGGACCACCCATCCTGGCAGGTTCCGGCCTCCCCCGCTCGGGAGTGTGACCGAGGCCGGAATTTCGCGGTCGCCTCTGGGAAGGACCGTTTCGTACTCCTCAACGGCCGGCCGGCCCGTAATCCAGCTGCCGAGGGCTCGGGCGGTTCTCAACACCGTCGTCATGGAGGAAGAAGCTATTGTTGCGGTGGCCGAGACCGCCAGGCGTTATCTTCCGCCTCGTCACCGACGGGTGGGCAAGGAAAAAATTTTGCAAGGGTAAGAATGAAGGAATACCGACCACCGTACCGGGAAGGGGCCCTGCTAGGGCTGGCGGTTTTCGGCCTTTACATTCTGACCTTGGCGCCTACCACGGCTTGGTGGGACGCAAGCGAATACATCACGACGGGGCATATACTGGGCATTCCTCACCCGCCGGGGAATCCTCTTTTTGTAAGTATTGCGCGGGTATGGAGCCTTCTGCTGGCTCCCCTGGGCCTGTCGGTAGCGGTGCGAATCAACCTCCTGGCCGCTGCCACCAGTTCGGTCGCTACGTTTTTCTTCTTTCTGGTCGGCCACCGTGTGCTCGCTAGCGTGATCAAGGAGCGGTGGATGCTCACGTTCGGTGCCGCATGCGGCGCAGTGATGGGGGCGACTGCCTACACCGTCTGGAACCAATCCACCGCGAACGAAAAGGTCTACACGGTGAGTATGGCCGTGATTGCTGCGGTCTCGTGGCTCGCGCTGAGATGGTACGACCGGCGGGGAGAACCAGAGGGTGTCCGGGCCCTCCTGCTCGCCCTCTACCTCATGGTCTTGGGCGCGAGCAATCATCTCATGTCCGTACTTCCCGCCCCGGCCCTGGGCTTGTTCGTTTTGCTGGCTGGCCCCGCGGTGTTGCTGACGCGGCGCTTTTGGGTGCGAGCGATTCCCCTTGTGGTGATTGGAATCTCGTTCAGTTTTTTCCTTCCGATCCGCGCCGCTCAGAACCCGATCATCAATGAGGGGGATCCAGTCTGCGAATCGGCCGCCAGCGCGGCGGTTGCGGTCTTCAGCAACGGTAAGGCTGGGTGCCCGCCTCTGGCCGCGTCGCTCTCTCGCGCCCAGTACGCCAAGCCACCCATCACCGAACGGCAGGCGCCGCTCGGGCACCAGTTTCTCAACTATTTTCAGTATTTCGATTGGCAGTGGGCCCGCGGGGCCGATTTGAGCGAAGTCCCCTTGGGAGCCCGGATGCCGGCCACCATGCTGTTCGTGGCAATGGGTTTCATGGGCCTGCTCGTGTTGTGGCGCGCCGACCGGATGATTTTCACGTACATAGCTGTGCTGGCGGTCACACTCACGGTGGGCCTGGTCGTCTATCTCAACTTCGAGTACGGATTTTCATTAGCGCCGGAGATTGTGGACCGTAATGCCCACGAGGTTCGTGAGAGGGACTATTTTTTTATGGCGAGCTTCATTTTCTGGGGAAATCTTGCCGGAATCGGTCTGGCCGGCTTCTGGTCGGCCCTCTCCGAACACTGGGGCGGGGGTGCCGCCTATCGTCGGACGATGCCGGTCCTATTGATCGCGTTCATTCCGATGGCCTACAACTGGGAATGGGCGAGCCGGGCGGGTGACTACGCCACGATCGATTGGGCGTACGACCTGCTCATGAGCGTCGAGCCGTATGGGGTCCTCTTCACCAATGGGGACAATGACACTTTCCCGCTCTGGTATGCTCAAGAGATTGAAGGGGTGCGTAAGGATGTGACCGTGGTCGTCCTCCAATACCTCTACACGGACTGGTACCCTCTGCAAATCCGCGATCAGACCGAACCCGAGCGGCAGAGACCGTTCGACGGCCAATTCGCTGCGGGAATCTATTCGACCGACTCTTCGCCACCGGACCAATCGGTCTCTCTGGCCACCGATGAGGTCATGGCGGCCGTAAGAGGGGGGGCGCTCCCGGCCGATCTCAGCTTGTCGCTCGATGGCGTGGTGATCACCTACCCGTCGGGTCTCTATCTGGATCGTGCGGTCCGGATCGCCCTCAGCATGATCCACGACTCGGCGGGACGGAGGCCGATCTACTTCGCCAGTTCCGCAGGGCTCCTTCAGTCGCTCGGCCTGGGACCCTGGGGAGTCCGGCACGGCCTCGCGACCAAGCTCGTGATGCGGAATCTCGAGGAAGACGCACCCGATGGCTGGGTCGAGGGGAGCGCCCGGATGGGTGGAGAGTGGTTCGACGTGGAACGGAATCTGACGTTGGTTTACGACGTGTATCGGTACCGGGGACTCAAGGACCGCGAGCTCTGGTCCGATCGCAGCACGCTCACCATCCCGATGCAGTTTCAGCTCTTGTTTACCCAGTTGGCGGATGTCGCCGCTATCGAATCCCGGCCCATTGAGGAGATCGCCGCATTAGCCGAGGCGGCAGCCTCGATGCGGGTCACGGCGCTCGGGGGTAGCCGGTATCTCGAGCAGCGGTGACGCCCTAGATCCCCTGCTCTGAGCCCCCTCGGGTTTTCCCTTTCGGGGGAACTCCGGTCTGTCGAGGGGGTGAAACTCGGTCGAGAAACCGAGCCTGCCATTCCGGAGAACCACGACATTGGCTGAGCGTGAAACACCCGAGCTGGAGTCCCCCGAGCTCAGCAGGTATGCGAGGCATCTTTCACTGCCCGAGATCGGCAAGGAGGGGCAGTTGCGCCTCAAGGCTTCGCGGGTGGTCGTCGTGGGCGCGGGAGGGCTAGGCTCGCCCCTCGCGCTCTATCTCGTGGCGGCTGGAATTGGCACCTTGGGCCTCGTCGACTTCGATGAGGTCGACGCCACCAACCTGCAACGCCAGATCCTTCATGGCACCCGCGACATAGGGCGGCAAAAACTGGATTCGGCCAGGGAACGTCTCGCCGACGTGAACCCGAACGTGTCCGTGGTAACGCACGACGTCCGGTTGGACTCTGGCAATGCCCTGGAGATCTTGGGCGCCTACGACATCGTGGCCGACGGCACCGACAACTTTCCCACGCGTTACCTAGTCAACGACGCCTGTGTGCTCCTGGGAAAGCCGAATGTCTACGGAGCGGTCTTCCGTTGGGAAGGACAGGCCTCGGTGTTCGCGAGCGACGGGGGGCCGTGTTACCGGTGTCTCTTTCAAGAGCCGCCCGCCGCGGGCCTGGTCCAGAACTGTGCGGAAGCCGGCGTGCTCGGGGTCTTGCCGGGGATTATCGGCTCGATTCAGGCCCTCGAGGTGATCAAGCTCATACTTGGACAAGGACGCACGCTCAGCGGACGGCTGCTGATCTTCGACGCGCTGGAAATGAGTTGGAGAGAGATGGCCGTCAGCAGGAACATCAACTGCCCGGTCTGTGGCGAGGAGCCGACCCAAACCGAGCTCATCGACTATGAAGATTTTTGCGGGATGAAGGTGTCCATTGAAGGAAAGGAGGAGGAAATGGTGACCCCCTTCGGTGAGGTCGGGGCCGTCGAGCTCAACGAGCGCTTGGCCTCAGCGGAGCCTCCGTTTCTGTTGGATGTCCGGCAACCACACGAGTGGGACATCGTAAACCTGGAGACGGACGGAGCGGTGATGATTCCGCTCGCCGAACTTCGGGACCGTCTCGAGGAGATTCCCACGGACCGGGAGATCGTCGTGTACTGCCGAACTGGAGCCCGCAGCGCGAGCGCGGCTCAGATGTTGGCGGACGAGGGCTTTTCCAGCGTGTTCAACTTCGTGGGAGGGATCCACGCGTGGGTGGACGAAATCGACCCGAGTCTGCCCAAGTACTGACCGATACGACGGTGCCTTGGATCAGCCCTCAGTAGCTGGCCAGGTCGAGCATTGCCGCAAGAACATCGGAGGATTGTGGAAGGATCTCGTCTTCCAGCTGCGGCGCATACGCGACCCACGTGTCCAGCGAGGCTACTCGCCGCACGGGCCCGTCCAGCCAGGGGAAGAGCTCGTCCGCGATGAGGGCGGCGATTTCAGATCCGAGCCCCCAAGATAGCGAGTCCTCGTGTGTGATGAGGACCTTGTTCGTCTTCTTCACCGAATGCGCAACGGTGTCCATGTCGAGTGGTGAAAGCGTCCTCAGGTCGATGACGTCGCACTCGATTCCATGTTCTTCCGACGCGATCTTCGCGGCGTCCATGGAGCGTTTGACCAGCGCGCCACAGGTCACGATGGTGAGGTCGGATCCTTCCCTGATCAGGTTTGCTTTACCGAGGGGGATCATGAAGTCCTTCCCCGGATAGCGACTTTTATTGTGGACCTGCCGATATAGGTGTTTGTGCTCGAGGAAGATGACCGGGTCGTCACAGCGGATGGCGGTTCTCAGGAGTCCGTTCGCCTCCAAGGCGCTCGAGGGAAGTACGACTCGAAGGCCCGGTGTATGGGTAAACAGTGTCTCCCCGGTCTGAGAGTGATACGGTCCTCCCCCGCGTAGGTAGCCACCGTATGGGACCCTGATCACAACCGGCGCGGAAAATTGCCCATGGGAGCGATAGCGGATGGTGGCCAGTTCGTTTCGAATCTGCTGGAATGCCGGCCAGATGTAGTCGAAGAACTGGATCTCGATAATCGGCCGGAGGCCTCGCTGAGCCATGCCGATGGCCCGCCCGACGATGTTGGCTTCGGCTAGAGGCGCGTTGAAGACTCGGGTTCCACCGAATCGCCGCTGCAACCCGTGGGTGACCTTGAACACCCCACCCTTACCCTTCACCTCGTCGAGCGCCCCTTCCCGAGACGCGTCGGCGATGTCCTGCCCGAAGAGGACTATGCGGGGATCCCGCTCCATTTCATCCTGAAGACACGCGTTGAGCAGATCGACCATCGTGAGGGCGCGTCCGTCCCCGAAATCCGGGGAGTCCTCGGTGTCGAAGGATTCTGAAGTCGGATCGACCTCTTCGGAGTAGAGGTGGAGCAGGGCCGTCTCAGGCTCCGGTTGCGGGCGGGAGCTCGCCTCGACGGCGGCCGCCGCCACGTCGGTCTTGACCTCTTCTTCCAGGCGGTCGAGCTCTTCTGCGGTCGCCACGCCGCGCTCCATCAAGAGATTCCGGGTCCGGAGGAGCGGGTCCTTGGTGGCCGCTTCTTCCAGCTCGGCGGCGGGCCGGTAGATGCGCTCATCATCGGACAACGAATGCGAATAGGGACGGATCGTGTGACAGTGCACGAGGGCAGGGCCCCTTCTCAACCGGCAGTGACGGACCGCTTTGCCGGTCGCTCGATGACTGTCCAGCACGTCCGTGCCGTCGCACTCGATGATGAAGAGATCGGGGAAGCCGGATACGAGCTTGGAGATGCTTCCTCCCGCGGTGTTCACCTCGACCGGAACCGAGATCGCGTATTCGTTGTCCTCAATGAGAAAAACTACGGGGAGCTTCAGGTTACACGCCGTGTTGAGGGCCTCCCAAAACTCGCCCCCCGACGTCGCTCCCTCCCCGGAACACACGAGGACCACCTCGTCCTCCTCGAAATCCTCGATCCTTCCCTGTAGCTCGGGAATGAGCGGGATTCGGTACCCCGCCTCCGCGGCGCCGACCGCCTGGAGGAATTGGGTACCGGTAGGGGAGGACATCGTCACGATGTGAATCCCCGGATCGGAGAAGTGGGAGGGCATCTGGCGGCCCGCACTGTTCGGATCGTCGCTGGCACCGATCGCGCCGAGAAGGTGGTCCAACGGAGTCTGACCCAACGCCAGCACCAACGCGCGATCGCGGTAGTAGGGGTGGAACCAGTCGTACCCTGGCCTCAGGTGATCGGCCATCGCCACTTGCACCGCTTCGTGTCCCGCACACGAAATCTGGAAAAAAGTCTTGTTCTGACGATTTAGGCTGATTTCCCGGTCGTCCACCCGCCGGGAGGTGACCATCGTGCGGTACGCCTCGAGGAGCCACTCGGAGGAAGGATCCTCCGAGTCCCGAGTTTCGGTGATCTCTCGCTCCTTGGTTGCCATCTATTCCCGGCGAAGTTGGGGTCCGAGGGTGTGATCCATAAGATAGTAAAACCTTCGGTCCGACAGGAGCGCTATCCTCCGTCCAGAGGAGCACTACCCTCCGTCCAGTTGCTCCGCCAACGCGACAGCGTCGAAGACTGGAGCCTTGCAGGCATAACGCTCGCAAACATAGGCGGTTGGCTCCGTTCCACGATCGCGTCCCTCGAGTACGGGCAGCCTGTAAGGGAGGGCCTCACCCGGAGCGGTGCCCGCGATGGTTCGGTTCGGGAGGTAGGGACTCAATGCCGCCTGGAGCAGCTCGAGCGTGCGGGAATCGTCGCGCGCGCCCACGATCGCGATTTCCACCGGGTCAGCCACGGTCCGGTCGAGCGCTCCGAGCAAGCGGCCAAACGCTGAGGGAAAGCGCGCCATGAGTCCGGCCTCTCTGTCGAGGACTCGATTGGCGATGTCCCGGTGGTGCTCCTCTCCGAACAGATGAGCGCTCCGAATCAAGAGCTCCACGGCCAGGGAGTTTCCCGACGGGGTCGCGTTGTCCATGAGGTCCCGCGCCCGTACGGTCAGCACTTCACCATCTTTGGGGCCGTCATGGAAGATGCCGTCGTTGTCGTCCCAAAAGAGGTCCACCACGCGCTCCGTAATCCACGCGGCCTCCTTCAACCAGCGAGGCTCGAGCGTCGCCTCATACACGCTGAGGATCGCGTTTCCCACTCCGCCGTAGTCCTCCAGAAACGCATCGATCCGTGCGGTACCGTCCTTATAGGATCGCCTGAGCCGGTCACCCTCCCGCATGCTTCCGAGCAGGAAATCGAGCCCGCTCACCGCTGCTTCCAGAAAGCGCGGCTGATTCAACGCACCCCCCGCCTCGGCCAGCGCTCGGATTGCCATCCCGTTCCAGCTTGCGAGGATCTTCTCGTCGCGAAAAGGTGGCTCTCGGAGTTTTCGGGCCTCCAAAAGGATTTGCCTCGCGTCCTGGAGCAGCTCTCGCAGAGCCTCGAGTTTCATACCCTCGCGCTTGGCCACGGCGCCGAGGTCGTGGGGCAGGTGGAGAATGTTGCTTTTCTCGAAGTTGCCCGCCTCACTGACGTCATAACAGCGCATGAAAAGATCGGCCGTCTCCTTGTCCAGCAGTGCGCGTACCTCGGCGGGAGTCCAGATATAGAACGTTCCTTCTTCCCCCTCGGAATCGGCATCCAACGCGGAGTAGAATCCCCCCTCCGGTGCACGCATGTCCGTGAGAAGATGTTCCAGCGTGCCTTCGGCGACCCACCGGAGCTCGGGGTCGCCGGTCACCTGATAGGCGTTCACATACAGACGTCCGAGCAGGGCGTTGTCATACAGCATTTTCTCGAAGTGTGGAACCAGCCAACGGGCGTCTACCGAGTATCGATGGAAGCCACCCCCCAGGTGATCGTGGATCCCGCCGCGCGCCATCGCACTCAGCGTGCGTGTCACCATTTCCAACGCCTCGGGGTCGCCGGTGCGCGCATGCACCCGGAGAGCGAACTCCAGCGTCACCGGCTGTGGAAACTTGGGTGCTCCACCGAAGCCGCCGTAGGTCTGGTCGAAACGCGACGCGAGGAAACGGAACGAGTGATCGAGCAGCGCAGGGCCGGTGAGCGCTTCCCCTTCCTGCGTTACCGGCCCTTCCGTCCGCTCGGCCGAGCTCTTTTCCATCAGCTCCTTCAACTCCGCGGCGTTTCGGACGATCTCCTCCCTCCGCTCGTCGTAGGCGCTCCGGATCGACTCCAGGATCTGCCGAAAGGAGGGCATATTGGGCCGGGGTTCCGGCGGAAAGTATGTCCCTCCGAAGAAGGGCTCTCCGTCCGAGGTGAGGAACGCCGTGAGCGGCCATCCACCCTGTCCGGTCATGGCCTGAACCGCCTTCATGTAGACGGAGTCGATGTCGGGACGCTCCTCACGGTCCACCTTGATGTTGACGAAGGACTCGTTCATCAGCTCGGCGGTGGTCGGGTCCTCGAACGACTCCCGCTCCATCACGTGGCACCAATGGCAGGCGGAGTAGCCGATCGAGAGCAGCACCGGCACGTCCCTGCGCCGGGCCTCGTCGAACGCTTCGGCGCTCCAGGGGCGCCAGTCGACGGGATTTTCGGCGTGTTGGAGCAGGTACGGACTGGACTCTTCGGCCAAGCGATTCGACACTCAAATTCTCCATTGCGATCGAGTTCAGGTATCATAGCCCCGGCGGTGGGGGGGGACCATCGAGGAGGTCCTTGGGCGAAAATACGGATCAAATATCATTGAATTGCCTAGGGACGAGGGCTAAATTCATACCACATATATGTTTCCGGTCATTTATCCGGGTACCAGACGTGAGAAACGGTATGGGATCGTTTTACTTAGGCCTGGCGAGGGTCGCCATCCGGCGGCCGTGGCTCATTCCCGCCATGTTGGGGGCGGCGTGGGCCTTCAGGTCGAACAAGTGGTACCGGTCACCGCCCTTTTTGCCCCTGCCGTCGAAGGCCTTCATGAGATGGCGAATGGAGACCGCTTACGGGCGAAACGGCACGGCCATACCTTCGCGGGATCTCGAGCGGTACCTCCGTTGGGGGTCCGACATGCGTAGCCGCATGAAGGAAAGCGCAAAGTGGTAACCAGGCTCATACTCCTGATCATCCTCGGCTTCGTGGCCGCTTTGTATTTTCCCGACAGTCGAGAAATGATGATCGAAGAAGTCATGCCCGTGATTCAACCCATGCTCGTTTGGAACGCCGAGCGGGAGATGGATACGTTGGCTCGATCCGTGCGGAGGGAGGCTCGCGAGACGTACCAGATTCCGGCCACGCGTAGCTGGAATGCCTGGCTGGTCGCCAATTTCACCGGCGATGCCGCGACCGATCCGTGGGGCAAGACCTATTCCTATCAGGCGTGGGCCGATTCCTTCGCAATTCGATCGGATGGTCCGGATGGTGAGAGAGGAGGCACGGACGACATCCTCTATTCTTGGCAACGGCCTTTTTAGTATTCCAACCCTCGATTGAGCCGGGAGTCGGCGCCCGCAAGATGATTGAGTGGATTGGCTCGAATATTCAGCTATACGGCCCGTGGCTCGTGGGTGGAATGGCAATGTTTGAAACAGCCCTGATCATAGGGCTGGTCCTCCCCACGGAGCCCACGCTCATCGTGGCGACCGCTTTCGCCCTCCAAGGGCACTTCAGCTTCGCAGCGGTTGCAGGGGCGGCCGTCCTCGGAGCGGTGTTGGGCGACTCGGTCGGGTTCCTGGTTGGGCGGTGGGGAAGTCGCCGCGTATTCCATGGGAGCGGCCGGATCGCGCGCTTGGCCCGCAGGCACCAGGACCGGACCCTCGAACTCTTCGAAAGACACCCCGGATACTCGGTGAGTTTGGCTCGAATGGTCCCGTTCATGCGCACCCTCATGCCGCTCGTCGCCGGGTCTACGTCGGTGGCGTACCGGCGCTTTCTCGCCTTCGATCTCCTCGGGATCGCAGGGTGGGCCTTTTTCGGACTGGGAATCGCGTACGCGGCTGCCCGCGGCTGGGAGATCGGAGTCGGGTCGATGGGAATAGGGTGGGCGACGATCGTAGCCGTAGGGCTCGTCGCGCTGGTTCTGTTCGTCAAAGGGCTCTTGTTCAAGGCTCCCCCGGAGCGAGACACCGTATCCGTGGGCTTGACCGGGAACATCGCCTCCGGCAAATCGACCGTAACCGCTCTTTGGAAGGAGGTTGGTGTCCCGGTGGCCAGTGCCGATGAGCTGGCACGCGTGGTGGTCCAGCCGGGCTCTCACGGTCTCTCCGCGGTCATAGAGGCCTTTGGAGAAGAAATTCTGGAAGACGATGGTTCGTTGAATCGAGGTGCTCTTTCGTCTCTCGTTTTCCAGGACAAGGAGGCCCGGCACCGTTTGGAGGCGATCGTTCACCCTCGCATCCGGGTCCTCCGGGACCGGTGGATGCGCGAGCGGATAGCCGGCCAGGAGGCGATCTGCGTATCGGAGATTCCGCTACTCTTCGAGGTGGGGCTCGAAGGCGACTTCGACGCCACCGTCTTCGTCGATGCGTCCGAGAGCGTTCGGTTGGACCGCCTACGCGAGACGCGGGGACTCAGCGCAGAGAGGGCCCGGGCGATCATGGGTGCGCAGATGGATCCGGAACTCAAGCGAGCACGCGCCACGTACGTACTGGTCAATGATGGGGACCTTGAAGCGCTGGAGGACCGAGCCCAGGTGATGCTCGCCGACCTACGGAGGAATGCAGTGGCAGGATCGAAGCCGAAGGAGGGTCGTCTGCGGATCGACATGCATATGCATACGCGGGCGTCCTTCGACTGTCTTTCAGACCCCCGGCGCGTGATTGCTGCCGCCGCGGCGCGAGGGGTTCAGCGCATCGCGATCACGGATCACAACCGCGTCGCCACCGCCTTGGAGATGGCGGATGCATTCCCGGATTCGGTGATTCCTGGTGAGGAGGTCAGGACCAAAGAGGGGATCGACGTCATTGGGCTATACCTCGAGGAGGAAATCCCGAAGGGAACGCCCGCCAGGGAAGTATGCCGCCGGGTGAAGGATCAAGGAGGACTCGTTTACTTGCCGCACCCCTACGCGCGGGGAAAAGGGGGTGGTGGCCGTTACGCGGAGGAGCTTGCTCCGCTGGTGGACATCATTGAGGTCTTCAACGCGAGACTACATCCGGGCCACCTCAATGAACCCGGAGAGGAGCTCGCCGCTCGCTGGTCAAAGCCGAGGGGGGCGGGCTCCGACGCCCATATGGTGGGAGAAGTAGCGGGCGCATGGGTGGAGCTGGACTACCACCCCAACGAACCCGCGGCCCTCCTCGCGGCGCTTGAACATGCGCAGGTCCGTGGGGTCACAACGCCACGGGTGGTCCACCTCGCATCGACCTGGGCCAAGGTCAGGAAACGTCTGCCGCGTGCACCGCATTAGAGAAGACTGTGGAGGAAGGCTGTGGAAGAAAGGAATGCATGACCTATCAATCCGCTGAGGTCAGGTTCGAGGCGATCGACTCTGTTCTGAAGGCTTTGCGGGGTAAGGAGACGGCGGTGTTGACCACCCATATCAACGCCGACGGCGATGGGTGTGGGTCTGAGATCGCATTGGCGGCCTGGCTTCGGGAACAGGGGACGGACGCGTACATCGTGAATCCGACACCGATTCCGCAGTCCTTCCGTTTCCTTATACCCGACCAATCGTGGGTCGTGGACTCGACGTCCCCGGAGGCGCAAGAACTCTGTGACGGTGCGGACGTTGCTGTGGTGCTCGACACGGGAGAGGTACCTCGCATCGGAAGGGTGAGGCCGCTGATCGATGGTCTTCCGACCGTGGTGATCGATCATCATCCACCAGGGGATCGGGCCATCGAGGGGTTGTCCTTCCGCGACGCCAATGCCTGCGCGACCGGTGAGCTCGTATTCGACCTCATCCATCGGGCCGGGGGGCCTTGGTCTTCGATCGGCGACCTTGCAATGTACGTGGCCATCATGACGGACACGGGCTCGTTTCGCTTCAGCAATACCCACCCGACCAGCTTCCGGATCGCTGCCGAATTGGTTGGCCGCGGGGTCAGTCCCGATGAAACCTACCGCCGGATCTACGGCGCCGTCCCGCGCCGCCGGTTTCATCTGCTCGAGAGCGCGTTGGCTTTTTTGGAGGTCGACGAGGAAGCGGGGGTCGCGTGGATGACCGTGCCGGCGGACCAGTTCGACGCCCTCGGCGCGATCCCCGACGACCTGGAGGGGATGGTCGACTACCCCCGCTCCGTCGAGGGCGTGGAGGTTGGGCTCCTCTTTCGCCAGATCCCCCGGAAGGGGATCAAGGTTTCCTTCCGCTCCAACGGCGCGGTGAACGTGAACGTGCTGGCGCGCCGGTTCGGCGGTGGAGGACACGTGAGGGCGGCGGGGGCGCTCATCGAGGGCAAAATGGATCAGGTTCGAAAGGACGTGACCCACGCAACGCGAGAGGCTGTGGAGCTATCGCGGTCGGCGCAGTAGAATATCTCTGCTATCTTCGCCTGATTGGAGACGGCAGAAAAGTGGAGGGATGCTCGTGAAGGACGAAGGGGACCCGGGAGTACCGGAGGCCATTCCCAGAACGCTTCAGATGATTGCGCGCCGCCTGGGCGAGAGTGAGATCGATCGGCTCTGGGTGTTCCCGCCCTTGATTCTCGGACGTAAAGAGCGGGGCCTGGTGGCTGCGAGTTGCTTTGCCGAGGATGGGTCGCGCCGGTTGTACACGGCGCCCTACTCCGCCGAACGCACGGGAGCCGGCCTTTCGGTTGTGAACGGTATCACCGAGGAAGGCCGGGCCCCGCCGGACCGTTTGCCGCGGGTGATGCAGGGCGTCGCGCGTAGAAGCGAGATGGACCTCGGGGAGCCCCGGGTGGTCGAGATCGCCGGGGACCCGACGAAGCTCAAGGCGTTGTTGGACGAATTCGACGCCGAGCTGCTGGAGCCGGTAGAGACGTGAAGGCGCGCCCGGACTCGGCTCCCTTCGTCCGGCTCTTCGGACGCTACCTGAGAGAGCAGGGACTCCCTGTTACCCACCAGAGGGAGTCGGTGGCAGAGGTGGTGTTTGGATCGGGCGAGCATCTCTCCGTGGACGAGATCGAGGGTGTGCTCAAATCAGATGGTCACCGGATTGGCAAGGCGACCATCTATAGGGCTCTGGATCTGCTCGTGCGGAGCAAGCTCGTGGCCGAGCTCGACTTCGGTGAGGGATTCAAGCGGTATGAACACCGCCTCTCGGCAGAGCCGATTCATGAGCATCTCATCTGCCTGAACTGTAGCGCCGTCATCGAGTTCCAAAGTGCCGAAGTGAACCGCATCGAAGCCATGGTATCGGCCCTCCACGGATTTCGGCCCACGCGCCACAAGCTCGAGATCTACGGTCTCTGCCGGGAGTGCATCGCGTCCGGCGTCGAGGTTACATCGCAGGGACTCTCCTGCCCGATCGAGACCGTATAGAGGCCGGGGTTACCCGACGGCCGTCTTTCGATGAGTTCCGCTGAGAAACCCGCTGTCCCTCTTGCCAGGGGCGGCCTACAGCCGGCGCCTTCCACCGATCTCCCACAGACCGCCGAAGGCGGGCTCGGCGGCCTGACGAAGGAAGCGCTCGAACGGGCGACCGGCTCACCGGAAATCAAGGGAAACTCGATTTCTCTCCAGTTCGACGGACCCGTCACCTTCGACGCCTGGTTGGAGGCGATCGCCGGAGCCACGCGGTACGTGCATTTCGAGAATTACATCATCCGGAACGATCCGGTGGGCCGGGCGTTCAGGGATGTCCTCCTGGAAAAGGCTCGCCAGGGGGTGGAGGTACGGGTCCTGTATGATTGGGTGGGGTGCTGGGCGACACCGCGGCGCTACTGGCGGGTATTCCGCGGCGCGGGGGTCGAGGTGCGCGCCTTCAACCGCCCCTCGCTCCGCGATCCCTATGGTGTATTCCAGCGGGATCACCGAAAGCTGGTCGTCGTAGACGGAGAGGTGGCGTTCGCCGGCGGGTTCTGTATCGGCCAGGAGTGGGCCGGAACCGGGAATGTCGCCCCCTGGCGTGACACCGGTATCGAAATTCGAGGACCTGCCGTAACGGCAGCCAGCAGGGCGTTCGGCCGGATCTGGGACGTCATGGGTGAACCCCTCCCGAGCTATTTTGCGGAGGAAGAGGCCAAACCGGTGGGAGATACATCGGTTTGGCTCATCGAAGGCGAGCCGCGGCGAAGCCGGGTTCTTCGGACCGTGGCGCTGGTTGCGGCCATGGTACAGGAGCGCTTGTGGATCACCGACCCCTACTTTGTAGCACCTGGGGCGGTGGCTGAAGCGATGGTCGAGGCGGCCCAGTCCGGGGTCGACGTGCGGGTGCTCGTACCGGCCAACAATAACTGGCCCTTGGTCGGGACACTTTCGCGAGCGGGCTACCGATATTTGCTCGAACAGGGCGTGCGAATCTTCGAATGGCAAGGTGGGATGATTCACGCCAAGACCTCCGTCGCGGACGGACTCTGGTGCAGGGTGGGCTCGAGCAACCTCAACGCCTGGAGTCTCCTTGGGAACTGGGAGATCGACGTGGGCATTTGGGATGCGTCGTTGGCAGGCCAGCTCGAGGGGATCTTTTTGGCCGACCTCGCGTCTTCTTCAGAAATCGTACTTCCAGGACGACGCCCTCCGCGTGCGTTCGAACCGGTCGAGCCGATCCCGATGCTCCAGGGACTGCCTTCGACGCCCTTGGAGCCCGAGGGAAAGCTCACGGAGCGCCTTGAGGCTATGATGGATCGGGAGACCGTGTTGAGGCCGTGGCGGCTCCCCCAGTTGGTACGGGCGGGCGTATCGTTCAGCGACGCCCTGGCGGGCCACCGCACGCTGGGCCGGGAGGATCGGACGATACTCGGGACGGTCGCGATCATCGCGATCTCGTCTGCGGTGGTGGTGGGCTTTTTCCCGCTGGTGTTCGGCTGGGC
>Ga0209987_10001121_pt1 | contig 14428 bp, 11 predicted proteins | sample N074metaG_FD_182134 | JGI IMG/M metagenome (GOLD analysis project Ga0209987, IMG submission 182134) | Deep subsurface microbial communities from Kermadec Trench to uncover new lineages of life (NeLLi) - N074 metaG (SPAdes) (version 2) | ecosystem: Environmental > Aquatic > Marine > Ocean trench... | reverse complement strand
GATTTTACGAAGTGATTACTAATAAAAATTTATTTCATCCTAGTTATCAATAAACTTTAACTATGGAAGATGTTTTGGTTTTATCAGTTCTTTCTTCTATTAGTTTGAGGTTAGCGTCTTTAACCAAACCATTTATCCCGCCGTTTCCGGAAAAAGAAAGAAAGTTTTTAAAATGATCCTGACCTGCAAGGAACTCTGCTGTTCGGTTTAGCAAACCTCTTTTGTTGTATGGCATTGGAATTGCAAAATCTGCGATGATAATATTATCAGCAATTTTTCTTAATTCGTTAAGTAAAGGGACCCTCTGAGAAATATCCATTTCGTGTATTACGTACGAGATAGTTGCATAATCAAATTTCTCTTCCAATACTTCGCTTAAGTGCATTGCATTTGTGTGAAGAAAATTAATTTTGTTGTTATTCGAATTACTCTTTAATTGATTTGCATAATTTATATTCTTTGTGGAAAGATCGACACTGATTACTTTCTCTACCCTTTCAGCAACTTTGAAGACAAATCTTCCTGTGCCGCAGCCGACATCAACAACGCTGCTTCCCTGTTTAATCATTCTCATCATTTGTACAAAAGTTACGTCCTGATTCGGTGCAATAAACTTATCGTAAAACCAGCCATCGTACCAGTGGTTTTTATTTTCTGTCATAGCAATTAATGAACAACCCCGCAGCAAGCTGCGAGGTATCTTAATCGAATTAAATAATGTATGATTGGACGCGGTTTTGACGTAAAGGATTTAAATTACTTAAGTGAACTAGCCTACCTTTTTGTGGGTAAAAAGTAGTTGTTATTTTAGTTACTTTTCTTTAAAATTAAAAAGACCTAAAACTGTTTGTTTTAGGTCTTATCTTGTAGCGGGGACAGGACTTGAACCTGCAACCTTCGGGTTATGAGCCCGACGAGCTACCAATTGCTCCACCCCGCGATATAAAAATCGGATTGCAAATATAACATAACTTCTGCGAGTTGTCAAACTCATTCGTGCTCGCTTAACTTCCTTATTTTAGCTCTAAGGTAAGCCCAGCAATATCCAGACAATCAGCAATAAATCACATTTTTCCTGTTGTTCTCAAAGCACAATTACAACACTTAATATATTTTTATTGCTTTTGTGCTTTTAATTTACCAAATTGATTTTTAGAACAGTGCTCTGTAATTGCAGATAGAATTAAGCCAAGATTTAATTCGCTGCAAAAACACCTGTCCTGAATGAATTGAGATAGCTACTTCTTAATTCCTTTCCCGCTAATCTCATTTCAGTTTAATAAATTAATTGAAATCTAATCTATCTGAACCGAAGCAATTGCATAATTAAGAATTAAAAACCTTTTAATAATTATTAACGCGGAGTGATATATGTTAAAACACAAACATTTTATATGTGTCTGCTTTATGTTTACCTTCTGTTTTATAATTATACCCGAAAACCCGGCACAAACAGATAAGCAGCAAAAATATTACAGGGGTACACCCATTAACCCAATTGTTGAAGCAATGATTAACTCAGTATCTACTGATAGTATATTAATTAATCTTCAAACACTCGTATCTTTTCATACTCGTCATACAAATTCTGATACAACATCTGCCAATTTCGGAATTGGTGCAGCAAGAAATTTTATACTTAACAAGTTTCAGCAATTCAGCAGTCAAACGAGCGGAGGCGTGCAGCCGAGTTTCTTTGTATTCCCGGCAACTGTTTGCGGTATTTTTAATTCTACACATAAGAATGTACTGGCAACAATTCCCGGCAGCCAAACGCCCGATAGAATTTTTATTGCAAGCGGGCATATGGATGGACGAACCAATAGTAATTGCGATAATACTTCGTTTGCTCCTTCGGCTAACGACGACGGTAGCGGAACGGTTGTTTCAATAGAAATGGCTCGTGTTATTAGTCAGTTTGCAGATGAAATTGAAAGCACTTTGATATTAATGACAGTTACCGGTGAAGATCAGGGATTATTCGGAAGTACAGCTTATGCCGATTGGGCTTTTGAAAACAACCTGAGAATTGATGGAATGATTACCAACGATGTCGTGGGAAACATAACCGGTTGTGTTAACCCTGCCTGCCCGAACGGTGAATTCATTACCGACAGTACAAGTGTAAGGCATTTTTCTGGCGGACCCTCAACATCTTCGTCCAGACAGTTTACAAGATTTATGAAACTGAAAGCCGAACAATATATTACAGAAGTTCCCTGGACTGTGACTTTAATTCCAGCAATCGATCGTCCGGGTCGGGGTGGCGACCACCAGGCATTTTTTGATAATGGTTACACAGCTGCACGTTTTACAGAACCACACGAATTTGGAGATGGCACAGGAGACAATGGTCGACAGCATAATGAATTCGATTTAGTAGAGTTCGTTAACATTCCTTACGTAGCACGAATAGTAAAAAATAATATAGCTGGACTTGCAATACTTGCGATGGCACCAGAAACACCAACTGCACCTTTAAATGCAGTTAACGAAGGAAACGGCACTAATGTACTTTTATCGTGGACAAAGACAAATACTGAACCTGATTTTGCCGGTTACCGTATAGCATGGCGTTATGCAGATTCGCTTTTTTACGAAGAAATTGTTCCCGTAGGTAATGTTACAGAATTTATCTTAAATGGTTTAATACCTAATAGGCCAATTTATATTTCCTATTCTGCAATTGATACAAGCAGCAACGAGAGTATTTTTTCCTCGGAATTTTTAATTACACCGAGCGATATTCCTGCCGTTCCACAAGGATTTGACGCAACATCTACGGAGTCGGAAATTCAGTTTACATGGCTTCCAAATACCGAATTGGATTTAGATGGTTACCTGATTACTCGTACGGGACCAGGGGCTGAAATTGTTGAGTTTGATGTTGACCCCGCAGCATCAACATTTTTTGATAATACGGCTCAACCACACGTACTCTATCATTACACGATACAGGCAAAGGATACAGATAACAACTTCAGCAATCAATCAGAAGTGCAGAGAGGACAACTTGCAACTCACGATTCAGGAATATTAGTTTTGGATGCAACCAAAGACGGTTCCGGTAACTTTCCACTTTTCCCGAGCGACAAGCAAGTGGACGATTATTATACCCAATTACTAACACATTTTAATGTTGGTGCAGAATGGGATATAGCTGATAGTCTGGATCAAAACCTGGCTATCAGCGATGCGGATATGGGAATTTATTCCACTGTTGTAGTTCACAGCGACGTGCGCGATCCAGCACACCAATTAAAAGAAGACACCTTATCATTTAGAAAATATTTGCAAAACGGCGGTCATATTCTTATGTCCGCCTGGCAGTTGATTAAAAGTATTTCAGGAAATATAAATCAAACAAAAATCTTTTTGCCCGGAGAATTTGTTTATGATTATATGTTTATCGATACTGTTGACAACGCTACTACGGATGATTTCAAAGGTGCCGATCCATTATTTTCAAGCTATCCGTCCATAACAGTAGATTCGGTTAGGCTTCCTAATTTCGAAGGTAATCTTATTTCGATGGAAGTCTTTCGCTCGCTAATAAACGACGGAGATACGGAAGCACTTTATACTTACAGATCTTCGGAAGATCCGCCTTCCGTTTTTCATGGACAGCCGGTAGCACTTCGTCATATAACAAATGATTTAAGTATTGTCATATTTGATTTCCCATTGTATTTTATGCAACAGGATGAAGCAATGGAAACAATTGAGCAAGCTTTAACAGATATGGGTGAAGTAACTGGAATTAACGATGAAGAAGATAACCTCGCTGCTATTCCACGTGAATTTGATTTAAACCAGAATTACCCAAATCCGTTTAATCCTACTACTGTAATTGAATTTGCCTTGCCTGTTAAATCAAAAGTAGAATTGAGTGTCTATAACATTTTAGGAGAAAAAATAATTACACTTGTTAACGAAGAGAAGGATGCAGGCAACCATCAGGCATTATTCAATGCAATCTATCTATCAAGTGGAATTTATTTTTACAAACTTCGGGCTAACGATTTTGTACAAACAAAAAAAATGATTTTATTGAAGTAATTAGGAGAGAATTAATTTAAGGCGGGTGAAATTCATCCGCCTCACGTTCCACACCATGTAATAGTTTCCAAAACAAAAAGTGCTAAAAATAAATGGTTCATTCTAAGTTCAATTCATTTTAACCATTATAATAAAATCCTGCATCGGGACCTAAAGGCAAGCCCAGCAATATCCAGACAATAAGCAGTATGGTCCACACAATAAAAAATATAATTGAATACGGCAGCATTGTGGTAATAGCGGTTCCCATACCTGCTTTACTGTCATACTTCTGAAAGAATGCAATTATCAAAGCAAAAAAGCTCATCATTGGTGAAATTAAATTTGTAACACTATCGCCAATACGGTCAACAATCTGGGTCAGTTCAGGAGAATATCCGAGCAGCATAAACATTGGAATAAATATAAGTGCGATTAACGCCCACTTTGCGGAAGTGCTGAATGTTTAATGCTGGGAAGAAAATCAGCAGTGAAAATAAAAAACGGATAGGGACATCATCCCTATCCGCTCACACTCGAATATTGAAAATTAATGTTAAGAGTTACATCTCATCAATTATTTTATTAAATGTTAAGCTTGGACGCATAACCCCGATGGCAATTTTATCATCCGGGACATAATAACCACTCATATCAATCTGCTTTCCCTGTATCGATATCATATCATCAGTAATTTTCTTTTCATTTGCTTCAAGCTCTTTAAACATTTTTGAGAATCGTGCTTTCATATCGGTATCTTCATTCTGCTCTGCCAAAGCCCTTGCCCAATATAAAGTAAGGTAGAAAGAACTTCCCCTGTTATCAATCTCACCGGCTTTGCGTGATGGGTATCTGCTGTTTTCAAGATATTTCCCGATTGCAGCATTGAGTGTTTCTGCTAAGATTTTCGCTTTCGTATTACCTGATTTATCAGCTATCATCTCCAGTGAAGGAACAAGTGCGCAGTATTCTCCGAGTGAATCCCATCTTATGTGATTTTCCTTTAGTAACTGTTGAACGTGCTTTGGCGCAGAACCACCGGCACCGGTTTCAAATAATCCGCCTCCCTTTAATAGAGGAACAATAGAGAGCATTCTTGCGCTTGTGCCTAGCTCGAGAATCGGGAATAAATCTGTAAGATAATCACGAAGAACGTTACCTGTAACACTTATTGTATCCAATCCTTTTCTTGTTCTCTCAAGTGTAAATTTCATTGCATCAACAGGTTTGAGGATTTTTATTTCCAGTCCTTCAGTATCATGCTCAGGAAGATACTTATTAACCTTTGCAATAATTTCTCTGTCATGAGCACGGTTTTTATCAAGCCAGAAAATAGCAGGCGTACTAGAAGCTTTTGCCCTGCTTACCGCTAATTTCACCCAGTCCCTTATTGGCTCATCTTTAGCCTGGCACATTCTAAAAATATCACCTGTTTCAACCTGCTGTTCAAGTAATGTTTTACCTTCAGAATTTACGAGGCGAATTGTGCCATTTCCTTTAGCTTCAAAAGTTTTATCGTGTGAGCCGTACTCTTCCGCTTTCTTTGCCATTAATCCAACATTGGATACTGCTCCCATAGTAGTCGGGTCGAATTGCCCTTTTGCTTTGGCGTCTTCAATAATTTCGCCATACATCGTGGAATAGCAGCGATCGGGAATAACAGCAATACAATCCTGCAACTCATCTTTAGCATTCCACATTTTTCCACCATCGCGGACTACATTAGGCATTGATGCATCAACTATAATATCATTGGGAACATGAAGATTTGTTTTTCCAATCCTCGAGTCAACCATTGCAAGCTGAGGTCTGCTTTCATAAACTTTGTTAATATCAGCTTCAATTTCTTTTCTTTTCTCGTCTGGTAGTTTCTTTAATTTTTCCAAAACATCCATAAGACCATAATTAACATTCGCACCTATTTCCTTCAGTGTATCAGCATGTTTTTCAAGTGCATCTTTGTAATAAACCAAAACAGCATGACCAAACATTATCGGGTCAGAAATTTTCATCATTGTAGCTTTAAGATGCAGCGAGAGAAGTACTCCGTCTTTTTTTGCTTCATCAATTTGCTCTGCAAAGAATTTTCGGAATTCTTTCACATTCATTACCGATGTGTCGATTACTTCACCATTCTGCAGTTGCAGATTTTCTTTAAGAATTTCTGTAGTGCCATCCTGACCGACATATTCAATTTTAACAACATCTTCTTTGTCGAGTGTTAAGGACTTTTCCGAACCATAAAAATCTTTTTGCTGCATATGAGCTACCCTGCATTTTGATCCGGATTCCGGCCAGGGTTTCATCATTTTGTGAGGATGTTTCTTTGCAAACTTTTTTACTGATGCTGCTGCTCGCCTGTCTGAGTTTCCTTCTCTAAGAACAGGGTTTACAGCAGAGCCAAGTACTTTTGAGAATCTATCTTTTAATTTCTTTTCCTCTTCATTTTTTGGTTCGTCAGGATAATCTGGAATGTTATAACCTTTTTCCTGCAATTCTTTTATTGCTGCGTGAAGCTGAGGAATGGATGCACTGATATTCGGAAGCTTAATAATATTAGCTTCCGGATGTTGGGTTAGTTCCCCGAGTTCACTTAAATGATCCGGAATTTTTTGTTCATCAGCAAGATTATCCGGAAAGTTTGCAATTATTCTTCCTGCAAGCGAAATATCTTTTACCTCAATTTCAATTCCGGAGTTTTTTAAAAAAGATTTTATGATTGGCAGTAAACAATAAGATGCTAAAGCCGGAGCTTCATCAATTTTTGTCCATGTGATTTTTGTTTCCATCTATCTTCCCGATTTTATAATCGTTAACAGTGATAATTTTTTTATGTTGAACTTAAAAATACTTAATCTTTGATTATTATTGAAAATTTAATCTTCTTCTCTGTTTTAAATGAGATGAAATACGGATTTTTATTCCTTGAAATCCTGGCCTCCGCTACAAAAGAAAAAATCCCCGGCCTTTTTGGCGAGGATTTTTTGTTTTAAATAGTAACAGATAGGATAATTAAAAAAGTAATTAAAATGCTATGACTCTTTTAAAATCAATTACTTACTACTGGCTCAGAACCCGAATTAAATGTTGTTTGGTTTGAGCTACGAATTAAATATGATCATGGTACAACAAAGCTCACAACATTTGAAAGTGATACACCAGGTGTATCGAATTCATATAAACCAGTAATGGGATTAGTATATAAACCTGTATATGGTAAATCACCAACGTATGCTATAGCATACAGAGTATCGCCCTTGGTTATGTTTGGATTATATACGGGATGATAATAAATACTAAATTCTGATTGCCCGATACTCGCACCAAATACTGTAACATCAAAAGCTTCAATTGGTATTGAATTAGTTAAAGGAGATTTTGACACAAATACGATAACACTCTGCTCACTTTGAACAGCAGCAGAGAGTGTTCCATAGAGAAAAATTGATTCTAATGAATCAATAACTTGTGCGTTCAATTGTCTTACAGTTTCTGAGGGAACTTTTGCCAAGGTGTGTGAATAGTAATAGTAGGTACCGTTACCTACAAACTGGAAATTATAGCGCTTTAGAGTAAAATATCCCGGCTTTGAAAATACTATTTTATAAATACCCGCCGGTACATTTGATAATTCCCATTTACCGTCTGATTTCGAGGTTGCAGAGTAGGTTGTTTCATCCAGCCTAATTGAAACTCCACTAAAATCATTTCCCTGAGTGTTATTTAGTTTAACTGTACCTGCAATATTTCCTGTTGGTATTGGGCCTACTGTATCATCCGTGCATCCCCAGAATAGAAAACCACAGATGAGAATTGACAGTACTTTTTTCATTTTAGCCTCGGGTTTTGTTGGATAAAATGTGATTTATGAGCCCGTAGAAATTTTTCGTCCAGCTACTCTTTTACTTTATTAGGATTAAAATTAATAATTTACTACTAGAACATAATTGATATTCATACTTGTGTCAATGTAATTTATTTTGTTCAATTGCTGAATGGCAATCATTTACAGGATGTCACGGTACTAGCGTGACGTCCAGGATAAAATAAAAAGGGGGCACAGTGTGGCCCGAGGTTTACTTCACATCAATAATATTTGCCAAGGAGGCTGAAACCAACGGATCAAACATCTCAACATCATTCCGCAGGTCATCACTTCTAAGGTGTACATAAATTTCAGTGGTTTTGATGTCAGCGTGACCAAGTAGTTTACTAACCTTGTATATTGAAATCGCTTTCTTAACTAACCAAATTGCAAAAGTGTGCCTTTATGAATGGAAATATAGTTTCGGATTATGTTTTGCTTTCAGTACATATTTCTTTAAGTCGTGAACAATCCGGACTTGTTTAATTCCTGATTCCCGCACTTTCAATTCACCTTAACCATTATAATACAAACCAGCATCGGGACCTATAGGTAATCCAAGCAAAATCCATACAATCAGCAGTAAAGTCCACACAATAAAAAATATAATTGAGTAAGGCAGCATTGTGGCAATAACTGTTCCCATACCGGCTTTACTATCATACTTCTGAAAGAATGCAATTATCAAAGCAAAAAAGCTCATCATTGGTGAAATAAGATTTGTAACACTATCGCCAATACGGTAAACAACCTGGGTCAGTTCGGGAGAATATCCCAGCAGCATAAACATTGGAATAAATATAGGTGCGATTAACGCCCACTTTGCGGAAGCGCTTCCCATAAGCATATTAATTGATGCTGAAAGAATTATAAAAAGGATCATCAAAGGAATAAGACCAAGTCCTGAAGCCGATAATAAATTTGCTCCCTTAACAGCTATTATAACACCAAGATTTGTCCACTTAAAATAAGCAACAAATTGTGCTGCAAAAAAAACAAGCACAAGGTAAAGTCCAAGTGTTTGCATTGCCTTTCCCATTCCATCAACAACATCCGAATCATTTTTATAGTTTCCGGAACCAAAACCATAAGCCAGCCCCATAATAGTAGCAACAATAAATAGTAAAGCAACCACGCCTTTTATTAATGGTGAATTAAGAATACCTCCATCCGCACTTCTTAAAAATCCATCTGTGGGAATAATACCCCAAAGGATAACCAGCGTTACAACAACTGCGGCTATAAAACTATAAACAAGACCTCTCTTTTCATTGGAAGATAATTTTTCAACCTTTTCCCCTGTTTCATCACCTTCATATTTTCCAAATCTCGGTGCAACTATTTTTTCTGTAACCCATGTTCCCGCACCGGCAATAAGAAAAGTTGAAACAAACATAAAATAATAATTTGCCGTTGGGTTTACAGTATAGGTTGGATCCATAATTCTTGCAGCTTCTTCAGATAAACCTGCTAGTAACGGATCGACTGTTCCCAATAGCAAATTTGCACTAAAACCTCCTGACACACCGGCAAAAGCTGCTGCCATTCCAACCAATGGATGCCTTCCAACAGCCATAAAAATTATACCGCCCAATGGTATTAATAACACATAACCAACATCACTTGCTACGTTGGATAACACTCCGGAAAAAACCAGGATAAACGTTAACAATTTTTGCGGGGCAGATAAAACCAACATTCTTATTAGTGCACTGATCAGTCCGCTGCCTTCTGCTACTCCAATTCCCAGCATTGCTACAAGTACAATTCCTAATGGAGCAAAACTCGTAAAGTTATGCACCATCTCAAGAATAATACGGTGCAAACCTTCCACTGTAAGTAAGTTTACCGGTCTGATAATTTCCCCCGTTGTTGGATGAACAACAAACCAGCCTAATGATGAAGCAACAAATGAAATTACAAGTGTTATTAATGCAAAAGATGCAAATATTGTTGCGGGATGCGGCAGCGCATTACCAGCTTTTTCAGTGTAACTTAAGAACCGTTGAAACAATGAAACTTTTTTATTTGTGTTTGTATCCATAGCGTACCCAGTATTTAATTGGTGCTTGTAAAAAGTTTAACAAAAATTTTTAGTGTTTTATATTTTATCTTGTAGATTTACGTGGTGAGGAATAGTGGCTGGTTCCTCTAAGAAGGTTCAATAAATTTTTACTGGTGTAAAGTATAAAATTATCATTTATTATTAGTGTAATATAATAGTAACTCAAGTTACACAAAGGAATGATTTTTGTCATATTGAGCGCAGCGAAATATCTCTAAATAGCGCAGTTGTAAACGTTGAGATTTTTCACTCCGTTCCGTTCAGAATGACAATTTTGCGTAAGGTGAGTTAGCAAAGTGCAGATTTATTCTATTCAATTCATTTAATCTCATTCAACTTCCTTATTATAACTCTCTGCTATATCATCAATTATATGTGATTTCTCTAACAATTCATTCATTTTTTGTTCCAACTTTTGAACGACTTTCTTTTTCTCATCAATCAATTCAGATAGGAGAGACTTCACTTCGGGAAGCGTGCATTCATCAACTACACCATTGTATATTTCAATATGTCGTTTGCACTTTTCAATGCCCGTTTAAGAGCTTCGCATGTATTTTTACAGGCGTGTTCGCAGTTAACTTTATTCTCTTCCATTTTATTACCCTTTTACTTTTAAATATTTATTTCTGATATCAGTTTCTCTGCGTTCAATACTTCGCTGCAGGGAACCATTAATTTCACCTCGTTAATTATATGCCCGTCAAAATCCCCTGATGCACGGAACAAGGAATAATCCGCTCCGCCTAAATGCATTGGTGATGATTTTCTTGAATAAATGAATGGGTGAAATGAATTTTCCTCAAGACAGCTTTTTACATAATGAATTTGTATCTCATCCGAAGTACCGAAAACCCTTGCCATACCTTCATATATTTCATAACCATCGTGTTCGTTGCATAAAAAAATATTATTTACCGAATAAACACATTTACCACAATAAGGTTTCCCGCAAATTACACAAACACCTTCAGCTTTATCCTTTGAATGGGTTTCACATTTTACATCTTCTATGAATAAAGTTCCACAACGGGGACAGTAATCGGAATCATCATCTGCTTCAAAGCTGCAATTAGAGCAGAGGTGTTTTTTGGTTTCCATTCTTCTCTAATTATGTGTGTTCAACTTTTATTTTTTCTATGTTTTTACGAAGCATCCTGGAGAATAAAGACAGACCGGGATCGAATAAAAACTTTAGCCAGAGCTTAAACCATGAAGTATGATAATACAGGTTATCGTAAAATTCCGGAGCCATCTTTTTTAATTCGGGAAGTTTGTTCCACGGAATTGATTGGAAGTCGTGATGCTCATTGTGGTAACCAACATTAAGCGCAACAATGTTAAGCGGACCGTAATAGCTGTAAGTTTCCTGCGGAGGAGCAACAAGAAAATGTTCTTGTATCCATCTTGCACCCAACGGATGAAATCCAATAGAAAAGAACAATGAAAAAACAAGATATAGAAATGCGATTGGTCCGAAGAAATAAATTATCAACACATCAGTAGAAAATATTATAATCCAACTGATTATCGTCCACATATTTATAAACTCAATTCCTTTTAATCTAAGCGGACGGAGCGCTTGAAGGAACGGAAAAAATAATTCCCACAACATCTTACCAACGAATGAATGCCCGAATAATTTTGCCTCCCATTTATAAGGAAGATCTGCATCTAAATAATAATCGCCTTGAAATGAATGATGTTTCAAATGATAAGTCCGGAATGAAACCGAGCCCGGAACCACATTAGGAATATCTGCAATAATGCCTGCGATTAAATTTAATTCCCGCTTTTTAAAAATTAGATTGTGTGCTGCATCGTGAATAAGAACGTACAGCGCATGATTCGCAAATGCACCGATTAGAAACGCTGCAATAAGCGGTTGCCACCATGGTTGTTCCCGCAATAAAAATGCTATCGTAAGTTGCAGCCCTACAATAAAAATTATAATCAAAGAACTTGCGGGGTTCCTGGTTATCAGTTTTCGTACTTCGGGATACTTTGTTAGAATCTGTTTTGTTCTCGTCCGGTGTGGTTCGGGGAGATCAGAATATTGAAAGTCATCATTTATTTGTTTCATTATACTATTCGCTTTTAAACTTAAATGAGAATTATTATAATCAAAATATAAGTAAAATTAATTAACCTATGAGTTCAACAATAGGTTATTAAATATAGAACTACCTTTTAGGCGAACAGCTCGACTGAAAAGACAAAAGCAATTTCAGTACATGAAACGAGCATGTAAAAAAATTATACATGGCGAAGCCGATACGAGAGTATGCGCAATGCAAAGCTGGGAAATTTACAGAGCATTAATTGATAATGAAATTGATGTTGAAATGATTTTATATCCTGGTGCAGGTCACAGCATCACAGCACCAAAACAACTTAAAAATGTTTTTAAGCGATGGGTTGAATGGTATAAGAAATATTTGAAAGAATAAAAAAGGCGGTATAGAAGCCGCCTCATTGAATTGTTACAATAAATTATAATACAAATATTATTTCATTAAAATCATCTTTCGCACTTGAGTTTTTTCGGGAGTGTTCAACTGGTAAATGTACATTCCGCTTGGAAGTCCATCTGCGTTAAAGTTGAATGTATATACACCTGCTTCAATAAATCCATCGGTAAGCGTAATAACTTCTTCGCCTATTGAATTGAAAACCTTTAATGCCACATTTCCTGATTGTGGTAATGTAAAACTAATTGTTGTTGATGGGTTAAAGGGATTGGGATAATTTTGATTTAACTCAAATTTGATCGGTGAACCAAAATTAACTTCTAAAGTTTTTGAAAACTCATAAGAACCATCATTATCTATCTGTTTTAATCTGTATGAATAGATTCCAGCGGAGTTGACCTCACTATCTAAAAAATTATATTCTTTTGGTGAGTTGCTGTTGCCATGTCCTTCAACAAAACCAATTTTTTTCCAAATTAAATTTGGGTAATCGGAAACTGCACGATCGATCTCAAATCCATAATTATTAATCTCAGTTTCAGTTCTCCACTTAAGTTCAATCCTGTTTTCTATTATAACTGCAGAGAAGGAGGAAAGTTCTACAGGGAGAGGACTGCCATTAACCCAAAGTGTAGATCCATTTTCGTCCAGTGTCCCATTTGTTTCAGTAAATGTATTTTCAACTGCTACATCAGTTAACAGTTTAATTGTTCCTGACGGTTTGTCTATAACAAGATTACCAAAGGTGGTTGTGGCTGGTAGTGGTGTTGATGCACTAGTAATTGTCTGATCGCCACTTTCGTTAAACGTAAATTCTGCAGTTGTTACATCCAGTCCGGAATTATTATTTGTATAATTCCCCGCAACTTTAATAATACCACCTGTACCATTATCAAAATTTGGATCTACTCCAGCATCTATTATAACGTTATAAAATTGATTTGTGCCTGTATCGAATCTAGCAGCTGGACCTGCTGCACCGGTGAATTGAATTGTCCCGCCAGTTGAATTAAAAGTTCCACTACCATTATTCTTATAATCGTGGGAAACCGTTAACACAGAGGTACCACTCTGATTAAATGTTCCTGCACCGGTAAACTTCAAATCCCTTACATTTATTGTGCCCCCGGATTGTGTTATGGTACCATAGGGTGATGTGGTTGCAAGGAACTCTATTTTGCGAGTTACGTTTAACGTTCCCCCATTAATAGTTAAACTTCCTGTCCCATCGATTTGAACATCCTTAATGTCGACCGTACCGCTTGAAATAATTGGGTAGTTTGTAAGTCCTGTGGGAATTATAGCATTATCTGAACTAGCGGGCACACCACCGTCCCAATTCGCACCCAGGGTCCAAACAGAACTAACAGAACCATTCCAGGTTTTATCACCAGCAAAAGTAAAGTTTGTGGAAAAAGAAATAAAGAGAAACCCAACAATAATAAGTAAGCTAAATTTAGAAAATATTTTATTCATGACTCATTTACCTTATTTTAATCATATAATAATTTCGGAAAGAACATTATGGTTTTTTCGGTTGAAGGATTGCCTAAATCCTTGTGAAATATTATTTGTACAATCGATTCCTTTTTCTCTCTATTATACCATTTAGGAAGGTCTTAAACCTTCAACAGTAAAATCTTTACTATTTTTTGCAAATACTATACCTTTTTAAGTATTACTCGAAATGTAGATATATGATAAAAAAATGCGATGTAAATAGTAGGATTTTGCTTCTAATTAGTTAAGTATTAAATAAACAAGTAAATAATACCGATGGGTTGTCAAAAATGAAAGGTGTTCAAAAGGAAATATTTTATGCATAAAAAAACTCGATTCACTAAAAATCGAGCTCATTAAAACCAATATTTATTACGTTTATTTCATGATTCTATCATTTAATTAACAACATCTTCTTCACAGCAACAAATTGTTCACTCTCAAATCTGTAAAAATAAACTCCTGATGTAAGAGTAGAAGCATTAAATT